>Ga0163163_10004187_pt1 | contig 12289 bp, 8 predicted proteins | sample S65metaG_FD_119766 | JGI IMG/M metagenome (GOLD analysis project Ga0163163, IMG submission 119766) | Switchgrass rhizosphere microbial communities from Kellogg Biological Station, Michigan, USA - S6-5 metaG | ecosystem: Host-associated > Plants > Roots > Rhizosphere > Soil | place: USA: Michigan... | reverse complement strand
CCGGCGAGATGGATGTCGTGCTGGGTCCCGGCTGGAACGGGGTGTTGCTGCACGAGGCGGTGGGCCACGGTCTGGAAGGGGATTTCAACCGCAAAGGCACCTCCGCCTTCTCCGGCCGCATCGGCGAGCGGGTCGCCGCGCCGGGCGTCACGGTTTTCGACGACGGCGCGATCCAGGGCCGGCGCGGGTCGCTCACCGTCGACGACGAGGGCACCCCCACGGGCCGCACCATCCTGATCGAGGACGGCATCCTGGTGGGCTACATGCACGACCGCATGAGCGCGCGGCTGATGGGCCTGCAGGCCACCGGCAACGGGCGGCGGCAATCCTACGCCCACCTGCCCATGCCCCGGATGACCAACACCGGGATGATGGGCGGCGATACTCCGCGCCAGGAGATGATCGCCGCCACCAAACGCGGCCTCTACTGCGCCAACTTCGGGGGCGGCCAGGTGGACATCACCAACGGCAAGTTCGTCTTCCAGTGCACCGAGGCCTATCTCATCGAAGACGGCAAGGTGACGACCCCGGTGAAGGGCGCGACCCTGATCGGAGACGGTCCGTCGGCCCTCACGCGGGTGACGATGGTCGGCGACGACTTCGACTTCGATCCCGGCGTCGGCATCTGCGGCAAGTCCGGGCAAAGCGTGCCCGTCGGCGTCGGCCAGCCCTCGTTGAAGATCACCGGGCTGACGGTCGGAGGCACCAGCCTCTAGCGGAGCGTCAGAGACTGATCTCGCCGCTGAACACCGGGACACAGCCCCCGCCGACGGAGGCCCGGACGCCATCGGCCGCCCGCCGTGCTCTGACGCGGAGGCGGCTTGGCCGGCCCATCTCGACGCCCTGGACGATCTCGTAGCGCGCATCGGCCTGCGAGGTGAGCGAGAGCAGCTGGGCGCCAAGAGTCGCGCTGGCGCTACCCGTGGCGGCGTCCTCGAAGGTGCCGGAGAGCGGCGCGAACATGCGGGCTCGAATGATGTCGCCGTCGGGCGCGTAGAGGAACAGCGACAGACGATCGCCGTCCCGATCGACCTCGCCGGAGACCTTGCGAAAGGCCGCCATGTCGGGGCTCGCCCGACTCAGGGCCTCGACCGACACCTGCACCAGGAAGAAGTCCACACCGACCGAAGCCTGCACGGGGTGGTGGGCCGCGGTCACGATGTCCGACACCTCGATGCCCGCGCACGCCGCGGCCTGCGGCGGAGTCAGGGGCGCGCCGAGGGACAGGGGTTGCGGAGCATCGATCTCCGCCCCGACCAGCAGGCCCGAGCCGTCACGCGCAACGCGGACCTCCACAAGCCCCGCCAATTCCTCGAACCTCAGGACGCCGTCGCGATCGCGCCCTTGGCCCGCGAGCACGAAGCCTGTGCCCACATTCGGGTGGCCGGCGAACGGCATCTCAGCAGTCCGGTTGAAGATGCGTACGCGCGCGGTGTTCGCCGGATCGCTGGGCGGCAGGACGAAGGTCGTCTCCGACAGGTTGAACTCGGCGGCGAGCGCCTGCATGTCGGCGTCCGACAGACCGCGCGCGTCGGGGAACACCGCCAACGGGTTCCCGCCGAACCGGCGGTCCGTGAAGACGTCGAGGGTGACGAAGGCGTAGGTCGGCACGGCTGAACTCGTTCCTGCGGCGACGCCCGGATTTGGCGACACCCCGTCCTGGCAAGAGATTGGTAATTAGCCAAGTCACTAATTCTATCGAGACCTTCGCCTCCAGTTGCAGCGGGGCCTCCCGCTAAGAGCGCGATTACTATCGTAATTTTCTCAGAACGGGCGCGGAGGGTGACAAGCCCTTCCGGGATTCAACCTAAGATTACGGGCATTTAATTGGCGTCCGCCCGGGGTCGAGGGTCATTTGCACCCCTGTTCCGGGAGTTTTCGATGCTGTTGTTCGTGCTGGCCCAGGCTGCGGCGGCGGCAGTTTCCCCGGCCCCCGCGGCCGCCGAAGCCGCCCAGGCCGGGGTCACCAGCTATCCCCCCGAGTTCTTCGCCGACGTCCACCCGAACAGCGCGCTCGACATGGTGGCGCGCCTGCCGGGGTTCTCCCTGGACACTGGCTCCGGGGTTCGCGGCTATGAGGGCGCAGCCGGAAACGTGCTCATCGACGGCCAGCGGCCGGCGGCGAAGAGCGACGGGCTCGACGCGATCCTGCAGCGGATCCTGTCGACCCACGTGGCCCGCATCGACGTGATCCGCGGCGGCGCGCCCGGCATCGACATGCAGGGCAAGACGGTGATCGCCAACGTCATCACCAAGGGCGGCGGCGGCTTCCGCGCGGTCATCCACTATGCAAGTGACCGGTCCACCGACGGCCGGGCCTACAACACCCTGCGCGTCGAGGGCTCCGGCCAGATCGGGCAGCGCTCCCTCGAAGGCGGTCTGACGGTTTCGGGCTTTATCGACGATGGCCTCGGCGACGGGCCGCTGACCCGCACCGCCGGCGACGGCGCCCAGCTTCTGGCCGGCCACATCCACGGCCAGGGCTGGGGCACTCAGAGCGTCCTCACCGGCGCCACCGAGGCGCCCCTCGCCGGCGGCCGCCTGCGGATCAACGGACGGGCGCTGGCCCAGACCTACAATTCGGACGAACTCGACTCGATCCGCCTCCCCGATACCCACAGCGAACACGACCACCAGGACGACAATAAGTGGCAGTCGGAACTTGGCGGCCGCTACAATCACGGCTTCGGGCCCCGGACCAATGTCGAGTTCGTGGCGCTGCGCCAGGACGCTCACGAAGAGTACGCCGACGCCTTCGATACGCCGACAAGCGCCCAGATCTTCCACCAGGACACCACCACCTCCGAGACGATCCTGCGGGGGGTGGTGAAGTTCCAGCAGACCCCCACGCTCTCTTGGGAAGCGGGAGCGGAGGGCGCCTACAACACCCTCGACAATGCGATCCGGTTCTCGAACAACGGCGCCAGTATCCGGCTGCCGGCCGCCAATGTGCAGGTCACCGAAAATCGCGGAGAGGTCTTCGGCAAGGCCGTCTGGCGGCCGTTCCAGACCGTCACGGTCGAGGGCGCCGTCCGCGAAGAAGGCTCGAACATCGCCTCCACCGGCGACGTGAACCTGGAAAAGACGCTCTACTACACCAAGCCTCGCATCCTGGTGACCTGGGCGCCCAGCGCCGACACCCAGGTTCGCCTGCGCTACGAGCGTGAGGTGGGCCAGCTGGACTTCGGGGCCTTCACAGCCTCGACGACGCTGGTGTCCGGCGTGGTGACGGCGGGCAATCCCAACCTGGTCCCCTCGCAGTCCTGGACCAGCGAGGTCGCCGTGGAACGGCATTTCTGGGGCTCCGGCGGGATCACTTTGACCGCGCGTCACCTCGCCCTGACTGACGTGGTCGACCGAGCGCCGATTTTCCTGCCCAGCGGCGCCGCTTTCGACGCCCCGGCCAACATCGGCGACGCCACCGAGGACGACGCGGTGGTCGACCTGACCCTGCCGCTCGACAAACTCGGCCTGAAGGGCGCGCAGATCCGCGGCGAACTCACCCGCCGCTGGTCGACGGTAACCGACCCCACGACCCACGCGCCGCGCGGGATCAGCGGTCAACGCCCCACCGAATGGGAGCTGCATTTCAGCCAGCCGGTTGGCCGGGTGATCTATGGCGTCGATGTTTTCGGCAGCTGGCAACAGCGGAACTACCGCTTCAATGCCGTCCAGATCGACAAGCTGGGCGCCAATGTGACGCCGTTCTGGGAGTGGAAACCGAAGCCCGACCTGTCGCTTCGCATCGAACTCGACAACGTCACGGCGCGGGGATTCAAGCACGTCTTCGAGAACTTCAGCGGCCCCCGAGGGGTGGCGCCCCTGGCGCTCGTCGAAGAGCGGACCGTGCACCCCGGCCGGATCATTCACATCCGCCTGCGCAAGACCTTCGGCAACTGATGCAGGCGCGCGGAAATACGAACGGACCGGATCGGCTTCATCGAGACTTACATTTGTAATATATAGATTGCGATCGCGGGCATGGTCCCGCGCTGGGGGAATGGGGATTGATGTTGTTGCTCACGATCGCGCAGGCCGCGACGGTCGCCGTGGCGCCCGCCGCCGCGGCTCCGTCGGTCCAGGGCGTGACCACCTATGGGCCCGAGTTCTTCACCGACTACCGGCCGGCCAACGCCGCCGAAATGGTTTCCCGGCTTCCGGGGTTCACGCTGGACAGCGGCAACAGCGCCCGCGGGTATGAGGGCGCGGGCGGCAACGTGCTGATCGACGGCCAGCGGCCCGCCGCCAAGGCCGACAGCATCGACCAGCAGCTCTATCGGATGCCGGCGAGTTCGGTGGACCATATCGACGTCATCCGCGGCGGCGCGCCGGGCATCGACATGCAGGGTAAGACGGTGATCGCCAATGTGGTGCGCAAGCCCGGCGGCGGGTTCCACGGCCTCGTCGCGCTCGCCGACTCCCGATTGCTCGAGGGCCGCAACTATTGGGCGGCGCGCGCCGAAGGGACCGGAAAGATCCGCGACACGGCCCTCGACGGCGGGGTGTTCTTTGGAAACGGTCAAGACGGCGGCCTTGGACGTGGGTCGCTGACGCGCGTCGATGCCACCGGCAAGGCCCTGGAGGTCGGCCACATCCATGCCCAGGGCGAATCCACCCAGGCGATCGCCAACGGCGCCTTGGAGCAGCCGCTCTGGGGCGGTCGCGTCCGCATCAACGGCCGGGTGTTCAGCCAAGTCTACGACGACGACGAGACCGACTTCATCCACCTGCCCGACACCCATTCGGAGACCGATCACCAGGACGACAACGTCTTCCAGACCGAGTTGGGCGGGCGCTATACCCATGGCCTGGGTCCGCGCTTCAGCCTGGAATCGGTGCTGCTGCGGCAGGACAAGCGCGAACGCTATGCGGACCGTTTCATCGCTCCGGGCGACGCCCAGAATTTCCGGCAGGACACCACCACCTCCGAAAGCATCGCGCGCACGGTCGTGACCTTCCAGCAGTCGCCCGTCCTCTCGTGGGAAGGCGGGGGGGAGATCGCCTACAACACCTTGGACAACCAGCTCCGGTTCACCCAGAACGGCGCGGCCGTCAGGCTGCCGGCGGCCAATGTCACGGTCGAGGAAAAACGCGGGGAGGTCTTCGGCAAGGCGGTCTGGCGGGTGACGCCCAGGCTCACCATCGAAGGGGGGCTGCGGCAGGAAGGCTCCAACATCTCGTCGTCCGGCGACGTCGCCTTGCAGAAGACCCTCTATTTCACCAAGCCGCGCCTCCTCTTCACCTGGTCGCCGGGCCCGGACACCCAGGTGCGGGCCCGCTTCGAGCGGGCGGTGGGCCAGCTCGACTTTGGAGCGTTCGTCGCCTCCGCGAGCTTAACCAGCGGCACGGTGACCGCCGGCAACCCGAACCTCGTTCCGGAACAGGACTGGGTGAGCGAGGTCGCTGTCGAGCGACGGTTCTGGGGCAAGGGTTCCCTGGTCGTGACCCTGCGCCACTCCCAGATCACCGATGTGGTCGACACGGCGGTGTTCTTCGGTTTCGAGGCGCCGGCCAATATCGGCAACGGCTCAAAGGACGAGGAAACCGTCAGCCTCACTTTGCCGCTGGACAAGGTCGGCCTGGCCGGCGCGCAGTTCCAGGCATCCTCGACATGGCGGCAATCCGAGGTGACCGACCCGACTACCCACAAGCCCCGTGAGATCACCGCGCTGCATCCCATTGGCTGGGATCTGCACTTCACCCAGGATCTGCCAGCCAAACGGCTGACCTGGGGGATCGACGTTTTTGGCCAGACACGCGAGCGCTACTTCCGCTCCACGGACGTCAACACCTACAAGTACGGAACTTTCGTCAGCCCGTTCATCGAATGGAAGCCGCGGGCCGACCTGGCCGTCCGCGTCGAACTCGACAACGCCGAGCACCGGCCGTTCAAGCGGGAATTCGACCACTATGACGGGACCCGCGACGCGTCTCCGCTGGCCTCGACCTTGGTGCGAAAGGAGTACCCCTCGCAGGTGTTCTACGTCCGCCTGCGCAAGCTCTTCGGCGCCTAGGCCTCGGGGAAGACGTCACTGGCGCCGTGCGCGAGCTTCTTCAGCCAGGGCGAGAGCGCCAGCATCAGCGCGCCCGCGCCAAGGCCCCAGAGGCCGATCATGCCGAACACATGACCGTAGGTCGCGAGGGCCTTGCCGGCGTCCAGCACCTGTCCGCCGATGGTGTCCGACGCGGTGAGTTGGGCGATCTTCGCGGCGACATACTGCGCCCCGGACGTGCCCAGGAACCAGGTGGCCATCAGGGTGGAGATCAGAAGCGGCGGGGCGAGCTTGGTCATCTGCGACAGGCCCACCGGCGAAACGCACATCTCGCCTGTCGTCTGCATCAGATAGGCGGCGGCCAGGAAGATCAGCGGACTCTTGAAGTCGGGTCCCGCGAACTGGCCGCCGAGGATCAGCACATAGTAGCTGGCGCCGATCATCAAGAGCCCGATGCCGAACTTGGCGACGGGATTGGGATCGCGCCCGAAGCGGCCGAGGAAAGTCCAGATCGCCGCCATCACCGGCGCCAGCACCAGGATCCAGCCGGACTGGAACGACTGCGCCTGGGCGGGCTTCATCGCCTGGTCGCCGTAGAGGTGCAGGTTGACGTTGCGTTCGGCGAAGAGGTTGAGCGAGGACCCACCCTGCTCGTAGAGCGCCCAAAAAACCACCGAGGCCAGGATCAGCACGATGGCCAGGATCAGGCGCTCGCGCTCCACCTTGTCGGCCTTGGTCGCCATGTACCAGACGAGGTAAGCGAGCACCGCGATCGCGCCGGCCATCAGAAGGAGGCTGACGATGGCGAAGCTTTGCACCACGACCCAGATCACGCCCACGCCAGCCAGGCCTGCCAGATAGATCAGCCACTCAGTGTTGATCGGACCGACCACCGGCTTGGCGAGCGCTACCGGATCGGCCGGCTCGCCCTTGCCGTCGAGCATGGGTTTACCCAGGACGAAGACCAGCCAGCCCAGCGCCATGCCGACCCCCGCCGCGCCGAAACCGGCCCACCAGCCGACCGTCTGGCCCAGCCAGCCGCACGCGATCGAGGCCAGGAACGAGCCCAGGTTGATGCCGTAGTAGTAGAGGGTGAACCCCGGATCTCGCCGGATGTCGCCCTGCGGATAGAGCTGGCCGACGATCGCCGAGATGTTCGCCTTCAGGAAGCCGACGCCCATGATGATCAGGGAAAGCGCCAGGAAGAGGATGTTCTTGAACAGCGGCGACTGCTTGGCGACGGAGATCTGGTAGTCGCCCTTCGCCAGGTGCGCCGGCAGCGGCGCGCCCGCCGGCAGCCCCTTGATGTCCAGGCCCCCGTCGGCGGCCGGGGCGTAGGCATAGGGCTGCCCCCCCACCAGCAGCTTGACGTCGCGCGCGCTGGCGCGGCCAGTCACCCGGAAATCGTAGGCGGCGCCGTGGGTCGTCAGGACCTGGACGGCGGCGGGCCCTTCCAGGGCCATGGTGAAGTGGCCGGCGACAAGCAGCAGCGCGCCAAAGGCCACGGCCTTGCGCGCCCCGATGAAACGGTCGGCGAGAAAGCCGCCGATGACCGGCACGAGGTAGACCAGCGAGGTGTAGGCTCCATAGGAACCGGCGGCCGACTTGTCGTCGATCAGGAAATGCTGCGTGAGGTAGAAGATCAGCAGGCCGCGCATGCCGTAATAGGAGAAGCGCTCCCACATCTCGGCGAAGAACAGCACGCGCAGGCCTCGCGGGTGCTGCCGAAGCTGCAGGATGACCGGGATGGACGTGACCGCCGCGATGACGACGCCGGCGACGATGACGATATCCATGCGGCGGAACCCTCTTGCCCCAGCTGGGGCCCACGTGCGGGGAGACGCCGCCCCCCCGGAGCGTGCGCCGTTCAAATTTCGGGGCACAAAATCACGCGGCCACCCTCAGCACAAGCAAGCTGGCGCCCCATCTGAGTTCGGGAGCCTCGAGCCCGGTCGGGGCGTTCTGATCCGCGAAGGAGACGTCGCCATGAAGACGCCAGGCCCCGACCACCCCATCACGATCGAACCCGCCAGGAACCGCTGGCGCGCGCAGTTCGCCGGCCACGTCATCGCCGACAGCGGCGACGCGCTGATCCTGCGGGAAAAGGACTACCAGCCGGTGGTCTATTTCCCCCGCGAGGATGTCGCCCTGGAATACATGAGCCGGACGGCGCGGGGCACGTACTGCCCCTACAAGGGCGACGCGGCCTACTACACCGTGCTGATGGACGGTCAGTTCGCGGAGAACGCGGTCTGGACCTATGAGCAGCCCTTCCCGGCCATGGAGGCGATCGCGAATAGGCTGGCCTTCTATCCCGACAAGATCGAGGTCTACGAGGTGGATGACGCCGCGGTGAATCCGCATCATCAGGACGAAACGCGAGCCGTGACGCGACCGGTGGCCGTCACCGACGTGGTGCAGCACACGGATTCGGGCGCCGGCGCCTCGCAGAAAGCCCATTGGCCCGCAAACGTCGATCGCCCCGCCGCCAATGACGATGGAGGGCTGCGCTAGGCCAGGCGGAGCGCGGCTATTGGAGGCGGCGCCTCCGCGCGACGAAGGATCCAGACCTCAGTAGGCGAAGCTCTCGAAGACCTTGCTGGCGTCGCCGGCCCAGGGGCCGTTGTAGAGCTCCAGCAGCCGTTCGGCCGGCGTAATCCCGCTGGCGGCGATCTCGTCGAGTTCCGCCAGGTAACCGCTTTCGTCCACCAGGCCGCCGGAGAGGCGGTTGCGACGCTTCAGCCCTTCGCGCGCGATGGCGAGCATGTCGATGGCCACATCCTGGACGCTGCGCCCGGCGATCTGGGCCTTCAGGCCGACACGGGCGACGTCGGCGCGCAGCCGCTCGTGGTCCTCGATCTTCCAGTCCTTGCAGAGGTCCCAGGCCGCGGCCAGGGCGGCGCTGTCGTAGAAGATCCCCATCCACAGCGCTGGCAGGGCGCACAGACGGCTCCACGGCCCGGAGTCCGCTCCGCGCATCTCCAGGTACTGCTTGAGCCGCACCTCAGGGAAGATGGTCGTGGTGTGGTCGGCCCAGTCCTTCAAGCTGGGACGCTCGCCGGGTAGTTCGGCCAGCTTGCCGTCCATGAAGTCGCGGAACGAGCGGCCGGCCAGGTCGATGTAGCGGTCGCCGCGCTTGGCGAAATACATCGGCACATCCAGAGCGTACTTCGCATAGGTCTCGAAGCCGAAGCCGTCCTGGAACACGAAGTCCAGCATGCCCGTGCGGTCGGCGTCGGTGTCGGTCCAGACATTGGCGCGCGCCGAGACGAAACCCGACGGCTTGCCCTCGATGAACGGCGAATTGGCGAACAGGGCGGTGGCGATCGGCTGCAGCGCGAGGCTGGTGCGGAACTTCGCCACCATGTCGGCCTCGGAACCGAAGTCGAGGTTGGCCTGCACCGTGCAGGTGCGGAACATGATGTCGAGGCCCAGTCCGCCAACCTTGGGCATGTACTCGCGCATGATCTTGTAGCGGCCCTTGGGCATGACCGGGACCTGGTCGCGTCGCCAGATCGGGGTGAACCCGAGGCCCAGGAAGCCGATGCCGAGCTCGTCGGCCACGACCTTGACCTCCTGGAGGTGCTGGCCGGTCTCCTCGCAGATGTCGTGGATCGTCTCCAGAGGCGCGCCTGAGAGCTCGAACTGGCCACCCGGCTCGAGGCTGACATTAGCCTTGCCGCGTTCGAGCGCGATGACGTTGCCCGCCTCGAGCACGGGGGCCCAGCCGAACCGCGTCAAGCCATCCAACAGCGCCTTGATCCCGTTCGGATCGTAGGGGACCGGCTCGTGCGTTCCCAGCCGGAAGACGAACTTCTCGTGTTCAGCGCCCACCCGCCATTCGGACTTGGGCTTCGAGCCCTTGTCGAACCAGGCGACCAGATCCTCGAACGTCAAGGGACGATCGTCACAGGCGACCTAAGCCATCGGAAACCTTCCCCGCCCAATCCGGTCCCGCGTTCTCGTCGCGCGGCCTTGCTCTCTACGTCGACATCCTAGGTGGGCGCAATTCCGCCAAGCTCAAGGGGCGTCCTGCCGCACCCAGTCGCCAAGCACGGCCTGCCAGAGGGTGAGCGCGCTGATCGCGGCGGTGTCGGCGCGCAGGATCCGGGGTCCCAGCGAGGCCGGAATGGCGAGGTCGAGCGCCCGGATTATTGCCCGCTCCTTCGCGGAAAAACCGCCCTCCGGACCGATCAGGATCGCCCACGGCCCGGCGGATTGATCGCGCAAGGCCGCAAGGAGGGGCTGGGCGTCGCCCGCTTCGTCGCAGAACAGCAGCCGGCGCCCCGCGTCCCACTCCTCGATCAGCTTCGCTAGCTTCACGGGCTCCAGCACCTGCGGCGCGTCGAGACGCCCGGTCTGTTCAGCCGCCTCGATGGCTATGGCGGTCAGGCGCTCGACCCGGGCGCGGTCGGCGTTGGTGCGCTCGGTGATCAGCAGGCGAACGCGGCGCGCGCCCAGTTCGGCGGCTTTCTCGACGATCGTCTCCAACCGCCCCCGCTTGACCAGGGCGACGATGAGGTCGAGGTCTGGGCCGGTCGCCTGGGGCCGCGCGAGGGATTCAGCGCGGACCGCCACCGCGCGCTTGGTCACCGCCGTCACCCGCGAAAGCCACTCGCCGTCGCGGCCGTTGAACAACAGGATCTCGTCGCCCACCCCCTGGCGCATGACGGACGCCAGATAGTGGCTCTGGGCGTGGTCCAACGCGAGTTCGGCGCCGGCGGCCAAGTCGTGAGGAATGAACAGGCGGATCATTGCAGGGGTTGTAGCGCCCCGGGCTTCATCCGGAATAGGGTCCAGACATGGCGAAAGACGACGACCAAAAGGAACTCGAGCGCCACCAGCTCGCGCTGGTGCACTGGCAACGGCACGCCATGGCGAGCGGCGAGAAGGTGCTGATCATCTTCGAGGGCCGCGACGCCGCGGGTAAGGATGGCGCGATCCGGACGGTCACCGAGCACCTGTCGGTGCGCAGCACGCGCCTGGTCGCCCTGGCCAAGCCGTCAGACCGTGAGCATAGCCAGTGGTACTTCCAGCGCTATGTGCCGCGCCTGCCGGCTGCGGGCGAGACGGTGATCTTCAACCGCTCCTGGTACAATCGCGCCGGCGTCGAGCGGGTAATGGACTTCTGCACGCCCAAGGAGGCCGAGGTCTTCCTGCGCGACGTGCCGACCTTCGAGGCCATGTTGCTGGAGAGCGACCTGAAGCTTGTGAAGCTCTGGCTGGACGTATCGAAAGACGAACAGGCCAAGCGGTTGAAGGAGCGGCGGACCGATCCTCTGAAGGTGCTGAAGGCCTCTCCCCTGGACGCCGCAGCGCAGGACAAATGGCAGGACTACTCCGCCGCGCGCGACGAGATGCTGATGCGGACCTCCTTGCCAAAGACGCCGTGGGTCTGCGTGCGCGCCGACCATAAGAAGACAGCTCGGCTGAACATCATCCGCCACCTGGTCAGGGCCCTTGGGTCGAAGAAGATCGCCAAGACGCTGCCGGCGCCCGATCCCGACGTGCTCTTCGAATTCGAGGCCTCGGCTCTCTCAGACGGGCGGTTGGAACACTAGAACCTAGGGAAACGAGCTCATGGAACAGATCCGCCTCGGAAACACCGGCCTGAAGGTCTCGCGGCTCTGCCTCGGCTGCATGACCTACGGCTCGCCGGAATGGCGCAGCTGGGTGCTGGATCAGGAGCAGTCCAAGCCCTTTTTCAAGAGCGCCATCGAGAAGGGGATCACCTTCTTCGACACCGCCAACGTCTATTCGATCGGCAAATCCGAGGAGGTGACCGGCCTGTGGCTGCGGGAATTCGCCCGCCGCGAGGAAATCGTGGTGGCGACCAAGGTCAACGGGCCGATGGGCAAGGGGCCCAATGAAAAGGGCCTGAGCCGCAAGTCGATCATGGCCCAGATCGACGCCAGCCTGACACGCCTGGGCATGGACTACGTCGACCTCTACCAGATCCATCGCTTCGACTACGAGACGCCGGTCGAGGAGACCCTGGAGGCGCTCAATGACGTCGTGAAGGCGGGCAAGGCCCGCTACATCGGAGCCTCGTCGATGTACGCGTGGCAGTTCGCGCGCATGCTTGCGGCCAGCGACGCCCATGGCAGGGTGCGGTTCGTCTCCATGCAGCCGCAGTACAACCTCGTCTACCGGGAGGAGGAGCGCGAAATGCTGCCGCTCTGCCGGGCGGAAGGCATCGGCGTCATCCCCTGGTCGCCCCTGGCCCGCGGCTTCCTGGCCGGCGGCCGAAGCGCGCCCAAGGAGGGCAACACCGAGCGCGCCCGCACCGACGAGTT
>Ga0163163_10004186_pt1 | contig 12293 bp, 8 predicted proteins | sample S65metaG_FD_119766 | JGI IMG/M metagenome (GOLD analysis project Ga0163163, IMG submission 119766) | Switchgrass rhizosphere microbial communities from Kellogg Biological Station, Michigan, USA - S6-5 metaG | ecosystem: Host-associated > Plants > Roots > Rhizosphere > Soil | place: USA: Michigan... | reverse complement strand
GTTCATCCTTATCGCTGGATGACCATTGGCAAGGAATTATCACACATAGAAAATGCGAGGTTGCAGGATGTTAAGGATTTCTTTTTCAAACATTATCGACCTGTAAATGCAATTTTGGTTGTTGCCGGTAACGTAACCGTGGACCAGGTAAAGACCTTATCCGAAAAGTGGTTTGGTTCTATTGAACAGGGACAAAAATATTCCCGCAATCTGCCTGAGGAGCCTAAGCAAACCAAGGCAAAAAAACTGGAAGTAAAGGCGGAAGTTCCGTTAGATGCCTTATACAAATGCTGGCATATATATTCGAGAATGGATCATCGCTATTATGTTTCCGATCTCATTTCCGAGGTGTTGGGCGGTGGCGGTTCATCAAGGCTATTTCAATCCCTGGTAAAAGAGAAAAAACTTTTTAGCAATATCGAGTGTTATCATTTTGGAACAACGGATGCCGGGCTGCTTACCATTGAAGGCAAATTAGTCAAGGGTGTAAAAATGGACGATGCAGAAGCAGCGATGAACGAAGAATTAGAGAAATTGAAACGAGAGAAAATAAGCGATGACGAATTACAGAAGGTAAAGAATAAAACAGAGAGCATGATTGCTTTTGAAGATATGAGCTTGATGAACCGGGCCAACAGCCTTGCCTATTATGAATTGCTGGGCGATGCAACCTTAATGAACACGGAATTGGATCGTTATAATAAGGTTACCGTGGAAGATGTACAACAGCTAAGCAATGAGATTTTTACTGGGGAGAACAGCAGCACTATTTGGTACTTGTCAAAGAATTAATAACGAACTACACAATTACTGTGGAAACAATAAAATCACTACTTAACAGAAAACAACCGCCACTTATCAAGGACGCAGTTGAATTTGATCTGAAATTAAAGCCCTATGAAAAACATGTTTTAAATAATGGTGCCGAAGTATTCGTAATTGATGCTGGTGCTGAAGAGGTATTACAACTGGAATGGGTGTTTTATGCAGGTAACTGGTTTGAAAATAAAAACCTGGTTGCTGCAAGTACTAATTTTTTGCTGAAGAATGGCACCTCAAAGAAAAACGCATTTCAACTTAACGAACATTTTGAATATTATGGATCCTATGTAAACCGTAACTGTTATAATGAAACGGCTACCGTTTCACTTCACTGCCTAAGCAAACATTTAGAAGTTTTGCTTCCCGTGGTACGAGAAATGATTATTGATTCTGTTTTTCCGGAAGAAGAGATTAGTATTTACAAACAAAACATGAAGCAGCGGCTGAATGTCAATTTGAAAAAAAGTGATTTTGTTGCAGGTCGTTTAATTGATTCTTATTTGTATGGAGAAGCACATCCTTATGGCAAGTATACAAAATTTGAAGATTTTGACAGCATTAACGGTGAACAGGTTCATAATTTTTACAAACAATATTACCAAAACGGTAAGTTTCTTCTATTTGTTGGCGGCAAGGTGCCTTCAAACTTGTTTTCGTTGCTAAATCAATATTTTGGTGATTTAAGTTGCCAACAAGTTTCTATTGCTGATCTTCCTTCACATCCCGCCGCTGAAAAAAAATATCGGGTAACAAATGATCCGAATGGGGTTCAGGGCGCTATTCGCATGGGTATTTTATTTCCGAATCGTCACCATCCCGATTTTATAAAGGCCCAGGTATTAAACAATGTATTTGGAGGTTTTTTTGGATCGAGGTTGATGAGCAATATTCGGGAAGAGAAGGGGTATACCTATGGCATTTTTAGTTACCTGGAAAATCATATTCAACAAAGCGCATGGATTATCAGCACTGAGGCCGGCAGGGACGTTTGTGAACCTACAATCGCTGAAGTGTATAAAGAAATGGAAATCCTGCGCAATGAGGCCATTGATGATGAAGAACTGCTTCTTGTGCGCAACTACATGATGGGTTCAATTCTTGGCGACCTTGATGGTCCCTTCCATATTATCAGTCGTTGGAAGAATATTATTTTGAATGGTCTTGGTGAAAATTATTTCTACGATCAGATTTCAACCATAAAAAAAGTTTCTGCTAACGAATTACAGGAACTGGCAAACAAATATTTGGTTTCAAACAACTTCTACGAACTGGTGGTAGTGTGAGTAAAATTAAAAGCTCAACGAAAAAAATTCAGACAACAGAAAGCATAACATCTTGGTCATTTGTGACCGGATATTATTTATTGTGGTGAATAGAATAGTGTAAAAAAAACAAAAGCCCGACCATAGGGTACGGTGGGCTTTGTCATCCATCCTTGTTTGCGTCCAAATCAGTCGTTTAATATATTCGAGCTATGCAGGTAGCCTTTCAACGGGTAATAAATGAACAAACAAGTACCATTTTTTATTAGCGAAATTACTTTTGAAGCGTAACGTGCAGGAACTGCAGGGCACCCAAAACTTCTTCCCATTTTTCCACCCAGCCATTCATCTCCAATGTAAGTAGCGCCATGAACAACAATGGCTCTTGATTCGGCTCTGTCATTAAATCCTCTGTCCTGCCCCGTTAATTTTAATGACAAACCATGTGTGCCAGAATAAGTTCCTTTGGTAATATAAAAGCCCAGGCTGCTTTGTAAAGACCTCGGACGATTTGAAAATTTTTGCGCATACAGGTTGCCTGAATTTTTTCCATGTGCTACATAAGTATTCAGAAGGACCTTGAAATTACTTACGTCAATTATATAAAAACGTTTATGGTCTGATGGTTGGCTAAAGTCGCAAACAGTTAAGATGTTTGGATTTAAAATCTTGCCTTTTTTTACAAGATTTTGTTGGCCCTTATACGCATACATCAAAGCATCTTTCTTCATACCCATTCGATCCAGACGCAAGCTATCATACAATAAGTTACTGTAATGTTCAACATTTGATGCTTCTGCTGTGTTGTTGTCTACGGAAATTATCGTTACCGGGCGTTCGGAATTATTACCTGCCTTTACCACAGGGAGCAGTAAAAATGAGCACAGAAGGCAAACAAAGGATAACGGCAAATAAACTTTTCGCACTTTTAATAGTTTTTCGGGAATTATGGAACGATATGGTTGTGAAAATATTATGCTTGCGAGGGAGTTGCAAATGATGCTAAGAAAATTTTAAGAAATTAAGTAGAACAGCGTTAATGTAAAAGGAATATTCCGCAGTTTTTTTACTGCAATGTTCGTTATTTAACTCGTCGCATTTCTCTTTTCTTTACTATGAACTCTGAAGAATAAATTCGAAGTAATAATAAAAACATGGATATTAATAAAGGTCCAAAGATGAGACCGATAAATCCAAATAGCTGAATTCCTACAATGACCCCAAAAATGGTAATGAGCGGATGGATATCACCCAGCCGTTTATTCAATAAAAGCCGAAATAAATTATCTACCAATCCAATAACACCAAATCCCCACACAGCCATTGCAATGCCCTTTCCTGTTTCGCCTGAAACAAACAAGGAAACAGTTAAAGGAACATAAATTAATGCAGCACCCACCACGGGCATCATTGCCGCAATGCATGTTGCCACAAACCATAACCATGGTTCATTAACACCAATAATTAAATATCCAATTAATCCGATAACACCCTGAATCAAGGCAATTAGTGGAATGCCGATGGTATTGGAGATAACCATTACCCTTACTTCTCTTCCAATCAATTCAACATTCCCGTCCTTTAATGGGATGTATTCATATACTGCTTCTTCCATTCGTCGCCCATTCACCAACATAAAATAGAGAATGAAATACATAGCGCCAATCAGGGCCAGTGTATTCATGGTAACTCCTAAAACTTTGGGAAGCAACTGGGCAATATAAGACCCTAACTGATCAATGTTTTGAGGTTTTACAAGGACGTAGCCTGTTTTGTCCTTAATTTGATCTGCAAATTTCTTGAGTGAATTCAAATATTCACTTGAATGCGTTACAATGTCGGCAATTTTTGAATACATGATATTGCCAAGGATGCCAATGGGTATAAGAATAACAAAGAACGAGAGCACCATTAAAATCCCGGCTGCACTGGCTTTTTTCCATCCCCTGTTTTCTGTGAGATAAAACATTCTTTTGCGCATGAGCACGTAAAAAGTTACGGCTCCTAAAAAGGCGGAAGAAAAAAACCATAGTTGCCTGAATAAAACAATGCCCAGGAAAACTATGGCTGCAATAAAAAATATCTGTCGAAGTAAATTAGTATCAATCGTGTTGTTAGGGTTGCTGTTCATAAAAGCCAATCTGAGTTGAAATTACTAAAGGCAGTTAGAACAATAAATTTTTATACCACAACCGATTTCCATTTGCCTTTTTTGAAAAAGATGTAAGCTGCTATTGCAATAAGTGTTTCCGCGACAGGAATTGAAATAAAGGACCCTATAGCTCCCATATCAAACCATTTTGTCAATAAAAAAGCAAATGGTATTTGAAACAGCCAGAACCCACATAGGTTTATAAGTGTGGGCGTTCTGGTATCGCCTGCACCATTTAATGCGTTTACCATTACCATTCCTATTCCATAGAATATATACCCACAACCTATGATTCGTAATGCCAACGTTCCAACTTCATGCACATCGGGATCATTTGTAAAAACACCAATTATCGGATTGGCAAAAAAGATGAAAAACAACATAACTCCGGACATAAAAATGGCATTATACTTCGCAGTCAACAAAACGCTTTGCTCCGCTCGTTCAGGTTGTTTTGCTCCAAGGTTTTGTCCCACCAGGGTCGCTGCAGCATTACTTAAACCCCACGCCGGCAAAATAAAAAACACCACATTCCGTAAGGCTACCTGGTAACCTGCTGAAGCTGCAGTTCCCCCGGTGTTTGCAACCAAAGCTGCTAAAACTATCCAGCTACCTGAAGCAATTAAAAATTGAAACGTTGCAGGCCAGGCAATAACAATCAAACTTTTCATTAGTGCCCGGTCGAAACGGAAATGCCTGGCTTTAATATGAATGCTGCTCGAACCTTTCAGTAAATGATAACATTGGTAGAGAACGCCAATACCTCTACCAATTGTTGTGGCGATAGCTGCACCTTTTAATCCCATTCCTTCAAATGGACCAACTCCATAAATTAACAGTGGACATAAAACAATATTACACATGCTGGCCAGCCATAAGCTTCGCATAGCGATAGCTGCGTTTCCGGCACCCCGAAAGATTCCATTAATCAAAAAGAGTAAAATGATGGCAACACTTCCACCCAACATGATGCGTGTGAATGCAGCGCCATCTCTAATTACTTCATGGCTCGCGCCCATGATACGTAAAATTTTGGGGGCAAATACAATTCCTGTTATACTGATAATAATGGTTACTATAAAAGACAGGATCATTGTTTGCATGGCGGCGTGAGCTGCTTCATCTTGGTTTTTTTCACCGATGCGTCTGGCCACCATGGCTGTTGCAGCTGTACTCAACCCAATTGCGATTGAATAAACAATTGTTACCACTGACTCAGTTAGTCCAACAGTGGCAATGGCGTTTTCGCCAAGTTTTCCCACAAAAAACATGTCTACAACAGCAAACACGGATTCGAGACTCAATTCCAATATCATTGGAATTGCCAACAGAATTATAGCATGACGAATACTACCTTGCGTGTAGTCATATTGATCGCCGCGTAATGAGCGCCTGACCAGAGACCAAAGTGCAAAAAATTTATTTGAAGAGGTAATAACCTGCGACATAAGAAAATCATTAAAGGTTAGAAACTAAAAGCAAAACAATGGCTTGTGCCATTTACAATCTATCACCGAATTTGTGGCCTTATATGATGGGTCGGCCAGAGAAGATTTTCATATGCCTATGCTTAAGAGGACACGAAAATATATTGATTTACCGAAACAGACAAAGACATTCTTTTATTTTCCCATCAACTGTAAGTATTGTTGGATGAAATGTTGTTTTTGTTTTCTTCGGTATTGCATAATAAAACGGGGATGTGCTAAAGGAGTGATTTCCTCAAACCACCCAAAGCGCTTATTTAACCAGCTGATGTATTTGTAGTTTTTTTCGCCTCCTATCGCAAGGCAATTTTTTCTATCAACATTAAAATCGAGAAGCAATTTCAAATTTTTAATAATGAACGGTTCAACTGTTTTCAATAGTTCTTTGTCATCGTAATAATTAATGTTTTTCCCCTGTTTAACAAATCCAAGTGGACACACAGAACCAATAAAAAAACTTGAGTAAAACTTTTCAGCTCCTCCGTAAGCTGTAATCATTTCATAAATGAATTCGGCAGACAGTTCGGTTTGTTTTTTTAAGTCATGATCAATACCACAAAACTCTTCCAATTGCCTGGGAGCAGTAAAATTTACACCTGTAACACCAGCCCCAAATCTTCCTGGATTAATGCCCAGTAATATCCTTCGTGGTTTATTATCGTTATAATACTTGAAAAGGAAAGTTTCAAATATTTTCATCACCCTCTCATCTTGTTGTGGATAAAGCCATTCAATATCGTCAGGCAGCTGTTTTGGCGGCTTTAATTTACTATAAAGAGAAAGCAGGTTTTCTGCCCAGGTTTTCATTTGATAAAGAAACAACTTTATCAATTTCGCAAGTTCAAAATTAACGGGCAGCTGAATGATTTCGAATAGCCTCCCGGGGTTACTGCCTAATGATCGTTCATTCCCTAACTTTTACTAAGACGTTTTTGTTTTTGCCATAGATCATCCCGCTTCCCGTTTTGTATTGAAAAAATCCCCCTTTGTGTAACGTTTTTCCAAACTACTGTTATCAGTTCTACGTTTGTGCCCGAAATGAAATTGACCAACAACAGATTTAAACAACTTTTATGAGAATACTTTTTTCCCTTTTGATTTTAGTTACCGCCTTCGCCTCCCAGGCCCAGGTAACTGGTTTAGCTAAAGATGCTGATGGCAAAGTTCTGAACGGAGTCACCATTAGTTTATTAAAAGACACGGGTAGGGCCATTCTTAAATATACTGTTACAAAAAATGACGGTGTTTATGTTTTTGATAATATAGCTTCAGGCAAATATCGCATCAGTGGCAGCCATGTTGGATTTTCGCCAGCTGTTTCGCCGGTTTTTGAAGTGAGCGGCGAAAAAGCATCCGGTCCGGAATTGAAATTGGCAAAGGCTGCCGGGCAAATGGCCAGTGTAACAGTTACCGCTTCAAAACCTATTGTAGAAGTAAAGGCAGATAAAACAATTTTAAATGTTGAGGGAACTATTAACTCTGTAGGAAGCGATGCTTTGGAATTATTGCGTAAATCACCCGGAGTGCTGGTTGATAAAGATGAAAACCTGAGTGTGAATGGTAAAAATGGAGTGCAGGTTTACATCGATGGTCGTCCTACACCTCTTTCAGGACAGGACCTCTCCAATTATTTGAAATCGATTCAATCTACAAGTATAGAATCTATAGAAATCATTACAAACCCATCCGCCAAATATGAAGCAGCAGGTAATGCAGGCATCATTAATATTAGGTTGAAAAAAAATAAATCACTGGGCACAAATGGGTCTGTAAACGCCGGCGTAAACGTTGGAGACTACCCGAAGTTTAATACTGGAATTACTTTAAACCACAGAAACAAAAACCTGAACATCTACGGTAATTATGCTTTTAATAAAGGCAAGAATAAAAACAAAATGGATCTGTATCGTACAGTTGCAGACACTTTATTTGACCAACATGCAACAACGATAATGGAAAATGAAAGCCATAATTATAAAGCAGGTATTGATTTTTTCCTGGATAAGAAAAATGTATTGGGCGTGATGGTTAATGGAACTGTTGCGAAGCCCTCAGTTTCCAACGACAGTCGCACCGAAATATCATACCTGCCTACAGATTCTTTGAACCGGATTCTAGTTGCTGAAAATAGTAGCATAATGAAACGAAATAACGTTAACCTGAATGTAAATTATAGTTATACAGGTGCGGATGGAAAAAGCTTAACTCTGAACGCAGATCATGGCTATTATGATATTAGTACCAATCAGCTTCAGCCGAACTTTTATTACGATCCTTCCGGAATAAACATTACCAGGAGTGTGATTTCAAGAATGATTTCTCCGACGAATATTTCTATCAATTCCCTTAAAGGTGATTGGGAACAAAATTTCAAAAAAGGTAAGCTGGGTTATGGTGGTAAAATTGCGTTTGTAAAAAGCGACAATGATTTTCAGAATTATGATGTCAACGGGTCAAATGAAGTTTTAAATACGGAAAAAAGTAATCTTTTTGTTTACAAAGAAAATATCAATGCCGGTTATGTTAATTATAATCGCCAGTTTAAAGGCCTGATGGTACAAGCCGGGGTACGTGTTGAAAACACTATTGCAAAAGGAAATTCATCAGGTATAAAAGATAATAAAGAATGGGAAGATGGTTTTGATCGCAATTACACAAATGTTTTCCCAAGCGCAGCAGTTACGTTCAATAAAAACCCAATGAGTCAGTTTGGTATTACTTACAGTAAAAGAATTGATCGTCCTGCTTATCAGGATCTCAATCCATTTGAATTTAAACTTGATGAATACACCTTCCAAAGAGGTAATGTTGACCTGAGACCGCAATACACTAACAGCATAGGAATATCACATACGTATAAATATCGGCTCACCACCGCACTTAATTTCAGTCACGTGAAAGATATGTTTGCCCAGTGGATAGATACAACTGAAACATCAAAAGCATTTATTTCTAAGAAGAACCTGGCTAAGCAAGATATTGTAAGTTTTAATATCAGCTATCCATACCAGTATAAATCATATATGGTGTTCGCCAATCTTAGTAGCAACTATTCGATGTATAAGGCTGATTTTGGTCCTGGCAGACAGGTTGACCAGGATGCATTTGGCTTGAATTTGTACGCACAAAACAGTTTAAAATTTGGCAAAACAAAAACCTGGACTGCAGAGTTAACTGGTTTTTACGTAGCGCCAACAATTCAACAAGGTGCATTCCGCTCCAACTCATTATTTAGTATCGACGCAGGATTATCTAAAAATTTATGGAAGAATAAAGCAACCATTAAAACATCGTTCAGTGATATATTCAATACGTTGCACTTTACCGGCAAGCAGGAGTTTGTAGGTCAGGTAACAAAAGTAAAAGCACAGTGGGAAAGCCAACAGCTGAAACTGAACTTCGTGTACAGGTTTGGTAGCAGCCAGATCAAAGCTGCAAGAAACCGTACTATTGGTGCGGAGGAAGAGAGTAAAAGAACACAGGGAGGGTCAGGCCTCGGTGTTGGTCAACAATAAGTGTAAACACTACTGACAATAAAGGAGGAGTATTCCTCCTTTATCTATTTCAATAATTAAGATAAATTCGATACTCTGTCAATGATTAAGACTAAAAAACGATATGCTTTCTGGAATGTGTTTTGGGTAGTATTGGGATTGAACATCATTTTTACTTTATTAGGGTTTATTGCCTTGTCTGTTTCGCCTATGTACAGCAAGGATTTTGACTGGCGTAAGATTGTTTCATGGCATTATTTGTTTTCGCAGATATTGAGCGTAGCCTTCTCCTCAGTTTTTTATTACCTCAGCGTTAATAGTTACTACCAGCTTTTTAACCAACGGAAATCGGCAAGTGTTTATATTAAACCTACTGTTATTGCACTGTTTTCTTTGGGTGCTTATTTTGTGGTGACTTATTTTCTTACTATAACAAAAACGATCACTATCTCAGTAAATAACAGCAAGTTTGAACAGGAAATGACACCTGGGTTAATGGCGTTTTCGTATATCCTGTCTGGCCTGTTTTTTATCGGAGTGTCTTTGTTGATTGCCTATCTCACCCATCTTCGCGATGAAAGAAAACAGCGCAAGGTTTTGGAAGCACAAAAAATGCAATTGGAAGTAGAAAAATCCCAGGCGAATTTTAATTTTTTGAAAGCGCAGATTAATCCTCACTTTCTACACAACACACTAAATTTTTTATATGCAAAATCATTGCCCTACTCATCCGAGTTATCTGAAGGTATTTTAACCTTGTCGGACATCATGCGTTATGCACTGAGTGAAGGCAATGCAAAAGATGGCAAAGCCCCATTAAAGGATGAAATTGAACATGTACGAAATGTTATCAAAATAAATCAACTTCGTTTCAGCAACAATTTAAACGTAAACTTCAAAGTAGAAGGCGTTGTAAATGGTGCAACCATAATTCCGTTTGTATTAATTACGCTCGCGGAAAACGCTTTTAAGCACGGAGATTTAAAAAGCACAGAACACCCAATAGACATTAATCTCCGGGTGAACGATTCAAAGCTTTATTTTTATTGCCGCAATAAAAAAAAGAGCGGGCCAAAGGAATTGTCAACGGGAATTGGTTTGGACAATATTAAAAAGCGTCTGGACCTTGCCTATGGTACTGATTATTGCCTTAATATAAAAGACGAATCAGAATTTTATACAACTGAACTGATTATTTCTAACATATGATCAATTGTATAATTGTTGATGATGAGCAACATGCTATTGAGATTCTGGTACATTACGTGAATCAAACACCTCATCTAAACCTGGTAACTACCACTACCAACCCGATTGAAGCTTTACAGATCGTTGCTACACAAAAGATAGATCTCATCTTCCTCGACATACAAATGCCCGAGCTTTCAGGAATGGATTTTATTAAGGCTATTCATGATAAGGCAAAAATAATACTGACAACAGCCTACAGTGATTTTGCATTGGAAAGTTATGAACTTGATGTAGTTGATTATTTATTGAAGCCCATACGACTGCCAAGGTTTTTGCAGGCAGTGCAAAAAGCAACAAAAGAACTGGAGGAACACAACGAGGAAAAACTCACTTTAACTGAAGGAGAGGATGATTATGTTTTTGTCAAAACAGAATCAAAAGGCAAGCTTTTAAAAATTAATCTCGACGAAATTGATTACATCGAGGGCATGAAAAATTATGTGGCCATTTATTGCGCAGGAAAGAAGACGCTTGTTTATACCAGCATGAAGGACCTGGAAGAACGCCTGTCAAAAAAACAATTTATTCGTGTACATAAATCCTTTATCATTCCCATACCAAAGATTACAGGAATCGAAGGAAATATTTTACGTCTCAAAAATGTAACCGCAGAAATCCTGATCGGTGATAATTACAAAGCAGACCTTATGGAAATCATCCGTAATAAAATGATCCAGTAATTAAATCTTTGCAATAAACAGATCTCTAGAAATCGCTGTCCTTCACCTTTGGCAGTGCCGCTGATGTATCAATACGGTTTGGTAGAGGTAAAACCAATTTAATTGCAGAATCAGCTTTCGCGTTAGCAGAGGCTTCTTGTTTCAAAACCGTGTTTTTGTTTTCTGTGTTGTTAGCAGAGCCTTTCTTTACTGTTGCCTTTTCTTGTTTTGTTGCCGGTTTTGCGGAAGTGGATTGCGCTGCTGCAAATCCGGTGATTGCTATCACAAATGCAGTAGTTAAGATAATTTTTTTCATGGCAAACTATTTAATGAAGAAAAGAACTACACAATACTGGGCGCAAATTCTGAGCCATATTGGTAGTTATTCCTGCATTTGGAAATATCCATGAAACTAAAATGGCCATGGTTTAATTTCCATGACCATTGTCAACTAGTTTTATGATTTTTGATTAATTGAGTAAGGCAGATGATTGTAAGTAATTGGAATCTGGATTATATACAAATAACACAGAACCATCTTTAATGATATCAATTACTTCAGCATACTCGTTTTCAGGTAAAGCCGGACATCCCTGGCTACGACCCATGTACTCGCTATTCGCTCTTTGGCTATTAACATATGATGCACCATGTACAACCACGCCTCTTGCCTCTGCATTGTCGTTGAATCCCTGTTCTAAACCACTAATTTTTAGCGACAGGCCATGTTTACCTTTATAAGTTGACTTAGTTACATAAAAACCAAGACTGCTTTTGTTTGAATTCAAATTGTTTGAAAAGCTTTTTGCCATATCAACGCCACTGTTTCTTCCGTGAGCTACAAATGTTTTCCACGCAAGCTTGTTGTTTTGCATATCAATGATATAAAACCTCTTATTACGTGATGATTGGCTGAGATCGACAATGGTCAGGTATTGGGTGTTATTCACCAGCCCGCTGTCAACTAAACGCTGGTAACCTTTCATGGCGTACTCAACAGTTTCTTTCGAAAGACCAGCGTCCTGTAAACGCAAATCATTAAACAGGCGTTCGCTTTGAGAAACTTCATGTAAGACTAATGCTGAGTCTGTCGCCAGGCTATCATTAACATTCATATGCACAGCTGGGTTATTAGCCTTAGCAAATGAAATAAACATAAATGAAAT
>Ga0163163_10004184_pt1 | contig 12295 bp, 10 predicted proteins | sample S65metaG_FD_119766 | JGI IMG/M metagenome (GOLD analysis project Ga0163163, IMG submission 119766) | Switchgrass rhizosphere microbial communities from Kellogg Biological Station, Michigan, USA - S6-5 metaG | ecosystem: Host-associated > Plants > Roots > Rhizosphere > Soil | place: USA... | reverse complement strand
GACATTGCTGCCATCATCCGTTCTCTTCAGGAGGTCGCGCGCGAGGCGATATCGGCTTCCGCCGAAGGTTTGCGTGTTGCCGACGAAGGAGGCCAAATTGCTGAGGAAGGTTCTCGTGGCTTGCAGCGTATTCTCGGGGGCATCCATGAAACCGCGGATTTCATGTCACAGGTCGCCCGCTCCACGGATGAGAATTTGTCTGCCTCCCAGAGCGTGGTGACTGCAATCGACACCGTCGCAACGCAGGCCAAACAGGTCGCTTCCGCCACGGTCGAGCAGGCGAAGACGGCCCAAAGCATCGTCAAGGGGGCGAGTCAGATGAGCAAGACGGCCCGGGAAGTCAGCCAGGCCATGAATGAGCAAGGAACGGCGGCTCGGGAAATCGTAAAGGCGGCACAGAACACGACTGCGATTGCCACTCAGGTTCGACGATCCTCGAAAGAGCAGTCCCTTGCTGCAAAACAAGTCGCCCAGTCTGTGGAATCGATGCGCCGCGGGGCGATCAGCAGCTCGCGTGCTCTCGATGAACAGGCCAGGGCCAGCGAACAGGTGTCCAGCGAGTCCACGAGCCTGGCCCGGCAAATTGCGAGTGTGAGCAAGGCGATGTCGGAACAGTCTGTTTCAATTTCCCAGGTTGCGGCGACCACAAAGAAGATGGGGCGATTATCCGAACAGGTCGCCAAGGGAATGTCGGAACAGTCAAGTGCGGCCCGCGATATGTCCACATCGATCGACAGCATTTCAAAAGATGTCCGGGCGATTACGCGAGCAAACCGGGACCATCTGGATCATTCCGGGCAGGTGTTGAAGGGAATCACGGATATTCGCAAGGTGACCATGCAAAATGCCGCTATTGCGCAATCCCTTACCACCGGGGCCACCGGACTGACCGAAAGCGCCCGCCGCCTGGCAGAATTGATGGTCAGCATGGAAACCGGAATCCCGACCGGAATTCCGTCGAATGGAAACTCCTCAAAGGGACCGCGAAAGAGCGCAAAAAAGGCGGGTAATTCCGAAGGAGCGTAATGCCTGGGCATGGGACGTCCGCTGCCGAAGGGCAGGATGAACCCCATATTTTAAGCCGTTTATGATCTCTAAATTCGTCGGAGTGTTTACGACCGACCGGGACATGGTCATTCAAGTATGGGATGCTACCCTCACGCGGCTGACGGGAATTCACTCCGATGATGCTTCCGAGCAACCGCTGTTGAAGGTCATTCCGGATCTGGAGGCTCGAGGACTGACTCGATACTTTCGTCACGTTCTGGAAGACGGCGTTGTCGAAGTGCTCGCTCCTGCGTTTCATCGATACCTGATTCCCTGCCCCCCACTGACACCGTCTCCCCGTTTTGACAAGATGCGTCAACATGTCATCATCGCGCCTCTTCACCAGGACTCCCAGATCGAAGGGCTGATTGTAACCATCGAGGACGTGACGCAACGGCTCGAAAGCGAATACGACTTTGCCGGAAAGCTGGACCAGCAGCCCTCCGGGATGCCAAACCTGATGGGAGCACTGGACGACAGGAATTGGCGTGTTCGACGCGATGCCATCCGCGAAATGTCGCAACTGGCGGCTCCCGATGCGATTGCAGCGCTTCTATTGTCGGTTCGCGATAATCATCGCAATTTCGGGCTGTTGAATAGTGCCCTGAATGTATTGCGTCTCACCGAAATCGATACCCATTCCACGCTGATCGACTTTCTCAAAGGCCCGGACCACGACTTGCGGATCCAGGCCGCTCTTTCCCTGGGTGAACAATGGGATGCGCGCGCCATTCCTGCTCTCCTGGAAGCCACGCGAGATGAGAACGTCAATGTTGTCTATCACTCCATCGAAGCTTTAGGGAAGTTGCGCGCGGTGGAAGCAGTGGACCGTCTGATCGAACTGGCGGAGTCTAAAGACTTCTTCCTCGCATTTCCGGCAATCGAAGCGCTTGGGGCGATTGGACATTCGGGCGTCTCCTTCCGGATTATTCCCTTCTTGCAGGATGAGATGTTGCGCGAGCCCGCCGCCCGCGCGCTGTCCAGGATCGGTGATGAATTTGCCGTTGAAGCCCTGATTGCGCTACTGAACGACCGGAACGCGGCAACAGAGCTGATCGCTCGCTCCCTCATGGATTTATATGAACGTTATGAAGCAAAGTATCAGGAAGGTTCCTACATCGTCGGCCTTTACAGGAACTCCATAAAACCAACAGGCGTTCAGAATCTGATCGATGCCCTGGCGACCGCTGAACCGGACAACATGCGCCCGCTGGTATGGCTGCTCGGACGGATGGACAGTCCTGCCGCGACTCGTGCGCTGACATGGCGGCTGGGAAGCGCAGAACTGCGAAGCGAGATTCTGGATGCATTGGTCCGTCACGGTTCAACCGTAACGGAACTTCTCGTCGAGCAACTCAAGGCAGACGACCCGGAAACGCGAGGAGCTGCGGTAACGGCGCTCGGCCGCATCCGGGACAACCGGGCAATTCCGGAGCTGACACGATTGCTGGAGAGAGATCCGGAGCTGACCATCCCCATCATAGCCGCACTAACATTCATTAGAGACCCTGCGGCCATGGACCCCTTATTTTCCCTGCTGGGAACGTCCGATGCGGCTGTTCGTCGTGCCGCGGTCAGCGCGCTGAATGCGCTGGGTGTGCCCGAAATGGTGAAGCGCGTGGTTCCGCTGCTCGAGGATTCCAATCCGGGAATACGGGAAGCTGCCGTTTGCATTGCCGGATATTTCGGCTATCCCGAATGCATCGAAACTGTCTTTTCCCTCTGCCGCGACCCAGACGCAAATGTACGGCGCGCTGCAATTGAACAGATTGCCTATCTCGAAGACAAGCGGGCTGCAACCGTACTTGCAGAAGCGCTGAGCGGAGACGTGCCCGCTGTCCGGGCAGCTGCGGCAGCCTCAATGTCTCATTTGGAAGCTTCCTCTGTTACCACGCGCCTGATTGCTGCCCTCAAAGATGAAGACTCGTGGGTTCGCTATTTCACGGTGCGATCTCTTGCCAAACATCGAAGTCCGGAATCTGCTCCGGAGTTATACCGGTTGGCTCAATACGACAGATTCCAGCAGGTCCGGATTGTGGCCTTCGAAGCTCTCTGTCGAATCGATGGAGGACTCGCAGCGTCCATTGCCATTATGTTCCGGGCATCCGGGGATCCCGATCTTCAACAGGCCGCCACGAGCGTACCTCTGCCTGGTAATGGCGCTTCATGAGTTTGCATTCGGAGATCCTCGGGCTTCCAAAAGGAACGGAACGGTTGCTGGCGGACCTGGTTCACAGTCGAACTGGAATCTATTTTGATGCTTCAAAAATAGATCTGCTGATGGACAAGTTGTCGCCACTGGTTGTCCGGCGAGGTTTTAATACATTCCTCGACTACTATTACCTCCTGAAATATGACGAGACCGCTCCGGCAGAATGGGGCAACGTCATGAATGCGATTTCCGTCGGGGAAACTTATTTCTGGCGGGAATTCGATCAGATCCGGGCTTTGACGCAGTCGATTGTGCCTGCCTGGCTGGCTGCACATCCCGGGCGGACTCTGCGGATCTGGAGCGCCGCATGCGCGTCCGGCGAGGAACCCCTGACAATTGCGCTCGCCCTTCACGAGGCAGACTGGTTTGACCGCGCTTCAATAGAAATCCGTGGCAGTGACGGGAGCTCGGTTGCTATCGAAAAAGCGATTGCGGGTGTTTATCGAGAACGGTCCTTTCGGAGTCTGTCTCTCGAAAGACGTGCCCGATATTTCCTGCAGGACGGCCCAAAGACATGGCGGATCCTTCCCGAATTGCAGTCCAAAGTCCGTTTTTCTGTCGCGAACCTGATGAATGAATCGGAGATCGCCCCTCTCGCCGATGCCGACATCATTTTCTGCAGAAATGTGTTTATCTATTTTTCGGAGTCTTCGATTTCAAGGACGGTAAGGTTGTTCGCGCGGCACATGCCGGCAGAGGGCTACTTGTTTGTTGGAACTGCAGAGTCCCTGCTAAGACTGACGTCGGAATTTGAGCTGAAGGATATCGACAATGCTTTCATTTATGAAAAAGGGCCCCGTGTCCAATAACGATTTATTTTCTATTTTGCGACAGGAGAGTGCTGCGTGACGGATCGCCTGCTTCGCGTTCTGGTTGTGGACGACTCCGCATATGTCCGCAAGGTTTTAAAGGAAATGCTCTCTCGCAGTCCGTTGATTGAAGTCGTCGGTGCGGCGCGCGATGGCCGGGAAGGTCTGGAAATGGCGGAGCGACTGGCTCCGGACGTGGTGACTTGCGACCTGATGATGCCGGAACTGGATGGCGTCGGATTTGTCCGGGAGCAGATGCGGCGCAGGCCGGTTCCCATTATCATCATGAGCATTGCCGATGAAAACGCGGACGCAGCCCTGACAGCGCTGGAGTCCGGCGCTGTGGATTTCATTCAGAAACCCACGGCGCTGGCGACCGAAAAAATGTTTGAAATTTCGAAGGAGCTCATCGATAAGGTAAAGGCGGCCGCCCATATCTCCCTGGATCGACTACAAGGCAATACTCCGGTTTCCGGGTCCGCGGTTTTGGGCTCCGCCGCTCCCATCGTTACGGCGGATCAGCCCAGAATCGTCAAGGGTAGCCATAAGGTGGATATCGTTGTCATTGGTATTTCCACGGGAGGGCCGCAGGGCCTGAAACAACTGATTCCTCTTCTGCCTGCGGATTTCCCGGTGCCTGTCGTATTCGTGATTCATATGCCAGTGGGCTACACGCAGATGTATGCCCAGCGTCTTGATGAAATCTCGCCGCTGAATGTTCGCGAAGCTGTTGAGGGCGATGTCGTGGAACCGGGCATCGTGCTGGTGGCACAAGCGGGCAAACACCTGACTTTCCGGAGACGGCAAAGCGGTTCCGTCGTGACTCACCTGGATTTGCGTCCCGTAGACTCGTTACACCGTCCGTCTGTCGATGTAATGTTTCAATCGGCGGCGGAGACATTTCGGGATAGAGTGTTGGGAGTGGTCATGACCGGTATGGGGTCCGATGGGAAGCAGGGAGCCGCATGGATCAAATCTCAGGGAGGCCTCATCTTTACCGAGAGCGAAGAATCCTGCGTGGTTTATGGCATGCCAGCGAGCGTTGTTGAAGCGGGACTTAGCGATAGAAGCCTGCCATTAGGAAAACTGGCAGAAGGCATTCGAGAGGTGGTCTGAATGTCTCCAAAAATTATGGTCGTGGACGACTCCGCGTTGTCACGCAGGACCATGCGACGCGTGCTGGAAACGGCCGGTTATGACGTTGTGGAAGCGGCGGACGGTATAGCTGCCCTTGAAATGTACTTTATCGAACAGCCTGAAGCCGTTTTGCTCGATCTGGTGATGAAGGGAATGTATGGCCTGGATGTGCTGGCCAAGCTTCGCGAAATGGATCCTGACGTGCGAGTGATTATCGTAAGCGCGGACATTCAGAGTTCTACACGCACCATGGCGGAGGAAGGCGGGGCGTATGCCCTGATCAATAAGCCTCTCATTGCGTCCGAAATCATTGATACCCTGAAATCCGCGCTTGTGAAAGAGGAACCCTTAAATGGTTCTCACTGACCAACAGAACGACTCCATTTCGGAGCTCATCAATATTGCGTTTTCCAGGACGGGAGCTGCACTCTCCGACTTGACAGGACAGCGGGTACTGCTCAGTCCGCCCAACGTCTCCATGCACAAAACGGCGGACCTGGCGTCGGCCCTGGCGCAGTTCATTCCGGGAGAAGTGGCGTCGATTCATCAGGTTTTTGCCGGTCCCGTTGCCGGTGATGCGCTGCTGCTGCTGAACTATGCCGGTGCGATGGAATTGACCAACCTTCTGGTTGAGGAACATGCCCTTACCGGGTATTTGGACGAATCTGCGCGGGAAGTTCTCACCGAAGTCGGAAATATTCTGCTCAATGCCTGCCTCGGAATGTTCGGAAATCTGCTGCACGTCCATGTATCGTTCTCAGTGCCTCGCCTGCACCTGGAATCCCTGGATCATCTCATCAGCCAACTGATAACCGATGAGCATCGCTATGCCCTTGTCGTGGCAACGGCGTTTGAAGTTCGGGACAGCCGGGTTAGTGGATTTCTCGTGATGGCCTTAAGCGTGGCCTCCCTTGACCTTCTCCTTCACGAAGTGGACGACTGGGAGAGACGCCAAATCTAGGTCGATTCGACGATGACACGGATGGAAGGGATCAACGAATCACTTTTGAATGCCGCAGTCCAGGACTGGATGCAGCATCTTGCCCCACAGGGCATATTCCTGACGGACAAATTCCTGAATGTCGTGGCGTGGAATGGCTGGCTGGAAGAACGCAGCGGCCGGCGGGCAAAAGACGTCCTGGGCAGGAATCTGTTCGACCTGTATCCCGATTTGATCGAAAGAGGACTGGATGCCAATTACCGGGACGCGTTGGAAGGGCAGGTCCGTATTCTGTCCCAACGCCTGCACGGCTATCTCCTCCCAATGCCTTCGCCGGAGTTCAAGGAGTATGCCGAGATGCAGCAGAGCGTGCGCATCTCTCCCCTTTCTCGCACCGGGCAGGTAACAGGAACGCTCACCATCATCGATGACGTGACCGAACGAGTACTTCGGGAAAACCAGCTGCAAATGCAGCTGGAAGTGCGATCCAGGCTTCTGACCAGCGAGAAGGCGGCTCGCCGTGAAGCCGAAGAAGCCAATCGGCTTAAAGACGAATTTCTGGCGACGGTTTCCCATGAATTGCGAACCCCTTTGACAGCAATCATCGGCTGGACCACGCTGCTGCGAAGCGGCGAGCTGGACAGGGAAAAAACCAATCGCGCCATCGAAACGATTTATCGGAATGCGCATTCACAGGTACAGCTCATTTCAGACCTGCTGGATGTTTCCCGTGTCATCTCAAATAAGCTGAGTCTCACGATTTCCACCGTCAATGTGGCTCTTGCGATAGAAGCCGCCCTGGACGGAATCCGACTTGAAGCGGAATCCAAGAGAATTCAGCTTAAGTCGAAATATGAGCCTGGATTTCCCCTGATAACCGGCGACGCAGAGCGCCTGCAGCAGATCATCTGGAATCTTTTGAGCAATGCCATCAAGTTCACTCCCAAAGGTGGAACTGTTCAGGTGGAGCTGAAGCAGGTGGAATCCTTTGCTGAAATCACGGTTAAAGATTCGGGCATTGGTATTGAATCCGAATTTCTCCCATTTGTTTTCGATCGATTTCGGCAGGCGAACTCCGCCACAACGCGCAACCATGGGGGCCTTGGGCTTGGACTTTCGATTGTGCGCGAGCTGACGGAACTTCACGATGGAACGGTTAGCGTCAGTAGCGAAGGCAAAGGGAAAGGGGCGACGTTCGTTGTCCGGCTCCCGATCAACGGATCACCGGAAACGCCAGGAAGCAGCACGGCTGCGAATCCCAGCACCATTTTGGAGAACCTCTCCCGGGTCGTTTCTCCCGAGTTTCTTAGAGGCATGAAGGTCCTGGTCGTCGACGATGAGGAGGATACGCGGGAATTTGTTCGAACGGTTCTCGAGAGATCCGGAGCCAGCGTCATGACCTCCTATTCCGTTCCGCACGCCATGGACATATTCGAAAGGCATCGCCCCGATTGTGTGATCAGCGACATTGGTATGCCAGACGAAGATGGATATTCTTTCATTCAAAGAGTTCGCGCGCTGCCGCGACACATGGGCGGTGAAACGCCTGTCGCCGCACTTACTGCATATGCCCGCGATGAGGACCGCCTTCGTATCCTGCGCTCCGGATTTCAGGCCTACATTCTCAAGCCTGTGGAGCCAAGCGACCTGGTCGTTGCCGTCGCTGGCATTGTCCGGAAAGTTTAAGTTCGAACTTCCAATACTTACAACTGTGGAATTCCGGTGCCATCGACACAAACAATAAGTGGTACCGAGGGACTGGCGAAAACGCCCGGTACAACCCCAAAAGTCTAGTAACCCTCGACTTGGAAAATTGCTGAATGATCCGATTTCAGGTCATGGACGTGCAGTCCTATTCACGATCCGATTTGCGGATGCCTGATTCAGAAAGCGCCAGAGGTCGGTTCAAATTTGATCGAAGGAAGATTGCGCGATGATTACAGTGGACGTCTTTTACAACCTGGAAGTTCCGGAGATTGGTTTCATTTGTCCCTTTTGCAAGACCTTGCAGTGCAGGATCGGCGGCCGAATGATCGACACCCAGATGTATCCAAACCCGAAGGATGTTGTAGCGGAACATCTAAAGGGCAGTGACCGCTGCATCAAGTTCAATCCGGATTTGGATTCGGCTGAAGAACTTCAGATCTCTGCCGTGAATGTGACCCTTTGAATCCCCTGCAACGGGCAAGTTCTGTCATGCGTAGGACAGGTCATCAACGAGCCGTCCTTGATCGAAGACGACGACCCTGTCGACATCTTTGAGTGTGCTGGAGCGGTGGGACACGATCAGCATCGTCCGTTGGACACTTTGATCCGCCATCAACCCTTCCATAACCATTTGCTCAGTCGTGAGATCCAGGGCAGATGTGGCTTCATCCAGCAGGAGAATCGGTGCGTTTCGGCAGATAGCCCGGGCGATACCGACACGCTGGCGCTGACCACCGGACAAGGAGAGTCCGCGTTCGCCGACGATCGTATCAAGTCCATCGGGAAGGCCGGCGATGACTTCCCCCAGGCAGGCGATTTCGCAGGCACGGTCCAGCAGGTCCGTCGGCACATCGCGCATCATCGTGAGGTTTTCCCGAAGCGTGAGATTGAAAAGTTCAGTCTCCTGGAGCACCACCGCTACATTCGCGATCAATTCGTCGTGACGAATCTCATCGACGGGCACATCGCCGATTTGAAGCGTCCCACGGTCCAGGTGATACAGGCCGAGCAGGAGCTTGATCAACGTCGATTTGCCGGAACCCGATTGGCCGGTTATTCCGATAATCTCTCCGCGCTTCACTTCAAAGGAAAGCGGCCCAACCGCCAGCTTATCGTCGTAGTGAAAAACTGCGTCGCGAATGCGGATGGCATTCCAATCCTCCGGGAATTCAAGGCTGCCCTGCGGCAACCGATTGTCGACCCAGAATAGCGGCATCATCCGGCCGAGGTTGGATTTGCGCTCGATCATGAGTTGAAAGCGATCGGTGAAATCGACGGCCGCCTCACGCAACTTGTCGAAATACATGGCGTAGGTCAGGAAAAACCCTGCCGATAACTTTCCATTCATCACGGCATACGCAATGACGAGCAGATACATTCCCCAGCAAATTGCGTTGTGGATCTGAAAGCACATCCACTTCGTGTTGCCTAAACGCAAACGCTCGTATGACAAACGGCGCGCTACTTCTTCGCGTTCCGCCAGATTGCTCGTCATGGTATTGGCCGCGCCCATCGCTTTTACCGAGAGAATATTTGAAGCGCTCTCCACAAAGCCGCCACTGGCGTTTTCGAGCGACTTGTTGATGTGGTCCGACAGCTTCCCGAGGCGGTTATCAAAAAACAATTCGATGGCGATCAACACGCCAACGTAGTAGACAAAAAACAGAATGAAAACCGGATGCAACAAGACGCCTGCAATCAGCGAGCCGATGAACGTCGCTATCGTCGCCAGGAAGTTCGTGAGCACTTCGCCGGTCCATTCGCGCACCGACTCGGCGCCGGTAAGAACGCGTTGTGCTTTGTTTCCAGTGCTTTCCTTTTGATGCCACGACAGCGAGGAATCGAGCAGCCGTTCGAAGCCCCACACCTTCGCCCGGTATCGCGCATTCAGGCTCATTCGGCCAAGCATGCGCTTGCTCGATAACCGGACCAATGCGACAACGGCATAACTCCCCGAAAGCAGGCCGACCAGGGGGAATACCGGATGCAACGATTCCGAAGCTCCGGAACCGGACTTCGTGTACTGGATTAGAAGATTCGCGATCATTCCCACGATGTAGGGCGGCACCATCGTGTAACAAAGAACGACCAGCAGAACGACGCTGAATCCGAAAAACTTCCAGCGCTCTTCTCCGAGGAAGTACCAAAGCGTACGTGGAAGATCGAGAAACGAAAAGTGTTCGTGACGACTGGCGGATGACATCGAAAACTATTCTATATTCAGGCCAAAATCCAAGTGGTCCCGCTGCACGACTAATATTTCAGAATCCATACCCAATGGGGCTCAAATGCAGCAGGCGACGCGATGGGGCGTCCTGTCGGGGTCGCGATCGATGCGAACGGTGCACTGTGGGGAGCGGATGACACTGGCAACACCATCTGGAGAGTCACTCGATCGGGACGGGAACTCGATTCCGAGCGATGAAACGACGACAGCGGACAGCCCGAAACGGCTGTCCGCGGTCGAGGCCGGTTTACTTTGTGATGCTTGCCTGTAGAACCGGGGCTTGCTTGAAGTTGTAAACCTGCTGAACCCGGTCCAGATACTCCTGCGACGATTTCTCCCAAGTGGGTTCACCCGGGATGAAACCGTTGTATCTCCGGATGCCTTCGGAAACACCAAAGCGCTGGACGTAGTCTTTAAGAATCCGTGCACCGAAATCGATGTTGTCTTCGATCTTAAGAAGGTTGATATTCTCGCGATCCGCAGTATTCCCCCACGTCGGCAAGTGAATTTGCATGATGCCCACGGCATCCTGCCCGGAAATCGCGAAAGGGTTACCCCGGCTTTCGACGACGACGATGCTGGCGAGAAGCCGCGGATTCAAACCATGCTTTCTGGCGCTGGTAACGATCGATTCCGCCAGGCGTTCACGGTTGGACTCGCTGACCTGATGAAGTTTCAGGAACGCGTTCATAGAAGGAATTTCAGCGTCAACCGCTGGAACGGCAGAAATGTCTGTGAGCTCCTGATGGGGTAGGGCTGGGACCGAACCAGAAGCGCCCGGCTTCGGGAAACCAAAGACCATCATGACTACAACCGCAAGTCCGGCCACACGGGAAGACTTGTGAATCCATCCCTTACAGTAAAGCTTGTGTGCCACAAAGCGCTTGTTCCATCCCATTTCCATTCCACCACAACGAAGGCAAAAGGCGATTTTGGGTTGCATGGGTCCTCCTTCTCGTTCGGGCTTTCTGCTGCTCTGAAGCATCATTGCCCATTCCGCCTCGGGGCAGAATGGCCGGAAAGTCGAGAGCCGTGGCTCTTTGGTGGAGCCGCTAAGTCCTTATTTTTGAAATTATTGGAGTTATATCAGCAACTTAGATTCAGTAGTCCCTCGGTCGGGACCGTTGGAAGTTAGGGCACCGGTAGGTAATTCGGGTGGAAACGCACGGCCTCACATTGCCCGACGTCGGGTTCCAGCTTCCACCTTTATATATAGGGGGCTATTTGGGCCTAATCCCTCGCGATCACCTGCAACGATAATCTGAACAGATTTCGTACGAACGCGATGTTTCGTTCGATTTCGCTTTGCATTTCGTCTGGCTTTCTACTCCCCGATCCCCTGACTCACTCGGAAGACATGCCCATCGGGATGACGCACATGCATTTCGCGTACTCCCCACGGCATATTGGTCGGCGGCCACGTGATATCCAGCCCTTGATCGATGCATCGCTGGTGGACGTCATCGACATCGTCGACCCAGATCGACATCCAGACGCCCTTGTCGCCGCACTCATCGCCGTTCGGGCCAAACGTCATACCGGCATCGCCTTTGCCGCGCCCGCCCTGTCCGCCCTCGCACAGAAATATTTCGCAGTGGCCACAGCAGACGCCACCAAACGTTGGCGGACTTCCCCAATCCCATCCTTTCGTCCATCCCAGCTTCTCGAACCAATTGAAGCTCTGCTGTATGTTGGTAACGTTCAAAATCGGTGTCAGTCGTATCGCATTCATCGCGGCAAGTCTCCTCTTCGCTAGTCTACTTGCTGCCAGCGGCCACTAACGGCCCAAATTCTTGCTATTCATACCGTGCTGAAGATACGATCACCCCGCCAAGACTCGTCGCCCAGGAGGAAACTGTCATGATTATTGAAAGGCGCCCGATGCGCAACATCCTGTGCATTGCCGTTATCATATTGATGACCGCAGCCGCTGCGGAAGCCCATCACTCTTTCGCCATGTACGACCACACTCGAACCCTGACGCTTAAGGGAACCGTCACCAAGTTTCAGTGGACCAATCCCCACGCTTATCTCGAACTCGACGTCAAAGATGCCAAAGGTGTGGTGAAGCATTACACCCTGGAAGGAACCAGCATCAACATGATGCAGCGCATCGGATGGCGGTCGAACATGATCAAGTTCGGTGATACCGTCAAAGTGGTCATGGCGCCTGCCACCAGCGGTGAACCTGTCGGCCTGCTGCTGGAAGTGACGTT
>Ga0163163_10004182_pt1 | contig 12299 bp, 14 predicted proteins | sample S65metaG_FD_119766 | JGI IMG/M metagenome (GOLD analysis project Ga0163163, IMG submission 119766) | Switchgrass rhizosphere microbial communities from Kellogg Biological Station, Michigan, USA - S6-5 metaG | ecosystem: Host-associated > Plants > Roots > Rhizosphere > Soil | place: USA... | reverse complement strand
TCGGAGAAGCTCGCCTCGCTCTACAGCTACGTGTCGCTGCGCCTCACCCAGGCCAACCTGAACAACGACGTCGCGGCGCTGGACGAGTGCGTGAAGCTGCTCGAACCGGTGCGTTCCGCCTGGCTGGCGATCGGCCCGGCGGCTCCCGCCACCGAGACTGAATGATGCCCCGCACCCAAACCTACGGAGCCCGCATGAATTCCGTGCTGCTGAACTACTACGAAGCGATCGAGAAGGCGAGCCAGGACATGCTCGAGGCGGCTCGGGTCGGCAACTGGGACCATGTGGTCAAGCTCGAGGGCGCCTGCGCCCTCCTGATCGCGCAGCTGAAGAACACCGCCGCCGAGAAGCCGCTGCCGCCCGACGAGGCCCAGCTCAAGTCGCGGATCATGCAGCGCATCCTGATCAACGACGCCGAGATCCGACAGCTCGCCGAGCCCTGGCTCGACGACCTCGACGAGATCCTCGCCGGCCGGCCGAAGACCCTGCACTGAGCCCCGCATGCAGCCATGGAAACGAGACCCGCGCCGCTCGGCGGCATGAACCCCGACAGCCCGCTCAACGACTACAGCGTCTCCTCGCCGCGCGAGATCCAGACGCTGCTGCGCCAACTGCTCGACGGCTCGGTGCTGCTCAACCTCAACGCCAGCGACGGCAGCGTCTTCACCAGCGCGGTCTGGACGCTCGACAGCGGCCGCGGCACGATCGGCTTCAACGCCGACCCCGCCGATCCGGCGATGCAGGCGCTGCTCCAATGCGACGAGGCCACCGTCGTCGGCTACCTGGACAGCGTCAAGCTCCAGTTCGACGTGCACGACCTGGTGCTGGTCCACGGCAACAAGGCAAGCGTGCTTTCCTGCCCGGCGCCGCGCGTGATGTACCGCTTCCAGCGGCGCAATGCCTATCGGGTGCGGCCGACGATCCGCACCAGCCCGACCGCCCGGCTGCGCCACCCTGCCCTGCCGGAAAGCGAGCTGGCGCTGCGGGTGATCGACATCTCGATCGGCGGCTGCGCCGTGTTCCTGCCGGACGACGTGCCGACGATGAGCGCCGGCGTGGTGCTCAACGACGTGCGCATCGAGCTCGATGCGGACACCCATCTCAACCTCTCGATGCGCCTGCAGCACGTGACGGCGATCAACGCCGACGCGCACGGCCTGCGCCTGGGCTTCGAGTTCCGCCGAGTGGGCGGCGATGCGCTGCGGGTGCTGCAGCGGTACATCGACCTGACGCAGAAGCGCGGGAAGCTGATGGCGCTCAACTAGGCGCGGCAGGGTCCGCCGCGGCTACTTGCGGCGAACGTACTTGCCGTCGAACTGCACCGCCCAAGCCTTGCCGCCGTCGACGCTGCTCTCCCAGAGCTGGCGCACGCTGCCGTCGTCGTTGACCGACCAGGCGATGCGCTGAACCGTGCTGCCGGGCGCGGAGGACAGCACCATGCGCTTGTCGGCGTAGCTGCCGACGAGCTCGAGCCGCGAGCCGCTGCTGTCGACCCAGCTCTGGTGCCAGCGCTTGTCTTCGCTGTCGTAGCTGTTGAGGCTCTTGCCGCTGAAGCCGCCGTTGCCGCTCCAGTTCTCGAGCAGGGCGCAGCCGGCGGCGATCGATTCGATCCGGCTGTCGCCGGCCTTCTTGCCGCCGGGCAGGAAGACCTCCCATTCGCCGAGCCAGAAGTCGAACTGGCGGTGCTCGTCGCTCTGGCAGGCGGGAGGCGGCGGTGGCGGTGGCGGCGGCGTTTGCGCCCGGGCGGCGCCGGCTGCCGCAAGGAGCACGACCAGGGTCGCGACGGCGGAACGCTTGGCCTGAGGCGGCATGGTCGGCATCGCTCGCAAATCCGCGAAGCCTAGGCGCCGGGGTGCTTGCCCCGGTCGCAGATCTTGCTAATTTCAGCCCGGCGGCGGCACGGGCCGAGCCAGGCGATCAGGCGGCCTGCGGTGCCCCTAGCCAGCCGGCGCTCGGGCCGGTGAGCAGCTCGTCGACCTTGAGCGAGTAGCGGCCGTTCGAGGTGCCGTAATGGCATTCGAACAGCGGCACGCCCGAGACCTTGGCCTGAATCACCTGCTTCAGGTCGAGCTCGATGAAGTCGCCGGGCTTGAACGACAGCAGCTGCTCCACCGTCGCCGGCGCCTGCGCCAGCTCGGCCACCAGCTCCACCATGGCCGGCTGCAGCTGCTGCTTCAACATGTCGACCCAGCGCCGGTCGAGCTCGGGCGCCTCGCCCTGCATCGGCGAATAGAGGACGTCGCGGATCGGCTCGAGGGTCGCGTAGGGGATGCAGAAATGGATCGTGCCGATGCTGTCGCCGATCTCGAGCGTGAACGAGGTGACGACGACCATGTCGCCGGGGCTGGCGATGTTGGCGAACTGGGGCAGCATCTCCGAGCGCTGGTAGTCGAGCTCGAGCGGATAGATCCCTTCCCAGGCCTTCTTGTACTCGGCCGAGATCACCGCCACCAGGCGTTCGATCACGCGCAACTCGGTGGCCGAGAAGTCGCGGCCCTCGATCCGGCTGCGGTACTTGCCCGAGCCGCCGAAGAGCGCGTCGATCACCGAGAACACCAGGGTCGGATCGCAGATCACGAGCCCGGAGCCGCGCAGCGGCCGCACGCTCATGACGTTGAAGTTGGTCGGGACGACGACCTCGCGCAGGAACTCGCTGAACTTCTGCACCCGCACGCCGTCGATCAGGACCTCGGCGCTGCGCCGCATCAGGCCGAACAGGCCGACCCGGACGTTGCGCGCGAAGCGCTCGTTGATGATCTCCATCGTCGGCATGCGGCCGCGGACGATGCGTTCCTGGCTGGCCAGGTCGAAGGCGCGGACGCCGCCCGGCGCGGACGCGGGCTCGTCGGGGGTCGCGCTTTCGCCGGTGATGCCTTGCAGCAGGGCATCGACCTCGGCCTGGGAGAGCACTTGATCAGACATGCACGCGAGTGTCCGGTCACGCACGTGACGCGAATCCGTCGATAAGGGCCCGGTTTGCCCGCGAGATCAAGTTTCCCGCGCCGCGGCCGACAAGCAAGGAACGGACGGACTCCAGCCGCCCGAGGACGCCCATGAGCTACGCCAGCGCGCCGAGATTCCTGGTGGTCGACGACTTCTCGACCATGCGCCGGGTCGTGCGCGGCCTGCTGAAGGAAATCGGCTTCGACGACGTCGACGAGGCCGACGACGGCGTCGCCGCCCTCGCCAAGCTCAAGTCGCAGCCGTACGACTTCGTCATCTGCGACATCGGCATGCCGATCATGTCGGGCATCGACCTGCTGCGGATGGTGCGAACCGACGCGGCGCTGCGCCAAATCCCGATGCTGATGGTCACGGCCGAGGCGAGGAAGGAAGACATCGTCCTGGCCGTGCAGAACGGCGCCGCCGGCTACCTTGTGAAGCCGTTCACGAAGGAGGCACTCGAGGAGCGGGTGAAGAAGGCCCTGAGGGATCACGCCTCGGCGGCGTGACTTGGCTCGAGCGACATGGGGGTCCGCGCCAATGGGAATGGGTCCTTGGCCACTGGAGCGCTTAAGCTAGTCGTTCGGCTTGGGAGCCAGTCCTGAGCCCATTCTCGGAGATCACCGCAATGCGTAGCCTTCTCCCGCTTGTCGCGATCTGTTGCGCACTCTCAACCAGCCCCACGCGTGCCCAGGTTGCCGTTCAGGCCAATCCGGATCAGGAAAGACTGGTTGCAAGCGCGGACCCGCGGCTCGCAGCAAACAAGCGCCTCGTCTACGACTTCTGGCGTGAGGTCTTCGAAGGCGGTCACATGGAGCTTGCCGAGAAGTACATGGCCGAGTCGTACATCCAGCACAACCCGACGGTGCCCACGGGCCGCGCGGCGTTCGTCGATTTCTTCTCCAAGTTCGCCAAGCCGAAGCCGATCGAACCGAGGATCAAGGCGCCGCTGGTGTCCATCGTTGCCGAGGGCGACTATGTCGTCCTGAGCTTTGTCCGCGAGGTTGCCGAACCGTCAGATCCGGCCAAGAAGTACACAACCACCTGGTTCGACATGTTCCGCATAGAGAACGGGAAGATTGCAGAGCACTGGGACGCTGCCCAGAAGAAGTGAAGCCGCCGAGCGCGAGGCCCTCCGGCGACGCTCAGCGAGCCAAGAAAGTCACACCTGCATCGACATGATGTCGGAATAGGCCTGCACCAGCCGATTGCGAACCTGCAGGGTCGCCTGAAACCCGATCTGCGCCTTCTGCATCGCCACCATGGTCTGCTCGAGGCTGACGGTCGGGTTGTCGAGCTGCACCTCGCGCTGCATCGCCGTGGCGTCTGTCTGCGACTTGCTCACCGCCGCCAGCGCCTTGCCGAGCGACTGCTGGAAGCCCGTGCCCTCGACCGCGCCGCCGCTCTTGAGCGGCTGGCCGGTCGGCGTGAGCCCGGCCCGGGCGACGGCCTGGGCGAAGTCGAAAGGCTTGAGGGTGACGTTCATTGCATGACTCCACGGCGACGCCGCTCGGCGGGCCATGGCGGCAATCGTAGTGAGGACAGACGGTCGCCGAGGCGCGAACTGACGCGCCTTTGCCGGGCTGTTCGCCGCATGGCCAAGACCCCCGGCTTCGAATAATCGCTGTCATTCGGCAGGACCACGCCGACCGACTTCGAGACATTCATGGACAACGCTGTCGCCCTCAACTCCTCGCTGCCGATGGCGGTTCCGGCCACCTTCGCCGGCCGCATCGCGGCGATGCCGGCGCGCGCCAGGCTCAGTGCCGGCATCGGCCTGGCCGCCCTGATCGGCATCGGCATCGCGCTGACGATGAACGCCGGCCAGAGCGACTACAGGGTGCTCTACGCCAACCTGTCCGACAAGGACGGCGGCGCCGTCATCGCCCAGCTCTCGACGATGAACGTGCCCTACAAGGTGCAGCAAGGCAGCGGCGCGATCATGGTCCCGGCCTCGCAGGTGCCGGACCTGCGCCTCAAGATGGCCACCGCCGGCCTGCCCAAGGGTTCGGTCTCGGGCTTCGAGCTCATGGACAGCGCCCGCTTCGGCCAGACCCAGTTCCAGGAACGGCTCACCTTCCAGCGCGGCCTCGAGGGCGAGCTCACGCGCTCGATCGGCTCGCTCGCCGCAGTGCAGAGCGCCCGCGTGCACCTGGCGCTGCCGAACCAGAACGGATTCTTCCGCGAGCAGCAGAAGCCCGCGGCCTCGGTGCTGCTGACGTTGCATCCCGGCCGCACCCTCGACCGGGCACAGCTCGCCGGCATCGTCCACCTGGTGTCCTCGAGCGTGCCCGAGCTCGACCCGAAGGCGGTGAGCGTGCTCGACCAGACCGGCACGCTCCTCACCGGCAGCGCCGACGCCAGCCACGGTGCCGGGCTCGACGCGACCCAGCTGCAGTACGTGAACCAGGTCGAGAGCGGCTACGCCAAGCGGATCTACGAGCTGCTCGAGCCGATCGTCGGCCACGACAACCTGCGCGCCACGGTCGCCGCCGAGATCGACTTCTCGCAGACCGAGGCGACCTCGGAAGAGTTCAAGCCCAACCAGGGCGCCGACGCCAGCGTCTCGATCCGCAGCCAGCAGACCACCGAGCAGGGCGGCGCCGCCGGCGGCGCGCTGCCGAGCGGCGTGCCGGGGGCCGCCTCGAACCAGCCGCCGATCGCCGCGACCGCGCCGCTCACCGGCGCCTCGCAGCCGCTGCAGGCCGCACCGCTCTCCGGTGCCACCGGCAGCGGCGGCCGGCGCGAGGCCGTCACCAACTACGAGGTCGACAAGACCGTGCGGGTGACGCGCAACGCCAGCGGCACGGTCAAGCGGGTCAACGCCGCGGTCGTCGTCAACAACGGCCAGACGGTCGATGCCAAGGGCAAGAAGACCGCGGTGCCGCTCACCAGCGACGAGATCGAGAAGCTCACCGCGCTGGTGAAGGAGAGCATCGGCTTCAAGCAGGAGCGCGGCGATTCGGTCAAGGTGATCAACGCTCCGTTCAAGATCGAGACGACCGGCGGCACCGCGCCGAGCGAGACGCCGTGGTGGCGCGCACCCGACACGCTCGACCTGGTCCGGGCCGCAGCCTTCCCGGCAGCGCTGGCGATCGTCGCCCTGCTCATCTTCTTCGGCCTGCTCCGGCCCGGCATGCGGGCCGCCCTCGGCCCGAAGGCGCCGCCGCAGCCCGGCACGCGTCTCGACGCGATCGCCGACGACTCGAATTCGCTCCCCGCCCTTCCGGCCCCGGCCGCCGTGCGCGCCGGCGAGCACATCGAGAGCGCGCGGCAGATGGCGCGCGCCAACCCGGCCGCGGTCGCCGGCATTCTGCGCAACTGGGTCGACGGCAGCCAGACCGCCGCATCAGCGCGCTGAGCCGCGGAGCCCACGAGATGGACGAAACCGGACTCGAGAACGCCGCCATCCTCCTGATGTCGCTCGGCGAGGAAGACGCCGCCGAGGTGCTCAAGCACCTGACGCCGAAGGAGGTGCAGGGCGTCGGCGAGACGATCGCGCGGATGAAATCGATTCCGCGCGAGCGGGTCGAGAACGTGCTGGAGATGTTCAGCACCGTCGCCGGCGACAACGTCACCCCGGTGGGCAACACCGACGCCTATGTCCGCTCGGTGCTGAAGAAGGCGCTCGGCGAGGACAAGGCCAACATCCTGCTCGACCGCATCCTGCAGAGCAACGAGGTCGAGGGCATCGACAACCTGCGCTGGATGGACACGGCCGCGGTGGCCGACCTGATGCGCGACGAGTCGCCGCAGATCGTCGCCGCGATCCTGGTGCACCTCGACTCGTCGCAGGCCTCGGCGGTGCTGAGGCTCCTGCCGGAGCGGCACCGCAACGAGGTCATGGTCCGGATCGCCACGCTCGACGGCATCCAGCCGGCCGCGCTCAAGGACCTGAACGAGATCATGGGCAAGCTGCTCTCCAACGCCGACCGGGTGAAGAAGGCCGGCCTGGGCGGCGTCAAGGCCGCGGCCGAGATGCTGAACCAGATGGGCGCCGGCACCGAGACCTCGGTGCTCGACTTCATCCGTGAGATGGACAACGACCTCGCGCAGCAGATCATGGACAACATGTTCACCTTCGACGACCTGGCGAAGGTCGACGACAAGGGCATCCAGGCGCTGCTCAAGGAAGTGCAGACCGAATCGCTGGTCATCGCGCTCAAAGGCGCGCCGGTCGAGCTGCGCGACAAGGTGCTGCGCAACATGTCCACCCGCGCCGCCGAGACCCTCAAGGAAGAGCTCGACTCGCGCGGCCCGGTCCGCGTCTCCGAGGTCGAGGCCGAGCAGAAGGAAATGCTCAAGACCGTGCGCCGCATGGTCGACGAGGGCACGATCGTGATGGGAGGCGGCGGTGATGACGCGTTCGTCTAGCCGGCAGCGGAATGTGCCGCCGCCGACGGGTGCCGCCGCGGCCGGCGCCAAGGCCGCGATCTACGCCCGCTTCATTCCGCGCGAGGAGCTGAGCTCGTTCGCCGCCTGGGCGCCGGGCGATCTGTCGGGCGCCGGACCGGCCACGCCGGGCGCGGGCGCTGCCGCGGAGCCGATGCCGGCCCCGGTCGATCCGGTCGAGCAGCAGGCCGAGCTGGTGCGCCAGGCGCGCCAGTCGGGCTACCAGGACGGCTATCGCGACGGCCTGGTCGCGCTCGAAGGATTCAAGCAGAGCTTCGCCCACCAGGCGACGCTGCAGGTCGGGCAGCTCGTGAAAGCGATCGGCAGCCAGCTCGACGCGATGCAGCAGGAGATGGCCGAGGCGCTCGCCGCGACCGCGCTGGCGCTGGCCCGGCAGATCGTGCGCAGCGAGCTCGCGGCCCGGCCGGAGAGCGTCGCCGCGGTCGCCCAGGAGGCGCTCGAGACCTTGATGCTGAGCGCCCGTCACATCACCCTGCGCGTCCATCCCGACGACCAGCCGCTGGTCGCCGAGGGCGCCGGCGAGCTGCTCGCGGCACGCGGCGCCCGGCTCGTCGCCGACTCCGGCATCGCTCGCGGCGGCTGCGTCGTCGAATCGGACATCGGCCTGGTCGACGCCAGCATCGAGACCCGCTGGCGCCGTGCCGCCGCGTCCATCGGCCGCGACGAGCCGTGGCAGGCGGCGGCCGAAGCGAACGACCCGGGCGCTGCGGCGTGAGCGTCGCCTCGCCGCTGCCGACGTCGCCTGCCGAGATGGTCGGGCCGCACTGGCGCCGCTACCTCGCCAACCTGAAGGGCTTCGCCGCCGACGAGGTGCCGCTGGAGACGCAAGGCCTCCTGGTCCGCGTCACCGGGCTGGTGCTCGAGGCCGCGGGCATCCGCGTCCCGGTCGGCTCGGTCTGCGAAGTGCGCATGCCCGGACAGGCGCCGGTGCTCGCCGAGGTCGTCGGCTTTTCGGCCGACTGCGCCTACCTCATGCCCACCGGCGACATCCAGGGCCTGGCCAGCGGCGCGCGGGTCGTGCCCCGGCCTTCGCCGGTGGTGCCGATGAAGCTCGGCGCGCTGCGCCACCCGTGGCGACGCAACGAAGACCGCACCCTGCACCTGCCGGTCGGCGACGGCCTGCTCGGCCGGGTCGTCGATTCGCACGGCACGCCCATGGACCGCAAAGGCCCGATCGGCGAAGTGCACAACGAGCCGCTGACGCGCCGGCCGATCAACGCCATGGACCGCGACCCGGTGCGAAAGCCGCTCGACACCGGCGTGCGTGCGATCAACGCCATGCTGACCGTCGGCCGCGGCCAGCGCATCGGCCTGTTCGCCGGCACCGGCGTGGGCAAGAGCGTGCTCCTCGGCATGATGGCCCGCTACACCGCCGCCGACGTGATCGTCGTCGGCCTGATCGGCGAGCGCGGCCGCGAGGTCAAGGAATTCATCGAGGACATCCTCGGCGAGGAGGGGCTGCGCCGCGCCGTCGTCGTCGCCGCGCCGGCCGACGCGCCGCCGCTGGTGCGGATGCAGGGCGCCAACTACGCCACCGTGATCGCCGAGCACTTTCGCGACCGCGGCAAGAACGTGCTGCTGCTGATGGACTCGCTCACCCGCTACGCGATGGCGCAGCGCGAGATCGCCCTGGCGATCGGCGAGCCCCCGGCCACCAAGGGCTATCCGCCGAGCTGCTTCGCCAAGCTGCCGCAGCTCTGCGAGCGCAGCGGCAACGGCGTGGCCGGCGGCGGCTCGATCACCGCCTTCTACACCGTGCTCTCCGAAGGCGACGATCCGCAAGACCCGATCGCCGACGCCGCCCGCGGCATCCTCGACGGCCACATCGTCCTCTCGCGCGAGCTCGCCGAGGCCGGCCACTATCCGGCGATCGACATCGAGCGCTCGGTGTCGCGGGTGATGACCAACGTCGCCGCGCCCAGCCACCTCGACGCGGCGCGGCGCTTCCGCCAGCTCCATGCCCGGCATCAGAAGGCGCGCGACCTGATCCAGCTCGGCGCCTACGTGCCCGGCCACGACGCCGACCTCGACCTGGCGGTGCGGCTGCACGCGCCGATGGACCGGCTGCTGCAGCAGGACATGAACGAGCTGGCCCGCCTCGACGACAGCCTGGCGATGCTGCACGCGGTGCTGGCCGCCTGATCCCGAATCCCCTTCCCTGCAAGAAGAACTGGCCCATGACCGACGACCTGCGATCCCTCCGCCTCCTCCTCGCCCAGGCCGAGGGCCAGCGCGACGAAGCGCTCGCCGAGCAGCTCAAGCTCGACGCCGCCTGGCGCGCCGCCGCGGCCCAGGCCGAGCAGCTGGTGCTCTATCGCCGCGAGTACGAGGCGCGCTGGCGGGCGGAGTTCTGCCGCGAGGGCAAGATCGAGCTCGTCCGCTGCTACCAGGGCTTCATCGAGCGGCTGAGCCAGGCTGTCGAGCAGCAGGAGCGGATCGCCGGCCATGCGGCGGCGCAGGCCGAGCGCGCCGCCGCGATCGTGCGCGGCCACGAGGTGCGCGCCGCAGCGCTGAAGAAGCTGGTGGAGCGCCGCCTCAAGGAAGGCGAACGCGTCGCCGCGGGCCGCGAGCAGCGCCTGAACGACGAGCACGCCGCGCGCGCCGCCTGGGTGCGCAACGCCCAGGCCAACGCGCGCGGCGCGATCTGACGAGCCGTGGCCCCATGAGCGTCGCCGCCTCCCGCCCGCCGGCCCCGGTCGTCGTGCCTGCACCCTTGCCGGTGCCGACGCCGGCGGACCGCGAGCCGGCCGCGCATCCCTTTGCCGAGATGCTGCGGCAGAACCGCGGCCTCGAGCGGCCTGCGGTCGGGGCCGCGAAGCCGAGGACAGCCGACATCGCCGCGGCGCCTGCCGAGCCCAGCCCCGCCCCGACCGCCGCAGGCGACGAAAACGTGCCGATGAACGACAGCACGCCGAAGAGCGATGCCGGGCGGGCGCGAGCCCGCGCCGGCGCCACGCCCGCGCGCAGCGCGGCACGCCCGACCGGCGCCGCAGAGCACGCCGACCGCGGCGCCGAGCGGGGCGTGGAGCGCGGCGCGCAGGACGACGATCGCTCGCCGGCCGACGCGTCGAGCGTCGCGGCCAACCCGGCGCTGGCCCTGCGGCCCGACACCACCCGACCCGCCGATCCGGAGCTCCGCGTCGGCTCGGCCGCGCACCGCTCGCCGCTGACGGCGGGCGCCGAGCGCGACGCCGATGCCGCGGCCACCGCCAGCGCGGCGACCGAGTCCGGCGCCGACCCGGGCAGCGCGACGGCCCGCCGCACCGACGCCGCCACCCGCGCGGACACCGGCCGCGCCGCCGGCCGCACTCGCGACGGCGATGCAGCGAGCCCCGCGGCGTCGTTCGCGCAGATCCTCGCCGACGCCAAGGCTGCGGATCGGCCGGCGGCGGCCGCGACGGCCTCGGCCGACGCGCCGCTCCCGGCCCCGACCGCGATCGGCGCGCACGAGCCGCAGCCGTCGTCCACGACCGACAACGCCCTCGCTCCACCCACGGCCACCCTCCCCGTTCCCGTCGATTCGCCCGAATTCGCAGCCGCGTTCGGCGTCCAGGTAAGCGTGTTCGTGCGCGAAGGCGTGCAGCAGGCCGAGCTGTACCTCAATCCGGCCGAGACCGGCCCGGTATCGATCGCGATCACGGTCGAAGGCAGCCAGGCGCGGGTCGAGTTCGGCGCCGATCTCGCCGCCACCCGCCAGGCGATCGAGGACGGTTTGCCCGCCCTGGCCAGCGCCCTGCGCGATGCCGGCTTCACCCTCGCCGGCGGCGGCGTCGCCCAGCACTCCCGATCCGGCGGGAGCGGGCCAGGCGGAGACGAAGCCGCCGGTCGCGGCCGGGACGACCGGCGTGCGATCCGGAGCGGCGAAGCGCTCGCCGCACCGGCCGTGCAGCGCGCGAGTGTTCGCGTCGCCGCCGGCGGCATCGATCTCTACGCCTGAGGCATCGCTCCGCGGGTGGGCTGTTCTGCGCGGCAAAAGCAGGCCTTATCGCCGCTTCTCCGCCGGCCCCGGTTTCGATAATTTCCCTCAAGACAGCGCCCTCGTTGCCGAGTTCGGCAGCGGGCGCGACGCCGAGGAGAACCATCGATGCCCGCCGTGACTGCCGATACCGCCGCCGCCGTTGAAGGTGGCGCCGTTCCGTTCAAGCGCGGCAAGAAGAAGCTCCTGATCATCGTCGCCGCCGCGCTCGTGCTCGTGCTCGCGGCCGGGGGCGGCGGCGTCTGGGTCCTGAAGAAGAAGGCCGCGCATGCCGCCGCTCTCGCCGCCGGCGACGACGAGGCCGCCAGCGCCGAGGGCACGCAGCCCGCGGTTCGGTCCGATGCGAAGAGCATCCCGGTCTATCTGCCGCTCGATCCCTTCATCGTCAACCTGGCCGACAAGGATGTCGACCGCTACGCGCAGATCGGCATCACCCTCGAGCTCGAGAGCACCGTCTTCGCCGACCAGGTGAAGGCCTACATGCCGGCGGTGCGCAATGCGATCCTGCTGATTCTGGCGCAGAAGTCCTCGCGCGACCTGCTCGGCCGCAGCGGCAAGGAAGAGCTCGCCGAGGAAATCATGCGCGAGTCGGTCCGGCCGATGGGCATCGAGATCCTCGCCCCCGAGCCGGTGAGCGGCGCCACGGCGGTCGCCGCGGCCGCGAGCGGCGCGGAGAGGATGGCTCAGGACGAGGCGGCTCCGATCAAGGCGGCGAAGAAGGTGAAGAAGGCTGCGGTGCGCAACCCGGTGCAGCACGTCCACTTCTCCAGCTTCATCATCCAGTGAGGCGAAGCGCCTCCTCGTCCAGCAACCCATTCACCCGCTCGGCAACGAGCTCGACCGGAGACCTTCATGGCCACTGACAACACCGCCGCCGCGCCGGGCGAGCCCGACGCGAACGCCGCCGACTGGGCCGCCGCCGTCGATTCCCGCACCGAGACCGCCTCCGAGCTGCAGGGCCCGGCGG
>Ga0163163_10004179_pt1 | contig 12301 bp, 7 predicted proteins | sample S65metaG_FD_119766 | JGI IMG/M metagenome (GOLD analysis project Ga0163163, IMG submission 119766) | Switchgrass rhizosphere microbial communities from Kellogg Biological Station, Michigan, USA - S6-5 metaG | ecosystem: Host-associated > Plants > Roots > Rhizosphere > Soil | place: USA: Michigan... | reverse complement strand
TTCGGGTCGCGGACCGTCATGATGCCCATGCCGTAGGTGCCGGCGTCGGCCTTGACGATGATGAAGGGCTTCTCCTGGATGCCGTATTCCTTGTACTTGCGGCGGATCTTGCCGAGCAGAGTCTCGGCGTTGCTCATCAGGCACTCGGCGCCCGAGCCGTCGCTGAAGTTCACCTCGCCGCAGCGGGCGTACATCGGGTTGATCAGCCACGGGTCCATGCCCAGCAGCTTGGCGAACTTCTTCGCCACTTCCTCGTAGGCGGCGAAGTGGTTGGTCTTGCGCCGCACCGCCCAGCCGGCGTGCAGCGGCGGCAGCAGGTACTGCTCGTGCAGGTTCTCGAGGATCTTCGGGATGCCGGCCGACAGGTCGTTGTTCAGCAGGATGGTGCAGGGATCGAAGTCCTTCAGGCCGAGGCGGTTGCGGGTGCGCACCAGCGGCTCGACCGTCAGGGTGTTGCCGTCGGGCAGCGGCACCGGCGTCGGGGTGGTGATCGTCTCGTCGAGCGTGCCGAGGCGCACGTTCAGCCCGGCCTGGTGGAAGATCTCCATCAGCCGCGCCACGTTCATCAGGTAGAACGAGTTGCGGGTGTGCCGCTCGGGGATGAGCAGCAGGTTCTTCGCTTCCGGACAGATCTTCTCGATCGCCGCCATCGCCGCCTGGACGGCGAGCGGCAGCATCTCGGTGGTCAGGTTGTTGAAGCCGCCGGGGAACAGGTTGGTGTCGACCGGCGCCAGCTTGAAGCCGGCGTTCCTCAGGTCGACCGAGGTGTAGAACGGCGGCGTGTGCTCCATCCACTCGAGCCGGAACCAGCGCTCGATCGCCGGCAGCGACTCGAGCATGCGCTGCTCCAGTTCGTTGATCGGACCGGTGAGGGCGGTGATGAGGTGGGGAACCATGGCAGGGGCCGCGGCGAGCGGTGAGGCCTTCGGAGGAAGGGAGCGAGGATTCTAGGCATATGGGGCGCCTGCGGGCCGGCGCAAGCACCGCCGGTCGGCCCCGGGCCTCGGGAAAAAAAGGGCCGCCTCGCGGCGGCCCTGTTCAGAGGAGAAATCCGGGTCAGTTGTGGTACGCGGTCTCGCCGTGGGCGGTGATGTCCAGGCCTTCCCGCTCGTCTTCCTCGCTGACGCGCAGGCCGATCGTCATGTCGACGATCTTGTAGGCGATCAGGGAGACCACGCCGGACCAGACGATGGTGATCACCACGCCCTTGAACTGGATCCACAGCTGATCCATGATCGGCACGGACGACACCGTGGCCGTGACCCAGTCGCCGACCAGGCCCGGGCCGCCGAGGGCCTGGTTGTTGAACACGCCGGTCAGCAGGGCGCCGACGATGCCGCCGACGCCGTGGACGCCAAACACGTCGAGCGAGTCGTCCGCGCCGAGCATCCGCTTCAGGCCGGTCACGCCCCAGAGGCAGGCGAAGCCGGCAATGAAGCCGATGACGATCGCGCCCATCAGACCGACGTTGCCGCAGGCCGGGGTGATCGCCACCAGGCCGGCGACCGCGCCGGACGCGGCACCCAGCATCGAGGCCTTGCCCTTGAACACCGCCTCGCCGATGCACCAGGCCAGCACCGCCGCCGACGTCGCCGAGAAGGTGTTGATGAAGGCCAGCACCGCGGTGTTGCCCGCTTCCAGGGCCGAGCCGGCGTTGAAGCCGAACCAGCCGACCCAAAGCAGGGCGGCACCGACCATCGTCAGGGTCAGCGAGTGCGGGGTGAACGACTCGCGGCCGTAGCCGATGCGCTTGCCGATCATGAAGGCGCCCACCAGGCCGGCGACCGCGGCGTTGATGTGCACCACCGTGCCGCCGGCGAAGTCCAGGGCGCCCATCTGCCAGATGAAGCCGGCCTTGGCATTCGTGGCGTCGACGACCTCCTTGGCGCTGTACGCGTCCGGGCCCATCCAGAACCAGACCATGTGGGCGATCGGCGCGTAGCTGAAGGTGAGCCACAGCACCATGAAGGCGAGCACGGCGGAGAACTTCATGCGCTCGGCGAAGGCGCCGACGATCAGGCAGCAGGTGATGGCCGCGAAGGTCGCCTGGAACGCCAGGAACAGCAGCTCGGGAATGTAGACCCCCTTGCTGAAGGTCGCCGCCATCGCGAAGGTTCCGTCCTTCGGATTGAACATGTCCTTCATGAACAGGCGGTCGAAGCCGCCGAAGAACGCGTTGCCCTCGGAGAAGGCCAGGCTGTAGCCGTAGATGCACCACAGCACGACGATCATCGAGAAGGTGACGAACACCTGCATCAGCACCGACAGCATGTTCTTGCTGCGGACCAGGCCGCCGTAGAACAGCGCCAGGGCGGGCACCGACATCATGATGACCAGCGCCGTGGCGACGATCATCCAGGCGACGTCGCCCTTGTTGGCGACGGGCGTGGAGGCGGCGGCGGAGGCAGCTTCCGCCGCCGAGGCTCCGGAGGCCGCGGCCATCGGCGCCGCGGGCGCGGCGGCGGAAGCGGCGTCCGAGGCGGCCTGGGCGAACGCACTCTCGCCGAAGGCGAGCGCGAACAGGCTGAGAACGAAGGCGATGAGGAGTTTGTTCATGGCGTGTTGTTCTTTTCCCGGCCTCAGAGGGCGTCCTTGCCGGTCTCGCCGGTGCGGATGCGAACGACCTGTTCCAGCGTCGAGACGAAGATCTTGCCGTCGCCGATCTTGCCGGTGCGGGCCGCGGCTTCGATCGCCTCGATGACCCGGTCGACGATCGCGTCGTCGACCGCGGCCTCGATCTTCACCTTGGGCAGGAAATCGACCACGTACTCGGCGCCACGGTAGAGCTCCGTGTGCCCCTTCTGCCGGCCGAAGCCCTTGACTTCAGTCACCGTGACTCCCTGGACGCCGATGGCGCTCAGGGCCTCACGCACCTCGTCCAGCTTGAACGGCTTGACGATCGCGGTCACCATTTTCATGGTCGCACTCCCTTCCCGATGTTGATTGAATCCAGATCCCGGGCGGCGTGCCGTCGCGACGGCACGCCGCTTGGGTCACAGGGACTTGCTGAGGGTCAGGATGACCTGGCCCTTGTTGAGGTCGCCGTAGAAGCCCTTCTTGTTGGCGCCGACGTAGGCAATGGCGGCCGATGTACCCGGGCCGACGTACGCCGACATGTCGTAGGTCAGGCCGATCTTGTAGTCGGTGTAGTCCTTGGCACCGACGTCGAGCGTGCCGCCCTCGCCACCGTCGACCGTCGCATGGTTCAGGTCCTTCGCGAGGTTGGTGTAGCCGAGGTGTCCGTTCAGCGTCAGCTTGTCCATCAGCGGGAAGTTGGCGTTCAGCTCGATGTAGCCGGTGTTCTGGCCCTTGGGCTTGGGCGTCGCGCCCAATAGCGACTGGGACTTGCCGATGCCGAAGTAGTCGTTCGAGATGGTGTGCGAGTACTTGAGGGTGAGGAAGGTCCAGCTCAGCGCCGCGTACAGCTCGGTGGTGTCGAAGTTGACCGACTTGTCCTTCTGTGGGTAGTAGTACTGCAGGATGCCGACGTCGAAGCCGAAGTCCTTGGTGATCTCGCCCTTGTAGCCACCGTAGAAGTCCATCTCGATACCCTGGTTCGTGAAACCAATGTTCGAGTTCCAGTTGCCGACGTAGAAGCCGCTGGCCGACCAGTCGAAGCCGCCCTGGACAGCGGGCGTGAACCAGTCGGTACGCGGGCGTCCGTCATCGCCGAGTGTCACGCCGCCCTGGTCCTGGCCGCGGAACTTGTACTTGGTGGTGACGTTGATGTTCGCCGTCAGCGGAAACGCGGGTTCCGGCGCGGCCGGTGCCGGCGTCGCCTGAGCGAAGGCGCCGGCAGCGCCGAGCGACAGAAACGAGGTGACGAGGACGGACTTCTTCTTCAATTCGGGCTCCCTGGAGGTGGTGATGAGATTCGCCCCAGTTCTGCACGATGCGTGCCAATCGCCTTCCAGCAGGGATGCCCCATTCAGAGGCGGTCGAATCCCCCGAAGTTGACGCAACGGCACCAGGGCAGGCACTACCCTGTCGTCGCGACGCACTGCCCTGGTGCCCAGCGTTCTCGGCCCTTCCCTTCCTGTCCGCACTTCGCGGCCTATATAGACATGGCCTTTGCCGTCGTTCACAGCCGCGCCCTTCGCGGCCTTGAGGCGCCCGCGGTGACGGTCGAGGTGCACCTCGCCAACGGCCTGCCGAGCTTCACGCTCGTCGGCCTGGCCGACACCGAAGTGAAGGAGGCGCGCGAGCGGGTGCGGGCGGCGCTGCAGACCAGCGGCCTCGAGTTCCCGCACCGCAAGCGGGTCACGGTCAGCCTCGCTCCGGCCGATCTGCCCAAGGAGTCAGGGCGCTTCGACCTCCCGATCGCCCTCGGCATCCTCGCCGCGGCCGGGCACATCGATGCCGGCCGCCTCGCGGCCTTCGAGTTCGCCGGCGAGCTCTCGCTCGGTGGCGAGCTCCGGCCGGTGCCCGGTGCGCTGGCGATGGGCCTGGCGATGCAGCGCAGCGCGAGCTCGCTCGAACGCGGGCGGACGCTGGTGCTGCCGCTCGCCAGCGCCGACGAGACGGCCTCGGTGGGCCTGGCGGTGCGCGGCGCCGCCCACCTGCTCGATGTCGTCCACGCCCTGCTGCCGGGCGAGGCCGCGGATGCCTCGGCGCTGCGCGATGCCGTGCCGCTGCGCCGCTGCGCCGCTGCGGCGCTGCCCGACCTGCGCGACGTCAAGGGGCAGGCCGTTGCCAAGCGCGCGCTCGAGATCGCCGCGGCCGGAAAAGCCAGCCTGCTGATGATCGGCCCGCTCGGCACCGGCAAGTCGATGCTCGCCCAGCGCCTCGGCGGCCTGCTTCCTGAGCTGAGCCACGACGAAGCGCTCGAATCGGCGGCCATCCTCAACGTCGCCGATGCCTTCGTCGCCCGCCGCTGGGGCCAGCGGGTGCTGCGTGCGCCGCACCACACCGCCTCCGCCGCGGCGCTGGTCGGCGGCGGCTCGCCGCCGCGGCCGGGCGAGGCCTCACTCGCCCCTCACGGCGTGCTCTTCCTCGACGAGCTGCCGGAATTTCCGCGGGCGGCGCTCGAGGCCCTGCGCGAGCCGCTCGAGACCGGCCGCATCGTCGTCTCGCGGGCCGCTCGCCAGGCCGAGTTCCCGGCCCGCTTCCAGCTCGTCGCCGCGATGAACCCCTGCCCCTGCGGCCAGCTCGGCAATCCGGCGCGGGCCTGCCGCTGCACGCCCGATGCGGTGCTGCGCTACCAGGCGCGCATCAGCGGCCCGCTGCTCGACCGCATCGACCTGCAGGTCGAGGTGCCGGCGGTCGCTGCCGAGCAGCTCGCGGTCGCGGCCGACGGCGAAGCAAGCCGTGTCGTTCGCGAGCGCGTCGTCGCCGCCCGGGCGATCGCCATCGCCCGCCAGGGCGCGAGCAACGCGCGGCTCGAAGGCGACGCGCTCGACCGGCACTGCCGCCTCGACGCCACTGCATTGCGCTTCCTGCAGGCGGCGACCACGCGGCTCGGCTGGTCGGCGCGGAGCTTTCATCGCGTGCTCCGCGTCGCCCGCACGATCGCCGACCTGGCTGGCAGCGCCGAGATCACCACGGCCCACCTCGGCGAGGCGATCCAGTACCGGCGCGTCCTGCAAACGCACTGACCCGTGCCTCGGTCGCACAAAGAAAGACGGGCAGCCCGCGGGCTGCCCGTCGATCCTGATCCGAAGGCCCCGGATCAGCCCGGCGTCATTTCATGAAGCCGAGATCGCGAGGGAAGTTGCTCAGGTTCGGGAAGATCGTGCTGAGGTTGGTGTCGCTGACCCCGAACCACTTGCCGATCGTCGCGCCGATCGTGTCCACCGAGGTGACCGGCAGGTAGGCGTTGTTCGCCGCGTCCATGCCGGCGTTGAGCTGGAACTGCGGGAAGCGCCCGTAGATGTCGCCGCCGTTGACCGCGCCGCCGGCGACGAAGTGGTGCGAGCCCCAGCCGTGGTCGGTGCCGTCGCCGTTGCTCGTGATCGTCCGGCCGAAGTCGGACGCCGTGAACAGGGTGACGTTGTTGCGCATGTCGACGCCGCCGATGTTGGACATGACCGTGTCGAAGTAGCCGATGGCGTGCGAGATGCGCGCCAGCAGGTCGGCCTGGTTCATGTTCTGGTTGTCGTGGGTGTCGAAGCCGCCCATCGAGACGAAGAAGATCTGCCGCTTGGCGCCGATCGCGTTGCGCGCGCCGATCACGCGGGCCACGGTCTGGATCTGCTGCGCCAGGCCGTTGTTCGCGTTCTGCCCGGTCGAGGGCACGTTGTACTGCGTCGGCGCCGCCACCGTCGACGCGTTGAAGGCGCTCTGGAAGGTCGCCTGCGCCGTGATCGAGCGGTTGATGATCGACGAGTATTCCTTGGCGAACAGGTGCTGGTTGTCGCTGGTGATGATCGAGCGCAGCGTCGTCGCCGCGGTGGTCGAGTTGAACAGCGTGCCGGTGAGGCCGCCGATCTGGGTCGAGCCGCCGCCGCCGACGTTGTACTGGAACGTCGTCTGCCCGGCCGAGAACACCGCGTTGCCCGACACCGAGATGCTGGTGAAGGTCTGGTTGGTGTTCTGGCTGGCGATCATGTCGCCGATGTGGCCACCCCAGCCGATCTTCACGCCCTCGGGGCCGAGGGCCTGCCAGGTCGACTGCTGGTCGTTGTGCGAGCCGAGGGCCTGCGGCCGCGGCTTCGAGTTCGAGGTGTAGTCGGTGCGGGTCAGCGGCACGACCAGCGGGCCAGCGTTGGCGAGGATCGCCAGACGTCCGGCGCCGAACAGGCTCTGCACCTCGGTCATCACCGGGTGGACCGCGTAGGTGAAGGCGTTGTTCTCGGGCGAGACCGCGAACTTTGGCGCGAGCGGCAGGACGCCGCCGAGCCGCGCCGGCGAAGCCCGGGTGGCGCCGCCGTTCGGCGCCGTGCCCGGAGCCAGCAAGGCGATCGAGTCCGGCGCCGTGGCGCGCAGCCGGCTGTACTCGGCGAACGAGGTCGTGTCGGTGCGCAGCACCATGTTCGACGAGTCGTTGCCGCCGTAGAAGAACATGCAGACGATCGCCTTGTAGTCGGGCGCGGTCTGGCCGACCGCGGCGCCGAGCGTCGCCATGTTGAGCGCGAACGGAGCCGCCGCGGTGCCGACCGAGCCGGACACGACCGACGCGGTGCGCAGGAACTGGCGTCGCGTAGCGTTGAGTTTTGTCATGATCGTTCCCTCTTTACTTCTGAACCAGGTAGTCGGGCGAGGCCATCGACAGGAAGACGGCGAGATACACACGGTCGAGCGCCGCGGCATCCATCGCTGCCTGGTTGGTCGGCGTCGTCGTCGGGATCGCGCTCGCCGCCGTGCCGGGCGGGTAGGCCGGGCCCGGGATCACCCGGCTGGCGACCGCCGAGGAGATCTGCGTCTTCAGGGTCGCGGGCATCGTGCCCGAGAAGAGCAGCAGGTTCATCCGCTCGACCAGCGCGTCCGGCGTCTCCGCGAGCTTCATCTCGACGTCGTACTTGTGCTGGATGTCGCGGGTGGTGTTGAGCTGCGTCCAGCCGCGGATGTAGTTCATGTAGCCCGCCACCGACACGTCGGTCACGATCTGCATCTCGGGGACCACCAGGTTCGCGTCGGTGATCTCCTTGCTCGTCGGCACGTAGCCCGGGCGAAAGAAGTTGAACACCGTCGGCGCGAACATCGGCGTCTGGCCCAGACTGGCCGACGGGTCGTCGGTCAGGCCGATGCCGGTGTAGCGGCCGCTGATCGAGGTGGCATTGAAGGCACGCAGCATGTGCGCCAGACGCAGCACCGGCTCGCGGACCTTGCCGGCCGAGGCCGAGGTGCCGACAGTGCGCGCTTCCGCATCGAGCAGGATCGCCTTGTAGACGGCCTTCATGTCGCCGCGGACACCCTGGCCATTGTTGTTGAACGCCGCCGCGACGCGGCCGACGTAGGCCGGGCTCGGGTTGCTGGTCACCAGCCGCTGGATCAGCTGCTTGCCGATGAACGGGCCGACGTTCGGGTTGTTGAACAGCGTGTCGAGGGCGATCTTGACGTCGGCGTCCGTCGTCGGCTTGGCCATCGCCGGGATCGTGGTACCGAGGAAGACCTTGTCGCTGATCGAGTGGAAGCTGGTGTTCGCCGTGTACTCGTCGTACGCCTGCATCGGCCGCCAGTCACGCTCGAGGTTGGGGTTGTCGCCCTTGAAGCGGGCGGCGGTGCGGTCGGTAAGCTGCGGGCCCGCGTACCAGCTGAGGCCGGTGAAGACCTGCGACAGGCCGCTCAGGTCGGCGGAGGTGTAGGCGACGGCCGGGCGGCCGTCGGCGCCCATGATGTTGGTGCCGTCGGCGTTGAGCTTGTACTCGCCGACGGAGAACAGCTGCGTGATCTCGCGGGCGAAGTTCAGGTCGGGAACCCGACCGGTGGCCGCATCTTCCTTCTGGTTCTTCAGGTGCGAGAGATAGATGCCCATCATCGGGTGATAGGTCACGCCCTCCATCAGGTCGCGGAAGTTGCCGAAGGCCTTCTCGCCGAGCATGTCGTAGTACGAGGCCACGCCGCGCGTCTGGTTGCGCAGGGTCGCATCGGCGAACGAGATCACCATGATCTCGGACAGGGCGAAGGTCATGCGCTGGCGGAGCTGGTCGTCCGCGCCCAGCGCCTGGCCCCACCAGGAGTCCCAGAAGTTGGTGTTGCTGAGCTGCTGGCCGACGGAGGTCAGGTCGGCGGCCGCCTGGTTGATGTACAGGCGATGCAGCGATTGCGGCTTGGCGAACTGTTCGTCGAGCCAATCGGCGTAGGTCATGCCCGTCAGCCGGTTGATCTCCGCCTCGGTCGGTCCCATCGTGGCCTGGACCAGGAAGCGCGACGCCTCGGTAGCGGTCGGCTTCTGCACGGCGATGACCTCGGGAGGCGTCACGCCGCCGGCCGGATCGGTCGGACTGCCGTTGCCTCCGCTGCCGCCGCCGCAGGCAGCGATGACAGCCAGAACGGCGGCCGCAACGGCGCCGCGCGCGAAGCGGGCGACACGCCCGTTGTCGATCTCGAATTGCTGAACAGTGTTCACTGTGGGCCCCCCCAACGACCTTGAAGAAATTCTTTACAAGCGTCCGACAACGCAGAGGGCGTGCCAGAGCCGGGAGGGCATTCTTCTGGGCGGCGCGCGCCGCGTTAACGTCAAAACTTGGCAGTTGACGGGGGGCTTACAGCGGGTCGCAACTGATGCAACGCCGCGTTCTGCGAGTGTTGCAAGGAGTTGCGCCAGATGTAATGAAACGCATCCGGCAGGCCGCCGTTCGTGACGGACTGCATGGCCCGCGGGCCGAAAATGGTCAGAGCAGCGTCGTCAGCGCCCGCTGCGCATCGCTTTCGGCGAGGGCGCTGCGCCGCGCCCAGTCGGCGACCTGGTCGGGGCCGATCTTGCCGACGTTGAAGTAGGCCGCGTCGGGGTGGGCCAAGTAGAAGCCACTGACACTCGCCGCCGGCAGCATCGCCAGGCTCTCGGTCAGGCTCATGCCGATCTCGTCGCAGCCGAGCACCTGGAACAGCTCGCGCTTGACGCGATGGTCGGGGCAGGCCGGATAGCCCGGCGCCGGGCGGATGCCCCGGTAGCGCTCGGCCACCAGCTCGGCGACCGAGAGCGATTCGGCGGGCGCGTAGCCCCAGAGGTCGGTGCGCACGCGCCGGTGCAGGCTCTCGGCGAAGGCCTCGGCGAGACGATCGGCCAGCGCCTTCAGCATGATCGCGCTGTAGTCGTCGAGGTCGGCGGCGAACTGGCGCTCCTTCTTCTCGACGCCCAGGCCGGCGGTGACCGCGAACAGGCCGATGTAGTCGTTCCTGCCCGAGCCCTTGGGGGCGATGAAGTCGGCGAGGCAGCGGTTGGGTCGCTTCACGCCGTCGACCACCGGCCGCACGCTCTGCATGCGCAGGCCGCGCCAGGTCATCAGCACGTCGGTGCGCGATTCGTCGGCGTAGATCTCGATGTCGTCGTCGCCGACGGTCGCCGCCGGATACAGGCCGACGACGCCGTTGGCGGTCAGCCAGCGGCCCTCGATGATGCGGCGCAGCATGCGCTTGCCGTCGGAGAGGACGCGGCGCGCCGACTCGCCGACGATGTCGTCGGTGAGGATCGCCGGGTACGGCCCGGCCAGGTCCCAGGTCTGGAAGAACGGGCCCCAGTCGATCACCTCGGCGATCTCGGCCAGATCCTGGTTCTTCAGCAGCCGCCGGCCGATGAACTTGGGCGCCGGCGGGGTGTAGGCCGCCCAGTCGATCGGCGTCTTGTTGGCCCGCGCCTCGGCGAGCGTGACCAGCGGCGTCGCCTTCTTGCTGGCGTGCAGCTCGCGCACCCGGAGGTAGTCGGCCTCGAGCTCGGCGATGTAGGCGGCGGCGCGCTCGTCGGAAAGCAGGTCGCTGCAGACGCCGACCGAGCGGCTGGCGTCGGGCACGTAGACCACCGGGCCCTCGTAGTGCGGCGCGATCTTCACTGCGGTGTGCACCCGGCTGGTGGTCGCGCCGCCGATCAGCAGCGGAATCTTCCGGATGCGGAAGAAGTCGTCGCGCTGCATCTCCGAGGCGACGTGCTGCATCTCCTCCAGGCTCGGCGTGATCAGGCCCGAGAGGCCGATGATGTCGGCGCCCTCGACCTTGGCCCGCGCCAGGATGTCCTGGCAGGCCACCATCACCCCCATGTTCACGACCTCGAAGTTGTTGCACTGGAGGACGACGGTGACGATGTTCTTGCCGATGTCGTGGACGTCGCCCTTGACGGTGGCGATGACGATCTTGCCCTTGGCCTTGGCCTCGCCGCCGGCGTCGATCAGGAGCTGCTTCTCGGCCTCGATGTAAGGCAGGAGGTGGGCCACCGCCTGCTTCATCACCCGCGCCGACTTCACCACCTGCGGCAGGAACATCTTGCCCTGGCCGAACAGGTCGCCGACGATGTCCATGCCGGCCATCAGCGGCCCTTCGATGACGTGCAGCGGCCGGCCGCCCTCGGCCTTGATCTGCTGCCACGCGGCTTCCGTGTCCTCGACGATGAAGTCGGTGATGCCGTGCACGAGTGCATGGCTCAGCCGCTCGGCCACCGTCTTCGGCTGCTCGGCGGTGCCGCGCCAGGCGAGGCGGGCCGAGTCGTCGCGGGCCGCGCCCTTGGCGCGCTCGGCGATCTCGACCAGGCGCTCGCCGGCGTCCTTCCTGCGGTTGAGGACCACGTCCTCGACCCGCTCGCGCAGCTCCGGATCGAGGTCGTCGTAGACGCCGATCATCCCGGCGTTGACGATGCCCATGTCCATGCCCGCCTTGATCGCGTGGTACAGGAACACGGTGTGGATGGCTTCGCGCACCGGGTCGTTGCCGCGGAACGAGAAGCTGACGTTGGAGACGCCGCCCGAGACCTTGGCGCCGGGCAGGTGGGCCTTGATCCAGCGCGTCGCCTCGATGAACTCGACCGCGTAGTTGTCGTGCTCCTCGATGCCGGTGGCGATCGCGAAGATGTTCGGGTCGAAGATGATGTCCTCGGGCGGAAAGCCCACCTCGTCGACGAGGATCCGGTAGGCGCGCTCGCAGATCGCGGTCTTCCTGGCGAAGGTGTCGGCCTGACCCTGCTCGTCGAAGGCCATCACCACCGCGGCGGCGCCGTAGCGGCGCACCAGCCTGGCCTGATGGCGGAAGGCCGCCTCGCCTTCCTTCATCGAGATCGAGTTGACGATGCCCTTGCCCTGGATGCACTGCAGCCCGGCCTCGATCACCTCCCACTTCGAGCTGTCGATCATGATCGGCACGCGCGCGATCTCGGGCTCGCCGGCGATCAGATTCAGGAAGCGGACCATCGCCGCCTTCGAATCGAGCATCGCCTCGTCCATGTTGATGTCGATGATCTGGGCGCCGCTCTCGACCTGTTGGCGGGCGACGCCGAGGGCCTCCTCGAACTGGCCGTTGAGGATCAGGCGGGCGAACGCCTTCGAGCCGGTGACGTTGGTGCGCTCGCCGATGTTGACGAACAGCGACCCGGCGCCGATCAGCACCGGTTCCAGGCCGGAGAGTTTCAACGGCGGCACGACCACTCCCTGCGCAGCACTCATGCCGCGTCCAGCTCCAGTTCGCCGAACAGCGCGCCGCGATGGCCGCAGCGCGGCCGGTACTTGCCGACGCGCTCGGCGATCCGGGTGATGTGCTCCGGCGTCGTGCCGCAGCAGCCGCCGGCGATGTTGAGGAAGCCGGCGCGGGCGAATTCCTCGAGCAGCCCGGAGGTGATCTCGGGCGTCTCGTCGAAGCCGGTCTCGCTCATCGGGTTGGGCAGGCCGGCGTTCGGATAGCAGCTGACGAAGGTGTCGCCGGCGATCTGCGCCAGCTCCTCGAG
>Ga0163163_10004178_pt1 | contig 12303 bp, 11 predicted proteins | sample S65metaG_FD_119766 | JGI IMG/M metagenome (GOLD analysis project Ga0163163, IMG submission 119766) | Switchgrass rhizosphere microbial communities from Kellogg Biological Station, Michigan, USA - S6-5 metaG | ecosystem: Host-associated > Plants > Roots > Rhizosphere > Soil | place: USA... | reverse complement strand
GACGAACACGACGGATGTTGGGGGGTTCAGCCCGAAAGATGCAGGCGACGCGGTGAGTCGCGTGTGGCGAAGCAGGGAGGCGGGGCCGCCTCGTGCTTCGAGACGGCCGCTTCGCGGCCTCCTCAGCATGAGGCGGAGATGGAGCTGCGCGGCCGCCCGAGGTGGACCTCATCCCGACGATGAGGCGGAGCAGAGGGGGCAGGAGGACAGCACGTTTACTTGCGGGCGACGGTCCTTGCGCCGCCGCTCACTTCCTTGCGCGCTTCTTCTTCGCGCGCTTCACCGTCTCGTAGGCGGTCTGCTGCGACATGCCGAAATGCTCGCCGATCTGCCACCAGTAGGCGCCGGCCTTGAACGCCTTCTCCATGGCCTTGGCCTTGGGCACGCCTGCCGACAGCGACTTGATCATGTCGGCGATGATCTTGGCCTGCAGCTGGCGCCGCACGCCGGCACGCTCGTGCGCCTCGGCCGAGCGGCGCGCATTGGCGCGCGTCCAGCTGTCGATGTCGGACTGGTAGACGATGCCGCGCAGGCGCCGCGAGCGCCCGATCACGGCGTTGCGCGAGGTGCCGAGCACCTTGGCGATCTCGGCCGCGGTCTTGCCGGCGCCCTGCATGGTCTCGAGCTTCTTGTCGCGCGCCGCCGTCCAGCTGGTCTGTATGTTCTTCTTCGTCGCCATCGTCGCTCCCCCAAGCGCGGGCGCCGCGCCCTGCGGCGCGCACCGGTCGGCGGCAGCGGCCCGCCCGCGCGCCCGCCGCCGCCCCGCGTGCCGGCGCGGCCAACGCCCCCGGCACGGGGGCCATTGTGCACATTTTTTTGACCTGCGTCACACGAATCGTGAGGGGGGCGGGCGAGGTTCGTCGTGCGGCTCCTGGGTCCCGGCTCGGCGCGCGCGGCAGACGCGATGCCCCATTCGCATACCGTGGCGCGCGCTGGGCCGGGACGCGAGAGGGTGCCGCGAAGCAAGGTCTCCTGTCCCGGGCGAGTGAAGCGAGCGCACTTGCGCGAGCGGAACGAGATCCGATCTCGGGTTTACCCGAGATCGGATCTAGATGCGCGCAAAGTCAGGAAAACCTGACTTTGCGTGGACCCAGCGGGAGAAGCGCGAAGCGCAGTATCGTTTAAAGATAGATTCGGCATGGGGCCCCTAGGTCCCGGCTCGGCGCGCGCGCAGAGGCGGCGTGCCCCATTCGCATACCGTGGCGCGCGCTGGGCCGGGACACGAGAGGCTGGTCGGGCGCGGCTTGAGCCGGCAACGCGTCTCACAGTGAAGGCTTGTTTCGATGGATGCCCGGGTCAAGCCCGGGCATGACGACACGGAGGGTGGGCGTCGGCGGGCCGCTCAGTGCTGTGGGGAGTGCCTGGAGGGGGCGAACTCGCCGGGGATGTGGCCGCCGTCCTCGAGCTCCTGCGCCTTGGCACGGAATTCCGCCGCCAGCGCGCGCAGCCGGCCGGCCACCGCGAGGTCGAAGGTCGCGCGCGACAGGCTGAGCAGAGCTTCCGCCTGCCGAAGCAGGTAGTTCGAGGTCATGGCCGAACTCCCCCTTCGTTGCCGAGGGCATTGGTGTGTCATCTACCGAACATAAAGCCGAAGGGGCCCGCCGCGTTCCCGCCGGATTCCTAAAATTCCTGTCATTTCACAGGGATGGCATGGGGATGGGGGGTGGGGCCATTGGGAGCGGTCATCCCGTGGCCTTGGTCTAGCCCGTCACCCAGGCCGTTGGCTTTGTGCCCCCTCCCCACCCCTCCCCCGCAAGCGGGGGAGGGAGCAGACCGAGTTTGCGGCTGCAGCTCGATCCATCTTGAGGATCAAGCCCGGCGATGACGGTCTTGCTGGGCACCTCGACGCCGTCAAAACCGGCCGTGACGGGCGAACACGGGCTGTTGACGTGGGAGATTGCCGCAGCGCACTCCCCACACATTGCCGCCGCGGGCCGGGAGCACTATTTTCCGACCTGAGTTCACCCTTCGGGACAATCCACGATGTCGCTGTTGCCGCGCTTCGCGCTGAACAGGCACCGCGCGCAGGAAAAGGTGCTGGAGCAGCAGGTCACCGCCCTGCAGCAGGCGCTTGCCCAGTGCAAGGGCATGGCCAAGCGCTGGACCGAGGTGCGGATCGAGGTGATGGGGATCATCGCCGCGGTGTTCCTCGCGATCGGCTTCACGCTCGGGATCTACCACGCGCCGCTGCAGCGGAGCCTGAGCACCATGCTGGCGAGCGTGGGCATCGGCTCCTCGCGGACGGATTTCGACACCGTCAACGCGGTGTTCCAGAAGGGCGACTACCCCGCCGCGCTGCGGCTGGCGCAGCCGCTGGCCGACGAGGGCGACGGCCGCGCGCAATCGATCGTCGGGCAGATCCATTACCGCGGCCGCGGCGTGCCGCAGAGCGACACCGAGGCGGCGAAGTGGTTCCGCCGCGCCGCCGACCGTGGGGACGCGCTGGCGCAGTTCTATCTCGGCGTGATGTACAACGAGGGCCGCGGCGTGCCGCAGGACTATGCCGAGGCGGCGAAGTGGTACCGCCTCGCCGCCGACCAGGGCGACGCCCAGGCGCAGTACAATCTCGGCCTCTCCTATGCGCGCGGCGAAGGCGTGACGCCGGACCCGATCACGGCGCATATGTGGCTCAACCTCGCCGCCGCGCACTTCCCCGCCTCCGACATGCGCAGCCGCACCGCGGCGACAAAAAACCGCGACACCGTGGCGAGCGAGATGAGCGCCGACCAGCTCACCGAGGCGCAGCGCCGCGCGCGCGAGTGGAAGCCGAAGCCTCCGCCGGGTTAGTGCGCAGAACGCACTGAGCGCAGCGAAAAATGTAGGGTGGGCAAAGCGAAGCGTGCCCACGCGTCGTCGCGAAGGTCACGTTCGGCTGTCGGAAACATGCGCTCGGTCAATCACGCGTGGGCACAGCGCACGCGATACAATGTGCAGGCTCCGGGCACATTGCCCGTGCGCCCATAGCGCGTCAAAGACGCGCGTAAACGCGCTAATGGCCCACCCTACGGGATCCGGTCGATGCGGCGGCTGGTCACCCGCTGGAGGCGAGCAGCGGGGCCTCGACCGACGCAAAGACGTCCTCCTCCACCTCGCGCGTGGTCACCACAAACAATTTGAGCGAGGTCTGCCCGAAGGTGGTGCTGATCGCCACGTCGGCGGCGTCGCGGCCGCGCGCGATCAGAACGCGGCCGATGCGCCGCGTGTTGTGGCGCGCGTCGAAGGTGTGCCAGCGGCCGCCGACGAAGGCCTCGAACCAGGCGCTGAAATCCATCGGCGCCGGATCCGGCGGCACGCCGATGTCGCCGAGATAGCCGGTGCAATAGCGCGCCGGAATGTTCAGGCAGCGGCAGAAGGTGACGGCGAGATGGGCGAAGTCGCGGCAGACGCCGCGCTGCTCGGCATAGCCGCGGCTCGCACCGCGGGTGGCATCGGCGTGCTGATAATTGAACCTGATATGCGCGTGCACGAAATCGCAGATCGCCTGCACCCGGCGCCAGCCGGGCGGCGTGGCGCCGAACAGTTCCCACGCCTTGTCCATCAGCAGGTCGGTCTCGCAATAGCGGCTGCCGAGCAGATAGACCAAGGCGTCATGCGGCAGGTCGGCGACGGCATGCTGCTCGGCCGCGAGGTCGACGCGATCGGGCCTGCCGCTGTCGGCGACGATGGTGTCGCAGGCGATGCGCAGCTCGCCGGGCGGCGCCAGCACGCGCACGCATTTGTTGCCGAAGCCGTCGATGTAGGGCGTGATCGCGCGCGACGGGGTGAGGCGCAGCCGGTCGGGGGTGACGAGATCGGGCATCCGTGACGGATGCACGTTCAGCATGAAGATCATCGGCGTCGCATGTGCGGACTCGTAGGTCAGGTCAAAGCCGACGTGGATTCTCACGATCTCTACTCACGATGTGTACAGACATTCCGATATAAGTCGGTCAGCCCGGGTCGGTTCCGTCGCGGTGCAGGCGATGGAAATCACGTTGCTGAAATCATCCGCTGCAGTTTGACGTCTGCGTTGCAGCGGACTCGGTCCACTCCCTCCCAGAATTCGGTCTGCTCTCCCTCTCCGACGTCGGTGTGCCCCCTCCCCCACGCGCCGCGAGCTTGCCCGCCCGGGTCGCAGCTTATTTTGGGAGGAGGGATCGTTGTTGGTGCACGAGATGCGTCCGCCAACTGCTACCCCCACCCCCAACCCCTCCCCACAACGCGAAGACGCGTTGGGGGAGGGGAGCACACCGGGTGCGTGGCAGATGCAGTGCAAGGCTCGGGCCAGTTCGCGGCTTTGGCTGCGGTAGCGCGGAGCTTCGGGTTGCTTAAATTTGCGGCAAGACATTGCCGACGCTGCAACGTTGAAAGAGATGAGCAACATGCTCTCATTCCTGGTTGCGTCCCTGCTCTCGTTGCTGCTTTCGTCCCTGGGCGATCCAGCCACGCCATGACGTTGTTGCAACGATGACCATTCTCACGGTTCGCCACGTCACCACCTACCGCTACCGCCGGCCGGTCGCGCTGGGCGAGCACCGCATGATGTTTCGTCCGCGCGACAGCTACGACCAGCGGCTGATCGACTCGCGGCTGCTGATCACGCCCCAGCCGGTGCACATCCACTGGATCCACGACCCGTTCGGCAATTGCGTCGCCCTGGCGCGGTTCAAGTCGCGCGCGTCGGAGCTGCGGTTCGAGAGCACGATTCGCGTCGACCATTACCCGGACAACGTGCCGGACTTCCAGACCGAGCCGCGGGCGAAGACCTATCCGTTCGTCTACGGCTCGGAAGAGATGCCGGACCTGATGGCGTCGATCGCGCGCGGATATCCCGATCCCAACGGCGAGATCGACCACTGGGTGAGCAAGTTCCTGCTGCCGGGGCGACCGACCCCGACGGGAAAGCTCCTGATGACGCTCACCTCCGCCATCAAGGAAGGCTTCACCTATACGCGGCGCTCCGCGCACGGCACCCAGGATCCGGTCGCGACGGTGCGGATGGGCCGCGGCAGCTGCCGCGACTTCGCGCTGCTGATGATGGAGGCGGTGCGCTCGCTCGGGCTCGCCGCCCGATTCGTGTCGGGCTATCTCTACGTGCCTTCGCGTGATCTCTTTGGCGAGGGCGGCGAGCATGTCGGCGGCGGCTCGACCCACGCCTGGTGCCAGGTCTATCTGCCGGGCGCCGGCTGGGTCGAATTCGATCCCACCAACGGCATCATCGGCAACCGCGACCTCATCCGCGTCGCGGTGGCGCGCGATCCGAGCCAGGCCATTCCGCTCCCGGCACCTATGCCGGCAGCCCGGACGACGAGCTCGGCATGAAGGTGCAGGTCAATGTGACGCGCGATGCGGAGGCCGCGGCGCCGATCGGCTGAGCAAGTGATCAATGATCCGTGCCTAGGGTGGGCAAAGCGAAGCGTGCCCACGCGTCGTCGCGAAGGCCACGCGGGGCTGTTGGCAACATGCGCTCGGTCAATCACGCGTGGGCACGGCGCACGCGATAGCTTGGGCAGGCTCCCGGCACGTTGACCCGTGCGCCCATAGCGCGTCAAAGACGCGCGTAAACGCGCTAATGGCCCACCCTACGGAATCTGGTCGATACGGCGGCGGTGCCCGCGCGGATCAAGTCTTCGACGTGATCAGGCGCAACAGCCCGTCGCCGTAGCGGTCGAAGGTGTCGCGGATGATCCGGCGCACGGCCTCGACATTGAAGCCGCCGCGCTGCCAGAGCTCGGGGTTGTCGGTGATGTGCTGGCGCCAATCCTGGAACACCTCGACGAAGCTGCGCTGGGTGTCGAGCTGCGACAGATCCATGACCAGGACCACGGCGTCGGGGACGAGGCGGCTTTCCGACGGCGCCCAGGCGATCAGGAACGGGCCGCGACGGCTGGCCAGCCCTTCCTTCTTCTTGTCGGCGTCGGCGATCGCCTCAAGGCCGAGACGGATCGCGTAGTTCGCGACCAGGTGCGCGCAGTCCGCGCGCTGCGCCTCCGGCGTGTTCTTGTTGCCGATCGGCCAGTAGGTGATCATCTGCGCGGAGAGCGGCGTGTCGGGCGGCAGGTCGGATTGCGACATCAGCGTCGCCTTGTAGGCTTCGCACACGGACTTGTAGCGCTCGACATCGTGCGACAGCGCCAGCGTGGTGAAGGCGACGATGCCGTAACCCGCAACCTCGCGCGGCGGCATTTCCTTGGGCTCGATCAGTGCGCGCACGGCCTGCAGGCGGACGGCGGGCGCGCCGTTGGCGGACGGACGCGCGGTCGGCGCGGCATAGGGCCGGGCCCCGGTCGTGGCCTTGCCTCCGCCCGGCCCTCCTCCGGCCCTGCCTGCGCCGCCGGGCGCTCCGGCGGCGGGCGGCGGCGGCCTCACGTCGAACCGCGGCCGCGCCGCGGGGGCTGGCGCCGGCGACGGGGCAGCCACCGGCGGCGAGAGCTCCGGGCGCGGCACGACGGCTTCAAAGCGCTCGCGCCGTCCCTGCAGGCGCTTGTGCTCGTCGTCGTCGTCGCAAATCACGACCGGCCGGCCGTTGTCGTAGCGCGTCACGCAGCCCGGCCGCGTCGATTCCTGTGCATTGGCTCCGGCACTCCACGCAAGAAGCGCGGCCGGCAGCAATGCCCAGGCCAGTGCTGCGCGCGACGCAATCAGGATCCTGTCGGCCATATCAGCCTCCCGACGCCGGTGACGATGGCGAAGACGACGATCATCAGCAGGGCCTGCCCGCCGTTGGTGTCGGGCCGCAGCCAAAACAGCGCCGCCAGGCTTGCGATGAGGCCGGCCGCTCCCAGCAGCCCGATCTTCATGAGCATGGCAGATGCCCACCATGAAAGATTGCATGGATTAGACCATACAACCCAAGATCAGGCAAGCATCGCGCCGTATCCCGACTCTGGGTCTGTAGGATGGGCTGAGCGCAGCGAAGCCCATGCGGCGCGGGGCGTTGGTGTGGCCCCTGGGGTCCCGGCTCGGCGCTCGCGCGCCAGCGGCTGCCACCAACTCGATACAGGAATGGCGCTGGCTGGGCCGGGACACGAGAGGTGAGTGTCGACAACCCATTCGGCAGCAGGTTGTCACCTATGTCTCAGGTACGATCTGTCACCCATGTGTCCGGGCCGGACAAGACGCGAGGATGGTGCCGCGGAAGGGATTCGAACCCCCGACCCCCGCATTACGAATGCGGTGCTCTACCGGCTGAGCTACCGCGGCGTGATCCGGCGCTCTGATATCGGCTGCGCCCCCCCTTGGCAAGAAAGGCGTGGGGGCGTTCTCGCCACGCTCGTGTCCCGGGCGAGCGCAGCGAAGCGGAGCGAGACCCAGGATCCAGAGCGATACGGCGCGCTGTTTCCCCGCGGGAGTGTTCGTGTCGCTCGGGGTCCCGGCTCGCGCTCGCGCGCCACGTCATGCATGAACGGACGCGGAGGGGCGCTCGCTTGGCCGGGACACGTGACACCGCCAATGACGCAGTGCTTTTCGGGAAATCGTGCGCTACGACCTGAAGCGGGCGCGGAAGCGGCTCCAGCCGTCGGGCGGCGGCGGCGAGGCGGACTCGACCGCGGGCTCCTCCGGCGGCGGCTCGGTGTCGGGGCCGGGATCATCGGGCACATGCGCGAGCGCGATCACCGGCGGCGGGCGCGGCGCATCGTCCTCCAGCTCGTCGCTCGCCGAAGAGGGCATGGTGCCTTCGCGGCTTGCTTCGAAATCGGGCTTGTCGGCGGCCGCGACCGCGGCGGCGGATGACTCCGCCGCCGGCGCGGGCGGCTCGGGTGGCGTGGGCTTCTCCGCGACCGGCGCCACCGCGGCAGGCGGATCGGCCGCCGGCAGCGCGGTGGCGAGCGGCGGCGGCGGCGCACGCGGCGCATCGAGCAGCGCGCGCTGCTCGGCGTCGATGGTCGCGCCGGTGTGGTCAACGCCGGCAAGCGGGTCGCGCCACTCGAAGGCGTCGAGTTGGCCGGTGACGGGCGAGACCGGCAGCCAATGGTCCGAGACGTGGCCGTCGGCGGTCCAGGCCGGATCGCGGCGCGCGTTGAGCGTGCGCGCCATCCATTCGCGGCCGCGGCCCTCGTCGCCTTCCTGCAGCTCGAGCGCGGCCATCAATGCCGCCACGCGGCGCGTCGGCGTCGCCAGCAGCGGCACCAAGGCGGCGCGCGCCACCGCGAATTCCTTGGCGTCGAGCGCGGCGCGCGCGACCGCGATCGCGGCCTCGGCGTCGCCGGCGGCCTGGCCGGCCAGGGTCTCGACCCGGGCGAGGCGCTCGCGCGCGGAATTGCCGGGCGGCAGATGGGCAAAGGCGTCGGCGAGATCGGGATGCGGATTGGCGCGCCAGGCCGCCTCGATGATGCGCGCGGCCTTGCGCTTCTCGCCTGACGCTCCAAGGAGCCGCCCGGCCAGCGCCGCCGCCGGCACGAGATCGGGCGCGAGCTTCACCGCCTCCAGCACCAGCGTTTGCGCTTTTTCCCGCTCGGTGTCCTCGGCGGCGAGCGCCTGCGCGGTGAGCAGCACGGCGCGCTGGCGCCGGTAGGCGGTCTTGTCGATCAGCCCGCTCTTCATGTTGCGCTCGAGCCGGGTAAGCGCGCCGCTCCAGTCGCCGGCGACGCAGCGGAATTGCAGCACCGCCTGCCCGGCCCACGGCGGGACCGCGGGCTCCTTGGCGGCTTCCTCGGCATAGAACAACGCGGCGGCGGGGTCGTTGCGCCGCTGCGCCTCGATGAACAGGCCGTGCAGGCCGAGCACCCGGGTGTCGTCGCGGCCGGCCATCTGCTGGAAGGTGGCGGCGGCCGCGTCGCGGTTGCCCGCGAGCTGCGCGGCCTGCGCGCTCAGCAGCAAGGTGAGCGGCTCGCTCGGCGCGATGCGCTTGGCCTCGGCGGTGAACCACTTGGCGGCGCGGGCGTCGCCGGAGCCGACCGCGATCAGCCCCTGCGACACCGCCTGGTAGGCGCGCACGCCGCGGCGATTGCGCAGGAAGCGCGAGACCGCGTCGGGCGAGCGCACGATGGCGCGCGCGATCGACCACAGCAGCACGGCGGCGACGGCGACGGCGGCGGCCGCGGCCATCAGCACCATGACCGAGGTCTCGACGCGCTCGCCCTGCCAGGTGATGACCACGTCGCCCGGGCGCTCGGCCAGCCACACGGCGCCGAACGCGAGCAACGCGACGATGACGAGATAGATGAGGACGCGGATCATTGCGGGCTGGGACTCATGGTTTGGATTATTGCGGTATCGCCGCGTGTCCCGGATGCGCTGCAGCGCAAGCGCAAAGCGCGCAGCGGTGCAGCGCTGATCCGGGACCGTTCGATCCTCGGAGTTTGTAACGGTCCCGGGTCTGCAGCGCAGCATTCCGCACGCGCTCAAGCTTGCGCGCGGACTTAAGTAAACTGGTCTGCGCGTGCCTCATGCTGCGCTGCGCCCGGGACACGGTGATGACTGCCCAGCCACGCTCACTTGCCGAGCCCCGCGAGGGCGTCGGCAGCGAGGCGGCGGCTCGCGTCGAGCGCGGCGGTGCGCGCCTGCACCTTGGCGACCCAGGCCTCGGCCGGGGCGCGCGCCGCGGGCGGAAGCTTGGCGAGCTCGGCCTGCGCACCGGCGAGATCCTCCTGCGCCGCCTTGCCTTCGAGACGCGACGCAACCGCGGCGGCGTCGGTGCCGGCGACCTCCTCGGTCGGACGCATGCGCACGAGCTTCTCGGCATTGCCCTGCAGCCGCTCGAGGAAGCTCTCGCGCGGCGGCGCGGACTGGGCCGGGCGCAGCGACGCCGCCAGCGCGCCGAGCTCGCGCGCCAGCATTGCCACCGTGGGCACGCCCGCGGCCGCGAACGGCTCGAGCGCCGCGGTGAGCTTGGGATCGGCGCCGAGCGATTTGGCCGCCGCCAGCTCGCCGGCGAACGGCTCGCCGCGCTCGGCCGCGGCCTTGAGCGCGGTGGCGACCAGCACCAGACGCACGGCGCGGTCGCCGCTCGCGGCGGTCTTCTCGCTCTTCTCGACCGCGGCGACGCGGCCGGCGAGCGCATCGACCTCGCTGCGCTCCACCGCGGCGGACGGAATCTTCTGCGCCAGCGCGGCGAGCGCGGCATTGGTCGCATCGGCGCGCGTCTGCGCGGCGCGCGCGGCGGCGAGCGCTTCGTCGCCGCGGCGGCCGAGGGTGGCGATGGTCTCGGCCAGCGCCTTCACCTCGCCGTTCAACGCGGCGATGCGGTTGGAGAGGCTGGGATCACCCGCCGCCGGGCGCGAGGTCACGACCGCGGCTTCGAGCGTGTCGAGCCGGCCCGTCACCTCGTCGAGGACGCGGCCATCGACGCCGGCCACGGGGGTGCGCGCGGCGAGATCGCGGACCTCGAGCTCGATGCCGGCGAGCCGCGCATCGAGCGCGCTCACGCCGTTGTCGCGGCTGGTGAGGAGACCCATGGTGCCGAGCACCGCGAGGACAATGCCGGCGCCGGCGACGCCCGCACCGAGCATGGACACGCCCGCCGGCAGCCAGCCGCGGCGGCGCGGCGGCACGTCGGCGGGCGGCTCGGGCGGCGGGGTGCCGGACGACGCAGCGCCGGCGGCGGTATCGGGATCGGCGGAGGTAGCGGACGCGGCCTCCGGGTGCGACGCGGCATGGTCCGCGCCTTCCGGCGGCGGGCCCTCGGGCGCATCGGTGGCTGTGGTGCGGACGGGCTCCGGCGCGATCTCGTCGGCGGTGAGATCGAGGGTGCGGGGGCGCAGCCGGGCGGCCGGAGGCTCGCCGGAGGCAGGCGGTTGGTCGTGGTCACTGCTCACAGGCGGGTCCTTTTGCCGATTCGCCGTGGAAATAAAGTGTCTGATAGCAAGTTTAGAGCGTCGGGGCCCCTGCCGTCACCCCGCGCCCGCTACTCTCGCCGCCTCCTGTAGCGCGGATGGCGCGCGAGCGGTACCCGGGATGTTGCCGCGGCGGGCGGATGCGGACTTACGTGTCCCGGACGAGCGAGCGCGCAGCGCGAGCGAAGATCCGGGACCCAGGGGCCGCGGGCGGAACCCTTGCAGTATTGCGCTTCGCGAGTCTTACGCTGGGTCCCGGGTCTCCATCCGCTCTGCCAAGCGGCCTCGCTCCTGTCGCCCGGGACACGGCAATCTGCTCACCCCTCCCCCACCAGCTCCAGCAGCGCGGCCTCGTCGGGCCGGGCCGCGATCCGCAGCGCGGCGGCGCCGGCGGCGGCGAGCGGCGCCGCCACCTGGCGGGAGAGACAATAATGCACCGGCGCGAGCACATCGGCGCTGATGCCGCCTTGCGCCGCGCAATCGAGATAGGCCTCCGCGGTGCGGGCGGAAAAATGCAGCACGCCATCGATCGCGCCCTGCGCCAGCGTGGCCGCGACATCAGGCGGAAAACGCGCGGCCTTGACGGCGCGATAGACCACCACGGTGCGCACGGGCAAGCCGCCTTGCGCGAGATCACCTTGGGCGAGATCGCCGGCGCGGTCCTCGCCGGCGAGATAGAGCAGCGGCGCGCCGTGCGTATCGGATTGCCTGCGCACGAGATCGGCGCGCAGCAGAGCGACGAGATCGCCCTTGTCGCCGTCGGCGGAGTGCACCGCGCGAAAGCCCACGGCGCGCGCAGCCTCGGCGGTGCGACGGCCGACGGTGAACGCCGGCATCGCCGTGAGCTGCGCGCGGCGCGGATGATCGGCGATGGCGCGCGCCGCATTGGCGCTGGTGAGCACGACTGCGCCGAACCGTTCGTCCGGCAGCGCGAACGCGACCGGCTCGGTGCGCAGCAGCGGCGCCAGCACGACGGCGTGGCCGCGCGCGCGCAAGGCCTGCGCGGTGCGCTCGCCGTCGGGCTCCGGCCGGGTGACGAGGAGCCGCACGCCTCACACCGGCGCGAAGAAATCGGCACCGGCGCGCGCCTTGAGCTCGGCCCCGGCATCGGCCCCCAGCGCATCCGCATCGGCGGCGGCACCGGCGCGCGCCGCTTCGATCACCTCGCTGCCGTCGGGCCTGGCGATCAGGCCGCGAAAGCGCAGCGCGCCCGCATGCAGGGTGGCGTGGCCGGCGATCGGCGTGCGGCAGGAGCCGTCGAGCACCGCCAGGAAGGCGCGCTCGCAGCGCAATGCGGTGGCGGCGTCGCGATCATCGATGGCGGCGAGCAGCGCGCGCGTGCGCGCGTCGTTGGCGCGCGCCTCGATGGCGATGATCCCCTGCCCGACCGCCGGCAAGAATTCATCCGCCGGCAGCACCGCGGTGGCGGCGGCGGCGCGCCCCAGCCGCTTGAGCCCGGCGAGCGCGAGCAAGGTGGCGTCGACCTCGCCGGCATCGAGCTTGCGCAGGCGCGTCTCCACGTTGCCGCGAAAGTTCACCACCGCAAGAT
>Ga0163163_10004173_pt1 | contig 12311 bp, 10 predicted proteins | sample S65metaG_FD_119766 | JGI IMG/M metagenome (GOLD analysis project Ga0163163, IMG submission 119766) | Switchgrass rhizosphere microbial communities from Kellogg Biological Station, Michigan, USA - S6-5 metaG | ecosystem: Host-associated > Plants > Roots > Rhizosphere > Soil | place: USA... | reverse complement strand
CGCCACGCAGTGCTCGCAGGACATCCCTTCGATCTCCAGCTCGATCTTCTTCACCGTGTGCTCCTGATAGCCTGTGGGGGTATAAGCTAGATACCCCCCTACCCTATGTCAACCCGGTCGGTCTCTCGCGACGGACAGCCCCGACCGGCTTGCGTGTGTTTGCGAGCCTGCCTTCCTTCCGATGAAACGCGAAATGCCAGCGAGCCCAATCGCTCAGTTCCGTGAGACCCGTTCTGTGAGCCCACATCGAATCCGTGGCGGACTCGGCGCCCCGAACACTCGGGCGTTGGTGTGTCTGCTCTTCCAGCTCGCACTCGCTGTCGCGCCCACGATCGCGGGCGCGCAGACGGTGCCCGCGATCCCCTACGAGAAGTACACGCTGCCGAATGGCCTCGAGGTGATCCTCTCGGAGGACCACTCTGTCCCCCTGGTCGCGGTCAACACGTGGTACAAGGTTGGCTCGGGCGATGAGGTCGGCGGCCGGACCGGCTTCGCTCACCTGTTCGAGCACATCATGTTCATGGGCTCGGAGAACGTACCGGTCGGCAAGTTCGACCAGTGGCTCGAGGCTGCTGGCGGGAACAACAACGGCTCGACGAACGCGGACCGGACGAACTACTACGAGTGGATGCCGTCCAACGCGCTGCCCCTCGCGCTCTGGCTCGACGCCGACCGGATGGGACGTCTCCTGCCGACGATGGACCAGGCGAAGGTCGACTTGCAGCGCGACGTGGTGAAGAACGAGCGTCGCCAGAGCTACGACAACGTGCCGTATGGTCGGGCGTCCGAGACGATCCTCGCCGCGCTGTACCCGGCGACGCACCCGTACTCGCACTCCACGATCGGTTCGATGACCGACCTGAGCGCCGCGTCGCTGGAGGACGTGAAGAACTTCTTCCGGACCTACTACGCGCCTAACAACGCGACGATCGCGATCGTCGGCGACTTCCAGCGCGACTCCGTGAAGCGACTCGTCCAACTGTACTTCGGCGCGATTCCGCGCGGGCCGGCCATCCCGCCTCGGCCGCAGGTGACGTCACAGCCGGTCCCGAAAGACACGTTTCTCGTGCTCGAGGACAAGGTTCAGCTGCCACGTCTCTATTTTGCGTGGCGCACGGTGAAGGCCTTCCAGGAGGACGACGCGCCGCTGGATGTGGCAGCATACGTGCTCGCCGGCGACAAGAATTCCCGGCTATACAAGCGTCTCGTCTACGAGATGCAGGTGGCTCAGGATGTCCGCGCGTTCCAGAACAGCCAGCGGCTCGACGGTGGGTTCCAGATCGTGGTGACGCCGAAGCCGGGCCACACACCGACGGAGATGGCGAAGCTCGTGAACGAGGAGCTGCGGAAGCTCATGACTGACGGAATTACCGAGCGCGAGCTCGCGCGCGCGCAGAACACGACCCGCGCGCAATTTCTCGATCGTCTCGCGAGCGATCTCGGAAAAGCCGACCAGTTGAACTACTACAACTATTTCACCGGGGCGCCTGACTACACGAAGGAGGATGCGGCGCGCTACGACAGGGTGACGGCGGCCGACGTGAAGCGCGTGGTCGTCACGCACCTCGGGAAGCCGCGTGTCACGTTGACCGTCGTGCCGGAGGGGAAGCGCGATCTGATGGTGACGGGGGTGGTCCAGTGAGCTCGCGTCGCGCCTCCGGTGTGAAGCGGAACGCCGCTGCTCTCGCGAGCGCGGCGGCGTGGCTCGTCGCCGCGGCGTGCTCGCACGGCGCGCCGCCCGCCTCGACAACGGCAGCCGCGCCGGCGCCAACGCCGGCCGCGGCGGTTCCAGCGGCAGACCTGACCAAGCCGCCGGCGCTCGGCGCGCCGAAATCGCTCACACTGCCGGACGTGGTATCGCGCACGCTGCCTAACGGGCTCCGGCTTCTGGTCGTGGAGCAGCACGAGCTCCCGCTGGCGGATTTCGTGCTCATCGTGAAGAGCGGCGCTGAAACCGACGAACCGGGCAAGCTCGGCACGGCGACGCTCGCGACGTCCCTGCTCAAGGAAGGGACGACCACGCGCAACTCGCTCCAGATCGCTGACCAGGAGGCGTACCTTGGCGTTGACATCTTCGCGAACAGCGGATGGGACGCGACGACCGTTCAGCTGCACGCACCGACGGCGCAGCTGGATAGTGCCCTGGCGCTGTTTGCCGACATTGCGCTGCACCCGGCGTTCCCGCCGGCCGAGCTCGAGCGGCTCCGAAAGAACCGCCTAACGAGTCTCCTCCAGGTGAAGGATCGCGGACCGGAGATCGCAAACCGCGCGTTCGCCGCGATCGTGTTCGGATCCGCCGCGTACGGCCACGCCCTCACCGGAGACGAGGCCAGCACGAACGCGATCCAGCAGGCCGACGTGCGTCGGTATTACGAGACGTATTTCCGGCCGAACAACGCGACGCTGCTCGTGGTGGGCGACGTCAAACCCGACGACGTGGAGCGCCGCGCTCGGGCGCTCTTCGGGAGCTGGCAGCGCGGAACCGTTCCCGCGACCAACTACGGTCAACCTGCGCCCGCCAAGGGCACTACCATCTATCTGGTCGACAAACCCGGTGCCGCCCAATCGTCGTTCCGCATCGGCGGCGTGGGTGTCGCGCGAAACACGCCCGACTATTTCCCGATCAGCGTCATGAGCACCGCGCTTGGCGGTTCGTTCACGAGCCGTCTGAATCAGAATCTGCGGGAGACAAAGGGCTATACGTATGGCGCGTCATCAGGATTTGCGATGCGTCGCACACCGGGTCCCTTCATCGCGAGCGCCGAGGTGGTGGCGGCGAAGACCGACTCCGCGCTGATCGAGTTCATGAAGGAGCTTCGCGCCATTCGCGACACGATTTCCAGGGACGAGCTCGAGAAGACGAAGCGATATCTCCAGCTTCAGTTGGCAGGTCGATTCGAGACGACGGGCGAGATCGCCGGGCAGCTCGCGGGACTCGTGCCGTACGATGTGCCCCTCGATTTCTACAATAAGTACACTCCGGGAATCGCGGCGGTGACGCAGGCAGACGCACAGCGCGTCGCGCGACAGTACATCGATCCGGACAAGCTCGCGATCGTGATCGTCGGGGATCGCAAATCGATCGAGCCGACGCTCAAGGCAACCAGGGTCGGCGATGTCGTGGTCGTAGACATCGCGGGCCGCCCAGCGATGTAGACTGGCCGTGGCGGTGGCCGCGGGGCGTCACGTGCTGAGTCCCGCGGCCCGAAGGCTGTCCATCACTCGACGGCGGAGGGCCTCGGGCGCTCGCGCGTCGGCCTGCCGCGCCGATGACAGTGCAGCCAGAAAGACGCGGCCATACTCGTGATGTGGGAGACAGTCTCCGCACCGTTCCAGGTGGCGGCGGACTTCGTCCATCCGTTCCGGAGTGAGCTCCTCGTCGAGATAGTCCCAGAGCTTCTGGACTGCGCCGCGGCAGTCGATATCGCCCTTACATTCAGTCATCCTTGGATCCGCGTTGGCCGCGCTGAGCGGTCGTAAACCCGGCGTCGCGCGCGTACGTCATGAGTTTTTCCTGGAGAATGCGCCGCCCGCGAAAAAGGCGAGAGCGGACCGTTCCAATGGGGACGCCAAGGATCTCCGAGGCCGCCTCGTACGACTGGTCCTCGAGATCAACCAGCACGACAGCCGACTTGAAAGGCTCATCGAGCTCACTCAGCGCGCGCCGAAGCGCGGGACCGAGATCGATTCGAGAGAGAATCTGGTCACTGCCATCGCGTCCCTGGTCGGTGGCAGCGACGAACGAGCTCAGGGCCTCGAGATCCCCATCCTCGAGGTCGACGTGGCGGCGTTCCCGCTCGCGGGATCGGAGAAATACGTTGCGTGTAATCGTGAAGAGCCAGCGACGGGCGTCGCTGCCCGGCTGAAACGTGTGCCATGATCGATATGCGCGGAGAAACGTTTCCTGGACGACGTCATCCGCGTCGGCCGCGTCGCGTGTCAATGACAGGGCAAAACGGTAGACATCATCGATGTACGGAAGCGCTTCGGCTTCGAAGCGAAGATCGTCCTCGCGCGCTGTGTTGGCGGACGCCGTCATCTGCGGCACTAACCGCCCGTCTTCGTCCTTGGTTCCCGCGGCAGGGCTCGGTGCGGGTTGGCCCCCCGCGCGGTCACGATCATCCATTCCCCCAGCCCCTCCCGCCGGCCCGTCGAACCGCGTATCAATTGCCATCGTCCGCCCCACGTCCGGAGTGATCGTCTGATCCTCGCCGCGCCCATCCTTGCCGTCGTCGCCATCGTCGTCGCGATTGGCGCTGTCGTGCTTCTCATCGCAGAACGTACCCGAAAACGCGCTGCGACCGAGGAGATCGGTCAGCGGGACGCGACGATCGAGAAGCTCACGGGCGACGCCTCGGCGCTGCGGTCAATCCTGCAGGATTACATCCAGCAGCGCGAGGCGTCCGAGGAGGTTCTTCGTCGAGGTGAAGAACGTTACCGGGCGCTGGTGGACAACTTGACGACGGTTGTCTTCCAAGTCGATCGGGACCTTCGGTGGACATTCCTCAACCCCGCCTGGGAAACCGTGACGGGTCGATCACCGGCGGAGAGCGTCTCCCAGCCGGCGACCGCCTCGATGGTGGAGGATGACGCGGTCGAGTGCGACGGTGTGCTGCGCGCGCTCCTGGAAGGTCGCCAATCGCTCGCCGAACAGGTGGTCCGGGTGCGATGCGTCGCGGGCAACGTCCACTGGCTCGAGCTACGCGCGATCCCGATGCTCGACCGCGCTGGCGACGTAGTCGGGGTGAGCGGCACGCTGAGCGACGTGACGTCACGCGTCTCTGTGGAAGTCGAGCTGCGGCGACAACAGACGTTGTACCGGCTCATCGCGGAAAACTCGAGCGACATCATCGCCCTCGTATCGCTGCACGGCGGCCGGTTCACCTATGTGAGTCCGTCCATCGCCCACGTGCTGGGCTACGCGCCTGAAGAGGTGCTTGGCGTCGAGTGGTGGACGCTGCTCGAACCCGGCGATCGCGCGCGCATCGCGAGCTCCGTACAGACGGTAAGCAAGCGACAGCCGGTGACCGAGACGGCGAGGGTGCGCAGGAAGGACGGCACGTGGGTGTGGCTCGAGGCTCGGGCCGACGCCGTGGAGGAGGACGGCACCATCGTTGGCTATCGGGTGACGGCGCGAGACATCAGCGAGCACCGCGCGGCCGGACTCGCACTCACGGAGAGTGAGGCGAAGTATCGCCTCCTGGCCGAATCGATCGACGACATCGTGTGCCTGCAAGACCTCGATGGTACGGCGCTCTACTACTCTGCCTCCACCGAGAAGGCTCTCGGGTTCACGCCATCGGAGCTCCTCGGAAAGGACGTCTTCGCGCTGACGCACCCGGACGACCTCGCGAAGCTCGCCGGCGATGCGTACCTCGCGGTGCTTCGGGGCGAGACGCCGCTCGTGGAGTGGCGGTGCCTCCGGAAAGACGGCTCGTACATCTGGGTGGAGACGCACACGGCGCTGCTGCGGAACGACTCCGGAGTTCCGGATCGACTTCTCAGCGTCACGCGAGACATCGAGGCTCGCAAGCACGCGCAGGAGGCGCTCCGTCAATCCGAGGAGCGGACGCGCGCGCTTATCGACCGAGCCGCCTACGGAATCTTCCGTTCCACACGAGCGGGTCGCTTCCTCGACGTGAACCCGGCGATGGTGACGATGCTCGGCTACGAGTCGGCTGAGGCGCTCGCGTCGATCGATATCGTGCACGAGTTGTACTTCGAGCCGCAGGAGCGCGAGTCGTGGATCCTAGCCATCGACAGCGGCGCGCATCCCGAGTGGTTCGATCTCACTTGGCGGCGACGCGATGGCAAGCCGATCGCGGTCCGGCTCTCCGCGCGCGCTGCGCGTGATACCTATGGCGACGTGCTCTGGTACGAGGGCATCGCCGAGAACGTGACGGAGCGCCTTCGTCGCGAGGCGGTCGTTCGGCGGGCGGAACGCATGTCGAGCCTCGGGCATACGCTCGCCGGCGTGGCGCACGAGCTGAACAACCCACTCGCGGCAATCTCGGGATTCGCGCAGATCCTGCTGAAGACGAATCTGCCGAAAGAGGACCGCAGCGCCATCGAGACGGTGCATCGCGAGGCGAAGCGCGCCGCGAAGATCGTGAAGGATCTGCTCACGTTCGCACGTCGGCAGGAGTCGACGGAACGACATCGCGTCGACCTCAACGGCATCGTGCGCTACATCGCCGACACGCAGCGTTATGCAATGGAGACACACGGCGTGCTGTGCGAGCTGGTGCTGAGCGATGAGCCCGCGTGGGTGGCGGCCGACCCGGCACAGCTCGAGCAGGTCATGCTGAATCTGCTCGTGAACGCTCGTCAGGCACTCGAGGCGATGACCACCGCCGGGACGGGCGCCCGCATGACGTCCGGCTCGGTCCGCACGCCCATGGTCGTGATTCGCACGGCCGTTCGTGGCACGGCCGTCTCGCTCGAGATCAGCGACAACGGCCCGGGCATCGCAGCGGCGGAACTCCCGCGCATCTGGGACCCGTTCTGGACGACGAAGGAGGAAGGCGAAGGCACTGGGCTCGGCCTTTCGGTCGTGCACGGCATCGTCACGCAGCACGGCGGCACCATCGACGTCGAGACGCGCGTGGGATCGGGTACCACCTTCACGATCTCGCTGCCCACCTTCGAGCACGGGACGGTTGATGACGAGCGCGTGTCGGTCGATTCGCTCGTATCGCTCCCGACGTCGGCACAGGCGGAGCGCCCGCTCGACATTCTCGTCATCGACGATGAAGAGGTGATCGTCGGGCTGCTCGTGCGCTACTTCTCGTCGCGCGGACACGCGGTCGTGCCGGCGCACGAGGGCCGGCAGGCGCTGCGCGTCGCGCAGCGCTCGAGCTTCGACGTCGTGATCTGCGACCTGCGCATGCCCGGCATGGACGGCGCCGAGGTCATTCGGCGGTTGAAGGAGCTTCCGTCGTGCGCGACGGCGCGATTCATCCTTTCCACCGGCGATACGGCGACGCCCGCGGTGAGACAGCGCATCGAGGGGCTCGCGCTCGCGGCGGTGGTGGACAAGCCGTACGAGGTCGAGGCGCTGCGGCGCATCGTCGAGGACGCTTGAGCGTGGCCAACACCGTCGAGCGTGATTCGACGGGCGCGATGGATCTCGCTCGATCGCTCGTGCAGCGCGCAGGACGGATCATGGCGCTGACGGGCGCTGGCGTGAGCGCCGAGTCCGGGGTTCCGACGTTTCGCGGTGCCGGCGGCCTGTGGAAGCAGTACCGCGCCGAGGACCTCGCTACGCCGGAGGCGTTCGCGCGCGATGCTCGCCTCGTGTGGGAGTGGTACGGGTGGCGCCGCTCGGTGGTCCTCGCCTGCGCGCCTAACGCCGCACACCGCTCACTCGCGAGCGCGTCGGCAACCCGGCCAGCGTTTCACGTCGTGACGCAGAACGTCGACGGCCTGCACGTCATCGCGAGCGACGGCACAGCGTCGCTGCCGCTCGAGCTGCACGGCTCCCTGTTCCGTATTCGTTGCACCGGATGCGGCCTGCGGCGGGACGACCGCAGCGCAGTCGATACCACGACGATCGACACGCTGCCACACTGCGAAAGCTGCGGCGCGCTCATGCGACCGGACATCGTCTGGTTCGGCGAGCCACTCGACCCGGCGGTGCTCGGCGAGGCTGTCAGACTGGCCTCGGCCGCGGACGTGTGCCTGGTGGTGGGCACGAGCGCCGTGGTGCATCCCGCCGCCGGTCTGGCTGACCTTACGCGTCGCGCTGGCGGTGCCATCATCGAGGTCAACGTGGACAGTACGCCGATCACCGGCGTCGCCGCGGCGGTACTGCGCGGGCCGGCGGCCGAGATCGTTCCCGAGCTTCTGCGTCTCGAATGACATTGCCATGACCACTCTCGATCTCGCGGCGCTGCGCCGCGACTATGCGCTGGCCACGCTCGAGGAGCGTGATGTCGACCCCGACCCGATCCGGCAGTTCGAGCGGTGGTTCGCGGACGCGGCGGCGGCGCGAGTTCCCGAGCCTAACGCGATGACGCTCTCCACGGCCACCAGAGACGGCGTTCCGTCCGCGCGGATCGTGCTGCTCAAGGGCGTGGATGCAAACGGGTTTGCGTTCTTCACCGACTATCGCAGCCGAAAGGGCGCGGAGCTCGCCGAGAATCCGCTCGCCGCGCTGACGTTCTTGTGGAAGGAGATCGAGCGGCAGGTTCGCATCACGGGGTCGGTGGCGCGGGTGAGCACGGAGGAGTCGGAGGCGTATTTTCGCACCCGACCGCCGGGTAGCCGGCTTGGCGCGTGGGCGTCGCATCAGAGCGCGGTGCTGGCCAGCCGAGAGGAGCTCCAGGCGCGCGTGCAGGACATGGCTGCGCGCTTTCCGGACGGCGACGTTCCGCTGCCACCGCATTGGGGGGGATTTCGCGTGACGCCGGACGAGATCGAGTTCTGGCAGGGACGACCCAGTCGCCTGCACGATCGATTGCTGTATCGACGGGGGGAGCGTGACTGGGAGCTTTACCGACTTTCACCTTAACGGCGCAACCGAACAGGTTACAGGTTACTGGAGCTGGTTATTGGTTACATGAACCCTCGGGATGTCTCTCTTCGGAGAGAAGCATCCCGAGGGTTCGATTACCTGTAACCATTCCCAGTAACCCATTACCAGTGTTCTTGTCTACCACAGTCTCGCCGCCTCTTCGAGCTCTTCCCTGAGTCGAACGTAGCTCTCGTGCCGGGTCGCGCTCACGTCGCCGCGCGACAGCGCATCGAGCACCTCGCACCCCGGCTCGACCGTGTGCGTACAATCCGCAAAGCGGCAGAGTGACGTGAGCGGACGGAACTCCGGAAAGCAATCAGCAAGCTCCGACGGCGCGAGACCCCACAATCCGATCTCCCGCAACCCCGGCGTGTCTGCGACGAAGCCGCCATCCGGCAACGGATGAAGCAACGCGCCCACCGTCGTATGGCGTCCCTTGTTCACCGATTCGCTGATCTCGCCGACGCGGAGCCGGAGACCCGGGTACAGCGCGTTCATCAACGAGGATTTTCCGACGCCGGACGGCCCCGTGAGCGCCGACGTCCTGCCTTTCAGCGCATCGTGCAGCGGCTCGAGACCGCGGCCCCCGTCCTTGGTGCTCGTTAGGTGCAACGGATAGCCCGCGCGCACATGGTCCGCGAACAACGCTTCGGCGTCGGCGACACTCGCGAGGTCGACCTTGTTCACGACGATTCGCGCCGCCAGCTCGTTCGCTTCGGCGATGACGAGAAAACGATCGAGCATTCGCGCGTTCGGCGCCGGTTTCACCAACGCGAATATGACGACGACCTGATCGACGTTCGCCGCCACGATGCGCTCGCCGCGCGCGCCACTGGGCGCTCGGCGCGCGAGCTTGGATCGGCGCGGCAGAATCGATGCGATCGCCGTGGCCTCACCACTGTCGCCGCGCTCGAGCTCCACTTCATCGCCAACGGCGAGCTTGAGCCCTCCTTGCTTCAGCCTCCCACGCAGCGCGCATTCATAGGTCACGCCGTCGAGGCCGAGAACACGCCATACGCCACCGGTGCCGGACAACACGGTCCCGCGCATCAGCGGGCCAGGCGGCAGCGACTCATTCGTCCCTCATGGCATCCCACCAGCGTCGCGAAGGTCGGTTTGTAACCTGTTCGCGAATGAGGCTTTCGAGCAGCGCCTTGACGCCATTGAGCGTCATTGCGCCAACGGTCGCGCGCGCCGCGTCTTCGCTGGCGCCATACGCGAGATAATCGGTCTCGAGGTGGCCTTCAATGCCCTGCGAGCCGACTCGACGCCAGCGCATGAACAGGAGATACGCGCCGAACGGACGACCGACAATCTCCGTCTCATCCACCACGATCTCGACACTATAGGACATGCCGTCCGATCCCTCGAACGCCGCGGGCCTCGAATGCACCGCCGCGTAGCCGCCGATCGTGTTCGCGTCGCCTCGCGAGTGATCGGGAGGTAGGAATCGGCCAGACATGTGCTAACGCCGGCGCAGCATCTCTTTCACGACGTTGCCCGTCATGAACGCGACGTTCGCCGGCCGCTCGGCCAGACGTCGCATGAGGTATGGATACCACTGCGTGCCAAACGGCACGTACACGCGCATGCGATATCCTTCACGCACGAGGCGCTCCTGCAGGTCGCGACGTACGCCGTACAGCATCTGAAACTCGAACCGGTCCGCGGGAATCTTGCGCTCGGTCGCAAACCGCTTCGCCTCGGAGATGATACGTTCGTCGTGCGTGGCAAGACCGGGATAGTTGCCTTCGGCCATCAGTGATTGCATGCATCGCACATAGGTCTGGTCGACATCGCGCTTGTCCGGGAACGCCACCGACGCCGGCTCCTGGTACGCACCCTTGCAGATGCGGACCCGGCATCCGAGGCGGTTCGCGAGCTCGACGTCCGCGACGGTGCGACGCAGGTAGCTCTGCAGCACGATGCCGACGTTCTTCGGGTACGACGGATACAGCCGATGCTCGAACATCTGGAGCGTTCGCTCCGTGTAGTCACTGCTCTCCATGTCGAGGCGCACGAACGAGTCGTAATCCCGCGCGCGCTCGAGCACCATCTGCACGTTCGCGACACAGAGATCTTCCGAAACGTCGAGCCCCATGGCGGTAAGCTTGAGCGATACGTTCGCCTCGAGCTTCTCCGCGTTGATCCGATCGAGAATCTCGAGGTAGGAGCGAGCAGTCGCGCGCGCCTCGTCCTCGTGATGCACGCTCTCGCCCAGCAGGTCGAGCGATGCGGTAATGCCTCGCGCGTTGAGGGCGCGGACCGCGGGGATCGCCTCGTCGATCGTCTCACCCGCGACGAAGCGAGATGCCATGCGCCGGGCGAGGCGATTTCGCCGGACGAACGTGAAGACTCTTTGCTGATTCGAGAGATAGAGCAGCGTCTTCCTCAGCATGCGCCCTCGTTGGGGTGAACACGAAAACGAGCGAACGTCAAAATTTAGCCCGGGAAGGGATGGCCGCGCTCGGGGTAGAATCGCCGACCGGAGCGCGCCATCTCGATGAGCAGCTGGGCCGGTGCGAACCGAGGCGCGCGGTCGGCGTTGAGGCCTTCCAACGCCCGCACTACTCGTTCGGTACCGAGCGAATCGACGTAGCGGAACGGGCCGCCGCGGAACGGGGGGAACCCGATCCCGAACACCGCGCCGACGTCGCCATCGCGGGAGGAGCGAAGGATGCCGTCCTGCAGACAGCGCGCCGCTTCGTTCACCATCGCCAGCACGCAACGGCGCTGAATCTCGTCCGACGGGATCTCGGTTCTCCGCTGTCCCGTCGGCAACAGTTCGTACACCGACGGATCGACGCCGCGCTTCTTTCCGGTCTCGTCGTACCGGTAGAAGCCCTTCTTCCCCTTCCGCCCAGTTCGACCAGCCGCAACGATGCGCACGAGCGACTGCGACGGCGCCATCCGGTTGCCGAAGGCCTCGAGCATGATCGCGCCCGACTTCCCCGCGATGTCGAGCCCGACCTCGTCGATCAGCGTGATCGGCCCGACCGGAAAGCCGAACTCCACGAGCGCCCGGTCGATCGTGTCGATGGCCACCCCCTCGTCCAGCAGGATGCCCGCCTCGTTGATGTACGGCGCAAGAATGCGGTTCGCGAAAAAGCCGGGTGCATCGTTCACAACGATGACCGTCTTGCCTAACGCTTTCCCGTATCCCACGACCGTCGCGGTGACCTCTCGGCTCGTCTGCGGCGTGACGATCACCTCGAGGAGGGGCATCTTGGGCACCGGCGAGAAGAAATGCATGCCGATCACCTGCGATGGCCGCGACGAGACCGACGCGAGCTGCGCGATGGGAATCGTGCTCGTGTTCGACGCGAAGATCGCGTCGGCGCGCGTAACGGCCTCCGTCTCCTGCAGCACCGCCTGCTTGACGCCAAGGTCCTCGAACACTGCCTCGATGACGAGATCGACGTTGCGGAACCCGGAGTAGTCCGTCGTTCCGCCGATGAGCGTCATGTAGTCGTCGAGCTGCTGGCGCGTGATCTGCTTCTTCGTTAGGCGATCGCGCAGCACCTCCCGCGCCGCGGCGAGCCCCTTCCCCACCCTGCCCGGGTCCGCGTCCTTGAGCCGAATGAGCGTGCCCTGCTGCGCCGCGATGGACGCAATGCCGGCGCCCATGAATCCGGCGCCGAGGATGCCGAGCTTCTGAATCGGCTTCGGCGGAGGCGCCGGCTCCGGCACGCCGGGATCCTTCTTTAGCGCGCGCGTCGCGAAGAACAGGAAAACCAACTGCCGCGAGACCTCGCTCACTGCGAGCTCACCAAAGAGGCGAGCCTCCTCCCGATAT
>Ga0163163_10004172_pt1 | contig 12311 bp, 8 predicted proteins | sample S65metaG_FD_119766 | JGI IMG/M metagenome (GOLD analysis project Ga0163163, IMG submission 119766) | Switchgrass rhizosphere microbial communities from Kellogg Biological Station, Michigan, USA - S6-5 metaG | ecosystem: Host-associated > Plants > Roots > Rhizosphere > Soil | place: USA: Michigan... | reverse complement strand
TCGACACGATGGCCTTGAGCATGTTGGGAGAGATCTGGGACAGCGGCACGTACTTGCGGTACTCCTCGTAGAACTGGGTGATGAGCGTGGTGCCGTCGTTGGCGTACAGGTAGCTCACCTGCGCGGGTGGCGAGGTGCGGAGCTGGGACGGCAGGTTCTCGATGTACTGGGTACCGGCGAGTACGCCCAGACCGCCCAACCCCACCAGTGGGAACGAGACCGCGGCGACCGCGACACCCGAGATGAGACCGGCGCGAAGGAGAGGGGCAAGATAGCTGGTGATCTTCAACAGTCGCGGCAGCACGTCTAAAAAGTAGGATAAGTCCGGATGTGATGGGCAACAGATTGCCGAACGTGCACACGGTTGAGCCCGACCTCCACCATCATGGTGACCGGGAGGTCGGGCCCGGCCTGGTCGACCTCGCGGTGAACGTGCGCGCAGCCCCGATGCCGCCGTGGCTCGAGCGCGCGCTCCGCGACAGCCTGGCCGATCTGGCCCGATATCCCGACGAGAGCGCCGCCCTCGCCGCGGTCGCGCGGCGCCACGATTGCCCGGAAGACAACGTGCTGCTGACCGCCGGCGCCGCGCAGGCGTTCGTACTCGTCGCCCGCGCGCTGCGCCCCGCCCACGCGGTGGTGGTGCACCCGCAGTTCACCGAGCCCGAGGCGGCCCTGCGCGCGGCCGGTCATGCCGTACACCGGGTGGTGCTGGACGAGCCGTTCGCGCTCGACCCGCGACTCGTTCCGGAGGCGGCCGACCTGGTGATGCTGGGCAACCCGACCAATCCGACCTCGGTCGCGCACCCCGTCTCCGTCATCGCGGCCTTGGCGCGGCCCGGGCGCGTGCTCGTGGTGGACGAGGCGTTCGCCGACACGCTGTGGCCACCCGCGCGCTCGGTCGCCGACCTCGGCTTGCCGGGCACGGTGGTGCTGCGCAGCCTCACCAAGACCTGGGGACTGGCTGGGCTTCGCGTCGGCTACGCGCTGGCCGGGCCGGACCTGGTGCGCCGGCTGCGGGCCGTCAGTCCACTGTGGCCGGTCGCGACGCCGGCGCTGGCCGCGATCGCGGCCTGCCTCTCGGACGAGGGTATGGCCGAGGAGCAGCGCATCGCGGCCGAGCTCGCCGTCCACCGCGCCCATCTGGTCACCGGGTTGCGAACGCTCCCAGGTGTCACGGTGTCGGGTGAGCCGTCGAGTTCCTTCACACTGGTACGCGTCCAGGGCGCCGCGCGGATCCGACTGGCCCTGCGGGAACGGGGCTTCGCGGTACGGCGGGGCGACACCTTCCCCGGGCTGGGGCCGGACTGGTTGCGCATCGCCGTCCGGTCGCCCGACGTTTCGGACGCGTTTCTGGCCGCGCTGGCCAACGTGCTCAACGCCACTGGTTGACCCGTGGCCGGATGGGCTGGTCGGGCATCTGGGACGATCGACCCCGAGTGTCCTGACGTCGACCATGACGAAAGCCGGGCCGAAACGTGCTGTATTGGCTGGCGCGTGGCGCGGGCAGGTTGGCGCGGACAGGGAGCGGGAGAGGCGGGCGCGGATGCAGCTCAACGAGGCGTTGGCGCGGATCCGGCCGGCCGACGCGGACGCGACGGCTCAGGCGAACGCGCGACAGGCGCGGCTGACCAAGCCGGCCGGCTCGCTCGGCACGCTCGAGGAACTCGGCGCACGGCTGGCCGGCCTGGCCGGCACCTGCCCTCCGCCGGTGCCGGTCCGCCCCGTGGTCGCGGTTTTCGCCGGCGATCACGGCGTCCACGCCCAGGACGTGACCCCGTGGCCGCAGGAGGTCACCGCGCAGATGGTCGCGAACTTCGCCGCCGGCGGCGCGGTGGTCAACGCGTTCGCGCGCCAGTGCGGGGTGACGGTGACCGTCGTCGATGTCGGCGTCGCCGCGCCGTACCCGCCGGCGCCCGGCATCCGGGACCGCCGGGTGGCCCGCGGGACCCGCGACCTCTACACCGGGCCGGCCATGACCCGGGACGAGGCGACGGCGGCGGTCGAGGTCGGCCTGGCCGTCGCCGACGAGCTGGTCGACGCCGGACACGACGCGCTGCTGACCGGCGACATGGGAATCGCGAACACGACCCCGGCCGCCGCGCTGATCGGCGCGTTCACTGGGAGTCCGGCCGAAGTGGTCACCGGTCGCGGCACCGGGGTCGACGACCTCATGTTGGCGCACAAGGAGTCCGTCGTCGCGGGTGCGCTGGCGAGGCATCAGCCCGACCCGGCCGACCCGATCGGCGTGCTGGCCGCGGTCGGCGGCCTGGAGCACGCCGCCCTCGCCGGCTTCATCCTCGGTGGCGCGGCCCGCCGGGTCCCGGTCGTACTCGATGGAGTGATCGCCTGCGCGGCCGCGCTCGCCGCGGTGGCGATCGCGCCGGCCGCCGTCGACGCGCTGGTCGCCGGCCACCGCTCGGTCGAGCCGGGCGCCTCCGTCGCGCTCAAGTACCTCGGCCTGACCCCGCTGCTCGACCTCGGCCTGCGCCTGGGCGAGGGGACGGGCGCCGTGCTGGCGATGCCGATCGTCGCCGGCGCGGCCCGGGTGCTGCACGAGGTCGCCACGTTCGGCGATGCCGGGGTGTCCACAAAGGACGGCACGTGAACCCGTACCCGTTGGGTCTTCTGCTGTCGGGTCACCGGGTGCTGGTCGTGGGCGGCGGCGCGGTGGCGACCCGGCGCATGCCGGCGCTGCTGGATGCCGGGGCCGACGTGGTGCTGGTCTCGCCGGAGCTCACCCCGGCCCTGCGCGACCTGGCCGACAAGGGGCGGCTGCGCTGGCTGGCCCGCCGATTCGAGTCGTCCGATGTGGACGGTGCATGGCTGGTGCACGTGGCGGTGGACGACCCGGAAGCGGCAGCCGCGGTCAGCGTGGCGGCCGAGGCGCGGCAGATCTTCTGCGTGCGGGCCGACGACCGCGACGCCGCCACGGCCTGGACGCCGGCCACGACGCGGCATGGGCCGGTGACGGTCGGGGTGACCGCCGGCGGCGACCACCGCCGCGCGATGGCGGTGCGGGACACGATCGCGTCCGTCCTCGCCGGTTCCTCGGCCGAAACGGAGCGCCCACAACACTTCGGAGGAGTGGCCCTGGTCGGCGGCGGCCCCGGCGACCCGGAGCTCATCACGGTCAAGGGGCGGCGCCTGCTCGCCGCGGCCGACGTCGTGGTCGTGGACCGGCTCGCCCCGGGGCTGCTGCTGGACGAGCTGCGGCCCGAGGTCGAGGTCGTCGACGCGTCGAAGATTCCCTATGGGCCGGCCCGTACCCAGGAGGAGATCAACCGGATCCTGGTCGACCGGGCCCGGGCCGGGCGGTTCGTGGTGCGGCTCAAGGGCGGCGACCCGTTCGTGTTCGGCCGGGGCGGCGAGGAGGTGCTCGCCTGCGCGGAGGCCGGCCTGGCGGTCACGATCGTGCCCGGCGTGACGAGCGCGTTCGGTGTGCCGGCCCTGGCCGGAATCCCGGTCACCCACCGCAGCGTGGCGCACGAGGTAGTGGTGGTCTCCGGGCACGTCGCTCCGGACGACCCGGAGTCCCTTGTGGACTGGTCGGCGCTGGCCCGGCTTCGGGGCACCCTGTGCGTGCTGATGGGCCTGGCGAACCTGCCGGCCATCGCGGCCGCGCTGCTCGCCAACGGGCGCGATCCGGACACGCCGGTCGCGGTAGTTCAGGACGGGACGACCGCGGCGCAACGGACGGTGCGGGCGCGGCTCGTCGAGATCGCCGCCGCCGTCGCGGATGCCGGCGTCCGGTCGCCAGCGGTGGTCGTCGTCGGCGCGGTCGTGGACGTGCTCCCGGCCTGATCGACGCCGGTGTCTGGCCGGGTGGATCGTCTCGATGGGTTCCGCTTAGGATGAGGCCGCGGTCGGGGGAGGCCAGCGCAGGCACCTCGGGCTCTCGTTTCCCCAAACCGGCCCAGCCGCTGACTGACCCCGAGACCCGCCCCCAGGAGCCCCCCGGTGACCCAAGCGACCACGACCGCGCCGACGCTGAGCCCCGAAGAGGTCCAGGGATTCGCCGATATCGCCACGCGGTTGGCCACGAACGTCTCCTCGGTCGTGCTCGGCAAGCCGGAGGTGGTCCGGTTCGCGCTGACCGGTCTGTTCGCCGAGGGCCACCTGCTGCTCGAGGACGTACCGGGCGTGGGCAAGACCACGTTGGCCCGGGCCATGGCCGCCTCCGTCCGGGGGGAGTGGCGGCGCATCCAGTTCACGCCGGACCTGCTGCCCTCCGACGTCACCGGTGTCACGATCTTCAACCAGGCCAACCGGCAGTTCGAGTTCCACGGCGGGCCGGTGTTCGCCAACATCGTGATCGCCGACGAGATCAACCGGGCCTCGCCGAAGACCCAGTCCTCGCTGCTGGAGGTGATGGAGGAGCGGCACGTGACCGTGGACGGCCACCGGCACGCGGTGCCGCGACCGTTCCTCGTGGTCGCCACCCAGAACCCGGTCGAGATGGACGGCACGTACCGGCTGCCCGAAGCGCAGCTGGACCGGTTCCTCATGAAGCTCTCCGTGGGCTACCCGACCGAGCAGGTCGAGGTCGAGGTGCTGCGCGGCGCGGCGGCCGGCCGTTCCCCGGACTACCTGGGGGCGGTGACCGACACGGAGACCGTCGCCCGGCTCATCCGGCTCGCCCACCGGGCCTTCATCGCCGACGTGCTCTACACGTACGCGGTCCGGCTCGCCACCGCGACCCGTGAGCACAAGCAGGTCCGGGTCGGGGTCAGCCCGCGTGGCGTGATCGCGTTGACCCGGGCGGCTCAGGCGTACGCGCTGATCGGTGGTCGTGGGTACGTGGTGCCGGAGGACATCAAGGCGCTCATCGAGCCGGTCTTCGCGCACCGGCTGCTGCTCGCTCCCGACGCGGCGATGCGCGGGGTCACGCCGTCGGAGGTGCTTCGGACCGTGGTCGAGGCGGTCGCGGCGCCGTCACCGGCCGCCGCGCGGGACTGACGGCGAGGGACCGGCGGCGGCGATGCGGATCACGACCCGTGGGTACGGGCTGCTGGCGGCCGGGGCGCTGTTGCTCGCCGCCGGGTTCTGGTTCGGCTACCCGGAGCTGGCCGCGCTCGGCGCCGCCGCGATCGTGGCGGTGGTGGGCGCGCTCGCGTTCGTGGCCTGGCGGCCGCGGCTGACCGTGAGCCGGATCGTGGACCCGGACCGGGTCATGCGGGGCGAGCCCAGCCGGGTCACCCTGCACGTGGCCAACGCGAGCCGGTTCTTCGGAGCCAGCCTGGTGGCGCGGGACCGTCTCGCCCTTGCTGATGGGCGCTCGGCAAGCTCTCGCGCTCGAGCTGATGGGCGCTCGGCAAGCTCTCGCGCTCGAGCTGATGGGCGCTCGGCAAGCTCTCGCGCCGGCGGCACAGTGCCCGTACCGCTGGTGCGGTTGCGGCCGGGCAAGGTGACCACGGTCGCGTACGGGGTACCGACCAGGCGGCGCGGGGTCATCGACATCGGGCCGCTGGAGGTCAGCCGCCGCGACCCGTTGGCGCTCGTCGGCGTGGTCCGCCGGTACGGCGGGCAGAACAAGGTGTGGGTCCGGCCGCGCGTGCACGTCATCACCGCGGTGCCGGTCGGCCTGTCGCGCAGCATGGACGGGCGCATCGACCGGGTACCGCACGGCAGCATCACGTTCGCCGCGCTGCGCGAGTACGTGATGGGCGACGACCTGCGGCACGTGCACTGGCGTACGTCGGCCAGGGTCGGCGAGCTCATGGTGCGCGAGCACGTCGACACCAGCCTGCCGCGCATCGTGATCCTGCTCGACGACCGCGCGGAGGCCCACCTCCCCGACGGCGGGGGTGGGGAGTCCACCTTCGAAGCCGCCTGCGAGGGCGCCGCCTCGGTGCTCGTCGCCGCCTACCGCGAGGACGTACAGGTGGAGCTGCAGCTGCTCAGCGGGGCCACGGCCGAGTCGTCGCGGACGACGGTCGGACCGCAGCTGGACCTGCTCGCCGAGGCGAACCTGGTGCTGGCGGCCACGATCGGCCCCGATCCGCTGCGCGCGGCGATGGAACGGCTGCGGGTCCGCCGGCTCGGCGACACCCTGCTGTTCCTCACCGGACCGCCCAATGAGGACGATCTCGGCATCGTGGCCGGGCTGCGGGGCGCGTACCCGTCGATCATCGCGGGGACGTTCGGCCCGGTGGAGAGCGGCTTGGCCACCACCGCCGGCGTGCTCGTGGTCGGCGCGGCCGACGGCCCGGACTTCGCCGCCGTGTGGGACGGGGTAAGCGCGTGGTGAGCCAGGCCTTGCGCCGGTACAGCGTCTCGCTCGTCGTGGTGGCCCTGATCGCCATGGCCGGCATCTCGCTCAGCCGCGTCTACAATGGACTGTTGCTGCTCGAGCTGGTCGTCGGGGCTGCCGCCGCGTCGGTGGCGATCTCCACCCTGCTGCGCCGGGTGCCGGCCGCCGTGGTCGCGGCACTCTCGGTGCTCGCCCTGGCCGGGTACGCGCTGCTGGCGATCTCCGTCTCGGCCAAGGCCGGTGGGATCGGCGGCGATCTGCGCAGCCTCGCCTTCGACGCGGCCCGCAACGCGGTGCCCCGGCTGCTCACCGCGCTGATCCCGGTCGAGGCCCAGCCGGACACGGTGCTCGCCCCGGTCGTGCTCGCCTGGCTCGCCGGCTTCGCCGGCACCGAGCTCGGCCTGCGCGGGCGCCGGCCCGCGTTGGCCCTGCTGCCGCCGACGCTGCTCTACGTCGGCGCACTCGTGCTCGTCGGGCCGAACGCCGGGGTGGTCGGCTGGGAGCCGCTGGTCTTCGCCGCGGTCGCCGCGTTCGGGCTCGTCGCCGGCGGCGCGACGTCCGGCGCCCGCTCAGTGCCCCGGCTCCCCGGCCGGGAACGGGCCGCGCTGCAGCTGCGTACCGCGTCCGGCCTCGCGATCGGGCTCGCCGCCGTACTCGCCGTCGTCGTGGTGGCGGCCCCGCTGGTCGGGCGGGCGGTCCGGCACAACCCCACCGATCCGCGCCGATACGTCGCGCCGCCGAACCTCGACGTGCTGGACCAGAACCCGCTGATCCGGCTCTCCGGCTGGGCGGCCAACCCGGAGCAGCCGCTGTTCAACGTCGCCGTCCTCAAGTCGGGTCGACCGCTGACCTCCCAGCCCTCTGCCGCGCCCACGCCTTCCGGTGACGCTCCGGCTGGGGACTCGCCGGCGCCCAGCGACGGGCCGCAGGTCGTGGACGCCTCCGCCGGCGCGTACGACACCCGTCTGCGGCTGGCCATCCTCACCGACTGGGACGGCGTCACCTGGCACGTCGACGCCGACTACCGCAACGCCGGCCGGGTGCTGCCGGCGGTCGCCCGGGCGCCCGGGCTCGGCGCGCCCGACCCGGATGCGCCGGCGCCGCTGGAGATCGAGGAGCGGATCACGGTCGACCAGCTGGAGGGCCGCCTCATGCCGGCGGTCTCCGAACCGTCCAGAGTGGACGGTGTCCGGGTCGCCTTCGACCAGGCGTCCGGGACGCTGCTGCGCACCGACCCGCTGGCGCCGGGGCTGAGCTACACCGTCACCTCGGAGAACCCGAACGTCAACGTCACCCTGCTGCCCGCCGCCGACGTACCCTCCGGCGACGCGGTGTCCCGCTACCTCGCCGTCGGCGACGCCGTCCCGGCCGACCTCAGCCATCTCGCCGAGCAGGTCGCCACCGGGGCGCCGGGTCCGTACTACAAGGCGCTCGCGCTGGAGACGTTCTTCAAGGAGCACTATCGGTTCGCGGGGGATGCGCCGAGCGGGCACGCGTACCCCAACCTCCGCTTCTTCCTCTTCGAGCCGCCGTACGCCGGGGGGCAGAAGGGCACCTCGGAGCAGTTCGCCACCGCGTTCGCCACCCTGGCCCGGTTGATGGGTCTGCCGTCGCGGGTCGTGGTCGGCTTCCGTACCCCCAGCGGCGGCGGCACCATCCACGGCGCCGACGCGGTGGCTTGGCCGGAGGTGCTCTTCACCGACGTCGGTTGGGTGGCGTTCAACCCGTTGCCGGACGGCGGCACCCCGCCCCGCCCGCTGGAGGACCAGTTCCTGCCCAAGCCGTCGCCGCCCTCGTCGCCGCCCGCGTCGGTCGACCCGCCCAAGCCGCCGACCGCGAGCGTCGCCCCGCACATCAACGCGGCCGCGCCGAACGCCGGCACCGGTCCGGGCGCGGGCGTGATCGCGGGCGGGATCGGCGGTGGCATGGTCCTCCTGGTGGTACTGCTGATCGGCGTGATCGCTTTCCTGCGTTTCCTGCGACGGCGCTCGCAACTCTCCCGGGGCAGCCCGCCGCAGCGGGTCCTCGGCGCGTGGGACGAGGTCCTCGACTCGTTGCTGCTGGCCGGAAGCCCCGCCCCGCCCCACCTCGCCGCGGCCGAGGTCGCCGTGCACGCCGGCGAGGTCGCGCAGACCGTGCCGACCCGTCGCCATACGCGCCGCCCCCGGCCGGCCGCGCCGCCCCTGACCGAACTGGCCGAGAAGGTCAACGCGGTCGGGTTCGCCGGCGGCGCCTCCGCCCCGGACGAGGTGGCCGCGTTCGGCGCGCGGGCGCAGGCGCTGGAGTACGAGCGCGCGCTGCGGGCGGGACGACCGTGGTGGCGCCGCCTGGTGTGGCGGATCGACCCGCGCCCCCTCTTCCGCCGCCGCTAGCCGGTCGCCGCCGTCGCCCCGCCCGCTGCTCTGCTCCTGCGACGGCCTCAAGATCCCCGCAACTGTCCGACAGTTGTGGCGTGCGAGCGCTTCCGACGGCACAACTGTCGGACAGTAGTGTGGATCTTGCTAGCGCTTGGTGCAGGTCTGGTCGGCGACGGCCACGTGGGTCGCGCTGTACACCGCGGCGACCAGGAAGCAGTAGTTCTTCGACGGGCTCAGCCCCGAGAAGGTCACGCTGGTCACGCCCCGGTCGACGAACTTGGCGTCGAGCTTCTCGTTGTTCGGGCCCAGCCCGTTGACGACGAACGACACGGTGCCGTTGGTCGGATCGGTCCAGGTCACCGTCAGGGTCGTACCCCGTTCGTCAATGATCTTGACGTTGCGCGGGGCGTCCTCCTTGGTGGCGGTGATGAATTTGGTCGCCTGCGGGCTCGCCGTCTCCGGGTCTGGCGGCCCGGCGATGGCGCCGCCGTGGTTCCGGGCGGTCGCGAGCAGGATCCCGGCCCCGATGATGGCCACCACCACGAAGGCGATCAGTACGGCCAGCAGCGTGCTGCGCGACCGCGGCGGGGCGACCACGGTCCTGCTGTCCGGCCGGGTTGGCGCCGGGCGCGGCCGGGGCTGCGAGCCGAGCCAGCCATCCTCGTCCGTCGCCGTGCCGGCCGACCCGGGCGCGCCGGGGGCAGGCGGCGGCCAACTCTCCTCGAAGAGGTCCGGAGCGCCCACGGTCAGCGACGAGGGCGAGTTCTGGGACTGCGCCGGTACGGGCGGCTGGCCTGGGCTGGGTACGAGCAGCGGGCCGGGTACGAGCGCGGGCGGCGGTAGACCGGGCCGAGGTCCGGCCGGCGTTGGCCCGATCCCCGGACCGGCTGGCCCGATTCCCGGGCCTGAGGTCCCTGGGCGCGCGGTCCCCGGCGCGCCGGGCGCGATGCCAGGTCCAGGTGTGTTTCCAGGCCCCGCCGGTCCGGGTCCGAGCGGCCCTGGTCCGGCCGGCGCCTGGCCGCGGCCGGGTGCGTTGGGCGGCCGCGGAGTTGTGATCGGCGGCCCGGCGAAGTTGGACGGCGCCGGCGGAGCGGACGTCGGAACGGGCGGCGTGGCGACGCCCAGCGGACCGGGCGGCAGCGGCGGGATGACCGGCGCGCGCGACGGATTGGCCGACCGGCCGGTGGAGCCCCCGGTGGTCCCACCGCCGGCATCGCGGGGTTCTGGGACCTCGCGGTTCGGGACGGAGGTCGGGGCCGAGGCCCACGCTCCCGCGGCGGTGACCGCCGGCGCCGTCGGAGAGGGGCCACCAGAAGAGTCGAGGGTTGCCGGCGCCGAGGCTGACGGACCCGACGACGCCACCGAGGCCGGGTCGACGCCGGCCGAGCCTTCGGAGGTCCGCGCGCCGGATCCCTGGGACAACGGTTCGCTTGCAACACGGTCGCGGGAGACGCCCGACGCGGGCGCGGTGGTCGGCGGGCCGGCCAGTGCCGACGGATCGGCGGGGGTCAGACCCAGGACCGGCGGCGCGGAGACCGGCGGCGCGGACGAAGGCGGCGCGAAGGTTGGCGGCGCGAAGGATGGCGGCGTGGAGGCAGATGCCCGCGGGGGAGGCGGCGCCACCGAAGGCGATGGCGGCGGCGGGACGGCCGCCGATCCGACCGCTGGCGGCACGTACGGCAGCGGCACCGGGGACGACGGCGGCGGAACGAACGTCGCCGGCTGGCCCAGCGCGGACGGCAGGCCGAGCGAGAGCGATCCCGCCGCGTTGGCGGCGTCGATCAAGCGGGTGGAGGCCGGAGAGGTGGGAGACGAAGACGGCGAGGGCGACGCGGGTTCCACCCGAAGCGGGGCGGCGGCGCCCGACGGGTGCAGGCCGAGCGAGCCCCGCCGCAGCGACTCGGCGAAGTCCTGCGCGCTGCGGTGCCGGGCCGCGGGCAGCTTCGCCATCGCCTTGCGTAGCTCGGTGACGAGCCATAGCGGTACGTCGGACCGGGGCAGCGGTGGCAGGTCGTCGTGCAGCACCCGGTCGCGGAACGCGTACATGTCCATGGTCGGACGCTGCGGGTCCACAAAGGGCGGATGGCCGATCAGCAGTGTCCACATGGTGGAGGCGAGGCTGTACACGTCGGAGATGCCGGACTGGGCCTGGTGCAGCAACGCCTCGGGCGAGGCGTGGTGCGGGGTCATCAGCTCGCGGGTGAGGGTATTGCCGAGCTCGTCGGGCGCGCGAGCGATGCCGAAGTCGGTCAGCGCCGGGCCGAAGCGCGACCGCAGGATGTTGGACGGCTTGACGTCACGGTGCACGATGCCGACCTGATGGGCCGCGTGCAGCGCTTCGCCGATCTTGACGCCGACCTCGAGCACGTCCTCGAGCGGGAGCGGGCCGTTCTGGCGCAGGATCCCGGCGTACGAGCCGCCTTCGCAGTACTCCATGACGATGTACGGGCGGTCGTCTTCGGTGATGCCGGTGTCGATGATGGACACGATGTGCGGCTGGCTGGAGAGCGCGACGGTGGTGGCGAGCTCGCGAGCGGCATTGACCGGAACTGATCCCGTGTCGACCGTGATCACCTTGATCGCGACCGGTCGGTTGAGCGTGGTCTGGATGGCCCGGAAGACGAGCGCGGTGGTGCCGTGCGCGATCAGCTCCGGGTTGTCGTACCCGGGCAGCGCAGGCAACAGCGGCGCGTTCATCTCCAGCCACCCCCCACGGGGCGTCAGCCTAATGGATGCCTGGCCCCGCTCATACGGATCTTGGGACAAGGGAAGCATGGACATGAGTGGCGTGCTGATCATGGGCTTTCGGCGGATGGTGGCGGGTGGTGCCGGGCTGCGAGGCTGGTCGCGTGTATCCGCAACCGTCGCCGCGTCGGATCTCGCCCGCGCTGGCCGTGGTCCTGGTGGTGCTGGCGGCGGCGGGCGGCTTGGGCGGCTACCTGGTGACCCGGCAGGCGCTGGCCGACCGTGGACAGGTCACCGCGAACAGCCCGACCGGATCGACCGGGCCGGCCGGCGGTTCGGGGCGGACCACCCCCGCCACGACCGGTGCGACGTCGACCCCGAAGGCCGGCACCAGCCCGACGTCCACCCCGGACGCCACGCGCTGTCCGGCCCTCACCGAGGCGGCGGTACGGGCCAGGGGCCTCGCCGGCGATCTCCAGCTGCTGCTGTACGTCAGTTCCAAAGGAACCGACTCGCTCACCGGCGCGGAGGCGTGGGTCTGCCAGAACCGGGACGGGGTGTTGATCTATCAGGGGCATGTCCGGAACGGCCCGTTCACCGATGTCTGCTGCACGAACACGCTCCTACTCGCCAGCGGCATCAAGGGCCGCGTGGTGCGCGACGGCGATGGCTTCGTCGCGACGAGTCCGAAGGATCCCAGCAACCCGGACGACCCGACCCACACCGACTACCACGTGTCGCGGACCGAGTTCTTCTTCGTGGACCTGCCGCAGAACGTGCGGGTCACCTACTCGATCGACCGGGTCGGGCCGTAGGCCGACCGGGGAGGCTCGTAGCGCGAACGGGACGCCGTGGGAGGATGGTTGGTGACGGTTCAGTCACCAAACCATGCGATCGGCGGAGGGTTGCCACACCGTGGCCCAATACATCTACGTGCTGGAGAAGGCGCGCAAGGCGCACGGCGACAAGGTCGTGCTCGACGACGTGACGCTCTCCTTCCTGCCCGGCGCCAAGATCGG
>Ga0163163_10004170_pt1 | contig 12315 bp, 8 predicted proteins | sample S65metaG_FD_119766 | JGI IMG/M metagenome (GOLD analysis project Ga0163163, IMG submission 119766) | Switchgrass rhizosphere microbial communities from Kellogg Biological Station, Michigan, USA - S6-5 metaG | ecosystem: Host-associated > Plants > Roots > Rhizosphere > Soil | place: USA: Michigan... | reverse complement strand
GTCTGGGGTGTCGCGTCGATTGCGGGCCCGCTCGTCGGCGGCTACGTGACCGACTACTTGAACTGGCGGTGGGTGTTCTTCCTGAATCTGCCATTCGGGCTGATGGCAGCCGCGGTCATCGCCTCCGCGTATCCGGCCACCCGACGTGTTTCCTCAGTACAGGTGGATTGGCTTGGCGCCGGACTGTTGTTCACCGGCATCAGCGCGCTGCTCATTGCGCTCGGCGACGAAACGCCCGGCGGAGTCTGGCTGTGGGTGCTGGCGACCATCGTCCTGCTCGGAGCGTTTGTGGCCGTCGAACGCAAGGCTGCCGAGCCGATCCTGCCAGTGGATCTGTTTCGGGTGCCGGTCATCGCCCGATCGCTTGGCGTCGTGTTTCTCGTCGGCGTCTCGCTGTTCGGCGCCATCGCCTTCATTCCACTGTTCGTGCAGGCCGTCCGGGGCGGAACCGCCACACAGGCCGGTCAGGCGATCACGCCGCTGTTCCTCGGCTGGGTCGTCATGTCGATCGTCGGCGCCAGGGCGACGGTCCTGTTCGGCTACCGGACGGTGTCGATCACCGGCAGCATCCTGATGACGATCGGATTCGTCGGTCTGACGCTCGTGGACGGCAGTTCTCCACCATGGATCCTGATGGCGAGCTGCATGGTGATCGGCGCGGGAATGGGAACGCAGATGCTGTCGCTGCTGCTGGCCGTGCAGCATGGCGTCGATCGGTCGAGGCTGGGGATCGCAACGGCGCTCAATCAGTTCTCGCGCAGCGTCGGCGCAGCGATCGGCGTCGCCGCGATGGGGGCGGTCCTGGCGCGCGGGCTGAACGGAGTAACCCTGCCCGGAGGCGCCGATGCACTCGCCGCGAACGGCGCCGCGCTGTCGTCTGCAGTGCGGGAACAGTTCGCGGCCGCGCTGCACCGTGTGTTCGTCACCGGGGCGATCGTCTCCGCGGCGGGCCTCCTCGCTGCGCTCTTCCTGCCGTCGGTAAGCTTCACGCGCGGCGTTCCCGGCGCGGCCGGCGAACAGATGCTGCAGGCGGAGATGACGAACCTCGAACCGGAAGACGAGCCGATTGCGGTGCCGGAGTAGGGTGCGAGGGGTGCGATGACGCCGGCCGGATTTCGTCGAATCGCGCTGGCGCTGGAGGGCGTCGTCGAAGGCGCTCACCACACGCATGCGGACTTCCGCGTCGGCGGACGGATCTTCGCGACGCTCGGCTACCCGGACAAGTCGCACGGGATGGTCACGCTGACGCCGGAGCAGCAGCGCGCGTATCTCCGCAGCCATCCGGATGCATTCGTCACGGTCACCGGAAAGTGGGGCGCGGGCGGAGCAACGCTCGTCCGGCTGCGCGCCGCAAACGAGGAAGCGCTTGGCGAGGCGCTGACGCTCGCCTGGCAGAATGCCGTCGCCAGGGGGCCAACGCGAGGATCAGCGAAGAAGCCGCGGAAGTCCGCCTGACGGCGGACACGACGCGGTCGGCGGACCCTACGGGGTCGGCGGACTGGTCGATTTGAGCGACTCGAGATCGGCGGCTGCGGCGTTCACGAGGTCGGCTTCGCGCTGAATCGCGGCTCCGGCCCTGACAATCTCGGCGTCCGCGTCTGCATAATGCTTCTGTTCAATCCCCTCGCGAACACCCGGAACCGTCTTCACCGCATAGCCGGTATAGAAGCCGGGGGCGTACAGAAGATGGCGGTACCAGTCCCGGCCGCGCAGCCCGGCCGGGTCCGTCAGACGACGTTCGCTGGCAATCAGTTTCGCGTTCGCGCGCTTCGTCGACTCCACGGTGAGCCGTCCGCGCGAGCCCTCGACCGCCTTCCTGTAGCGATCTGCCGCCGTCGTCAGCGACGCCGCCGCATTCTCCAGCGGTGCGAAATTCAGGGCCGGCGCAATCGCTTCGACCACCGGCGGCTTGATCGGACGGCCGGGATTGCTCATGGCCGTGAACACACCTTCTTCGATCTGCCGGTTGCGCTCGCGCACATCGTCCTGCTGTGTGCGGAGCAGCGCCTGCAGCTCGCGCACGTAGGTCTGCACCGTTTCGGCGAGGTTGGTGAAATCGAACGGCAGCAGATCGGCATCCGCCAGCCGGATGACCGCCGTGCCGATTGTCTGCGCCAGCGTGCGGCCGTACGCGAAATCGGGATCGATGAACGTCGAGTAGTAGTAGAAGTCGTCATAGACGGAGTGATACACACCGTCCGACTGAGACTGCCCGCCGAAACCGAGGTTGAGCGACGCGATGCCCGCGTGCTGCAGGAAGGCTGAATAGTCGGACCCTGAGCCGAGCGCGCCGATCCGCAGATCCGGACGGCTGCGTGCCTCCGTCCGCGCCCCGGCAGGGCCTGTGGCGATCGCCCGCGCCTGCGCCCGTTTCCACACCGACAGCTTCGTCTCGGGATCCTCGACGTCGCGGGCCACTCGATTGATGAACTGCTCGAGCACGTGCGACCCGCTCATCCCGAGGAACCCGCGGCTGTTGCCGTCGCTGTTGATGTAGGCCACCGCCTTATCGCGCAGCTCCGTCCCGTGATGCTCGACCCACTCCGTCGAGCCGAGCAGACCCTGCTCCTCCCCATCCCACGCGGCATAGACGATCGTGCGCTTCGGCCGCCATCCCTGCTTGACCAGTTCGCCGAGCGCGCGCGCTTCCTCGAGCTCCGCCGCCATGCCACTCGAGGGATCCTGAGCACCGTTCACCCACGCGTCGTGGTGGTTGCCACGGATGACCCACTCGTCTGGATACGTCGAACCGGCAAGCCTGGCGATCACGTTGTAGACCGGCGCCCGACTCCAGTTGAACGCCACCTTGAGATGCACGCGGGCCGATCCGGGTCCAAGGCGGTACGTGAGCGGCAGGGCGCCGCGCCAGTCCGTGGGTGCGAGCGGACCGGTCAATGCTCCGAGCAGCGGCTGCGCGTCGCCCCAGGAAATAGGCAGCACGGGGATCTTTGTCAGCGTCTGGACGTCGGCGATGGCCAGTCGCTTCGCGTCCGCGGTAGACCCGGCACCAGGTGTCTGCGGGTCGCCGGGATACATGGGCATGTCCATCACGCTGCCGCGCTGCACGCTGTCCCTGCTTCGCGCGGGGCCGGCCGGAAACGCCTGATCCACAAAATAGCCGTCGTCGCGCGGGTCCGAGTAAATCAGGCAACCGATCGCCCCGTGTTCGGCGGCAACCTTCGGTTTGATACCGCGCCACGACTGCGCGTACCGGGCGATGACAATGGCGCCCTTCACCGAGACGCCGCGACGCTCGAGCTCTTCGTAGTCTTCGGGACGCCCGTAGTTCACGTAGACGAGCGGACCGGTGACATCGCCATCGACGGAATAGGCGTTATAGGACGGCAGCTGCTCCGCCTTCTGCCCCGACGTCGGATCCCCAGGCAGCTCCGGCTCCTCGAGCGATGCCTTGAATCGCGTTGGGGCCACCAACTCGAGCACGCGCTCTTTCGGCGTCGGGAACAGGACGTCGTAGCGCTCGATCTGCGCGTCCCATCCCCACTCGCGGAACTTCGCCAGAATCCAGTCAGCGTTCTGCTTGTCGTACGGGGAGCCCAGATGATGCGGACGGGCGCTCAGGATGCGGACGTATTCGCGGACGTTGCGTGCCTCGGGAGCCGCGCGGAACTTTGCGTCCCAACCCTCGCCCTGCGCGGCGACGCGGACAGCCGCGGCAGCGATGAGTAGCGCGAGCGCCATGCGCGGCATCATTGTGGTTTTCTGATGAACGTCGACGGATCGACGAGCAGTTTTTCGTAGACCTTCGGATCGAGGTTGTTTTCGAGGCATGAATACTCGCGCAGGCGCGTTCCCTCGCGCAGCATCAACGTGTTGCGCTGGGTGAACGGCTTCGTCAACACCACCGGATCCTCGATCGTCACCTCGTAGTTGATCTGATCGCGGTCCACTCTCGTGTATCGCTCGATCAGATGCAGCTTGTCGCTGTGCACGAAACCACCGCCGAGCCAGCCGCCGGCCTTGAAATTGGTGACGTCGACGACCAGGGTGTCGCCCTCCCAATGGGCCACTGAATCGCCAAGAAAACTTGGGTCGGCATCGTCCGCGTGCGTGCCGCCAATCGGGATGCTGCGGAATTCCCAGAAGTATTCGTACAGGATGACGAGCTTCTTCGGTGTGTGCACGAACTCGAGCGGAAAGAGGCTGACCGGCGTCATCCGCGGAGATGCCTGCGGCAGGCAATGTGCCGCCGGGTCATCGATCGAGCGGCGGTTGAGGATTTCCTGCGCGCGCGCCAGCGCTTCAGGCCGGAACGGAATCGACTCGCGTTGAGCGGTGTTGACACCCGCGCTCGGCTGCGCGGCCTGGGCCGGCTGGCCTGGAACGGCGCCGGGAGCCTGCGCGTCCCATTCCGGCCCGCGCTTGTTGCTGGCCTGATAGACACCGGTGAGATCCGGCTTGCCGTCGCTGGCCCGCGGCGTCGGCTGAATGCGCGCGCCCTGAGGGTCCGCCTGAAGGCGGACACTACAGAGGGCAAGCGTGATCGACGCGGCGAACAGCGTGAGGAGCGTAACGCGCGTCACGTCCTACTTCCCCGCGACGGCCGCGCCTTCGCCGGTTCCGGCAGGAGGTCCAAAGAAGAGATGCTTGCCATCGGCCAGCGTCGCCTCGCGAAGATGCGCTGAGGGCGACCCGTCGCGGGCGCGCCAGCCAAAGATGGACACCATGTCGCCGACCTTGACGGTGACGTCCTTCTTCCAGCCGGTGCGCGCGAGCACGTTCGGCGGATACCCCTCGAGCGTCCAGTTGACGACCTTGCCGGTGTCGTCCTTCACGTCGATGTAGAGGTGGGTGTGCGGATTCCGCCAGTCGACCTTCGTCACAACGCCGGTGAGCTTCACCGGCTTGTCCGCGTCGAAGACCACACCGAACGAGTGATGAGCCGACGCCGGAACAACGGCCAGACACGCCAGCAAAACAATCGAGGTGACCCGTTTCATTTGATTGGCTCCCGAACAGCGGACACATAATATCAGCCGCCCGATGGGCACCGAGGACGCCGTCAATCAGCGCGAATGGGCGACAGACTGGCTGGACGCTGAACTTCGCTCACCGCCGAAGCTGGTGGGTGCTGCTGGGACTCTGTTCAGTGCCGGTCGGGTTTGTGCTGCCGGGAATCTTGCACGCCGTTGACATCAGTCACAAGTAACAACTTTCAAGTAACAAGTAAGTCCCAACTTGCAACTTACTTGTCACTTGCCACTTGTAACTTATTCGCACGCTTCCGTAATACAGATCGACTCCAGCGTCCGCCCCATCGGCGGAGCAGGAAGACCCTGCGCCGTCATCAGCTTGCGCAGCAGCGCTCCCGCCTCGGGATGTCCGATGGCCGACTGCACGCCGACACGAACGAGGCTGTCGGCGTAATCGACCGCCTGCCACGTGTGGACGGCGAGTTTGCCGCCGCGATTGTCGGTGTTGCCATAATCACGCACATCCAGCTTGGCGCCATGGTCCGCCAGCACCTGAATCACATCGGCGCGACCCTTGTGCGCGGCGCCGTGCAGCGCGGTTCGCCCGGTGTCGGCCTGCGCGTTCACGTCGAGACCGAGATCGACCAGCATCTTGACGGCTTCGAGCGTTGCCTTCGGCGACCACTCGTAGGTGATCCCTTCCACCCAGCCGATGCCCGCCGCGACGTGCAGCGGCGTCACCCCCAGGAGAGTGTTGATCTTGGGATCGGCTCCGTGAGCCAGCAGCAGCTTCATCAGCTCGACGTCGCCTGACTGGGACGCGCGAAGGAACGCCGTCGCACCGTTCTCGTCGAGCCACTGGTTGGTGAAGACCGTCCGCGTCTCGGTGCTGTCCTTGACGCGGTGATTCACGTCGGCACCCTTGTCGATCAGGAGCTTGATGAATTCCAGGTGGTCGATGTCCGGCTTGCGCACCGGATAGTCGCCGCCCTCGATGTTGCGGTTGTCGGTCGCGAGGTAGAGCGGGCTCCACCCGCCGGTGTTCGACAGGTTGACGTTCGCGCCGTGATCGAGCAGATAGGCCGCCAGCTTGTAATAGCGGTTCTGCGTCGCCGCGAGGAGCGGACTCCAGCCGTAGCCGGTCGTCTGATTGATGTCCGCGCCGGCCGCCAGCAGCACCTTCACCGACTCGAGGTCGTTGGCACGAGCGGCATAGACCAGAGCCGTGATCTGCCCGCCATCCGCGGCACCACCACCCCGACGTCCGATGCCGGCCGCCACCGCTGCGTCGTCCTGATCGAAGGTGGTGTTGTCGCCCGCGGCTCCGCCGCCACCGGCGCCCCGCCCGCCACGGCCACCGCGACCTCCGCGACCGCCTGCTGCAGCGTCACCGCCACGACCGCCGCCTGCTGCGGCGTCACCGGCACCACCGCCGCCGCCGCCGAAAAGAGGTGGTGGCGCAGCCCCGCGAGCCAACGCCGCCCCCTGCGCGGCCACCTGCTTGCGCGGGTCGTTGGACTTGCCGAGCGCCGGACCCCGACCGCGCGGAGCCGGATTCGAGCGCGCCTTGATGTCCGCGCCGGCATCGATGAGCACCTTCAGGGCCGGAGCGTGACCTTCGTCCGCGGCCCACATCAGGGGCGTCGTGCCGCGTAGCGTTTCCTTCGCATTGACGTCCGCGCCGGCTTCAATCAGCACGCGCAAGGCATCGGTGTTGCCGGTGCGAGCGGCGATCATCAGCGGGCTGCGTCCGAGTGGCAGCTTTTCATTGGCGTCGGCGCCAGCCTTAAGCAGCGCCGAAATCATCGACGCATCGCCGTTCACGCACGCGATCCAGAGCGGCGTCGCGCCCTCGCGATTGGCGGCCTTCGGATTTGCTCCCGAGCGAAGAAGAATCTCTGCCAACTCGAGATTCCCGCGGAAGGCCGCCCAGTGCAGCGCCGTCGCGCCGTCGTTCTGCGGCGCGTTGACGTCAGCCTTCCTGGCAATCAGCGTGCGCACGCCCGCCGCGTCGCCACGCATCGCCGCGTCGGCGATCGGACTTGGCGCCGCCGCCGCGCGGGACGTCACCGCGAAGGATGCAAAGAGCGCAAAGGCTGCAAGGAGGCCGATGCAGTTTCGCATCGCTCCGCCGGACAACTTGCGACTTGTTACTTGCCACTTGTAACTTCTCACAGGTCCTCCAGCCGTCCAGTGCTGTCGCCGATGCTGTCCTGGTGAATGTCGAATCGGTCCAGCACGCTCAGCAGCAGGTTCCCCGTCGGCACGGTCTTCGACGGATACGCCAGGTGCCGCCCGCCCTTCAGCTTGCCGCCGGCACCGCCGACGAGCACGTGCGGCACGTCGTAATGCACGTGCTGGTTCGAGTTGCCCATGTTGCTGCCAAAGAGAATCAACGAGTGATCCAGCAGCGTGCCGTCGCCTTCCTGTTTCTTGGCAAGCCGGTCGGCGAGGTGGGCGACCATCTTCACGTGGTACTGATTGATCTTCGCCAGGTTCAGGATCTGTGCCGGTGCCTCGCCGTGGTGCGACACGCCGTGGAAGCCTGAGGTCGGCGCGTCGCTGGCCGGATACGTACGGCCCGTCAGGTCGCGTGCAAACAGCAGCGTGCCGACGCGGGTGATATCCGCCTCGAACGCCAGCGCGAGCAGATCGAACTGAATCTTGATGTGTTCGTCGAAGGTCTGCGGCACGCCAACCGGCACCTCGATGTTCTCCGGCGCGACCGCCGATGCCTTGATGGCGATCTGCAGCCTCCGCTCGATCTCGCGGACGTTCTCGGCGTACTCGTCGAGACGCTGACGGTCGTGCGACCCGAGGTCGGCGCGCAGCCGCGACACGCTGCTGGTCAGCGAATCGAGAATGCTCTGATCGCGCTTCCGCCGCGCGGCACGCTGTTCCGTCGTCGTGCCGTCACCGAACATCCGCTCAAAGACCACCTGCGGGTTCAGCTCCATTGGCAGCGGTGACGTCGGCGTGGCCCAGGAGATGGTGTTCGTATAGACGCAGCTATAGCCTTCGCCGCAGTTGCTGGAGTTGGCGCCGGGATCTTCGACAGCCATCTGCAGCGACGGAATCAGACTGTTGCCGCCAATCTTCTGCGCGATGAGCTGGTCGATCGTCGTGCCGGCGCGCACGTCGGCGCCTGCCGTCTTCTTCGGCTTCTCGGCGCACATGAACGCGGCAGCGACCCAGTGGTCAGCGCCGGTGACGCCGGGCGGCGGCTCCGCCGAACGCGAGTGCAGGCCGCTGAAGACCACCGTCTTGTCGCGGAACGGTTCGAGGTATTTCCAGTTGAACGGCAGCTGCTCGGGAAGCGCGCCCACCTTCTCCGGCACCCAGTACCCGGGCGCTCCGCCGTGCGGTACGAACAGGCCGACGAACCGTGTCGGCGGCACTGTCTTCGACTGCGCCAGCGTTGTCCGCGCCGGCACCATCGCCTCGAGGAACGGCAACGCCAACATCGCCCCGGCACCGCGAAGCACCGTGCGCCGTGGAATAGCTTTCTTTGAAATAAACGACATGATTGCGCGTATCTCCCTTGGCGTTACCGCGCGGCGCGCTGTTGTTCCGGGCGCGCCACTGGTTTCATGTTCATCTGAAACGCGGGACTCTTGACGATGCCGAGCGCAAGCGACGAGAACCGATACTTCCCGGCCGCAGCCTGGCGGACGATCGACCGCACGAGCGGCATGTCGCCGTCCTCGACGCCGCGACCCAGCGCATAGGTCAGCAGCTTTTCGGTGACGACGCGCGTGAACGTATCCGAGTAGCGAAGCAGCGAATTGCGCAGGTCGACCACGCCGCCAACCTTCGTCCCGTCGACCAGCTGACCGCTGGCGTCGATCGGCGCGCCGCCATCTTCGAGCGTTCGCCAGGTGCCAACCGCGTCGAAATTCTCGAGCGCCACGCCGACCGGCTCGAAGATGCGATGGCAGGCCGCGCAGGTCGGATTACGCCGATGCACCTCCAACTGCTCGCGCATCGTCGGGACCTTCGTGTTGCCGTTGTCGGAGGCGGCTTTCAGGTTGACCTCGACGCCGGGCGGCGGCTGCGGTGGTTCGACGCCGAGGAACGTCGCCTGGAACCACTTGCCGCGAGTGACCGGCGACGTGCGCGCCGCGTTCGACGTCACCGTGAGCAGACCGCCCTTGCCAATCAATCCGCGACGCATGTCGAGAGACGCCGGTAGCGTCACACGCCGGAACTGCGGTCCGTAGATGTTCGGGATGCCGTACTGCTTCGCCAGCCGCTCGTTCACGAAGGTGTAGTTGGCGTCGAGCAGATCGAGCACGCTGCGGTCTTCCTGAACCACGCTGCCGAAGAACAGCTCGATTTCGCGCTGATAGGCGGCGCGCAGGTTGTCGTCGTAGTCGGGGAACAGATTGACGACCGGCTCGAATGTTTTCAGCGCGCGGACGCTGAGCCACTGGCCGGTGAAGTTCCCGATGAGCGCGCTCGACTTGGAGTCGGCGAGCATGCGCTTCACCTGCTGCTCGAGCACCGCCGGCTCGCGAAGCCGCCCGGAGACCGCCACGTTGAGCAGCTCGTCGTCCGGGACGCTGCTCCACAAGAAGAACGACAGGCGGGACGCCAGTTCGAGATCGGTGATCCGATACGGCTTGCCGGCTACCGCGGTCGCCGGTTCGCGCTCGCCGCGATAGATGAACTGCGGATCCGCCAGGATTCGCTGCAACGCGGCCTCGATGCCGCCCTCGAAGCCACCCTCGCCACGGCCCGACTGATAGAACTGCGTCAGCTCTTTCATCTCCGCCGCTGTCGCTGGACGACGGAATGCCTGGCGCGCGAGTGTGGTGATGATGCGGCGTGCGCACGCGTCTTCGTCAGCCCTGGCGGGCCCTGCCGCGCCTGAGCCTTTGGCGGCGGGTCTGCAGGTGAAAATCTTCTGGCGGCTGGCGGTGTCGGTCGCGCCCTTGGCGTCGTGCGGACCTTCGATCGTCACCTGTCCGACGTGCGGATAAAAGATGAATCCCGGAATCGAACCCGGCGTGTTCATCGTCCGCTGGAACGGCCGGTTCAACTCGGTGCCGGGGATGTCGTTGGTGGCCAGGAAGGTGACGCCAACCACATGGAGACCCGCCTTCACCGGAATCTTGGGCGTCCACTTACCGCGTCCGGTGGTGTTCGCGATCTCCTTGTCCCAGTCATACAGATACACGCGTTCGCCGTCGACGGTGACCTCGAGCCGCTCACCGCTGATGCCGCCGAGCACCGCCTGGAAGTAGCCGGTGACGCCCTTCACGTTGAACGTGTAGTCGCCGTCGGCGGGGAACTGGTGGTCGAACTTGATTCCGCCACGGGTGCCGAACGGCAGACCTTCGATGTGATGGTTCTGCGCGGTATCAGGGGGAACGTCCCACACCCACTGCGTGGGCGCGTTGAAGTCGCCGATCGCCAGACGGCTGATCTTCCCGGCCGCGGACAGATACGCTTCCATCAACGCTGGCGAGATCGTCAACGCCGCCGCCTGGTTGTCGAAGCCGCGCGTCGAGTCATCGACCGGCAGGAACTTCGTCGCGTCCACTTCCAGCGCGAGCAGGTCGCGGATCGCGTTGGTGTATTCCGTGCGATTCATCCGGTGCAGGCCGGGCGCGGGCAGGTGCGTTTCCGCATTGCGATCGAGCTCGGTCTCCATCCACTCGATCATCGCGTCCATCGTCGGGCGATCGGGGCGCGGCATCCCGGTCGGCGGCATCAGGCCGGCGCGCAGCTTGCGCACGACCTTCTCACCGATCTCCGGGTGCTCGCCAAGATGCGCGAGATCGAGCTGATCGAGCAGCAGATTCGCCGTCTTCTGTTTCGCGTTGTGGCAGGTGACGCAGTACTGGTCCATCACCTTGCGCGGCGCCGTGCTGTCCGCGGCGACTGTCTTGGTCTCGACAGCCGGCTTCGCGACCGCTGGCGCCGCGGCCTGGGCCGAGGCCGGCCGCACTGTCGAGGGAGCCGCAGCGGGCCTGGCGGGTTGCGACTGCGCGGACAAAAAGACGACGGAAACAAACGCTATGAATGCGCCGGCAAGGACTCTCTTAATCACACCTGCACCACGGGCCACACGTGGCCTGTTAGAGACACGAAACGCGTCAAGATTAGCATCCAACCCGGGCTCCAGATTGTTAAAACGAGCCCCACCTATAGACGCACAGGCCTGGCCGACCGTGCGGTTTTTCCGTTATTTCGTCGAGCATGCCGTGGGGTTCCACCCGGCTGACGTGGGCAATTTCTTGAAGTCCGAACTGGTGAGGTAGGGCCGCGACAGGTAGACCGGGTCGTCGACCCTGGTCGTCACGGTCAGCCACTCGTCCTTATCTGGCAGCGTGTGGAGCTCCCAGTACTCGGTGACCACCGTTCTGGCGCTGTAGGGCGCGCCGTTTCGGCGCAGGTATCCCGGCTTCAGATTCGTCGTGACGACCTTCAGGCTCCGCCCGGGAACGTTCCACTGGGCCACGGATTGCCCTTGCCACGTCGGTTCGCCAGGGGGCGCGCCGCGAAACACGAACAGCCGCGTCTGCGTGCCGGTATCGGTCTCCACCTTGAGCGTCGTGTCGTCCGGCCACGTGATGTGCAGACGACCGGGCAGCCGCATGATGCCAGCCGCGCCGAACGCGCGGCACTGCTCACCGGCCTTTTCATCGGCGGCCGGGTCCCAGGCGTTGCCGACCTTCTGGCCTTCGCCGCTCAACGGGATCCCTCCGAAGACCCCCTTGTTCGGGATGACCATCCTGAACTTCCAGTCCTCGATGATCGGCGATACCCAGTAGCCAGTCAGATCGATGGGCGCCGCCTGCCTCGGGCTCGCCGCAGGCGCCCCACCGCCGCCGCGGCCACGCTGTGCCTCGACTGTCAGCGACGATGCGGCAACGAAAAGGACGATGAGCCAGGTGGACTTCAGCATCACAGGGTCCGGTAGACCGCCGAGAGAAACATGTCCGTCGTCCACGTGCCCGTCGTCGATCCGTAGCGGCCGTCGAAGTCGAGCGTCGGACGCGCCGCTCTCACCTGCTCGAGCGTCATGCCCTTCTTCTTCAGATCGCGGACGCGATCGCGAATCATCACGAGCATATTGCGATACGACGCCACATCGGCGGTGTCGCACAGACGGCCGCGTCCCGGAATGATCCATGTCCCGCCCTGTGCGCGGTACTCAGCGACAGAGAGATCGAGAATGTGATTGAGCCCGTCGATCACGCCCTGAATGGTCCCGCCCCGTCCGACGTCGATCAGCGGATAGCTGACAGTCGACATCAGGTTACCGGCGCTGATCACTTCCGAGTGCCTGAAGAACACGAAGCTGTCGCTGTCGGTGTTGGCCGCAGAGGCGCGATAGAGAATCACCGGCTCGCCGTTGACGTATTCCGACAGCTTG
>Ga0163163_10004169_pt1 | contig 12322 bp, 10 predicted proteins | sample S65metaG_FD_119766 | JGI IMG/M metagenome (GOLD analysis project Ga0163163, IMG submission 119766) | Switchgrass rhizosphere microbial communities from Kellogg Biological Station, Michigan, USA - S6-5 metaG | ecosystem: Host-associated > Plants > Roots > Rhizosphere > Soil | place: USA... | reverse complement strand
TGCCGGTGCAATTCGTGAACTGCGTGCCGCCCTGGCCGATGAGGCCGTAGCGTGCGACCACGTCCGCCTGAGGCAAGGTCTGGTTGGTGAGGTACTTCAACGTGACTTCGTTGACCTGCAGGTTCATCTTCGCCTGCTGAAGGTCGGTGCGATTCTCGAGCCCCCGACGGACGGCGGCGGCGACGTCGACCGCCGTCGGCACGAAGTCGGGACGGTCGACCGGATCGAGCGCCACCGACCAGTTGGGATCCTGCGTGCCGGCCACAATCAGCCGTTTCAGGGTGAGTTCCGCGGTGCGGCGCGTCCCTTCGGCGGTTGCCAGGTTCTGACGTTGCGTGGCCGCTTGCGACTGTGCCTGGACGATGTCGATTGGGGCCATCGTCCCGACTTCGACGCGCGTCTGGTTGTCGCGGACGAGTTGTTCGGCGAGTGCGACCGATCGTTTCGCGACGTCGACCGACTGAACTGCGAACACGTAATCCCAGTACGCATTCCGGACGTTCGACACCGTGTTGATGATGAGCGCCTGCAGCTGAATTTCCGAGATGTCCTGATTGAGCTTCGTGACCACCAGCTGCTGACGCGTCGAGTCGATTCTGAAGTTACGCAGAAGCGGCTGCGTATATTGCGCCGCCCAGTTCGTATTGAACTGAGGATTGAACAGCGCCGTGGTGCTGGTCGTCGACTGCCTGTTGTTGTTCAGCGTGGCTGCCAGCGATCCGCCGCCCCGGTGGAAGTTTTGCAGCACGCCTCCGTTGTAGGTGTTGGTCCCCTGGATAATGCCGGTGCCAGCCTGAGCGCCGGAAATCGTCGAGTTCGACGGGTTCGTCTGCGACTGATAGCTCACGGCCGACGTCAGCGTCGGTCGATAGAACGCCCGCAGCGCGCCAATCGAGTAGTCGAAGGTCTGCGGATTCAGCCGCTGGACGGCGATATCGAGGTTGCGATCGAGCGCGAGCCGGATCGCTTCGTCGAGCGACAGCGCCAACGTCGGAGGGGTCGTCCCGTTCGCCGTCTGTGGTGAGGGCGTCGCGTTCTGCGCCGGCGCACCGGCGCGTTCGGCGGCAAGCCGAATCAGTTCCTGCACATGTTCGTCGGTGATCTTCTGCGCCGACGCGGGGGCGACCAGCACGGCCAGAACAGCCGGGGTCGCGAACCATTTCATGAAAGTGCGTGTCATGCCGAGAGTCCTCTGTCCTTGAACCGTCAAACTAGTGATCGCGCGGCTTGCGCGGGTCGGCCGGCGGACGGTGCTGCAGGTCCTGCTGCCACCGGTCGTTGAGGACCTTGAACCGCGAACGCTGATCGGGGGTGAGTGTCTTGAGCATCTGGACGAGCATCAGCGAACGGGTCTTGTTGGTGTTCGCGCGCGCCGTCTCCACGCGATCAATTTGCCGTGCCAGCACGGCTTCGTCGGCATCGTTCTGGATGAGACGCGACAGCTTTTCCTCGAGTCGTTGCAGTTCGTCCCATTCCTGGCGGAGCTCGGGACGCGTCGTTTCCCAGACCTTGTCGATGCGCGCCGACTGATCCGCCGTGAGCCCGAGTTCTTTCTTGAACTGCTCGGATTTCCACCACGCAAACGGCTGCGGCTGCGTGAAGGAATTCGCCGGCGGATGAGGCTGTGGCTGCGCTGCGGGAGCCGATGGAGTCGGTCCGGGCGCATGAGCCTGCTGCGCATACCCTGCCGCCGTCGCGGCCAACACCATCACCGCGGCCATGAGGCCGCGCATCGTCTTCGTCATCGTCGTAAAACCTCTGAAAAGATTGGTCTTGAAGGAATACGATGCGAAAGGCTGATGCGTTTAGGGCAGTGACGGTTTTTTCTGCCCGTTCCGCACCGTGAATATCTTACCTTAACGTCGAGCTGGTCCGTACCACAAGTTATTGAGTCATAAAGAGTTCAAGGGTACTCACTGACAGAAGGCTTCGAGCCTCGCGACGGCCGCGCCGACGAGATTGTCCGGCGTCGAGGCGCCTGAGGTCAGTCCGATGCTGACCGGACCTCGAAGAGGCAGCCAGCCGGTGGTCGTCACCTCGGTCTTCGAGCCAATCGGCCGATGCCGAATTTCGTCCTGCGACACCAGGCACTCGGGATCGGCTACGTGATACGTCGGCTTCGAATCGGCACAAATTCGCGCCAGATTAGCGGTGTTGCTGCTGTTGTAGCCGCCGATGACCAGCATCAGGTCGACGGCACGCTCGCGGAGCAGGTTGACGACCGCATCCTGGCGATCCTGTGTGGCGCTGCAGATCGTGTCGAACGCCTCGTAATGCTGATCGATGCTCTGGGCGCCCCATCGATCGATCATGGCCTGTTTGAGCTTGTCGCCAATGGCGAGCGACTCAGACATCAGCATCGTGGTCTGGTTCGCCAGACCGATGCGGGCTAGATCGCGATCCGGATCGAAGCCGGGCGACACTGCATTGGCGAATTTCGTAAGGAAATCATTTCGATCGCCACCGCGGCGAATGTAGTCGCAGACGATTTCAGTTTCCGCATCGTCGAAGACCACCAGGTAACGCCCGCCGTATCCGACCGCCTGCGAGGCGGTCGCCTGCGTCTCCTCGTGCCACACCTTGCCGTGGATGACTGATGTATAGCCGCCCTCGGTGTACCGTCGCACGTTCTTCCAGACGTTCAGCACCGATCCGCACGTCGTGTCGACGAGCGTGCAACCGCGCCGCTCCAGTTGCTGCAACATCGCCACGGTGACGCCAAACGCCGGCAGTATTACGACGTCGGACGGCGTCAGCCCGTCGATCGCCGTGGGTGAGGCCGCGCCCCCGGGGGCATCACTCAGGAACTGGACACCCATCGCCCGCAGTTTGTCGTTGACGTGCGGGTTGTGAATGATTTCGCCGGTCAAAAACACGCGCTGGTCGGGGAAACGCTGCCGCGTCTGGTAAGCGTAATCGACGGCCCGATCAACTCCGTAACAGAATCCGAATTCGCGGGCCAGGTGCAGCGTGAGGCGTCCGGATTGATAGGTGAAATCGTTCTCTTTGATCGCCGCGACGATGTGGCTGTGATAGTTCTCGGCCAGCATGTCGGCGACGACATGCTTCAGGTCCAGGCCTTTACGGAAGATGAGGGAGGGCAACCTGACGCGATACTACCGGTTGTTCACGCCGATTTCACGAACGTGCGGCGTGAGCGCATCAAACGGTTGCAGTTCCTGGGTGTGAGGCCGTTCCAGCGCGAACTCCAGCTGCATCAGGAACGCATCGTCGTCGATGCTGTCGATGACGCTGGGCGCGTTGACGAGCACCGCCGGAGAGGGCGCCAGCCGCGCCGCCGCCGACGGGGTGTTGGCCACGCGCATGGTGGAGCCAGACTGCTGCACCCGGCCTGGTGCCAGAAGCGTTCCGCCGACGGCGACGCCGACAAAGAGACCAGCCGCTGCGGCAGCGGCAAGCCAACGCGGCGCCACGCGTCCAGCGACGGCGGTCATCGGCATCGACGCCGACTGGGCAGGGAAACTGATCACCCGCGCCGAACGGCTTACCTGCTCGAGCCGGCGCAGGATCTGCTCCTGTTGTGTGCGGAGCCGCTCGGTGGTGAAGAGGGCGTCGACCTCGGCGTCCGCGTCGGTGCGCACATCGTTCAGGAACGTCGAGAGCTCGAGATATCGAGTCTCGCAGGCCTCGCAATCCGCGAGATGCTCCGCGGACGGCGGATCGAGCGCTTCTCCGCGGCGGTCGGCAAAGTAACACTCGACGAGATGGTCGTCGTGGAGGTGGTCGGAACGTCCAATCATGATTTCGCTCCGAGGAGCGCGCGAAGCTTTCGCGCGGCGCGGAACAGGTGGACGCGGACAGTGGATTCGTTGAGTCCAGTCATCGCGCTGACCTCCCGGGGCGTGCAGTCCCCGTAGTGGCACAGCATGAAGACCGTGCGCTGCCGGCCGTCCAGGCGATCAATGGCCGACGAGAGGCGCGCCCGGCGCTCGCGGGCGAGCAACTGCGCCTCAGGATCGAGTTGGGCGACACCGCCAAAGGGCAGGCGCGCTTCGTCGCGTGTGCCGACGTCGTCAGCGGGCGCAAACCAGCGTTCGCGTCGTGCGCGGGCCTTGCGTCGATCCAGGCAGCCGTTGATGAGAATCCGTGTGAACCAGACTTCGAAGGGCCATGCATCGCGGTACGAGGCGATGTGGCCGAAAGCTTTGACGAACGCATCCTGAACCGCTTCGTCGGCTTCGGCGGCATCCCGCAGGTACTGATACGCGATGCGCGAGGCGCGGCGCTGGTGCGTGGCGACGAGGCCAGCAAAGCGGTCGCGCGCTTCGTCCATGGCGCCGCGGGCGACGAGCTCGCGGATCTCCACCGCCAGGCGAGTGTCCTCGGATGAGGGACCAGGCGCAGGCCGGCGCTCGCGGCTGGGCGCGGTGGCTGCCGGGACGAGGCCGGGTTGACGCGCTGGCTGGTGGTCACTCATGTAAGGATTACGGTCCCGGACCGAGGGCGTTTACAGTTTACCGCAGCAGGCGCCAATTTGTTGACTTGTGCGCAGTCTGCTGCCACGATTGCGGTTTGGCGCCATGTTACTGGATCTTCGCATGTTAGGAGCGTCGAAATGAGTCTCGGGACCGACCGGACCCGGTCCCTCGAGCGCGAAGGCATCCAGGCCGCGCGAGTCTGGTGGAATCTGCCGCCGGCGGCGCTTTACGAAGAGGCGGTTCGACGCCGGGAAGGCGTGATCGCCGCTGAAGGCCCCCTCGTTTGCCGGACCGGTTCGCATACCGGACGGTCGCCCAACGACAAGTTCATCGTCAGGGAACCCTCGAGTGATCGCCATGTCGCCTGGGGTGGCCCCAATCGGCCCCTGGAGCCGGCCCGGTTCGATGCGTTACGGAAGGACTTCGTGGCCGCGCTCGCCAACCGCGAAGTCTTCGTCCTCGATTGTTTTGCCGGTGCCGATCCTGCCTATCGGATTCCCGTCCGGATCGTCACGGAATACGCGTGGCACAACTTGTTCGCCCGCAATCTCTTGATCGTGGACGAACTCGCTCCCGAGGTGACGCCGCAGCTGACGATCATCGATGTGCCCGGTTTCAAGGCTGATCCCTCGCGCCATGGCACGCGCTCGGAGGTCGTAATCGCGCTCAACTTCGCCGAGCGGCTCGTCCTGATCGGTGGAACGAGCTACGCGGGCGAGATCAAGAAGTCTGTGTTCAGCACGATGAACTATCTGCTGCCGTTTCGCAACGTGTTGCCGATGCACTGCTCGGCCAACATCGGGGTCGGCGGCGATGTGGCACTGTTCTTCGGGTTGTCCGGTACGGGGAAGACCACGCTGTCGAGCGATCCCGAGCGCGGTCTCATTGGTGACGACGAGCATGGTTGGGGCGAACGGGGCGTGTTCAATTTCGAAGGCGGATGCTACGCCAAGACGATTCGCCTCTCAGCTGAGGCCGAACCGGAAATCTACGCCACCACGAGACGGTTCGGGACCGTGCTCGAGAATGTCGGCATCGATCCCGAATCCCGCCGTCTCGATCTCGACGATGACCGCCTGACCGAAAACACGCGCGCGGCGTATCCCATCTCCTTCATCGGAAACGCGGTGCCATCCGGGCAAGGCGGGCATCCGCGAAACATCGTCATGCTGACGGCTGACGCGTTTGGCGTTCTGCCGCCGATTTCCCGGTTGACCGCCGCCGGCGCGATGTACCACTTTCTCTCCGGCTACACGGCGAAAGTGGCGGGGACGGAAAAGGGCGTCACCGAGCCGAAAGCCACGTTCAGCACGTGTTTTGGCGCGCCGTTTCTGCCGCTCGCGCCAAGCCGCTACGCCGAGATGCTGGGAGAGCGGATTGCCCGCCACCAGGTGCGCGTCTGGCTGGTCAACACCGGATGGACCGGCGGTCCGTATGGCACGGGGACGCGCATGCGGATCAAGCACACGCGTGCCATGATCTGCGCGGCGCTGTCGGGCGCGCTCGATCAGGTGTCGTATCAGCGCGATACAATTTTCAATCTCGACGTGCCGGTGTCCTGCCCGGATGTACCGCCGGAATTGCTCAATCCGCGCAACACCTGGCCCAACCGATCCGATTACGACGCCCGGGCGGCTGCGCTGGCGATGATGTTTCGAGAGAATTTCAAGCCGTTCGAGGCCGACGTCGCCGCCGATGTCGCGGCGGCGGGTCCGCACGGCGATTCCTGAATCGGGTGATTGGAGAATCTGCTAATCGCGTAATCGCCGCGGCCGAAATCTGCTAATTTGTCTGCCAGCTTGGCCATCACCACGCCGATTACCCAATTACGCAATTACCCGATGACCCAGTGCAGGCCTCTTCATGCACTTTGAGCCTGTCATCGGTCTCGAAATACACGCACAGCTTCGAACCGCCTCCAAAATTTTCTGCGGCTGCAGCACGGCGTTCGGCGCCCCGCCCAACACACAGGTCTGTCCGGTCTGCCTGGGCTTTCCGGGCGCGCTGCCGGTGCTGAATCGATCCGCTGTCGACCTCGCCATTCGGGCCGGCCTGGCGCTCGGCTGCCGGATCAACGAGACCTCGATCTTTGCCCGCAAAAACTACTTTTATCCCGATCTCCCCAAGGGCTATCAGATTTCTCAATACGAGCAGCCGATCGCGACCGCCGGGGAGCTCGAGTATCTGACCGCCGACGGTCGCAGGCGCGTCGGCATCACGCGCGTGCACATGGAAGAGGACGCGGGGAAGTCGCTCCACGAGGGGTTCAGCGATTCCGATCGCAAGACTTACGTGGACTTCAACCGCAGCAGCGTGCCGCTCATCGAAATCGTGACCGAACCGGATCTGCGGTCGGCGGCCGACGCGGCGGAGTTTTTCGGCCGGCTGCGGGCGATCCTCGTCTGGCTCGACGTCAACGACGGCAACATGGAAGAGGGCAGCCTGCGCTGCGACGCGAACGTGTCGGTTCGCCCGCGCGAGACGACGACGCTCGGCACGAAGGCCGAGGTCAAGAATCTGAACTCGTTCCGGTTCCTGCAGAAGGCCCTGGAATACGAAATCGAGCGGCAGATCGAGGTCCTCGAGTCCGGTGGACGCGTCAAACAGGAAACCCGGCTCTGGGATTCGGCGGCCGGCATCACGGTCTCGATGCGGAGCAAGGAGGAAGCGCACGATTATCGCTACTTCCCCGAGCCGGATCTTCCGCCGCTGACGTTGGATCACGCTCGCATCAATGCCATTCGCGAGGCGATGCCGGAGTTGCCCGACGCGCGCCGCCGGCGCTTCGTCGACGTGCTCGGCTTACCCGACTACGATGCCGCCCAGCTCACGCAGTCGCGTGCGCTCGCTGATTATTTCGAGGCCGCCGTCCGTGCCGGCGCGCCACCGAAGGCGGCCAGCAACTGGATGATGGGCGAGTTGACGCGGGCGCTGAAGGACAGCGGGCGCGACATCGGCGCCGCGCCGGTGTCGCCCGAACGGCTGGCCGGTCTCGTGATGCTGATCGAAAAGGGCACGATCAGCGGCGCCATCGCCAAGAGCGTCTTCGAAAAGATGTTTGCGTCCGGGCGAACCGCCGACGACATCGTCAGCGCCGAGGGACTTACCCAGATTGACGATGACGGGCACATTCAGGAACTGATCGCCAACGTGATGCGGGCCAATCCTGACGCCGTGAAGGGCTACAGAGCCGGGAAGACCTCCACGTTCGGATTCCTGGTCGGACAAGTGATGAAGGCGGCCTCGGGCAAGGCCAATCCGAAGCGCGTCAACGAGTCGCTGAAACGGGCGCTCGACGCGCTCGAGACGGAGAACGCGAACTAGATGATCGAAAGCTCGCATCTTTCGAAGGTGTACAGGAAGGGCGTGTATGCGCTCCGCGACCTGTCCCTGCTGGTCGACAAAGGCGAGTTTGTCTTCCTGACTGGCCCGAGCGGCTCGGGCAAATCAACGCTGCTGCGGCTGCTGCTTCGTGAAGATCTGCCGAGCGAAGGCGTTCTCAAAGTGTTCGGCAGGAACCTGAACGAGCTGACGCCGACACAAGTGCAGTCCTATCGACGATCGGTCGGGTTCATCTTTCAGGATTTCCGTCTCGTTCCGCGGTTCACCGTGTTCCAGAACGTTTCGTTCGTCATGCGTGTCCTCGGTGTCCCGGTCGCGATTCAGCAGAAAAAGACCTTCCAGATGCTGAAATGGGTCGGGCTGCAGCACCGTATGAACGCGTTTCCTGAAGACCTTTCCGGCGGCGAGCAACAGCGGGTGGCCATCGCGCGCGCCCTCGTCAACGACCCGCAACTGGTGCTCGCTGACGAGCCGACCGGCAATCTCGATCCGGACCTCTCGCTGGAAATCATGAATCTCTTTCGCGAGATGAACGCCCGAGGCACCACTGTGGTGGTGGCGACTCACGATCGCGAGCTGATTCGCCGTGTGGGCCGCCGCGCCATCACCCTCGAACACGGGCATCTCGTCGAGGTCGTCTGACCGGCATGAAACACGTCCTGCAGTACGCATTCGACGAGGCCGTCGCCAGCCTGTGGCGAGGCCGCCGGTCCGGCGTGTTGTCGACCAGCACGATCGGTCTCGCGCTGTTCGTGCTGGGAGTCTTTCTGCTGGCGACCGCGAACCTGCAGCGGCTCGGCGACGAGTGGAGCCGATCGGCGGAAATGTCGGTGTATCTCACCGACGATGCGACGGTGGAGCAGCGCCGGGCCATCGAGGGGATGCTGACGACCGGTCCGTTGATTGCCGGCGCCGAGTTCGTGTCGAAGACGCAGGCGCTCGAACGCTTCACGCAGACGTTCGCGGACCTCGCCACAACGGTGGCGACGCTCGACAGCAACCCGCTGCCGGCGTCGTACGAAGTCCGGCTCCAGCCGCAGACCGCTGCCTCCGCCCCGGTCGATGATCTCGCCGGGCGCCTGCGCAAGACCGCGGGGGTCGCCGATGTCCGCTACGACCGCCAATGGCTGGAACGCCTGACGTCGACGATCGGGATCGTCCGCATCGTGGGCCTGGCACTGGCCAGTGTGTTGATCGTCGCAGCGGCGTTGACTGTGGCGACCGTCGTCCGTCTGGCGCTCTATGCCCGGCGCGACGAAATTGAAATCATGCAGCTCGTCGGGGCGCCCCAGGCCTACATTCGCGGCCCCTTCGTCGTCGAAGGGATCCTTCAAGGCGGCATCGGCGCCCTGGTCGCACTTCTGCTCCTTTCTGTCACATATCTGCTCTTGCGCGGCCCGTATTTGGTTCCGCTGGCGGCGGCCGTCAACTTCTCATCCGTCGGGTTTCTATCGGTGGGACTCTGTTTCCTGCTGTTGCTGGGAGGAATGGTCGTCGGCTGCCTCGGCGGTTATGTGGCCAGCCGGCGAACCTGATCGTTACACAATCTTGACATGCGTTTTGGTGCAGGTTTAAAGTGGTTTTATCCGGTCGTTAATCCCTTTCAGAGGATCTGCATGCCACGCTTCGTGACCGATTCGAGGCCGATCAGCGCGCAGCAACCAATCACCGAGTTTTACCGACAGGAATTTGCCAAGCATCACCGTTGTCTTCAGCAGCATCGACCATACTTCTCGGAGAGCGCCATTACTGATGTCGAGGCCGCTCTCGCCCGCATCATGAACGAACTCGAGAGTATGTGTTCCAAAGAAAACGTCGACGAACTGGTTAGCTCCCTTCTCAAGAAGTTCGACATCGTGACCGGCCTGTCCGCCTGGTCAGATCCCAAGCGCACTCACTGACACCGCCGGCTCCCCTACTCAGAGAAGATCTCCTGGCCATCATTGAGGCCGGGATTCGTGCCGCCGAACCCGGCGAGCTGGTCGTTCGCGCGCTCGAACGCGATCCCCCCTCGGAACACAGCCGCAATCTGTGGGTCGTCGCCGTTGGTAAGGCATCTGGGGCGATGGCGAATGCGGCCAGCGCCGCGTTTGGCAGCCGGATCCGTTCCGGGATTGTGATCTCGCCGACGAGCGTCCCGGCGCCGCCGGCGTTTCGATTGATTCTGGCCGAGCATCCTGAGCCGGGATCGGGAAGTCTGGCCGCGGGCCACCAGGCGCTCGACATGGCGCGGATGGTGCCAGCCAGCGATCGACTCCTGGTTCTGCTGTCGGGTGGCGCCTCGGCGCTGATGGCGGTGCCTGCCACCGGCATCACGCTCGAGGACAAGCGCCGGACCACAACACTCCTTCTGCACTCGGGCGCCGATATCCGCGCGATCAACACGGTCCGCAAACATATCTCGGCGATCAAGGGCGGACGCCTCGCGGTGGCCACGCCTGGAGAGTGCCGAACGCTGGTCGTGTCCGACGTGGTTGGCGACGATCTGAGTTTCATCGGATCGGGGCCGACCGTTGCCGACGAGTCCACGTTTGCCGATGCGCGACACGTCCTCGAGAGGTTCGGCGGGGTCACGGAATACCCAGAATCGGTCGTCGCCTATCTCGAGGCCGGCATACGCGGCGAACGGCCCGAAACCCCGAAGCCCGGCGATCCGCGGCTGGATCGGTCGAGCGCCGCGGTGATCGGCAGCCGCCTCAATGCCATGCACGGAGCGGCGGCTGAAGCGCGTTCGCGGCGGTACAACGTCGTCGTGATCGAGAAGCCGGTCGTCGGCGAATCTCGAGTCACAGGACCGGCGCTCGTGGCCGAGATGCTGACGCGCGCCCGCTCACTCCCGCCTCCGGTTTGTATGATCGCGGGCGGCGAAACGACGGTGACGGTGACCGGCAGCGGTCACGGCGGCCGGAATCAGGAGCTGGCGCTTGCGTCGGCACAGGCGCTGGCCGATGCGAACGCCGCTGCGATATTCGCCAGTGCTGGAACCGACGGGGTCGACGGCCCGACCGACGCGGCGGGCGCCATTGTCGATTCGTCGACGGTCAGTCGAGCCGCCGCCCTGGGGCTGCCGCGGATCGAGTCGTATCTCCGCAATAACGACGCGTATGCATTTTTCGACCGTCTCGGCGATCTCATCCGCACCGGACCGACCGGCACCAACGTCGACGACCTCCAGGTCCTGCTGTTCTCCTAATCGCTTTCTGTCCCGCTTATCACCCAGACCCGAAATTTCCAGAGGTAATATCCATTGATGCTGTCGCGCGACTCCGTCCTCGCGCAGATGCGCGAGCGGGTGCACCACCCCGCCGGCACCCGCGAACTCCTGCAGTTGCTCAAGATCCCACGCGAGGAGCGGGTCACGTTCAGACGTCATCTCAAGGCGCTGGTCGCGTCCGGCGAGCTGATTCAAATCCGCGGCGAGCGCTTCGGACTGCCTGAGAAGATGGATCTCTACGTCGGGACGCTCGAAACGCATCCCGCCGGTTACGGCTTCGTCATTCCCGAACGGCCACTCGATGGCGGCGGCGACATCTACATCGCGGCGCCCCATCTCAGCGAAGCCATGCACGGCGATCGTGTCGTCGCCCGCATCGAACGCATCAAGGACGGCGGCCGCGCCGAGGGACGGATCATCCGCATTCTCGAGCGGCGCCACAGCTCGCTGGTTGGCCGCTACGATCGCGATCGGGACGGCATGGGGTTCGTGGTGCCGTTCGATCGGCGCGTGCTGATGGACATCATCGTGCCGGCAGGTCAGGAGGGCGGCGCGTCGCCGGGTGAAATGGTCACCGTCGAGCTGACGCGGTGGCCGACGTCGACGCGGGGAGCGATCGGTCGGGTCGCGGACGTCCTCGGCGACATTGATGACCCTGGCGTCGACACCGAAATCATCATCCGCAAGTTCGGCATTCCCGACGAGCACTCGCCCGGTGCCGTCGCCGAAGCGACGGCGTTGGGTGGCGCGGTGAGCGAGACGGACATCCGCGGCCGCACCGACTTCCGCAGCGTCCAGACCGTCACCATCGATGGCGAGCACGCGCGCGATTTCGACGATGCCATCACCATCGAGAAGCTGCCGAACGGCCATTACTGGCTTGGCGTACACATTGCCGACGTCTCGCACTACGTGCTGGAGGGCAGCGCGCTCGATCGCGAAGCCTACGAGCGCGGCACGTCGGTGTATTTTCCCGAGCGTGCCGTCCACATGTTCCCGTCGGAACTGGCCACCGGCCTGTGCAGCCTCAATCCGCGCGTCGATCGTCTCGTTCAGTCGTGCTTCATGGAAGTCGATCGGCGTGGCGAAGTCGTGCGTCATGAGTTTCACGACGGCGTCATCAACAGCAACGAGCGGATGACCTACACCGACGTGAACGGGATCCTGACCGATCGCGATCCCGACCTGATCGCACGTTACCGGCCGCTGGTCCCGATGTTCGACCGGATGGGCGAGTTGTTCCGGATTCTCAACGACGCGCGGCGGCGCCGCGGGTCGATCGATTTCGATTTGAACGAGGCGGAGGTCATCATCGACGAGGGCGGCG
>Ga0163163_10004168_pt1 | contig 12323 bp, 9 predicted proteins | sample S65metaG_FD_119766 | JGI IMG/M metagenome (GOLD analysis project Ga0163163, IMG submission 119766) | Switchgrass rhizosphere microbial communities from Kellogg Biological Station, Michigan, USA - S6-5 metaG | ecosystem: Host-associated > Plants > Roots > Rhizosphere > Soil | place: USA: Michigan... | reverse complement strand
TGAGATGAAGCTCGATCGAGTGGCGAACATCGGGAAGACACCCTACGGGGACCGGCAAGTCGCTGTCGTTCAGGACGGCACGTTGTCGGGCTCAAAGGTCTCGGGTTCCGTCATGCCGGGAGCCCTGGATCTCGAACTGATACTTTCAAACGGCACGATCGAGATTGAACAATTCTTCGTCCTCAAGACGAGCGATGGAAAGTATGTCTTTGTGCACGCTGCCGGAACCGGGCCAGGTGCGAACGACGTCCGCGTTGTCATGGATTTCGAAGCGCCAACTGCCGGCTCGTTTGCCTGGCTCAATTCCGGAAAGTATGTCGCGCGGCGCGTACTGAATGCTGCCACGAAAACCATGACGATGCGGATCTATGACGTCTCCGGGGTCACCCTTGCTACGGACCCTGCAACCATCGTTCGGATCAATAAACCGTCGGGCGTGCCGAGCCAGCCCTGGGATTACAGAAAGGCGGATCCGGCCGAAAAGCAGGGCGCGGTATTGATCACGGAAACGGTCACCTTGAGCCCCAGTCAATCCGTGGGTCCGAGCAAACGCGGAAATCGAAACATCATCCCGATCACCGGGGGCGAATTGAGCGGGCGCATTCCAGGCAAGGTATTGTTTGGTGGTGCGGATTATCAGAACCTGTCGGGCCCTCCGGCGATTGATGCGCGCTACCTGTGGCAGGCCGACAACGGAGACATCATTATCGTTCGCAATACCGGTTCTGGCGCTCTCGTGCCAGCATTCGAGGTGCGGACCGATAGTCCTTATGCATTCCTGAACACGGGAAAATTTCTGAGCTCCCCCCCGGGTATGAAGCCTGGAGGCGTGGGCATCACCATGTACGAAAGCGCGCGCTGATTTCGGCGGTACCGCTGCAATTTTTCCACGCGATATCTATTACCGGCCTTTTCCGGGAAATCACCGGTGTTCTGAGAAGAACTTTGCCATTTCTTCCGTCATCTCCTGGCTGTGACCGACAACGACGTGGCCGCCTTGCTCGTAACCGATGAAGCGGGCGCCCGTAACCTGACTGGCCGTGTATCGTGCTCCGCCGTAAGTTCCGTAGCCGTCATCTTTCAAACTGATGGCAAGTGTTGGCGCTGTGATGCGCTCCAACTCATAACGGGGAAGCGTTGACGTTACTTCCGCATCGTTGAGCAGGCCCAGGCGTCGCGGACTGACGGGGAGAATGTGCATCATTAATTGCTGTACGCGTTCCTGGTCGGCGAGATCCGCCCTCCGGATCAATTCAGGCGGTGTGCCGAGAATCGACCTGGCGACCGTTTGTGGCGCCGCTTCGATTGCAAGCCAGAATAGGAAGTCGGACCGCAACACTGTATCAAAGAGCAACCTCGTTCCTGACGGAGGGGTGATCGCCGTCGTGCCAGGTTGATAGGCGGCGGGTACAAGGAGGACCAGTGCCGCCGTCCGATCGGGGTGACGTATCGCGAATTGCATGGCGGAAGGTCCGCCCGCCGACACGCCAAGAATTGCAGCGCGTTCGATGCCCAGCGCATTCATCAGACACAGATGGGCGTCCGCCTGTGCTGCGGCGGAACCGTCCTTCGGAAGCGGCGTTCGCAGATAACCGAATCGTGACATCGCAATTACCTGAACATTCTTCGAAAGCAGCGGCTCGGCTAGATCCAAACCCTGATCGAAGCCGCCGCCCGCGCCATGAACGACGAGCACCGGAATGCCACTTCCAGCCACCGCGTATTCGATCGGACCGCATGGCGTCTCGGTAACCTGGCTATGCCCCGAGATGCGATCCCACTGCTGGACGATGTCCGTCCTATACCGGACGTACGTCCATGCGACCAACGCGGCCAGCAGAGCGAGAATGAGGATGGCCACCTTTGTCAGTCGCCGCCGGAGTGTTGCTGTTTCGCTCCACCAGCGCAGGAAACGATGTCCCGTGTCAACTGGTTCGCAGTACATCGCAGGGCATCCGCCGACAATGCACGAGATCCGATTTGCCTCGCACTCCTTGACCGCCTCGTCGGACACGCTTCCACGACCGATCGATCGATGAAACCACACCCGCGGGATCTTCCGTTCGACGGCCTGGCGCACCACATCGATCGACACGTTGGGATGTGTAGCGATGACGACACCATCCAGCGGCAAGGGTACGCTTGCCAGGCTCGGATAGCATTTCGCGTCCTCGACCTCCGAAGCGTTTGGATTGATCGGAAACACCTGATAGCCGGAATCCCGCAGTTTTCGAAAGACGAAGTTGGCGGCGCTGCCCTGCCCGCGGGACACACCAGCCACGGCGATCCTGCGTCCGCGGAGGAAATCCTGGATCAGTTCTGGGGTACGCATGTTTGTTTCCTCCGGCGAAATAAAGTGCATTCAAGCTGCCAGCGGGAATGCGTTCTAAAATCAGGTGCCGCCGGGTTCATTCAACAGGGCTTGCTGTCACTTTGTCGAAGACGTGCGGCAGTCGGCTTTTCCGAAAGACTTTGTGTCGTATCGAAACAGATTGCGCAGATGCCAGCGGAGGCACGAGTTTCCCCGAAACGCGCCTGCTGCTCAAGAGCGCAGACATATGCCAGACAGGAACGGGACATTCCACCTCACCGGGATTGCTGGGGCAATTAAAGGGGTTGCGTTTGGGATTCTGTGATCCTGCAAGGCTCGCAAAAGGACGTCAACTCGCGTATCCAGATCAATGTCGTGCTCAACTGGCTGGAGGAGCTGAAGCAACGCGTCCCTGTGAGGTAGATACAGGGAGACTCCGGCCCTATGCCGGCGTTCACATTACGGTTTTCCGGTAAACCGGAACGGTCTCGGTAAAGGTAATCGGCGCTGACTGCTCCCCATAAAGTCGCGCATTTACCGATCGCGAGATACCGCTTCCAGTTGACGTCTAGCCGGCCGCACGCCTACCTGAATTCACGATTGATAATCACTAGCCCGACTTCGGCGAGTTACTTCCAGTCTGTCGGGCAGCTTCGCCTCAATGCCTTCACATGAAAGAGATTGGGTCATCCTTATCGTACTAACAAAACACTTCCGTCACGCGTACACTCCTGGCATGACGTTCAGGCTACGATCCATTTTCACTTTCGTGTTTTTTTGGAGCGCGGGACTCGCCGTATGTATTGCGCAGGAAATACCGTCTGAGCCATCAGCAGCCAGCCAATCCGCTTACGAGCGCGTCGCTGGAAATTACAAATTGGCGAACGGGCAGGACCTTGCGGTTAGCCTGTTTACTGGAGACAGCGGCATCACAGCGTTGCTTTACTCGAATTATGAAACGGGGGTTGTTCGGCAACTGTTTCCAGTTTCGGGGGACGAGTATTCAGCGGGACCTGCAAGCGGAGTGCCGTCCCCCGTCCAACTTACCTTCCGTTTCCTCAAGCACTCTGATGGCGCGATAGAATCCGTTGCACTGCGACAACCAGACGGTCATACAGAGATCGCGCGCAGAATCGCCGTGGACGCTCACGAAGTCAGTTTCAATAGCGGTGATGTCAAACTCGCCGGAACACTGCTCGTCCCGCAGACGAAGGGTCCACATCCCGCGATTGTTCTCCTGCATGGTTCAGGTCCGCTGCCACGTTGGTCTTTCGGGCCGTACCCTCGCTTCTTCGCGTCATTGGGATTTGCAGTTCTCGTTTACGACAAGCGTACGTCCGGCGTCCCGCGAACGGGCTTCTATCCGGACGTATTCCTGAACGATGCCATGGAAGCATTTCACTTCCTTGAGACACGGAGCGACATCGATCCCAAACGAATCGGGTTTTGGGGATCGAGCGAAGGGGGCATGCTTGGCACTCAGGTGGCGGCGCGCGTACCGAACGTTGCGTTCGTCATCAATTCATCCGGATCGATGATGCCGGTATGGGAACAGGTGCTTTACAACATTGGCGCTCAACTCCGCGCAGACGGATTTGCTGCTACGGAAGTGACCGACGCCGTGAAGTTCGAGACCCTGGCGATTGAGGTAATGCGAACCGGCAATCGATGGGACGAGTACGAGCGGGCACAGTCCGCGGCGCTGAATACGAAATGGTGGCCAGCCTATTTCGGCGGAGGTAAGGGCTTCTCGTCGCTGGAAAGGATTCGCTGGCAATGGGAGCATGTCTATTCATTTGATCCCACGCTGGCACTTCGAGCTGTGAAGTGTCCGGTGCTCGGCCTGTTTGGTGCGCTTGATACGTCAACACCCGCGCCCGTGGCCGCGCGTAACCTGGAGAACGGCCTTCGCTCGGCTGGAAATCGAGATGTCACAACCAAAATCTTCGAACAGGGGAACCATCCCCTTATGGATGCGCGAACCGGTGGGAACGCAGAGATTCCCAGTCTCACGCGAATGGTTCCCGGCGTGTTCGAATCATTACGGGCGTGGTTATCCAGCCGGATTAACGACGGCTCGGAGACTTCAAGGCCACCGGTGGGCAAGCCGTAGTCGCGCTGCGTCGGTGGCCGATCTCTCTGACCTTCTTAGAGGCTCCGACTGAGTCAACGACTTTGACTGAAGTCGAATTGTGATTTGTGAATTCGGTCAAGTTGGCGGAAAAACCGGCTATACGGATCGACTGTCGTCGCGCATGGTTCCTGGTAGCCCTTGTCATGCGGCCGCACTGTGATCAGGACGGCTATCGCTTCCGCGTGCCGACGTTCCCACCCTGAGCGCCTCCGCGCGCTGTTTCAGACCCAGCAGCATCCGCCGCGTCATGACAAATCCTGCGGGCTCGATCGCATACGTGAACAACCGGGCCCAGAAAGTCTGTGTGCGCACGCGGCTGCGCGACACAAGTCGTGTTCGTTTCCCATCAATTGGGTAGAGGCCAAACTGCCACACCCAATCAAAGGCGCTCATGTTTCTCATGTCCAACACGAGCGCGCGAAACGGTTCAATGGCTGCCACGGGCCAGCTTGGGCCTCTCCCAAGGGGAATCTTGTCACCAACCGCGAGGTGTTGAAACTCCGGGAGAATGCGAGTAGCACTCGGACGGTCCAAATAGCCGAAGAGACGGTCGAGCCAGTCGTAGCTGTATAGCCCGCCACGCTCAAAGCCCATCTGCACGAGCCAGGGCCAAATGTGTTGAGGCGGTGAGTTGACGATGACGGCTATCGTGCCTGAATACGTCGTATCGTCGAGGAGGCCATCGCCCGCCATGACGCGCGCCAGATCGGACGGAGTTGTGCCCCAACGTGCCATCCATCGCCGAATCGGAAACCAATACAGCAACGCCAATGTGAGAATCACGAGAAGCGCGGGAAACATAAGTCCCTCCTGCGAAATACTGCGATTACAAAGCTACGCTACTGAACGTCCTGTCGCTTTGTCCTGATCATCCGTTCGTCTCTCTCTCAGGAAATCGAGAATGTGTGCATCCACCAATTGTTGTTGGCTGAAGCACATGTCGTGACTGGACGAAGGCAGCAGATCCCCTTGGAAATTGGGAATGAGCCGATGCGCACGCGCCAATGCGGTTGCCGGATCGTAGATGACTTCGCGGGCGCCAATGAGCAGTAACGTGGGTACATTCAGCGACCGCAAATCACCATCAGAAAACACCGTCGGCATAACTTCCTGCGGCATTCGAAAATGCTTCAGTCCGAGATATATCAGGTCAACGATGTTGTCGCCGGCTCGGCGAGTCTCGGAGCCTCCGGGATTGTCTTTGATGCCAAGCCACCGCATGAACGAGTTCACCGTGAAGCGCGTTGGAAGTAATAACATCAACATCCCGCGGATGCTGAACTGTCGGACAATTGGAAGGATGCTGGCGGCAGGAGACAGAAGCACAAGCTTCTCAACGCGCTCCGGTGCGGCGACTGCGTATGTGAGGGCTAACCACCCGCCGTACGACATGCCCACAAGGGACACGCGGTCGAGGTGTAGTCCATTCAGCGTCGAAGTCAGCCATGCCACATAATCCGCCGCATTTCGTATGGGTTGATCGGGGATGCTCTTGCCAGGTTGCCCCATGATATCGACAGCATAGACGCGATAGCCCCTGCTGAAATCCGCAACATTGGGTTTCCACATTGTGAGCGTCGCCCAATAGCCATGCAACAGGACCAGCGGCGGGGCATCCCTGGGGCCACAGGCGACAACATGCGTCATCCCGAACGGAGTTGAAATGTTGGCCTCTTCATATGGAACAGGCCATAACTTCATCGCGGCGTCATACGCAGCCCGATACGCCACTTGACCAGCTGGAGTCTTGAAAGCGGGTGGATGAGAAATGCTTAGCCGATACCGAGCGTCTGCTTTCCCTCCATGACCGCTGTCCTCAACACCTGCCTTAAACCGCTGGCGCAGGAGCGTGAGAGCCAGCACGATAAACCACGATTGATACCCATACCAGAAAATGCGCTCTTCGACTCCGACCCAGGGGGTCGCCAGGCCCTGCGCAATTCGAGGAGCTTCCAACCCAGTCCACGCGCCGAACCACAATGCCAGGAGAATCGTGGCGATCGTGTAGAAGCGGAAGCGCGTGCCAAATGCAGTTGTTGCGACTCCCATTGCTGTGAAGATCATGATCATCGCCACCATCCCCTCGATCAGATGCATGGCGCCCACAAAACCTTGCTCAGTCCCACGCAGGCGCATCGGCGCAAACTGCCCCACGGTAAGCGCCATTACACCAACTCCGACGAGGAGACCCCCGACGCTTTGCAGTCGGCGATTCCGATCAGCGACTTTCCAGATTCCCACTCCGAACGCGACCATGAGCCCATAAACGACGAGCAGGAGGGCAGAGAACAGCATTCGCGATGGAGCCCCGATCGCACCCAATTCACTGATGGTCTGATCCCGGAAGCTATAACCCGGCCATTGCATCCCCGCCAGCACATCGGATACGGCGTAGAGCACAGGAGAAAGGATGCCGCAGATGAGCAGGACCGTTCGTACCATAACGGACCTCCGAACGGTTCACTGCACGCGGGTCGCCATTGGTGGAGGTTTTTTCTTTCACGTAATTAGAGGTGAGCTGGACTCCGCAGGAAGTCAGTTTGGCGATTAATCCGGACTCTGGATTCGCAGCGCTGACAGTTCGACAATCCAGATTCAGATGATTCTTCCTCCAGATCATTGTCAGCGCGCTGGTGCGTCGAACCGCCAATGGTTGACCAAACTCATCTCCCCGTCAGTCGCCAATGGTGCACTGATCCAGGGAAGGACAAGCCTGGTAAACCGGCATCTCATAGAGTGGCCACGGTCCGAATCTCAAGCACGTTCAGTCTCCGAGATGCCGACGACACGTCCACAAAATACGATTTCAAAAAATGACGAGGTCTTCGAGTAGATCCGGTACGCCGATTCTGAAATGAGTGCTCTCTATGTCGACGTGGTTTGTCAGGATCAGCCGATGGCGGCCGCGAGCTGACAGCGCATTTGTGTCGCCTCGCTCCAATACAGTGAAATCGAGAAACCGTGATTCAACGGATCAATGACACCGCAGCACGCGCTGCCGGAAACAATACATCGTGAGTGATGCCAGGGCGAAAGAAGACGATGTCCAGACCGTTGATCACCAGGGCTCCAACGAACAGGCCTCTCATGGCCACGGCATGCCCTTTGATGTTTCCGGCCCGCACCGTTGCGATTGCGCGGTAGACCATGAATAACGTGAATGGGATAAACAGGTGCGTGGGACTGAACCCAAAGAATCGACTCTGTGGCGCCCGGATGTGAATGAATAACGAAATCAGCGCGGTGGCAGTCATCAACGTCAGATAGATCACTCCAATTTTCCGGTGCCATCGCGACCCTTTGCGACTGAAAATAATCAGCCAGATTCCAAGAAGGAAAGCCGGCACAAGCGTGGTGACATGCGCTTGAACTGCAAAAGGCGCGTTCAGAAGAGGTTCGAATGTCATAGCTTCAATCGAATCCCGGCGGGGCCACAAAGCCGCCAGCAACCTCCGCCATTCGAGCTGCGAAATCGATCGCTGTCGCATCTTCGAAGTTTGGCGCGAGGATTTGGACTCCAACGGGCAATCCATGTGGGGTGCGTCCGATTAGCGCTGCCGTTGCAGGCAGACCCGCCACCGTGGCGAAAGTGTTCCAGAAGATAAGATCGAGGTAGTGCCGCGAGCCCACACTGGTCGCAAGGCGCCACATACCCTGCGGTTCGGAATGCCCTCCAGGAAACGCGGGCCGTGTTGGACGCTGTTCAACGGACTCTCCAGCATCCTTTGCAGTGGGGCATTTCCAGACTTCCTCCGCCGTCGCTTTTGGATGCATGTTTTCGTTATCTCCTGCATGTACTACGAGCGGATGACGCACGAATTGCGACGGCTCGAAGTGGGTAACCGGTGAGGACGGCATATTTTGTCAGGACGAGCTGCATCGGTGTTGTTCACTTCTGCACAACAATAATGTGAACATTCCTTGAATCATGACTTGCGAAAAAGAGGGGCATGCCGCTCCTCCGGTGACGCGCTTTCCTTCAAAGTCCTGAGTCAGCGCATCACATTCGATTTCAATGCAACGTTTGTAGTTGTCTGTACTTATTGCGGTAATACGGGAAAGTAAAGGAGCGAGAAAGTTCTTTATTACGACCCAAACGCCGCCGTTAGTCAAAGTCAAGTTAACGGAGTGCATTAGCAAAACCAGACATTCCCAATTTCTCAATTGGAGGTCGCATTGTTTTCGGGGTCATTGTTATTGTGGGGATTGCGGCGCGCTTCTGCGCTTTCTGGGCTATCTTTAGCCATGGGACTGGATTGTTTTAAATCGAGGAATTAAATGCAAGGCACTTTCGCAATAATTAAATTGAAAGACTCGGATGATTTCAGGGTCATATTTTACGGCACCGAAATTCCGGAAGGTCTGAATCCCGCTGCTGCATATATCGCGAAGGGCATCGATGGCCTTGGCAACTTTCTCGATGCAATAGGGATGGATTCCGACAGACAACAAGCCATTAGGGACGCACTCAAACTTGAAAGTTCCACGAACATTTTGAACTACTCGGTGCCTGATGATCTCCTGAAGCACTTTGGTCTTATCTAAAACATTCGAAGAGAATGTAAGCCGCGCGCTGCAGGCTACTGCGAAGGAAGCGCATCGTCCAGTTTCTGAGCAAGCTCGATCGATTCGCGTCTCTTTAAGAAGTTCTTCGAGTTCGCTTGTTCGCATTCGCGATGGCATGGTTGTCGGGAAGCGATCTGCAATAGGAGTGATATCTCCATTTCTTTCTATGAAAACATGTCTGCACTGATAAGTCGTGTGGGTTTTTGTAGAGTGATCTGACGCCACAGGGAAACTAAATACTATGCAACTGCAGCGGATTTGGTAAGCAACAGGCCGCGTCCGCTGCAACAGGCAGCAGCCTGCTAGACGTTTCGATATCGAAAATAGTCGGCAACGCAAATCCGGCTCACGAATGGTGTCTCACCCCGGACGCTAACGACCACTGCCAACGAATCCAAAGTTGGAGCACTTTCTGAGGCACTTGTCCGAAATACCGACAAACCAGGCAAGTGATTCCGGGCGGCTCTGATCTCAACCTCTTAACCGGCTATCCTCACGGAGCGGGTGTAGATCTCGGCGCGAACCTATGCGGTAGATTGAAATGTTATCAGTTCATCGGCACGAGGCGCTTCAACTCCTCGAACCAGTTGAGAACGACCTGGATTTGCTGCGTTGTCGATCCCACGGATTGGGTTTGCCCGGCGGGTATAACGCCCAGAATACGGCCATCCGGCATCACGTCATAGTTCCTCTGTTCCTGCACGGGGTTGTTTATGTATCCCCGCGGCATAAGCACCGGAGGGCTGAACGAAAAACTCGGCTGGGTCGTGATGGTCTGGACGGCCTGTTGGCCGCCCTGTGGCTGGGACACGATCTCTCGTCCATCTCGCGACCACACTGGACTGGCGCCTTTCGAGACCAGGTACTTGGCTCCGGTGGCGGGGAACGGCTGCACGTAAGTCGAGATCACTCCTTCGGTGTTGACTGTGTATGCGACCCATCGGCCGTCGGGTGAAAACGCGGCACTGATGGGGTTCGGTGACTGCGCGTCCGCGAACTGAGTGGCTTTCTTATCCAGCAGCGAAAAGCTCCAGAGCGAGCGGCTCGACCCCTTGGTCACCCCGAACAGGAATCGCTCACCTTTCGGCGACCACGACTCCGGCACGTGGGATGTGCCCTGATCTGCTTTCGTCAACCGCTCGGCGGGGCCGGAGCCGTCCGCCCGCTGCCAGAAGATGCCGAGGTCGCCTTCGCGATCCGACTGGAACGCAACCCGCTGGCCGTCCGCCGACCAGATGGGAAAACGGTTCTTGCCTCCGAACGTGAGTCGCCTCATCGACGCCGTGCCGCCCAGCTCGTAAATCCAAACGATCGCCTCCTTGCCATCGTCGGTGGCAAAGCCGATCTGCGTTCCGTTCGGAGCGACGCGAGGATGTTGGTAGGGACCCGATGGCAGTTTCAGCGGCTCCGCCACACCGCCCTTCCGGTCGATGAGAGCGAGATCAAACTGAGCTGCCGTATTCGAGACGCGCCCTGGCACGTACATCAGAGATCCGGTGTTGGAGAAATCAAATAGGGCCGCGCCTGTGATGTTCCCGGACGATCGCCTGACGCCTTCGACAATCGGAACAGGTCCACCGGTCACCTCCAGGCGGCGAAGGTCCATCGGGACGGCGAATACAATTCCCCCGATGGCGTAGACCAGATGTCCGGTCGGCACGTAGCGCCCATCGCTTCCGCCGTCCACGAGGATCCTTCGCTCGCCCGATCGCAGGGACTGCGTCACAATTTGCGCCTTGTCCCACCGCTCGCCGGCGGTGCCGGTGGCAACGGTGAACAGCACGGTCTCTCCATCCGACAGCATCTGAGGGCCATACGCATGTTCGCCGTCTTTGACGCTCACGAGCACTTCCGGTGTGCCGCCGTTCGCGGACACGCGCATGATGCCTTTGTTGTCCTGGCCGAATACGATCCCGTCGGTGCCCCAACTCATGCCAAACGGTTGGTCCGCGCGACAGATTGTGACGGCTGCCCCTCCGCCGACCGCAACTCTCTTCAGCGTCTGGTCTGTGCTCGACCAGAAAGCCAGTGACCGGTTATCGGGTGAAAACACGGGACTCGTCACGAACCTGCCGGTGTCTCCTGCAATCGGGCGAGCCTCGAGCTCCGACATCGACCGGATGTAGAGCCGCGTGTTCGCCGAATAGACCATCAGCGCGCCATCCGGCGAGATGGCGACCGACCGGCTGGTACCTTGTACGCTGGTCGACTGTCCCTCGCCGAGCGTGAACGGGAATCGCGTGACGACGAGGGGCGCCTGCGAGGGTCTGAGGTACACCGTTGCCGCGCTCGCGAGCACACCGGCCACGATCGCGGAAAGCACGACGGGAACCGCGCGTCGCCACAGCGGCTGCGGCGGCGCGAGGACGGGCACGCCTCCCGCGTCTCCTCTTGCGGGCGAAGCGGGATCGTCCAGCACGATCCGCGCTTCACCGATGTCGCGCAGCCGCCTCCTGATGTCCCGATCGAGACAGCGCGCTATCAGACGCCGCACCGAGACGGGCGTCGACGCGGGGAGTGCCGTCCAGTCGATGCCCTGGCGCAAGACAGCCGCGAGCGTGTCGGAAATATCGTCGCCCTTGAACGCGCGCTGGCCCGAGAGCATCTCGTACAGCACGCACCCGAAGGCCCAGATGTCGCTGCGCTTATCCGCGGCGTGTCCCTTCGCTTGCTCTGGGCTCATGTACGCGGCCGTGCCGAGAATGACACCCATCCCCGTCATAGCGGGACTGGTGATCGTCGGCGACGCGGTCACGTCTTCGCTTGGCGCCGAGATGGGCTCCATCGCCTTCGCGAGTCCGAAGTCGAGCACCTTCACGGTGCCGTCCGGCCGTACCTTGATATTGGCGGGCTTCAAATCGCGGTGAATGATGCCCTGCTCGTGCGCGGCTTCCAGTGCTTCCGCGATCTGTTTCGCGATCGGCAACGCCTCTTCAACAGGAATCGCACCGCGCTTGATTCGATCGGCCAGAGTCTCTCCGGCGACCAATTCCATCACCAAGAAGTGACGGTCGTTAGTTTCTTCTACTCCGTAAATCGCGGCGATGTTTGCGTGATTCAACGACGCCAGCACCCGCGCTTCACGTTGAAATCGCGCCACACGTTCGGTATCGTGGCTGAAAGCTTCGGGAAGGAACTTGATGGCAACACTGCGACCGAGCTTCGTGTCGGTCGCCTGGTAGACGTCTCCCATGCCGCCCGAACCCAGATGGCTGGTGATCTCGTAATGTGCGAGCTTGGTGCCGATCATGGTGTGAACGAATTCTGGCTGCGCATTCTACCAGACAACGCACATCTCACTCATCTATTGGA
>Ga0163163_10004164_pt1 | contig 12326 bp, 14 predicted proteins | sample S65metaG_FD_119766 | JGI IMG/M metagenome (GOLD analysis project Ga0163163, IMG submission 119766) | Switchgrass rhizosphere microbial communities from Kellogg Biological Station, Michigan, USA - S6-5 metaG | ecosystem: Host-associated > Plants > Roots > Rhizosphere > Soil | place: USA... | reverse complement strand
TTCATCCGCGGACGCGTCGCCATGATCCACACAACTGCGCACATGTTGTGGGGTGTAAGCGCTTACAACGGGACAACTGACGCGCAGTCGTGGTGATCTTGGCGATACGTCAGCGCGCTGCACCGAGGAGCTAGGCCGGGCGGCCGGTGCGGATGCGCTTGAGCCACTCGACCGATCGCTCGAAGTCCTCGTCGGAGGTGCCGGGCGGGGCTGACGGACCGCTGGACGGCGCCGCGGCGTGCGACGGCGCGGCCGCCCGCGGGTACGAACCGAGGAAGCGGACCTCGGCGCAGACCCGGTGCAGACCCTGCAGCGCCTCACCCATCCGGACCTCGGCGACGTGCCCCGTGCAGTCGAGGAAGAACGCGTACCGCCCGAGCTGCTCTCCGGTGGGGCGGGACTCGATCCGGGTCAGGTTGACCCCGCGTACCGCGAGCTCAGTGAGCACGGCCAGCAGGGCGCCGACCCGGTCGTGGGAGATGTAGACCGCCAGCGAAGTCACGTCGTCGCCGGTCGGCGGGGCGAGCGGCCCGGGCCGACCGACCAGCGCGAACCTGGTCATGGCGTCCTTGTGGTCGGCGATGTGCTCACCGAGCAGCTCGAGGTGGTGCCGGCTCGCACCGATCGGCGCGCAGATCGCCGCCTGGTACTCGCCGCTGGCCACGCCGGCCGCGGCCGCCCCGTTGGACAGGGCGTCGACCACGACCGCGTCGGGGGCGTGCGCCCGCAGCCAACCCCGGCACTGGCGGGCCGCGTTCGGGTGGGCGGCGACCGCGGTCACCGAGTCGAGCGCGGTCCCCGGCCGGGCGGCGAGCACGAAGTCGACCGCGAGCACGACCTCCTGGGTGATGACCAGCGGCGGCGACCCGGCCAACTCGTCCAGCGTGACGCCCTCGGCCCCGCCGACCGAGTTCTCCAGCGGTACCAGGGCGAAGTCGGCCTCGCTGGTACGCACCGCCTCCAGCGCCTCGGGCACGCTCCGCCGGGGCGACACGGAGGCCCGGGCGGGCAGCGCCAGCGAGCGCAACGCCTGCTCGGCGAAGGTCCCCTCGGGCCCGAGATAGACGTAGCGCTTCGGCATGGCCTCAGCCTACGGTCCGGTGGATCAGGACGTGGCCGGCGTGGTCACCCGGTGCCCGGCCGCGGCCAGCGCGGGTAGCGCCTCGTCCAGCCGGACCGCCGGTACGAGCAGGTAGTCGGTGTCGTGGGTGGAGAAGGCGAAGATGTTGACCCGGGCCTCGGCCAGCGGGTTGACCAGCGAGGCGAGGATGCCGGTCAGGGCCAGGTTCACCGGGCCGTTGACGCGCAGGCAGCGCCACGGCGTGTTGACGATCCCCTCGGCCGGGGCCAGGTCGCTGGTGCAGATGATCGAGACCTCGTCCGGCGTCCAGGTGATGGAGACGACGCCCTGGCCCGCGCGGAGGCCAGGCGGCAGGTCGCTGCCGGCCGGCAGGCGGCAGACGGCGTAGTCGTCCGGCAACAGGACGAGATCCAGCACGCCTCCGAGGCTAGATCACAACGAGATGACGGCACAGGTCAATGTGGTCTTTGCAACGGAAGAGCGACCCGCGAGAAGGGTCAGCGGCCGACCGGCGCGAAGAACGTCAGCGAGCCGACCACCCGCGTGCCGTCGCGCAGCGGGACCGAGATCGCGTCGACGGTGACGGCGGATCCGTCGGCCTTGCGAAGGCGGAGCAGTCCGCGGGCCAACACGGCGGTCGAGATCGCGAGCAGCGGTGGGACCTTGTCCACCTCCCACTCGGGCAGCTTGCCGGCGACCGCGTTGAAGTCGAGCAGGCGCAGCACGTCGGTCAAGCGGCGGCCGACTGCGTCGGTGGCGGTGAAGGCGAACATCTCGCCACAGCCCGGGGACGCGGCGACGACGTTGGCGTTGACGTCGAGCACGAGGCACGGTTCCTGGGCCTGCCGGGCGGTGTGCCCCCATAGGTCCAGCGAACTGTCGAAGCGCGGCCGACCGGTGAAGCCCGGATCCGGAATGGACAGTTCGACGAACGACACTGTGCACCTACTCCCCTACGCTGCGCTATGACGAAGGTAGCGCCGCGAGGTCGTTTTTGTCAGGTCCCAGTTTGCGTGGTGCCCAAAAACTGGCCGACGGTGGCACTGTCGACCCGGCCGGCCAGAATGGCCAACTTCTCGACGGTACGGGCGGGAATGCGGTCTCCGTGCGCCCGCAGCGCGCGGCCGACGTCCCCGTACGAGGTGACCACGCACCCCTCCGGCGGCTTGCCCCAGTACGAGATCTCGCCGCTTCCGAGGAACGCGACCACTGGGATGACCGGGATCCGGAAGCCGGCCATATCCGACATCTGCTTGGAGATGCGGGCCGCGTCGCGGCGGGCCAGCGCGACGTACGGCGGACGGTGGCCGGCGATCTGCACCACGTCGCCGGCGATCTGGACCTTGATGCGGCCGACGTCGGCCACGGTCACCTGGAACACCCCGCCCGGCCCGATGGCAAGGAAGTCCGGGTCCTCGGGGTGGTAGTCGACGATCCGCCAGGCCGGGCCGAGCTGCTCGACCCGGTTGGCCACCCGGCGGCGTCCGGCCAGGATCCGACGCTGAACGCGGGCCTGCAACGTACGCCGGAGCCAGCCACCCGCGGTGCCGGGTCGCGTGGGTACGGGGTGCGTGGCCGAGTTGGGGGTGGCACGGTCGCGCATCGGAAACCTCCACGAAGTGGGGCCGCTTCAGTTGTGGTCCCAATACGGTAGGTGGCCGAGCGCGGCGCTGCATAGATCCGAATGACCGGATAGTCATGAATGAACTGCCATGAATAACGGGTTCATCCCACGACCCCGCACGCGCCAAGATCCGCACAACTGCGCGAGTGTTGTGGCCCAGAAAGCGCTTACCTGGGACTACATGGACGCAGTCGTGTCGATCTTTGATGGGAGAAACGGGTCAGCGCAGCGCGACCTGGCGGCCGAGCAGGCCCTGGCGGGCGCGGCGAGCGGCCGCGTCCAGCTCCGAGGTGTCGGCCAACGCCGTGGCGTACCGCTGGGCGAATGCCGTCACCGCCGGCTCCCACTCGGACGCCTCCGGCTCGCGCGGCAGGTCCCACACGGGTACCAGCAGGCCGTGCGCCCGGAACATCCCGGCGAACTTCGTCGAGTCGCCAAGCGTCAGGTCGCCCGCGGCCGACAACCGGGACAGCGCGGCCATGGCCTTGTCCTCGTCGTCGCCGAGCACCCAGCGCACGTGCGCCTTCTCCGGGAAGCGGCACCAGTACGCGGCCGGCGCGGCGCTCATCCGTACCGTCGGGAAGATCGACGCATTTGCCCGTTCGAGCGACTCCCGCACCTCCGGGTCGGAGGACTCCTCGTCGAGCCAGAAGTCGAACCCGTCCTGAACGGTCACCTCCATCGGGTCGGGCTCGATCACGTCGGCCAGCCGCGGACCCACCCCGGGCAGCGGCGGCACCCCGACCGGACCGCCGAGCGGCGCCTCCAGCGCGAGCAGCAGGGACAGGGCGATGTCCCGGTTCACGTCGCCGGACTGGGTTCCGCGCTGCAACCCCAGGAAGATCCGGCCGTCCGGCTTGGTCAGAGCGGGCCACGCCAGCGGCAGCACGGTGGCGAGGGTGACCTCGCGCTCGCCGTACTTCTGGGTGTACTCGGGCAGCAGGCGCAGCTTGGCCGTCGCCGCCGGGACGAGTTCCCGAAGGGCAACCCACTCGGCCTCGTCCGGCAGGCCCTGGAACGGGCGGCCGACGAAGACGTCGCGAACCTTCGGCTCCCGCGCACTGTTCGCCCGGGGCGGTTTCTGGCGCTTGCTCACGACGAAAGAGCCTATGCCCCGGCCGCGGCGCTCTGCGTCTGGAGTGCCGAATCCGAGACGACGCCCGGCGGAACCCGGGGCACCGTGGATCCGACCACCGCGTCGGCCCTGGGTAGGCGCACCTCGGCCACTGTTCCACCGCCCTCGCGCGGCCGCAGCGACACCCAGCCGTGCTGGCGCTCGACCATCCGGCGGACCAGGTACAGGCCGAGCCCGACGCCGGTGCGCGGATCGCTGTCGGGCGCCCGCCAGAACCGTTCGAAGGCGCGCTCCACGTAGGCCGGGTCGATGCCCACGCCGCGGTCGCAGACCCGCAGGTACACCGTCTGCGGGTCGGAACCGGCCTGGATCTCCACCGCCGAGGTCGGCGCGACCAGCGGCGCGGTCGGGCTGCCCGTGGTGTGCCGGACCGCGTTGTTGACCAGCTCGGCCAGGATCGGGCCGACCATGGCCGGATCCCCGTACGCGGGCGGCAGGCGGACGGGAAGGTCCAGCTGGACCGCGGCCCGCAGATCGGCCGGGAGCACCCGCACGGCCTGGCCGATCGCCTCGAGCGAGTCGAACGGGACCACCCGCACCAGCCGCCCGGCCGCGCCATCGCCGACCGACGCGCCGAGCATGCGGTCCACCAAGCGGGCCAGTTGGTCGGCCCGCTGGGAGATGACCTGGATGCCACCGCGGCGATTGGCCTCGGACAGCGACTCCCACCGGTCGGCGAGCATCCCGGCGAATCCTTTGATGACGGTGACGGGGGTGCGCAGCTCGTGGCCGGCGACGGCGAGGAACAGCGTCCGGTCGTCGTCCACCAGGCCGGCCGGCTCGGGCGGGGGCGGCGGGGCGTATACCCGCGCCACGGCGACCGAGGTGACCCGCAGCGGGTCCTCCAGCAGCGACCAGCCGATCGGGTCGATATCGGAGAAGAAGAGGTTGATCGATCCGTACGAGGGGCCGTCGACCCGCACCGCGTGCCCGACGCAGCCGGTCATGCCCCGGCGCGGCAACAGCTCGCCGATCCGGCCGGGCAGCACCCGGGTGTCGTGCCACCACATGCCGAGCTCTTCGCGCTCGAGCGCCTCGTTGACAACGGGCTGCCCCGTCGACCACGTCATCGCGCCGTTGCCGACGATGACCCGACCGTCCTCCGGCCCGAACTCGATGAACGTCGCCCCGCTGGCCCCGGTCGCCTCGCGGAGGCTGGTGAGCAGGAGATCGATGACGCTCAGCCCGGCCGCCCCCGCCTGCACCATGCGGGTCGCTTCACTCATCCCGTCCACGAGACGGTGGTAGTCGATGGGCATTACCCGAGTGTGCCCGGGCGACGGGCGTTCGTCACCCCGCGGCCCGACCCAGCTTGGCCAGGACGAACGCCGGTCGGTCGGTGATGATCCCGTCCACGCCGAGGTCGGTCACGAGCGTGATCTCCTCGGGGCTGTTGACCGTCCACACGTAGACCCGGTGCCCGCGTCCGTGGGCCCGGGCGACGACGTCGGGATGGCCGCGCAGCGCGCCGATGCCGGGGCCGAGGATGCCTGCGCCGAACGGGGGCCGGCCGTCGCGGACCCGGGGCGAGGCCACCTCGTACAGAAAGACCGCCTCCAGCTCCGGAGCGAGCCCGCGCATGGTGCGCACGGCCAGCGGCGAGAACGACATGACGGTTACCCGTACCGGCGGTTGGGCGGGGCGGGTCGGTCCGGCGAGGTCGTGCCGGCGCAGCAGCTCGACCAGGCGCTCCTCGACCGCGGAGCCGAACCGGGACGGGTGCTTGGTCTCGACCAGCAGCCGCAACGGCCGGCCGGCCGACGTGGTGAGCGTGAGCAGCTCGTCCAGGGTGAGCAGGGGCGACCCGCCGAGGCTTCGCAGCTCGTCCAGCGTGAGCGCGCTGACCCGGGCGCGCACGTTGCTGGTGCGGCGCAGCGTCGCGTCGTGGATGCAGACCAGGTGGCCGTCGCGGGTCAGCCGGACGTCGCACTCGAGGCCGTCAGCGCCCTGGGAGATGGCGAGCTTGTACGCGTCCTCGGTGTGCTCCGGCCGCTCGGCGGAGGCCCCGCGATGCGCGAAGACCAGCGGCCCTGGCGTCATGGAGGGCTACAGGACATAGGGCGCGCCGCCGTCGTCGCTGACCATGCGCCGGCCGGCCGCCTGCCAGGCGGCCATTCCACCGGCCAGGTTGCTGACCCGGCCCCGGCCCTGTTGCTGCAGGTAGGCGACGACTTGGGCGGATCTCGATCCGACCCGGCAGACCACCACGAGGTCGCGGTCGGGCGGCAGCTCGTCCAGGCGGCCGAGCAGCTCCATCATCGGCACGTGATGGGCCTCGGGAGCGTGGCCCGCGGCCCACTCGTCGTGGTCGCGCACGTCCAGCAGGTAGGCGTCCTCGCCCACCTCGGCGACCGTGACCTCAGGGACTGACCTGGACATCGGGTCTATCTAACACGACCCCTCAGCTGCCGTCATCACCCGGTGTCAGATCTTGTTGACCCACTGTGGATGTTCGCTCGTCCAACCTTGAAGATCATCTGTACGAAGCGCCCGGTACAGGCCGTCTGCCTCGTCGGTCGCCCGCACGGTCGACTGGTCGCCCACCGCGTCAAGCGTGAACGGCAGTCGGATGCCGGTCAGATCATCCGGGCCCAACCCGCGCAGCGCGAAGATCAGGTCGGTCAGTGCGTAGGAGCCGGTGTCCACGGTCAACGACCGGCCGACCGACTGGAGCAGCCCGTCCAGCTTCACCGGGTTGGCCAGCGTGCCGGAGGAGCGCGCCTGGGCCAGCAGCGCCTTGAGGAACTCCTGCTGGTGCTGCTGGCGACCAAAGTCCCCGTCGGACAGGCCGTAGCGCTGGCGCAGGTAGTCCAGCACCTGCGCCCCCTTCATCACCCGGCAACCCGGTTCGAAGACGGCGTGGGTGTGGATCGACACGATCCGGGTGTCCACGCACATCCGGACGCCGCCGAGCAGGTCGACCGTGTGGGTCAACCCCGAGAAGGCGACCACGACCGCGCCGTCGAACCGGATGCCGACCAGGTCGGTCAGGGTCCGCGAGAGCAACTGGGTGCCGCCGGCCCCGCCGCCGCCGTCATCGAAGGCAGCGTTGATCTTGTCGGCGGCCCCGCCGAACCGAAGCGTCGGATCGGCCGGGATGTCGACCCAGAGATCGCGAGGGATCGATACCAGATCAAGGTGGTCCATGGTACGGGGGACGTGGGCGATGATGATCGTGTCGGAGCGCTGGCCCGCGGCCGGGTCGTCCGCCCGCAGGTCAGACCCGATGACCAGGAAGTTCAGCGGACCGGCCACGGCTGCGTGCGGCGCCGGGGCGTCCGCCCGGGCCGCGGGCGCGAGCAGGTTGGCCCTGGTGACCGCGTTCTCGAAGCGGTGGGCGAGCAGCGCACCGGCTGACGCGCCGGCGCCGGCCACCACCACCAGGACCCCGCACCAGGTGAGCACGATGCGGACCAGCCTTCGACGCCCCCGTCGCTCAACCACGCTCAGACCCTAGAGGGGTCAAACAGTGGCGAACCGGGAATATCGTGGCATTCAGTTCCCAGTCGTGGCGAGGTAGTTCGCCAGGGTGTCTCTGGCGACCGCGTTGTAGAACGCGGTGGCGCGGGCCTGATCGGAGAGCACCACGCTCTGGTCGCCCTCTGTGCCCGACCCGTCGTTCGGACTGGTCAGGAACGCCAGGTTGTCGCTGCGCAGGTTGCGGAACTGCCAACCCAGGTCGACCAGCGAGAAGTCCTGGTCCACGGTCAGCGCGTTCGCGGTCGACGAGACGAAGTCCTTGAACCGGGCCGGGTTCGACAGCGTCCCGCCGCTGACCGCCTTGTCCAGCAACGCCTTCAGGAACTCCTGCTGGTGCTTCTCCCGGGTGAAGTCGCCGTCGGTGTACTGGTAGCGCTGGCGGACGTAGTCCAGTGCCTCCGCCCCGTTGAAGGTGTGCGGGCCCTGCGTGAAGACCCGGTGCGGTGGATGAATGGACGTGATCGTCTGGTCCACGTTCATCTGGACCCCGCCCAGCGCGTCGGTCACCTTCACGAAGCCGGAGAAGTCGATCAGCACCACGTGGTCCATCCGCACGCCGCTGTACTGCTCGACCGTCTCCACCATCAGCGGCAGCCCACCCCACGCGTACGCGGCGTTGAGCTTGGCCATCGCGTCGCCGCCGGACCCGTCCGGGCTCGGTGGAACGTGGACCCACAGGTCCCTGGGAAGCGAGATCACGTACGCCTTATCGTGGCCCGCTGGTATATGCAAGATCATGATGGTGTCGGTCCGCGCACCGGCCTGGCTGTCCGGGTCACGCGAGTCGCTGCCGAGCATCAGCACATTCAGGCTGCCGTCGGCGAGCTTCTGCGGCCGGTTGGCGATCTGCGAGAACGGGTCCATCCGCTTCAGGTTCGCGTCCAGGTTGCGCGCCCAGATCACCGCGCCGACCGAGATCAGACCGATCACCAGCGTCAACGCGACCGCTCCCACCAGCGCGATGCGGCCCCAGCGCGGGCGAAGGCGACGCCGTGGCGTGCCGCCGCCACCTGGTCCGCCGACACCGGGGCCTCCGCCGCCCCTCGGCGGTCCCCCCGCCCCGGAGCCCGGGCGCGACCGGGTCGTGGTGCTCACCGGTGGGTGGACCGGAGTCGATCCGGGACTGCGGTAGCGGGAGGCAGGCGTGACGGTGGCGCGACCAACCCATCGGTCGCCCTCGGGTGTCGCCATGCCCCCAGGGTACGGAATTTTGCGGAGTTCGCCCGGTTACCGGCACTTGTCGAGATTGTCTTCCCAGGCTCGTGGGACCGCTGGCGCCGATCACCGAGAATCCACTCGTGATCCGCACATGGTTGGTACGGGTGGGGCTGGCGGCGCTGGCCGTGGTCAACGCCTGGTGGGGCGCGTGGGCCTACGTCGCCCCGCGGAACTTCTTCGACACCTTCCCCGGCTTCGGCCATCACTGGACGGCCGCGTACCCGCCGTACAACGAGCACCTCATCACTGACCTCGGCTCGACATTCCTCACCCTGGCCGCCCTGCTCGCCGCCGCCGCCGTGCTGTCCGACCGGCGGGTCCGGACCGTGGTGCTCGGCGGAGCGCTGGTCTTCAACACCCTCCACCTCGCCTTTCACCTGGGACACCACCAGGGCATGGCGCCGTTCGACGCGACCGCCAGCCTGACCTCACTGGCGCTGGGCGTGGTCGCCCCGGTCGCGCTGCTCGTCCTCGACGCCGTCGCCGCCCGCGTCAAGCCACGCAGAACTCGTTCAACTCCGGATCGGCCATCGTGACCCACGAGTTGGGGCCCTGCGACCCCTCCCACAGCACGGTCGCGCCGAGCCCCTTGAGCCGGTCCACGGCCGCCGCCCGCGCGTCCGCCCCGACGTGCAGGTCGAGGTGGACCCGGTTCTTCACGGTCTTCGGCTCGGGCACCTTCTGGAACAGCACCCGCCCGCCGCGCCCCACCCCGGTACGCGGGTCGACCGGACCATCCGGGTCCCGGATCCCGGCCGCCTCGGCGAACGCGAGCCGCCCGCCGACCCGGGTCACCGCCGACTCGGGCAGCTGGCCGGCGTCGAGCAGAGTCTGAATGAACGCCGAATTGTCCTCGACCACGTAGCCCAGCGCCTCCGACCAGAACTCGGCCAACCGGTGCGGGTCTTCGCAATCGATCACGATCTTGTACGGAACAGCCATGCGGGCAACGCTATGCGGTGGGTGAGACAGAATCCGGGCGTGACCATTCACCCGTCAGACCCGTTCGCCACGCCCGAGCAGGACCGGTCACCGGTACGCCGGTTCCGCGGCCGCCTGCCCTCGGCGGTGACGCTGTGGACCGCACGGGACGGCGACGGCCGGCCGGCCGGGCTCACCGTCTCGTCCACTGTGGTCGTTGACGGCGACCCGGGCCGGGTGCTCGGCGTACTCGACGAGGAGTCAGCGTTGTGGGAGGCGGTCCGCGCGACCGGGGTCTTCACGGTGGCCCCGCTGCCCGCCGCCGAGCGGCAGCTCGCCGACGCGTTCGCCGGTCTGATGCCCGCGCCGGGCGGACCGTTCGCGGGTCACCAGTGGACGGAGACGGAGTTCGGGCCCGTACTCCACGGGGTTCCGGCCTGGGCCGGCTGCCGTGTCGACGCCGCCCGACCGATAGGCTGGGGCCTGCTCGTCGAGGCCACCGTTGCGCACGTGGAGGTCGGGGCGGGAGATTCCGGAGTGTCCTTGATCAGATTCCGAGGACGTTATCTCGGCAGTTAGGGTAGGTGCGTGCAGATTGCGGAGCGGTTCGGCGCGGGGAGCCGGATTCTCGTCGTCGGTGGCGCCGGTTTCGTTCCATCGCATGCCGTCGACCGGTTGATCGCCCGGGGCTCATCAGTCGTCGCCATCGACAACTTCATCACCGGGTCCCGGCAGAACGTCGCGCACCTCATGGAGAACCCGCTGTTCGAGCTGGTGAAGGCCGACGTCTCCGATGGCCTGCCCGAGCACGACGCGATGGCCGCCCGGTTCGACGCGATCCTGCACCTGGCCTCCCCGGCCAGCCCGACCGACTTCAGCAAGTTCGGCATCGAGATCATGCGGGTCAACTCGATCGGCACGCTGCACCTGCTCGACCGGGCGGCGGCCGACGGTGCCCGGTTCATCATGGCGTCGACCTCCGAGGCGTACGGCGACCCCAAGGTCCACCCGCAGCCGGAAGACTACTGGGGCAACGTCAACCCGGTCGGCGTTCGCTCGGTCTACGACGAGTCGAAGCGCTTCGCCGAGGCGGCCGCCATGGCCTACCACCGCGACCGCGGCGTCGACATCGGCATCCTGCGCATCTTCAACACGTTCGGCCCGCGGATGGCGCCGGGCGACGGTCGGGCCATACCCACGTTCATCGCCCAAGCCCTGCGCGGCCAACCGGTCACCGTCCTTGGCACCGGGGAGCAGACCCGGTCGATCTGCTACGTGGACGACCTCGTCACCGGCCTCCTGCTGCTGCTCGACTCGACCGAGACCGGGCCCATCAACTGCGGCACCGAGCACGAGATCTCGATGAAGGATCTGGCCGAGCTGGTCGTCCGGCTGACCGGCAGCTCCTCGGAGATCACCTTCCACCCGCGCTCGCCCGACGACCCGGAGATGCGCCGCCCCAGCCTGACGCTGGCCCGCGAGAAGCTCGGCTACGAGCCGGCGGTACCGGTCGAGGACGGCCTGCGCCGCACCATCGACTACTTTCGCACTCTCCTGACCTGACCCGTTGGCCGGCCCCTACTCCATCCAAGATCGGCGCGTCAGGGGGTGGCCGCCTCGCGCCACGCGGCGCGCGCCTCGGCGTAGTCGCGCAACACCGCCCGTACCGGTTCCACCGCCTCCTGCGCGACTGACGCCGTCGCGTCGCGCAGACGCCGCTCGGTCCCACGTTGCCAGCGCCGCGCCCGGGCCGCGGCCAGCAACCCGCCGATCAGCGGCAGGGCGACCGCGAGCACCAGCCCGGCCCCGATCAGCACCGCCGGTAGACCGGCCCGCCCGTACTTGGGCCAGCTGGGCGCGGATCCCACGAGGGACCAGATCCACCAACCCAGTCCGAAGATGATGGCCGCGACGGCGAGCCACCACACCACCCGGGTGCTCAGCCAGCCAACAGTGAGGGGTCGGCGCGGCCTGGCGTCGCGAACGGCTCGGCCCAACTCCTCGGGGAGACGGTCGGCGTCGGCGGTCGCCGCGGCGTGTACCTCGTCCGGCCACGACGCCGGCAGCCCGGCCGAGCTGGACGCCGCGAGCCGCCGCACCGCCAGCCCGACCGCGGCCGGATCGGCCGGCGGAGCGAGAGACACTGAAGAGACGGCCCGTTTCGAAGCCCGCCGCGAACCCGCCACGCGAGGCGGGCGCCGGCCGAACGGCCATCCGGGAACGGCCGCCCGCTGCCGGTAGTCCCGGCCCGCCTCGGCCGCCACCGCGGAGACCCCGGCCGCGTCCGCGAAGGAGTCGGCCAGCGCTCGATCGTCCACATCGGACTCAATGGCCACGCCGGACGAGTCGGACGACACGAGTGGCCCGAGCGTGGCGACCGCGTTGTCGAGCTCGCCGCCCAGGCGGGCCGTCGCGGCCGACCGACCGGCCACGGCGCGCTCCAGCAGGACCCGGAGCTGGCCGACCCCGGCACCGGTCGTGGCGGACGCGCCGATGACCGTCACCCCGGCCAGCCCGTCCGCCTCGACCAGCCGCCGTAGGTCGGCCAGACATCTGTCCACATCGGATGGTGCCAGCCGGTCGGTCTGGTTGAACACCACCACGGTGACGTCGCGCAGCGGACCCATGTTGCGCAGATACCCGTCGTGGACGCTGGCATCGGCGTACTTCTGTGGATCCAGAACCCAGATCACCAGGTCGACGACGCCGAGCAGCCGGCTCGCCTCGATCCGGTGCGCGGTGGCGACCGAGTCGAGGTCAGGCAGGTCGAGCAGGACCATGCCGCGCAGCGTCGCCTCATCCTCGGCGTCGAGCACGCTCTCCCGCCGGAACCGCCGGGACGGGGCGACCCCGAGCCAGTCGAGCAG
>Ga0163163_10004162_pt1 | contig 12327 bp, 10 predicted proteins | sample S65metaG_FD_119766 | JGI IMG/M metagenome (GOLD analysis project Ga0163163, IMG submission 119766) | Switchgrass rhizosphere microbial communities from Kellogg Biological Station, Michigan, USA - S6-5 metaG | ecosystem: Host-associated > Plants > Roots > Rhizosphere > Soil | place: USA... | reverse complement strand
TCGGAGTACCACACTGGGTTCCGCGTATTTTCCCGTCAGGTGTTGGAGCGTCTCCCGTTGTTGGCGAATTCGGACGATTTCGTTTTCGACAACCAGGTGATCGCCCAGGTGGTCGTCTTCGACTTCCGCATTGGAGAGATCTCTTGCCCGACTAAGTACTTCAAGGAAGCCTCTTCTATCAGTTTTCGCCGTAGCGTTCGATACGGATTGGGCGTCCTCTCAACCACGCTGAGATTTATGGCTCACCAACTGGGGTTTGGCGGTATCCGGATATTCCGGCCGCAAGAACGCGAAATCAGGGGCGATTACTACACCAAGACGTGGCCGGGACACAACGAAGAAACTCAGGAGGCGCTCGGCGCGCGTTTAGTCGAGACCGCTGACTGAAAACGAGCGAACCGTGATTCACCGACTGAATCTTGGTGAGTTGAATTTGTTGTTTTGCGCTAAAACGATTCGATTGGCGAGGGCCTATCCCGCAGCGCCCCGTTTGCGGGCGTTCAACATTCGTGCCCCTGGATCCGCGTCGCTGCTCGGCATTGGCGGCTCTTCCGCCCAAGATCTGGCTATTGTAAACTCTTCGCGGGATGGCTCGCGAACGAAGGTTGCCCGAACAGGCTTTGGCAGGGCATCACTACTCTTGTTCTGAGCCAGCTTGGTTGGCCGGTTCTCGCATGGCCAGCTCGATCCAGCCGCGGATGGCCGGGTTTCTTCTACGGAATCTGCCATTTCGGGCTCCTCCCGCGATCTGATGAGGCGGTGAAGATAAGCGCGCGAGATGTCGAGGCTGCGGGCCGCTAGTGTCTTGTTGCCGTTGCAATCTTGTATAGCTTTTGTGGCCAACTTGACTTTGAAGTCACGCAGAAGTTGTTCGAAGGATCCTATTTGCGGAACATCCGCATCATCGACAAGATTGGCCTCTTGTAAACGTTCCGGCAAATCGCTCGATTGGATAACTTCGGTGTCAGCGCAGACGATGGCGCTTTGGATTGCATTTTCGAGCTCACGGACATTTCCGGGCCACTCGTATCCCTGCAGCAACGCCAGCGCAGCGGGCGTTATGCCTGTGATTCGCTTTTGAAAAATTTCGGAATACTGCCTCACGAAAAACTCCGCCAAGGCGGGTATATCGTCCGGGTGCCGCCACAGTGGTGGCGCTTCGATGCTCATTACATTGATCCGGTAAAACAAATCGAGCCGGAACGTTCCTTCGGCGACCATGCGCGAGAGATTTCTGTGGGTGGCGAAAATCACCCGGGCGTTTAAAGGAATTGCCCGGCCACTCCCTAGCCGTGAAAACTCTCTTTGCTGCAGTACCCGCAGCAGCTTGACCTGCGTTTGCAGGCTCAACTCGCCGATTTCGTCAATCAGGATCGTGCCGTTCTCGGCTTGTTCGAAATAACCGATTCGGGTGCCGTTGGTTCCGGTGAATGCACCCTTTTCATGCCCGAATAGCTCAGATTCAATGAGCGTTTCCGGGATAGCTCCGCAAGAGACCGCGATGAACGGAGCCTTCCAACGGTCGCCTGAAGTGTGAATCGCTCGGGCGATGAGCTCTTTCCCGGTCCCACTTTCGCCGGTGATGAGGACGGACGCATTCAGGCTGGCAACCCGATGGATCAGGTCGTATACGGTGCGCATTTCGGCGCTGGATCCGATCAGGCCACCACATCGAAGCAACTCCACCCCTTCAGATGACGGGAAGCCATTTCCTCGCCGCTCCTCCAGTTCGCGCTTCATCGCAACGTGCTCACCAGCTCGGCGGATGATTGCCTTCAGCTCACGCAGAGCAGGCGGCTTACGGCAGTAGCTGTGGGCTCCACGCGTTACAAGATCAAGAGCGGCAGGGCGAGTGCCATCATCGGTCAATATGACGACTGCAACGCCGACGGCATTTATCTCCTCAAAGACCTTGACGTGCTGGTCGGCGTCCGAAGATTCCGAATCTAGGTCTAAGAGCAGGACATCCGTTTGGCCCGCGCAGAGGGTTTGTTTCAGGCGCTCCCAGTCGGGTTCCGACCGCATATCGAAGTCACGTCTCAAAGCGCTGGTGAGCAGAGCCTGTAGCTTTGAATCCGGCGAATATAAAATGACTCGAATGGTTGTCGGAGCCACAATTCCCCTCCTGGAACGTTGGTTCGGAGATTTGAGAATAGCGGCTAACGCAACGTATTACAAGGTCTATCTAGTACCGTTCTTAAGGCAGCCTAAGACGTTATTAGTACCGGTACTCAGGTAGGGCGTTGACACGCAAGGCTATTCCGAATCCGCGTTGGTGCCGATGATTATATTGCCCGATCGAAAGATAGGTTAACCGGGTGCTAGTAGAGCGTGGTGGTGCCGGTTCATGCTCGATTGACGCAGGTGGGAAGGCTCGAATGAATTCTGGACTAGCTGAATATCTAAGTGCTTGTATTGCAGCGGTGATCTTGCATGAGCTCGGACATCTCCTTGTGGCAACCGCAGTGGGCATTCGAGTCAAGCGGGTGGGAATTGCTTGGCGCGGACCGTATATTGTTCGTGAACAGGGGCGGCCCCTGGGCAATTTCTGCACCGCACTTGCTGGGCCAGCTTTAAATCTCCTGCTTGCTGTGGTGCTTTGGTCGTCAGCGCCACAATTCAGTTTAATCAACCTCCTCCTGGGAGCCTACAATTTGGTGCCTTTCATTCCTGGGTTGGATGGGTACAATGCACTAGTTGCTTACCGTAAACTAGGCGTGCTGGGCAAGAACAGCTCCGTCTAAGCTAGACTCAGCCACTTTGTTGAAATGATTCCATATGTGGACGCAGAACCCTTTAGGTTGTAAACTTGCGTTTACAAGGGAGTTCACCCCAAAAGCTCTAAGTAATTGATAAATATATCTTTATCATTTGGCTGCCTGAGTGCGCTTGACGAACACACTCGTGCTACTCGAAGCGTCAGTCCAACCCACTATCGGAGCCCCCGCTGATTTCCAGCCGCGTGGTGCATTTCGTTCCTTCTTTTCGATGCCGTTGGCCCTTGCGGCGCTCCTGATCGTGGTCACCGTGTTCACGGTGCGGGGACGGTTTAGCGACCCTGACATGTGGTGGCACCTGAAGGCCGGCGAGCGGATCTGGAACAGCCACACGATCCCTCGGGTCGACGTATTTTCCTTTTCTGTCGCTGGGCATCCGACGACGGCACAAGAGTGGCTCTCCGAAGTGACCATCTTCGGCGCTTATCATTTTGGAGGGTATCCCGGCCTGATGCTGTGGCTGTGCATATTGGCCTCGGCCCTAGTCCTCGCGGGTTATGTGCTCTCAGCGCTTTATTCGGGTAACGTCAAGATTGGTTTTTTGGGCGGCCTGGTCACATGGCTCTTTGCGACCGTTGGCCTCGCCGTCCGCCCGCACCTGATCGGCTACCTGCTTCTGTTGTGCGAGCTCATGATTCTGCTTTTAGGCAAAAAGCGCGACGCGCGCTGGTTTTACGCGCTGCCGCCGCTCTTTGCGTTATGGATCAACTTCCACAGCTCCTTTGTATTCGGCTTCGTGGTGCTCGCGGTAATTCTGGGCTGCTCTTTTATGGACTTCGCATGGGGGTTGGTGGTTGCACAACGCTGGACGTGGAGCCAACGCAAGACGCTTAGCATAGCCGCAGGGCTCTCGGGCTTGGCCTTATTTCTGAATCCCATCGGTCCCAAGCTGATCTGGTATCCGCTTGATGTCATGTTCAACCAGCGGGTGAGCGTGGGATCCGTTACTGAATGGCAGCAAACCGATTTCAGCGATCCTCAAGGGCTGGGACTGCTGATCGTCGCCGGCTTGATTATAGCCGTCGCGTTGATCCGATGCGCGAAAATTCACCTCTTCGAACTGCTGTTGCTGGCTCTGGTGTTTTACTTCGCTGTCCGGCATGTACGGATGGAGTTTTTGTTCGGTATTGTCGCTGCACCGATTCTGTGCCGTTTACTCGCCGATGCTTGGGACCGATATCAGCCGGAACACGACCGTATTCTGCCCAATGCCATTCTTATGCTGATTGCGGCAATAGCCGTGCTGCTCGGTTTCCCGAGTTCTCGCAACCTGGTGGAGCAGGTGAACAACGCCAACCCGGTGAAGGCCGTGGAATTCCTCCAGCGGTCTGGTCTCCCGGGCAGGATGCTGAACGAATATGTGTATGGCGGCTACTTAATCTGGGCAGCACCGGAACACCCGGTATTCGTGGATGGGCGGGCGGATGTGTACGACCAGGCCGGAGTGTTTGCCGACTACTTGAAGTTCACCACGTCGGAGATTGGTTCGCAATTCATTCTTGACAAATACCGGATCGATTACTGTTTCGTTGCCCCGTATGAACCGATTGCGCGCGTGCTGCCGCTGCTTCCTGGATGGAAAAAGGTATACGGCGACAAGCAAGCGGTAATCTACGCGAGACAGAAGTGACGCGGGCAGCCTTGCGAGACGGGACCGTGTCGACACGATAGAATTCCGCGCGGATTGGAAGCCGTCGGAATTATTGCGATGCGTTTTCGTAGGTCCATCGTCTGCGCAAAAACTCGGATCCACGCTCCGCGGTATGAGGCCGGATGCTTACTTAGCGATTGATCGTCTCAATATCGTTGAGCTGCATCGACGTCGATTCATTCCGCCGACTGCTCATGACCGCGAACACAAGAGCGGCGATTTTGGTCGGTCTGAGCGACGCCCAATAGATCATGGCGGGCATCTGGTAGCGGCTGTCGATAGCCTGCGAAACACCGTATCGGAGCCGCCCGCAGGCCGGTAGCACCGGTGTTGCCAGAATAAGGCCGCACTCGGCAATGCAGAACCATTCGACATGGGAGATTCCCTCGCGGCGCAATATTGACAAGGCAGCCCAGGCGGCAAAACGCACGAGCGAGATGTAGGCGGGTGAAAAGAGCGGCCAACTCGCACCCACAAAGACCGAGACGTAGCGAACTATGACCCTGAGGTGGGAGTTCGCCCGCATTCTCGGCGGAACTTATCAAGCGGAATCAGAGGCGTTGACGTTCCGCTTTTTCATGCGCCGATCGAGCCTTCATTCGATCCGCCAATGCTCGTAATCGTTAGTTGTTTCCGGCTTCCATACCCAGAGCGAGTCACCCATGAAGTTGCTGAAAAGGGCGGGGCCGTAGCCCACGGTACAGCCGTGGGGAGTATCGTAATGCCGTGAGTCGATCAATGTGCGCCTGGGGAAACGGCGGAATGCGACATCGCCGTCATCGGGCGAAATGGGTGCTGGAGGATCTGTCGAGCCGACAGGAGAAAATTGGGGTCGTCAATCGTGAACGCCTTGTTGAGAAAAGGAACGAGACAGAAGATCGTCAACAGGACCCCTGGGAGGACCAGTTTGCCGATGCTCGGTTTTGCCGGTTCAGCCGGCGTCGGAGCGGGGGCGAATGTACTCTTCGGTCTGGATTTCAAGTCAACTTTCGTCATTCGCCGGATCAAGTTGACTGAGGACACGAAGTAGCGGATTCCGCCACCGGAGGATGCAATCGGAGAACATTCCCAGCCTAACTTTCTGGAGAGTCCGGAACGGACACAGCTTGGTACTTTTCGGACAGGTTGACGATCCTTCAGCGCTGGAGCCAGCCGCGGAACTGATCCCGTATTAAGCCGCACGCGCATCTGTTATAACAGGCAAGGGTGTAATAATCTTACAACTTCGGTCGGAGTGCCGACTCATATAGGAGTGGGACCAATGGGTGTTATACAGTTCCACACTGGATTTGTCGAGCTATCATAGGAGACAAACCTTCCGATGAAAACGGTAATCCTGTGCGGCGGTCTGGGCACGCGCATGCGCGAAGAGACCGAATTTCGCCCGAAGCCGCTGGTCCAAATCGGGGGGCGTCCGATCCTCTGGCACATCCTGAAGCTCTACGCTCATTATGGTTTTCGCGATTTCGTTCTGTGCCTCGGCTACCGCGGCGACATGATCAAGGAATATTTCCTGAACTACGAGGCGATGAATAACGACTTCACCATCTGCCTGGGCCGCGGGTCGCGTATCGACTACGCCGGAGATCACGAAGAGCAGAACTATCGCATCACGCTTGCCGATACGGGTCTGGAAACCATGACGGGTGGTCGCCTGAAACGCGCCCAAAAATACATCTCCGAGGATTGCTTCATGTTGACCTACGGGGACGGAGTCAGCGACATCAATATCCCCCAGCTCCTGGAGTTCCACAAGAGCCATGGCCGGCTTGCTACCGTGACGACGTTTCGCCCCGTTTCGCGTTTTGGCATCCTTGACATCGATTCTTCCAAGCAAGTGCTGAACTTCATCGAAAAACCGCGGTCGGACGCGTGGGCAAGCGCCGGGTTCTTCGTATTCCAGCGCCAAATATTCGATTATCTGGATGGCGATCAGTGCGTGCTCGAGAAAGAGCCTCTCGAGCGCCTGGCCGCGGATCGTCAACTCGTCGCCTACAACCACGACGGTTTTTTCCACGCGATGGATACCTATCGCGAATACCAGATATTGAACAACCTGTGGAACGGCGGCCATGCTCCGTGGAAAGTATGGGCGTGACCAAAGGCTACTGGCGCGACCGGCCTACGTTAGTGACCGGAGCGACGGGCCTGCTGGGGAGCTGGCTCACTCGCCGCCTGATTGAGGCCAAAGCGGATGTGGTCTGCCTGGCTCGCGATTGGGTGCCGCAGAGCGAATTGGTCCGCAGCGGGACTCTCGAATCGGCCAAGGTTGTCCGCGGAGATGTGCGCGATCGCGAAATCATCGAACGCACGCTGGGCGAATATGAAGTGGATACAGTTTTTCATCTCGCCGCCCAAACTATTGTTGGAATCGCCAACCGCAACCCCGTATCAACCTTAGAAAGCAATATCCAGGGGACGTGGAACATTCTGGAGGCGTGCAGGCGGTCCCCGGCCGTGAGGTCGATCGTGGTGGCTTCCTCCGACAAAGCTTACGGCGATCAGGAGATCTTGCCCTACTCGGAAGACACCCCATTGGCGGGCCGCCATCCCTACGATGTAAGCAAGTCTTGTACGGATCTGATCGCGCAGATGTATGGCAAAACCTACGGACTACCGGTCGCCATCACGCGCTGCGGCAATTTCTATGGCGGCGGCGATCTGAACTGGAACCGCATTGTGCCCGGTACCATTCGTTCCGTGTTGCGCGGCGAGCGGCCGGTTATTCGCTCGGACGGCCAGTCAGTCAGGGATTATTTCTACGTCGAAGACGGCGCGGAGGCGTACATGCTGCTCGCCGAGCGTCTAGCCGCCGATGGCGAACTCCGGGGCGTCGGATTCAATTTCTCCAATGAGCTTCAGATTTCGGTTGGGGATCTAGTGGATAAGATCCTGAAGCGCATGAACTTTTCTATGGAGCCCGACATCCGGAACGAAGCCTCGAATGAGATTCGTCATCAGTACCTGAGCGCCAAACGGGCCCGCAGCGTACTCGGCTGGAGCCCGTTGTTCACACTGGAGGAGGGCTTGGATCGGACGATAGGCTGGTATAGGGATTTTCTCCAATGACCACTCGCGCCGGCGAACTGAGACAACAGATTCTTGAATTGGTGTCAGCCTACCATGAGGAAGCGTTTCGTCCGGGCGCTTTCGTACCGGGAGAAAGCCCAGTGCCGGTTTCGGGAAGAGTTTTTGATGATTCGGATATGCAGTCGCTGGTAGAATCTTCGTTGGATTTCTGGCTGACCACCGGCCGCTTCGCAGCGCAGTTCGAAAGGGCTTTCGCACGCTATTTCGGCGTCCGGGGAGCCACCCTCGTAAATTCCGGCTCCTCAGCCAACTTGCTGGCCCTTACGGCGCTTACATCGCCCCGGCTGAACGACCGGCGGCTGATACCTGGCGACGAAGTGATCACCGTCGCCGCGGGCTTTCCAACCACAGTGAATCCGATCATTCAGAACGGATTGGTTCCAGTGTTCGTAGACGTGCACATTCCCACCTACAACGTCGATGCGACCCGGCTTGAGGAGGCGTACTCGGACCGCACTAAGGCGGTGATGATCGCGCACACACTCGGGAATCCTTTCGACTTGAAGGCCGTGAAAGAATTCGTCGATCGCCACAATTTGTGGCTCATCGAGGATTGCTGTGATGCCGTGGGGTCGACTTACGACAGCCGCAAGGTCGGTACCTTCGGGGATATTGCGACGGTCAGCTTCTATCCTGCGCATCACATCACCATGGGCGAGGGCGGATGTGTTCTCACCGATAAACCCCTGTTGAAGACGCTTGTGGAATCGTTCCGGGATTGGGGCCGCGACTGCTGGTGTGAGCCGGGCAAGGCGAATACTTGCGGTAAGCGATTCGAATGGGAGTTGGGAGAGCTCCCGTGCGGTTACGATCACAAGTACATCTACTCGCACATCGGTTACAACCTGAAGCTGACCGATATGCAGGCCGCCGTTGGCCTGGCGCAGCTCGGCAAGCTGCCGGCATTCATTGAAAAGCGCAAGGCCAATTTCCGCAGGCTCCGACAAGGCTTTGCCGATCTCGAAGAGTTCTTCATTCTGCCCGAGGCTACGCCCGGCTCCGATCCCAGCTGGTTCGGCTTCCCCGTAGCCGTTCGCCCGGGTGGCGCGCTGACCCGCAGCTCGGTCATAGAGTATCTGGAAACACGGAAGATCGCGACTCGCCTCTTATTCGCTGGAAACCTTACTCGCCAGCCCGCCTACCGGGAGGCCCGGTTCCGTGTCGTCGGCGGTCTCGAGAACACGGACTTCGTCATGAACAATGTTTTCTGGATTGGTGTCTATCCAGGAATCACGGCGCCGATTCTCGACTACGTTCTGGACACGTTCCACAGCATGGTCTCTGCCGTGAACCTGGCCCGCTAGGTGCTCCTATGCCGAGGCTTCCCGTTCGGGATTTGGACCATGCGCTCGAACATGCGGAAAACGCTTGGCAGGCCCTTTCCGGAGCCCGCGTATTCATCACGGGTGGAACTGGTTTCGCCGGCAAGTGGCTGCTCGAAAGCCTGTTATGGGCGAGCGATCGAAGGAATCTGGGAATCTCGGTCAGCATATTGACGCGCGATCCCGATCGCTTCCGGGCGGAGTGCCCCCACTTGGCTGGCCACCCCGCCTTGTCCGTGCTAGCCGGTAGCGTGCAAACCTTCGATTTTCCCGCCGGCGAGTTTCCCTTCGTGATCCATGCCGCAACCGAGAGCTATTTCGAGCCCGACGCCCTTCGGCCGGGATCTACTTTCGACCTCGACCTCACGGGTACGCGCCGGGTCCTGGAATTCGCCCGTACGCATGGAGCCCGGCGCGTGCTGTTTACGAGCTCCGGTGCGGTCTATGGCAAACAGCCTTCGGAGATGACTCACATCCCGGAGGATTATGCAGGCGCGCCTTTGACTACGGACACCGAATCCGCCTACGGGCAGGGTAAACGAGCTTCGGAATTCCTGTGCGCCATGTATGCGCGCCAGTACGGCTTCGCAGGCCTAATCGCGCGGTTGTTCGCGTTCATTGGTCCCCATTTGCCGCTCGACAGGAATTTCGCCGCCGGCAACTTCATTCGAGATGCGATCGCAGGAGGGCCGGTGCGAATCCAAGGAGACGGGACGCCCTGCCGGTCGTATCTGTACGCGGCGGATCTAGCGGTGTGGTTGTGGACCATCTTGACTCACGGGGAATCTGCCCGCCCGTATAACGTCGGATCGGGCCGCTTGGTCACGATTGAAGGGCTGGCGCGCACGATTGTGAAGGTGGCAAACGAAGGGACTCCCATCGAGATCGCGGGTACGCCGGTTCCAGGAGCGCCTCCAGCGCGCTATGTGCCGTCGGTCGAACGAGCTCACAAGGAGCTGGGATTAGAGCCCCTCATTCCAATAGAGGAAGCCGTACTGAGGACTTATAATTGGGCTAACGAAGGAAAGTAGTTGTGGTACGTGTAGTACCTATGCTCCATCTGTCCACAGGCCCGTCTGCCGCTAAAATCAGCTTTAGATCCTGGAATCTCACCATCTGAATTGAATGAAACTATCAGACTACATCGTCACGACTCTCGCTGACTGGGGGACAACAGATCTATTTCTGGTAACCGGCGGCGGGGCCATGCACTTGAACGATTCCATCGGACGCGAATCACGCATCAGGTACGTCTGTAACCACCACGAGCAGGCCTCGGCAATGGCCGCCGAATGCTACGCACGAGTTTCGGGGAAGGTCGGAGTACTCAATGTCACGACTGGTCCAGGCAGCATTAATGCCCTCAATGGGGTCTTCGGAGCCTGGACGGACTCCGTTCCTATGCTCATCCTGTCTGGTCAAGTCAAACGGGAGACTTGCATGAGTAGCCTCAGCCTAACGCAGCTTCGGCAGCTCGGGGATCAGGAAGTCGACATCGTACGAATGGTGAAGGGCATCTCCAAATACGCCGTGCTAGTCGACGATCCCGCCAGTATTCGTTATCATCTCGAAAAGGCATATTTCGTCGCGAAGTCGGGCCGTCCGGGCCCGTGCTGGATAGATATCCCAGTCGATGTTCAATCGGCTAATATCGACCCCGACAGTTTGACACCGTATGATCCGGCCGAGGATCGCCTAGACTGGGATCCAGCCGAGACCGCGCGATTCGCAACGCTGACGATCGAGCGCTTACGTTCCGCCAAGAGACCAGTGATCATGGCTGGGACCGGCGTACGCGCCGCACAGGCTACGGAAACATTTGAACGTGTAATACGCAAACTGGGAATACCCGTCACCACAGCCTGGACGCACGACCTGATCGCCTCAGACGATGAATTGTTTTGTGGAAGGCCCGGAACCATTGGCGAAAGGGCCGGGAATTTTACCGTTCAAAACGCCGACGTGCTATTGGTGTTGGGCTCCCGCCTAAACATCAGGCAGGTGAGTTATAACTGGGCCTCATTCGCCCGCGAGGCATTCAAGATTCAAGTGGATGTCGATGCAGCAGAGCTTCACAAGCCCACCGTGCCTGTTGATTTGCCCGTCCACTGCGATCTCAACGTATTCCTCGCAGCATTGGAATCCCAATTGGATGATGGCTGGGATGCGCCAAGCAGGCATGCGGACTGGCTTCGTTGGTGCCGGAGCGGTGTCGCGCGTTATCCTGTCGTCCGGCCGAAGCAGCGAGAATCTACCGCGCCGCTCAATCCCTATCATTTCGTGGACAGTTTATTCAACGGATTGGCATCCGATGAGGTAATCGTTTGCGGCAACGCCGCTGCATGCATCATTCCATTCCAAGTCGGCAGATTGCACCGGGGCCAGCGTCTCATATCGAACTCCGGATCCGCATCCATGGGCTACGAACTTCCGGCCGCGATAGGGGCCGCCATCGCGAACGGCGGCAAGCGCGTGATCTGCATGGCTGGGGACGGCAGCCTGCAGCTAAACATTCAAGAGCTCCAGACCATTGCCCATCACCGCCTTTCCATCAAAATCATCGTTCTGAACAATGGTGGATACCTCTCGATGCGACAGACCCAATCGGGTTTTTTTGGGCGAATGATTGGCGCTGATCCCAGCAGCGGAATCTCGTTTCCCGACTATGTCAAGGTCGCCGGAGCCTACGGCATCCCGGCTGTCAGGATCGATCGAATGGAATGCATGTCGCGACTCTGGCACATTCTGGACGAACCGGGACCGGCCTTATGCGAAGTCATACTGGATCCGGCGCAGGAGTTTGAACCGCGCCTTAAGGCCCGCCAACTTCCCGACGGTCGTATCGTGTCGCCCGCTCTGGAGGATATGTATCCCTTTCTTGATCCAGAAGAACTGGAATCGAATTTGTTCATAGAGCGAATGTCCTAATCTGCCCATGGATCTAGCGAACATCATTTTCGACTTGGACGGCACCCTGGTGGATTCCCTGGCCGGCATTGAATATTCTATCGACAGTGCATTGAAAGAGAGAGGCTACGCCCAAAGGACCAGCGACTTGCGTCCACTGATCGGTCCTCCTATCCGGCGAATATTAAGCCAGGTCTCGGGCGAAGAAAACCCGCAAGAGCTGGACTGTCTGGAAGCCGTATTTCGTAGTTCGTACGACGCCGAAGGTTGGAAAAAAACGGTATTGATGCGCGGCGCCGAACAAGCCCTCCGGGAGGCCGCCTGCTGCGGACGTCGAATGTTTCTTTTCACAAATAAACCACGGGGCGCTACCAGCCAAATTGTGGGTTGGCTTGGCATCGCACACTACTTTTCGCGAGTCATTTGCCGGGATTCAGAGGTGCCACCTTATTCCTCAAAAGCTGATATGCTGCGTCTCCTCATATCGCGAGATGGCGTAGCTGCGGCGACCTCAATTGTCGTCGGGGACACCATGGAGGATTTCAAAGCAGCGTCGGAAGTCGGAATGGCGGCGGCCATT
>Ga0163163_10004160_pt1 | contig 12330 bp, 13 predicted proteins | sample S65metaG_FD_119766 | JGI IMG/M metagenome (GOLD analysis project Ga0163163, IMG submission 119766) | Switchgrass rhizosphere microbial communities from Kellogg Biological Station, Michigan, USA - S6-5 metaG | ecosystem: Host-associated > Plants > Roots > Rhizosphere > Soil | place: USA... | reverse complement strand
TGTCTCGAAGACGTAGACGCCGACAATCTGATCGCGCGTCAGGCCCGAGGCGAGCGCCGCCTTCGCATAGGCACGCTTGAAGTCGAGTTCGCTTGCCGGACGTTGTGGCACGAAACCGAATTGCTCTGAAGCGTTCTGCAGAAAGTCGGCGACGACCGGAATATCGGGCCGCTCGGGCGGCGGTTGTGCGGGTGCTTGCGGATCGATCGGACGCGGTGGCCCTGAATAAATCGGGGGCTGCGTCAGCACATAGTCGTCCAGATCGATTGACCTGTGCTCGCGCCGCTTCGCATTACGAACGCGCCGCTTGCTTGCGACTGCATCCCAATAGGCATCGGCTTCGGCGTCATAGACGCCGCGTGCCGCCTGATACTGCGCAAGCTTTGCCTGATAGTCGGCGATCGCCGTCGGCGAAACGGCTTGCGCCCGCGCCTGCGGCACAAGACCAGGCAAGCCCAATAGGATCAGCAATGCCCAAATATGTGCACCGCTCTTCATGCGGGATGTTGTCTGCCATTTTCTTCGATTCGGCCACATTAGACGAAACGCGCCGCAAATGCGGCGCGTCGAACTGCAGGCGGGATCGAGGAGGGGTTAACGGACGGTCGGCGCGTTGCGATCGGTGAATACGACTGGTCCGCCGGCCTTGATTACCGACGGGGTCTGCGCAGTCATGATATCCACGCCAAGATTCAATTCGCGCGCCGAGATGCCGATAACGGCGATCAGCAGTGCGGCAGCAAGCCCGACCACCACGATCTTGAGATGGGTGCCGCGGTCTGCGGTGTACATGGACCAGTTCATGACGTCCTCCGGGACTCCTGCTCCTCTGTCTCCCCGTCCTGACAAAAGGTTCACCTGGATCGAGCATTTAACGTAAGTACGCCTCCGTAGTTCCCAAGGACGCATCACGGAACGTTGAATCCCTGTGATGTCAGGGCGATTTGCCTGCGGACACGGCAGCTTAGCCCACGCCACCGGCGTTTCACCGCGAGTCCAGGAGTAAAGCTGGCTAGATGCTGGCGACGGTCTTCAGGCGCGAGCGAGGGTGAATTTCGCTTTGCGAGAGAACCGGGGTTTGCGCCCGGAACCGCTCGACGATCCCGCGCACATAGGGGCGGATGTTTGCCGATGTCACCAGTACAGGTGCTTCGCCTTCGCGCGCCGCTTCCTCGAAGCGCTCGCGGACAAGAGTGATGAACTCGGACAGGCGCGATGGTTGCATGGCGAGCTGCCGGTCCTCGCCCTGGCCGACCATCGACTCCGCGAAGGCCTGTTCCCATTTTGCCGACAACGCTACCAGTGGCAGGTAGCCGCCGGGGCTTGTGTGCTGGGCGCAAAGCTGGCGCGAAAGCCGTGCGCGTACGTGTTCCGCAAGCATGACCGGGTTGCGCGAACCGGCGATCCCATCGGCGATCCCTTCCAGGATCGTTGCAAGGTCGCGAATCGATACGCGTTCAGCGAGCAGAATTTGCAGGACACGCTGGATGCCGGAGACGGTGATCAGGTTGGGCACAAGATCCTTGACCAGGTCGGACTGTTCTTTCGGCAGTTCCTTGAGCAGCTTCTGAACCTCCCCGTAGGACAGCAGCTCGGCCATGTTGCTCTTGAGCAGTTCCGTTAGATGCGTTGACAATACGGTAGCGGCGTCGACCACCGTATAGCCCTTCATTGAAGCATCTTCTTTGTGGGAGCCGTCGATCCATGTCGCCGGCAGCCCGAACGTCGGTTCGGTCGTGTGCGTTCCAGGCAGTTTCACCTGCCCCCCGGCCGGATCCATGACCATGTACTGGCCAGCCCAAACCTTACCGCTGCCTGCCTCGACCTCCTTGATCTTGATGACATAGGTGTTGGCATCGAGCTGCACGTTGTCGAGCAGGCGTACCGCGGGCATGACAAAGCCCATCTCGACAGCAAGCGAGCGGCGCAAGGCCTTGATCTGCTCGGTCAGGCGGTCAGAGCCATCCGGCGCGTTGACCAAAGGCAGAAGCGCGTAGCCGAGCTCCACTTTCAGGTCGTCGATTTTGAGCGCTGCCGCGATAGGTTCGTCCGCGGCTTCGCTCTTGGCTGCGGCTTCGGTCTTCTGCGTTTCCGCTGCAAGCACGCCCTTCATGCGCCTGTCGACGATGAAGGCCAGCGCCGCCGCACCGCCGCCGAGCGCCATGAAGGGGAACATCGGGATGCCGGGCAGAAGCGCCATTACCAGCATCACCGCGCCCGACATGCCAAGTGCCTTGGGATAGCCGGAGAGCTGGCTGAGCAGCGCCTTGTCGGCGGCGCCAGCGACGCTGGCCTTGGACACCAGCAGGCCTGCGGCGGTCGAAACGATGAGCGCCGGCACCTGCGTCACCAGGCCGTCGCCGACGGTGAGGATCGTGTAGGAGTGCGCCGCATCGGCAAAGCTGAGGCCTTGCTGAGCAATGCCGATAATCATGCCGCCGATGACATTGATGAACACCACTAGCAAACCGGCGATGGCATCGCCGCGGACGAATTTCGAGGCACCGTCCATGGCACCGAAGAAGCCGCCCTCATCCTCCAGTTTCTGCCGGCGGCGGCGCGCCTCCTTCTCGTCGATCAGACCGGCGGAAAGATCGGCATCGATCGCCATCTGCTTGCCGGGCATTGCGTCCAGGTGGAAGCGCGCGGCGACTTCGGCGATGCGGCCGGAACCTTTGGTGATCACGACGAAGTTCACGATGACGAGGATTGCAAAGACGATAATCCCGATTACAAAATTCCCGCTCATTACGAAATTGCCGAAGGCCTCGATCACGTGGCCGGCGGCATCGGTGCCTTCATGACCGCGCGAAAGGATCAGGCGCGTCGATGCCAGGTTGAGCGCCAGCCGCAACATCGTCGCGATCAGCAGCACGGTCGGGAAAGCGGAAAATTCCAGCGGCGTGTGGATGAACAACGCCGTCATCAGAATCAGCACCGAGAAGATGATCGAGATTGCCAGCGAGAAGTCGAGCAGCAACGGCGGCAGTGGCAGGATGAGCACCACGAGAATGGTGAGCACGCCCACCGCAAGCGCCAGGTCCCCGCGCCTGAAGAAAGCGCCGACGTCGCCGAGACCGGGCAGCTTGATGCCGCCGATCGTGCTTGTCGTTGTCGCGGCAGTAATATCGCTCATGTCAACGTCGTGCTCGGCGGGAGATTGGTTGCTGTTTTTTCAGGAGCACGCAGGAACAATACGAACGTTATCAAACCGGAAGGGGGCACCAGTGCCGGTGCCCGAGTAGAGGGCCGCGGTGGGCTATTACCCCTTTCCCCGGCAATATTTGCCCATTTTATGGTTAGCGCGGGGTTAACGGTACGCTGCTGCCACCCACAAAACCGGACGGTCCTCTCCTCGGGGACAAGGAGAGGGCCGCCGGGCGGCTTTAGAAGCCGCTTTGCCGGACGTCAGAGGACCAATCAGCCCGGCAATAGCACGGTATCGATGACGTGAATGACGCCGTTGGACTGCTTCACGTTCGCAATGGTGACGGTAGCTTCGTGACCCTTGCCGTCGACCAGCACGATGCTGTCGCCCCTAAGCTTGGCGGTGAATGTGCAGCCGCCCAACGTCTTCACTGGATGCATGCCGGCATCGTCCTTGATCATCTTCTTGATCGCGGACGACATCGCATTCGCGGACACGACGTGACAGGTCAGGATCTTGGCGAGCTGGGCCTTGTTCTCGGGTTTCAGCAGGCCCTCGACGGTACCTGCCGGCAACTTGCTGAAGGCGGCATTGGTCGGGGCGAAGACCGTGAAGGGGCCGTCGCCGGACAGCGTCTCCACCAGGCCCGCGGCCTTAACGGCCGCTACCAGCGTGGTGTGATCCTTCGAATTGACCGCGTTCTGGATGATGTTCTTCGACGGGTACATCGCCGCGCCGCCAACCATCACGGTCTTTTCGGCCGCAAAACTCGGGGCGGTTGCGTTCATTCCAAGGCTGAGCGCGAACACGGCAGCGCCTGCCAAAGCGAGGGCAGAAATACGTTTCATGGCTCTCTCCGTTGCTCTGTTTGCTGTCCCCTCAAGCGGAGACATCAGGAGCTACGGAGGGCCTCAAACTACGGATGCAGACGCGGGGTCACAGGTTCGTGAGTTTGCCGGTGCCGATTACGGGGCCGGTCGGCAGGCCGGTGGTCGAGCCGCCCGGCGGCTCGAGCGAGACCGCCAACACCGAAGTGTTTTTTGCGAGTCCAGCCAGATCGCCTGAGAGCGTCAGCGTGACCGGCGCATCCGCGCGCAGCAATCCGACCGACCTCGGCCTGCCATCGGGTGGGATCAGCCAGAGTTCGGGGACGCGTGTTGCGTCGGCGCGAAAGGCGGCCGGGACGATAGCCACGGTGCCGCGCTTCACATCGATGGTCGCCACGAAATGGCGCTGGCCGCCACCCTCGATCGTAGCTACGAGCGGCTCTGTTTGCGTGAGTGTGCCAAAATATACCAGCGCGGCGATACAGGCGGCGGCGAGCGCGCCGGCCGCAAAGCTCAGGCCACGCCAGAATGCGAGGCTTTGCCACAAACTGGGCCGGGGGGCCTGCGGGGGCAAGGCGGCGGCGATGCGATCCCAGACGTGCGGCGCCGGAAGCATGCCGGGAATTTCCGCGGCCCACGGAGCGAGGCGTTCTTCCCACGCCGCGACCTGGCGTGCGAAACCGCGATCGCGCGCGATGCGCTGTTCAGCGGTGGCGCGGTCGATACCGTCGAGCACGCCCAGCGCATACTCGGCTGCGAGCAGTTCGTCTTCGGGCAAGCCGCTATGGTCGAATGTGTCGCTCATTGTTCCAGGCACGCCTTCAGCTTGAACATGGCGCGGCGAATCCAGCTCTTCATGGTGCCGAGCGGTACCTTCATGCGCGTGGCGAGATCCTCATAGGTGCTGCCGTCGAAGAACGCACCGCGCAGGGCGGCGCGCTCGTGCGACGCAAGACCGTCGAGGCAACCATGCAGTTTTGCGTGCTCTTGCACGCTCTCCAGTGCCACGTCGGCTCGGGGTGTAATGTCCGCAACCTCAGCAGCGGCGTCGATGGACTCCATGTTGCGGCTCGTGCGTGAGGCACGCAGCCGGTCGATGGAACGATTGCGGGCTATGGCAATCAGCCACGTCATCGGGCTCGCCCGCCTGGCATCGAAATCGGCGGCCTTGCGCCACACCGTCACGAAGACCTCCTGAAGCACGTCCTCCGCATCGCCGTGCTCACCCAAGATACGCAGGCAGACGCCAAAAAGCTTCGCTGAGGTCAGGCGATAGACAGTTTGCAGTGCCGCACGGTCGCCGTCCGGGATCCGGCCGAGCGCGGCGGCAATCAAGCTGCGGTTGCCATCGAGGTCCATCGAAAGCGGGCCCGGATTTTGACAGGCTAGGTGTTCACCTTACGGTTTTGGCGATCCGGTCACAATTACGACGGCCATGCCCGGATGGATTAGTCCTTCAAGGGAGGAAAAACGTGACTGCCGTCAGGACCAAGGGGGAGGGGATCGACGCGTTTGACAGCCTCGAGCGCGAGAGGGCCGTAAAGGTGAGGAAACAAGGCCCCACCGCGCGAGGGCTCCCATTTGAGCACGCTGCCCAGCGTGCTGGCGTCGACGCTGATCAGCAGCAGATCGCTTTGGCCTGCAAAATGTTTTGCGGCGGTCTCGGTGACCTGGGCCGCGGTCGAGAAATGAATAAAATTGTCGCGACGATCGACCTCTGAGCCGCGAAATACACCGGCGTGTTCGGCCTCTCGCCATAGGGCCGCGGGGCAAATCTTGTACAGCGTGCGCATGGTACCGCTCGTCTATGTAGTTGGACTTCCAACTATTATTGAATCATCACTTTTCGTGCATGGCTCCATTCCGAAAACAGTCTTGAACTGCCGGAATTTGTGTGCATATCCCGGCCAAGATCTGTGACGGAGATATCATGCCGAAGACTGAGGAATTCCTGATTGAAACGGCCGACCGGTGCACCGGTCTCGCACGTGAAGGCCGCGAACTTATCGAGCGTTTGGAAGCCATGCGCAATGACCTGATGGCCAAGGCAGTCGAACTCGACACCACGCGTCAGAAGGCGAAGAAGAAAGAAGATTCGAACGGGGCTTAAGCGCCCTCGACTTGCTGTCGATCCTAAAAACCCGGCGCTTGCGCCGGGTTTTTGCTTTGCTGCGGAGTCACGCGGCGCCCTTGAGCGGCTCGCCGCCGTGGGGTGGCGGAATGGGCGCGCCGTCGGCGGCATACTCATTGAGCTTGTTGCGCAGCGTTCGGATCGAGATCCCCAGGATGTTGGCCGCGTGCGTGCGGTTGCCGAGACAGTGCTTGAGCGTCTCCAGGATCAGGTCGCGCTCGACTTCGGCCACGGTGCGCCCAACCAAATTGCGGGTGACCTGTTCCGCGGCGATCGCCGCATGAGCGGCGACGTCCGTGCCGCGCACCTGATCGAGCCGCGCGCCGTCGGGTGAAAGAATGCCGTCGACGCCGATCTCGAGACCGCTCGAAAGCAGCACGGCACGATGTAACGTGTTCTCAAGCTCGCGGACATTGCCTGGCCAGCGATTGGCGCTGAGCGGGCGACGCGCTTCCGCGGACAGCGGCCGCAGAGGCATTCCGTTGAGTTGCGAATATTTTCGCACGAAATGCTGGGCCAGTTCAGCGATATCGGCCGGCCGATCGCGCAGAGGCGGAATTTTCAGGTTTACAACGTTGAGCCGGAACAGCAGATCCTCGCGGAATTTCCCTTCGCGAACCGCGTCGGTGAGAACACGGTTCGATGTCGCGATAATGCGAATGTCGATCGGGACTGGCCGGTTGCCGCCGACGCGGTCGATGACCCGTTCCTGGATGGCGCGCAAGAGCTTGGCCTGCAGCCGAACCTCCATCTCGGAGATTTCGTCGAGCAGGAGCGTGCCGCCATTCGCTTCCTCGAATTTGCCGATGCGACGGGCAAGCGCGCCGGTAAAGGCCCCTTTCTCGTGGCCGAAAAGCTCGGATTCGAGCAGATTTTCGGGGATAGCGGCGCAGTTGACGGTGATGAACGGCTTTTTTGATCGATTGCTGCGCCCGTGCACGAAGCGCGCCAGCACCTCCTTGCCGGTCCCGCTTTCCCCGGTAATGAGCACGGAGGCGTCTGAACCCGCGATTTGCTGGGCGAGCTTGACCACTTTCGCCATCGAGTCATCGCGGTAGATCATCTCCCGCGTATCCTCGGCGACGGCAGCGAGGACGGCCGCGATCAGGTCGGGATCGGGCGGCAGCGGGATATATTCTTTGGCGCCGGCATGAATGGCATTGACTGCAGCGCGCGCGTCGTTGGTGACGCCGCAAGCGACGATCGGGACGAAGATGTGCTCCGCATTGAGCCGTCCACTGAGGTCGCGGATATCGAGGCTGACATCCACCATCAAAAGGTCCGCGCCGCGTCCAGAGCGCAGCACCGCGAGCGCCTGATCGACGTTTTCGGCGTGCGTAACACTGGCGCCCTTTTCCATTGCAAGCTTGGTTGCCGTGGTGAGCTGCCCGCCGAGCGTGCCGACAATGAGGAGTCGCATGGCTTAGCTCCCTGTCATTCGAGTAACTGCGGATCGTCGTCGCATCAGTTGTGATCCGCCTTGATAATTTCAGTCATGGTCACCCCGAGCTTGTCTTCGACAAGCACAACTTCGCCACGGGCGACCAGTCGATTGTTGACGTAAATGTCGATGGCCTCGCCGACCTTGCGGTCGAGCTCAAGAACGGCGCCGGGTCCGAGTTTGAGCAGGTTTCCGACTTCCATGTGGGCTCGCCCCAGGACTGCCGAGACCTGGACGGGGACGTCAAACACCGCTTCGAGGTCTGCAGCACCCCGGTTGACAGTCTCGCTGTCGGAGGGTGCGAGCGAGCCCGCATCCTGTACGACCTGCACGTCGCTGCCATTTTCGAGGTCTGGAAGCGGTACCTTGGTGTCGTCGTCACTCATTGCCGTCGTCTCCGAAATCCTATGCGGCGGGCATGTTGCGGGCCGCTATGTAACGGGCGACCGTTTCATCGATCACCGATGCCGTTGCCGAGCTGTCGCGAATAATGCCGCCGTCGACCCATTCGACACGGCAGTCACCTGGTGCGAGGTTTTCGTCGGCAATGATGGCAAGCCGGCCATCGAAGCCGCGTGTTCGTGCGATCTCCTCGATCTTCTCCTTCGCCGCCTCGTGGATGTTCGCCGCAATGCGAACGGTGACAAGCGGCGTGGACACCAGGTGGTGAAAGCATTCGGTTGCGAGCGCCGCGATTTCGGCGAAAGGCTCGCGGGCGATCAGCGCTGGGGCTAGCTTGGCGGCCACCGCGACCGCCACCTCGACGGCTTCTGTTTCGAGACGGGTCTCGATTGCGGTGAGTGCGCCGTCGAGTCGGCCGAGCCCGTCCGCGATCACGGAGAGTGCGTCGGCCATGCGCTGGGTGGCTTCTTGGTGTGCCTGCTCCTGCCCCGCGTTAAAGCCCTGCCGATAGGCCTGCGACTCGGCGTCAGCCCGCCTGCGCTCGTGCTCGACCATGGTAATGGTCGGTTTTTCGCCGGCGGCGAAATCCTCGTCGAACAGATATTTGGCCGTTGCTTTCATTCACTTCCTTTTGCGCATGATCTTTTCAGAAAACCGGCTCCCGCTTTTCTGGATCATGCGTGTCTCAGTAGATCAGCTCGTCTTCGCCGCGGCTCTTGGCGATGATGATTTCACCCTTGGCCGCGAGATCCTTGGCGACGTTAACGAGGAGAGCCTGCGCCTCGTCGACGTCACGCAACCGGACCGGTCCCATGGCCTGCATGTCTTCTACCAGCAGCTTCGCGGCACGGCTCGACATGTTGGTGAAGAAGAACTGGCGCACGGTCTCGTTGGCGCCCTTGAGCGCCACCGCCAGCTTCTCCTTGTCGATATTGCGCATCAACGTTTGCGCTGAGCCGGTATCGAGCTTGACGAGGTCGTCGAAGGTGAACATCAGCGCCTTGATGCGTTCGGCCGCGTCGCGGTTGTCTTCCTCAAGCGCGGTCAGAAAGCGAGTTTCCGTCTGCCGGTCGAAATTGTTGAAGATTTCCGCCATCACCTCGTGTGCATCGCGCCGACGCGTCTGCGACAGGTTGGACATGAATTCCGTGCGTAGCGTCTGCTCGACGCGTTCGATGACTTCCTTCTGCACGGCCTCCATCTTCAGCATGCGATTGACGCAGTCGAGGGAGAGATCCTCGGGCAGGATGGAGAGCACTCGTGCGGCATGCTCTGGCCGCAGCTTCGACAGCACGACGGCGACGGTCTGCGGGTATTCGTTCTTGAGATAGTTCGCCAGTACCTCTTCCTGGACGTTGGCGAGCTTCTCCCACATGTTGCGCCCGGCGGGGCCCCGGATTTCGTCCATGATGCCGCCGACGCGGTCTGGCGGCAGATACTGCTTGAGGAGGCGTTCGGTGGCGTCGTAGTTGCCGAGGAGGGCGCCGGAGGCCGACATGCGTGAGACGAACTCGAGCAGCAATTGCTCGACGGATTCGGCTTCGATCGTGCCAAGCGACGACATGACAATGGAAATTTCGCGCAGCTCGTCGTCGTCGAGCAGGCCGAAGATTTTTGCGCCGTATTGCTCGCCGAGCGACAGCATCAGGACGGCGGCCCGTTCCGGGCCGGTCAGCTTGCGGGCGCGTTCCTGCGTCGCTGGCCGCTTCGAAAGTTCGGCCATCAGCCCGCCGATGTCGTCGCGGGTCGTTTTGCCTTCCTTTTTGGTCTCGGCATAGGCTGACGGCATGGCTTAGGCTGCGTCCTCATGGAGCCAGTTCCGGATGATCGACACGGCTTCGTGTGGGTTCTTGTCCGCGAGTTCACCGACCTTCTGCACGGACTGGGCGTGAACCTGGCCCTGGACCTTGGCGATGTCGATCATCGCGGATGTGCGGTTGGAAATTGCGACGGCTTCGTCGCCGCCGACGATTGAAACGTTCGGGCCGCCTGTTGACGTGATGCTGCCGTTCACGCCCGGGACCATCATGCCGGTAGCGGCAGAGGTCTCGGCCGTTATTGCGGGCGTGCCGGTGGGTGTTGCGGCGGCGGGAAACGGGCTCTGCGCGCCTTCCGGGGTGATGACCCGGCGAACGAGCGGACGAACGACCAGGAACAGTACGACAAGGCCGAGCAGCGCCATGACGCCCTTCTCGGCGGCTGCCATGATGTCGTCCTTGGTGAACTGTAAGTAGCTCATCCAGCCGGTCACTTCGTTGATCGGCGACGGCGTGGCTTCGGCGAAGCGCAGGTTCACCACTTCCACCTGGTCGCCCCGTTTGGCATCGAAACCGATGGCGGAGCGCACGAGGGTGGTGATGCGGTCGAGCTCTTCCTTCGGGCGGGGCTGATAGGCGACCTCGCCTTTGTCATTCTTGTTGTAGATGCCATCCACGAGCACAGCAGCCGAGATTCGGTTGACGCGTCCTGCTTCAATGACCTCGGTTTTCGTGGTGCGCGAGATCTCGTAGTTGACGATTTCCTCCGTCTTGCGGCTCTGGTCGCCGCGACTGCCGCTGTCTGCTGGCTGTTGCGGTCTGCTGCCGCCGGGCAATTCGGTGCCGACGGACACAGAGCCCTCCTTGTTGTCGCTCGTGGCGGACTGTTCTTCGCGGGTCTGGCTGGAGCGCAACACGCGGCCGTCCGGATCGAATTTGTCGGATGTTTGCGTAATCCGATTGACATCGAAATCAGCGTTGATCTGGACGCGCGCATGACCCGGGCCGACGACAGAGGAAACAATCGTTTCGACTTCGCCGCGCAGCCGGTTCTCGTAGGCGAGCTTGCGCTCGTCGGAGCTGGCGCCGTTGAATGGGTTGTCGGGCGTGGCCCCGTCGGCAAGCAGCTTGCCGGTCTCGTCGATCACGGAGACGCGCTCAGGTTTCAGGCCATTCACCGCGCTGGCGACCAGGTGGCGGACGGCCCGCACTTGCTGCGGCTCAAGCGCACCGCGCACCTTGAGCACGATCGAGGCGGACGCATCGACCTTGTCACGTGAAAACAGCGGACGTTCCGGGAGAACCAGGTGCACGCGTGCCGCCTGCACGCGATCGATGCTGCGGATCGTGCGTGCGAGCTCGCCTTCAAGCGCCCGCAGGTGGTTGATGTTCTGGACGAACGTCGTCGTGCCAAGCGAGTCGGTCTTGTCGAAGATCTCGTAACCGACCCCGCCGCCCTTCGGCAGGCCTGACTCTGCGAGCTTCATGCGCAGACGAGCGACCTTATCTTTCGGCACCATGATGATCGCGCCGTCGCTCTTGATCTGATAGGGAACGGCCTGCCGTTCCAGGTCTTTGATGATCGAGGCGCTGTCGTCGACCGAGAGATCCGTAAATAACGGCACCATTTGCGGCGTCGTTATCTGGACCATCAGGAATGAGAAGAAGCCGATCAGGGCCAGCGTTACCGCGGCCATCGCCGCCATCCGCGCAGCACCCAGCGACTTCATAAAATCGAAGAAGCCTTGCACCGGTTTGTCCTACCCGCAGGGGCGCAGATCGCGCGCCTCACCCGGCAAGATTTGCCCAGTTTAAGGTTAGCGTCGGGTTAATATCCGGCCGATCTGCCTGCGAAAGTCGGTGCCCGCACAAATGAAAACGCCGGCGTGTTGCGCCGGCGTGCGGGCTCGAAGTGGGAGCGTATTACTGGCGGTACTGCTGAATGCGTGTCGTACGCAGCCCGGCGAGGCCGTGCTGGTCGATTGAGTACTGCCAGGAGAGGAATTCCTCGACAGTGAGTGTGTAGCGGGCGCAGGCCTCTTCCAGCGACAACAAGCCGCCACGGACCGCGGCGACCACCTCTGCCTTGCGGCGGATGACCCAGCGCTTGGTCGTTGGGGGCGGCAAATCCGCAATGGTCAGCGGACTGCCATCTGGCCCGATCACATATTTGACCCTCGGGCGATGGGGTTCGGTCATTGGTACACTCACAAAACGAGACTCGACTGACAGTTACTGCGAAAAAACTACAGGTCCCGGCTTAAAATTTGCCTAAGCATGGCAAATGCATCGGGCAATGTTTGCCGGGTTTCCGCTAACCTTTTGGTTACGGATGGAGCGCGGTGGGCAACCCTTTGGCCATTGCGGTAAAGCGCCGTAATTACGGCTAGTATCGCCTAAGGGTGGGTTTCTTGGGATTTTGCGCCGGTGAAAAAGTTCCCTGCTGCTTCTTCATCGGAATTGACGCAACGGGTTGGCTTGGGCGCGTTTTTCGCCTGGCTGCCCGTGGTGGCCGTTGCCTACTTTCTGCTCGCAAAGCTTGGCCTTCAGCTCGCCTCGATAAACCCAAGTGCCAGCCCGATCTGGCCGCCAACGGGCCTGGCTTTTGCAGCCGTCATTCTGGG
>Ga0163163_10004159_pt1 | contig 12334 bp, 12 predicted proteins | sample S65metaG_FD_119766 | JGI IMG/M metagenome (GOLD analysis project Ga0163163, IMG submission 119766) | Switchgrass rhizosphere microbial communities from Kellogg Biological Station, Michigan, USA - S6-5 metaG | ecosystem: Host-associated > Plants > Roots > Rhizosphere > Soil | place: USA... | reverse complement strand
GGAATTCGACGAGCATCCATTTGGAACAACTCGACTCCTGGCAAACGCTCTGCGGCAAAAGAAAGCCCAGCACTGAAGATTTCGCTCCCGCATATTGTGAGTTCGGGAAAAGCTCCGCGAATGCCAGATAAGACGAAACCGGTGCCGCATCCGATTTCCAGGAAATTCTTGGCCTCTGGAAAATATCGTTTTAACGCCCAGACAATAAGTTTATTGCGAGATCGAAACCAAAAGTTGCCGGCTTCCATCGCATAGAGTCGTGGAAAGTAGTCGGCCTCAAATCCCTCGCTTTGGTTCGCCAATGTTGGTGCGAACGCCCAATGGCCATTTAGATTACTTGTCTGATGTGAACAGATTGAACACTGTCGACCGTGATGATCAATTGGTTCGCCACATTCACTACAGAGTTTCATACTTTCTAAAGTCCACGAAGAACATTCCCCGGACAGCTCGCTCCTCGCATGTTCAAGTACGGGAGATGATCGGCAGGCCGGAATCATCGAGTGTCACCACCGCAGGAGATATCGGTCGCCGGATTTTTGACAACGTAATGTCTCTCTACGATGAAGGCTTTCTCTGTGTAAAGTCTTTCAGTGCGGATACCACACGCTGCTGATCAGATTGAGTGAGGTCAGTGTAAAACGGTAAACGAAGCAACCGATCGCTGATGTCCTCTGCAACAGGACACTGACCCGCTTCACCACCGAACTGCCGTCCCATTTTTGAAAGATGAAGCGGCAAATAATGGAAGACACTATTGATTTCGCCCGCGTTCAAATGAGCTATCAATGCCTGACGTTGCTCAAGTGAATTCATCAGCAGGTAGAACATATGATAGGGCTGCTCACAATAGTCCGGAATAAAAGGGAGACGAACGCCGTTCTCCATGGCCCAACCCTGCAAGTTGTCGTTGTAATAATTCCAGATCTGCTTCCGTTTCGATTGAATCACTTCCCTTGATTGAAGTTGCGCAAAAAGGAAGGCGGCAACCATATCAGAAGGCAAGTAACTGGAACCGATGTCGACCCACGTGTATTTATCAACCTGCCCACGAAAGAAACTGCTGCGGTTAGTTCCCTTCTCCCGAATAATCTCTGCGCGTTCTACATATTGAGGATCATTAATAATGAGTGCTCCACCTTCACCGCAGGTAAAGTTCTTCGTCTCGTGGAAACTTTGAGTAGCAAACTTCCCGAACTTGCCCAGGTATTTGCCTTTGTATTTACCAAATAGACCGTGAGCATTGTCTTCTACAATCGGTATTGATCCTGCCGCATCGAGGATAGCATCCATCTCACAGCCGACACCGGCGTAGTGGACCACTATGATCGCCTTGGTTCGAGGGGTTATTAAGGCCGGCAATTTCTTCTCGTCGATGTTGAGTGTATCGGGTCGAACATCGATGAAGATGGGCCGCGCTCCTCGCAACACAAACGCGTTGATCGTGGAAACAAAAGTAAATGTCGGAATGACTATTTCGTCGCCGGGTTTAACGTCAAGAAGGAGAGCCGCCATTTCCAGGGCGTGAGTGCAGGACGTAGTGAGCAGTGCCTTTGGGATACCCAATTGCTCTTCAAGAAACTGATGACAGCGGCGGGTGAATTCACCATCTCCGGAGAGCTGCCAGTTATTGACGGCCTGTTGGATAAGCTCAAACTCGCGTCCGGACAGAAATGGTCGGTTAAATGGAATGTGCAACGATCAGTACCTGGTGACTTATCCGCGGCTAGCTACGATGACTCCAACTACGACCAGCAGTGTGCCCAAAAGCTTAGGCATTGTTAGAGTTTCATTGAAGAGCAGCGCACTGAAAACTAAAACTAGAACAAAAGACAAGCTGAGAAACGGATAGGCGTAGCTCAACTGAAAATGCGTCATCGCACCCATCCAGCACATTAGCGCGAGAAAGCCACAAGCCAGCCCGCTGATGATCCAGGGATTAATAACCAGAGCGAATAAGAAAACTAACTTCTCTGTAAACAGCGCAGGTAGAGCACCAGCTTTTGCAACCTGCCATTTGACGATAATCTGGCCATACACTGAGAAAAGAATCGTTCCAAGAATGTATAAGAATTTCATTGTTTACGTGTGGGTCGATCCATTTAACGTTTTCAAAATGTCAAAACTTGTGACCACAGTCCACGATTTCAACCTTGGCCCTTACGATAAAGGCGTTCATCTTCTGGTCGATAGTATTCATCCAAACTAGTTACAACTCGACTATACCAGCCGAGCAACTGTTGCGTCCGAGGAGTTTGAGTAACTACTGTCGCGTCGCCCAGCGCTCGGACGTAATCGATCTGTTGTTTTATGAAAGATCTGGTGAATTGATGGTTGATGGCCAGGCGATCTTTTCCCGAGGTGTTGGTTCCTGCGGCATGCCACAGCGTCGAGTCAAACACCACCATCCCACCCGCTGAGCACGTCGCGGCGATGGCATTTTGCGCAAGATATTCAGGTTCGGGTGGCGTCAGCCGCTGGTGCGTTCCGGGAACAACTAATGTCGCTCCGGAAGCAGTAGAGAATTCATCGATCGCAAACATGATATTAATTGAAGCCAGGTAACCATTAAGTACGCGTGGAAAATCTTGATGAAAACTGTTCTGAAATATCGAGGGTGTTTGCCCGCTTGAAGATGAGGGCAAGATGAATCCATTTTGCAAGTGCAAGATCGCGGTATTCGAAACGGTCCTGTCTATCAGCATCAATAGTTCTGGAATTTCCAAAAACTTTAGAAAGTGCGAATCATAGCGCATCATCAAGCGCAGCACGCCCAACTCTCCCGACCGCTGCAGTCGGTGTTCACCTACCTCAGACAAGATCATTCTTTGAGCACGGTACATTGCATTGCGCGTAATCTCTATAAATGAATCGTCAAGCACACCATCAACGATTGCATAACCCATCGTTTGCACTTGCTCAACGACGTCATTGATCCAATTGGGATGCTTTGCCTGGAAAGTTGCGACCACTTTATTTTCTAAAGAGGAAACTTTATTGAGGCTCTCGAATCGCTAAACCAATGCCGGTTTTACCGTAGCCATTTCCATTGTAGAGCATGTACTGCTTATTGTGAGACTGAAACACGTATGGATAGGCGACCATCTCAGAATCCCAACCTGACTCGGACACGTTGATTCCACTTTCGTCATCCTTGCGAACCCAGTTCAAACCGTCCTTAGACTCCGCATAACCGATCCGATAGGCTTCGCCGCGATAGGAATACCACATTTTGTACAAGCCATTTTCGCTGATAACGCATGGACGCGCGATCGCGTATTCGTCTGGCGATTGGTAGTCAATACATACTACCCCGTCACGTCTCCAGTTGATGCCATCAACTGACTCACAGTATTTGATGTGGTAGTGATGACGCGGCTTACCTTCATGCAAATCCCAACCAGTCGAGGACACATACCACATCCGCCACGTGCCACCTTCAACCAACACACACGGTGACGCGGTCAAGTAAGGATCGACGGAGTTTCTTTCGAGGATTGGAGCGGACGATACGCGGTGATAGGTTTGACCACCATCTTCACTAATTGCGAGGCCTACGAAGAAATAGAAGGGTACACTCGTTCCTAAGGTCCAACCCGAGTAGTAGTGGTATTTTTTTTCATCGTGTGTAACGATCCAGGAAGTTGTTACTCCACTGTCGTCAAAGGTACCGAGCGATCCCAGCGTAACGACCGGATGTTCTGAAACACGTTTCACACGCTGAAAATCAGAATCCGTTTCAAAGTATCCGATTTGGGCGCGTCCGCGGGTATCGCGACTACTGAAATAAATTCGGTAACCGTCCATGCAAGCGTCGACTACAGGCAAAGCTGCGTGAGACGAGAGCCACTCCGAGTTGTTCTCGACCGCAAACAACAGGCCTTTCTTTTGCCAGCTTCGGACGCCACTGATCATCGATAGCTACAATTCAATCTCATCGCTAGCCTTTGAGAAAAGTTCGGCTCGCTGAGGAAGGTACACGCCTTTGGGTACGGTGTCTTTCATGACGACCGCGCCGGCGCCAATCAACGTTTCGGGGGCGATCGTGATGGAATTCCGCAACGTAGCATTTACTCCGAGAAAACAGTTATTGCGGATGCGCACATAACCCGAAACTACTATGTGCGACGCAAGGAAACAGTGGTCTTCGATCACCGCATCGTGTCCGATGTGATTTCCACTCCAGAGCGTAACGTTGTTGCCAATCTTTACAAATGGCTGGATGGTGTTGTCCTCAAGAATAAAGCAATTGTCTCCGACGGGATGATCGGTTAGGAAAGAACAACGACTACTCACATAACTTACCAACTCATAACCACGCTGTTTAGCCAGGTGATACTTTTCCTCTCGTAACTTATTCATTCTTGCGTAGCTGAGTGCCACAAACATTTTGTATTCGTCAGGTGCGTAGCGGGCCACGACGTCCTCAAAAGCAACGAGCGGCAAATCCAGAAAGTTATCGCTCTGACGATATTTCTCGTCGACCGTGAAAGCCACAACCTGGTGCTCGCTATCGCGGCTAAAATAATAGAACGCGAGTCGCGCGATATCACCAGCGCCAAAAATGACTAGCTTCGACATAAACGATCAGACAGCCTTCCTCACAAGAAGAGTGAACTCATAGAGTGGGTAATCATGAAGCAGCGTCACAAAGCGCGAAAAGTTCTGCTTACAATAATCGAAATAGAAAAGGGGATCGGCATAATATAAATCGGGTCGCATAAATTCGGCGTCAGAGTATTTGGTGAGGATATTAAACGCGAAGCCAGTCGCGCTCACGGTGTTTATGGTTTCTAAAGTTGCGAGCACATATTTTTCCCAGTCAGACTCTGCTGTGTTCTGCTTTACGTTAAAGATCCCACTCGCCAGGGTATAGTCGGCGGTAGTTAAGGCTTGCTCTTTATCGACGAAGTCGACCCGCGTGGAACCAGCATGTAGATTTTTTGCTTTCGCAATCATCTCAGACGAAATGTCGAAACCTAAATAGCGAAATTGGTAAGCGTTTTCTTCCAGGTACTCTGCGAGCGCCCCATATCCGCAGCCAAAGTCGTTGACTGTAAAAGCAATGTTCTTATCGACTATTCTGAGAAGCTGGACAAAGCGCAACTGCTGAGATTCAGACGAATTCCAATCTACACCTCGCGCAACTGGTCCATGAGTTCGGATCTTTTCGTCGTAATACTGCTGTACTCGCAAACGAATACTATCTAAGCTCATGTAGGCCTTGCCTCTCCTCCGCCAATTCCTCGTTCTCGAGGCCCAGGGCTCTCAGATCAGTTACCTTGTCTTCAAAGACTTGCTTGACTATCGTGTAAGGCCTTTGCTTAACCTCGATAAACACCTTTGCAAGGTATATCCCGATAACTCCCAGGCAAAAAATCGTCAACCCTCCGAGCAGCCAAATGGAGACAATTAGTGAAGCCCAACCATTAAGCAATGTTCCAAAAATAATTTTCCTCAGGATCAAATCAATTGCCGCAATCGACGATAGGAGGAGAATGAGCGATCCCAAGTAAAAAATCAGTACTAGCGGTTTGTTGCTAAACGAGGTTATTGAATTAACCAGGTGTGCAACCTTTCGACTAAAACTGTATGTGGTTGTTCCTTTGTGATGTTTCGTGACAGTTATGGAGACTTGATCAAAGCCAGTAAGGGCCCACAAGCCTGACATGACAAACTCGCGCTCCTGATGACGCGTCAGAGCATCCACGTAAGCCCGCTTCATCAAGCGCGCGGTTATGAGACTTGTAGGAATTGGATAACTTGAAAAGAAGTTGAAGACCTTGAAATAGAGAGACCCACTGATTCGCTCAAACAGTTGCCCTTTGCGCTGTTGCTGTACGCCAAAGACGACATCTGCCCCTGTACGCTCAAGTTCCATATAGAACTTATTCAACAGCTCCGGTTCTTCTTCCAAGTCGCTGTCGAGCAAGAAGACCAAATCGCCTCGTCCGTGTGCTAAGCCGGTCATCATGGCTTTATGGTGGCCAAAGTTTCTGGATAGATCGACCACCACAACCTTCGAATCTCTCTTATAAAGAGACAGCGCTACCTCAAGCGAGTGATCGGGCGAGCCATCATTAACAAGAATGATTTCATAGTCGGAAGTGATTTGTGTTGCGGCTTTACTAATCCGGGCGTAAAACTCCTCGAGGTAGGGCGCTGAATTATATAAAGTCGTAACGATCGACAGCATCATCTCAAAAACTCTTCATGTATTTCGTAGCATCCGGACCCGTATTGAGAATGAGATCAATAATACTAACGCGATGTTCGAACGGTGGAGACAACTGGTTGTACTCTGGATATCCGTCGTAATCCATGTATCGTAAGGTAATATCGTCGCGGCTAAACTTTTCCTCATCGAGGTAGTTTTTCGCCGCTGGTCCAGAGATATAGACGTTGGCACCTGTCTGTTTGCATAGGTTGACTAGTCGCTCAGTCTGTCCAGCCGTTGAATTGTAGTCCATGGACCATGAGATCTTGGTTCTGATACCAAGTACGTCACAGATGGCCGTCAGAAATCGGTAGTTAATGCGCGACAGGAATCTTTCTTCCGAGTCAAGATAGAGACTTTCGAACTGGTCTTTATACTTGGAAAAGTATTTAGCTTTGGAATAGTTGTGGACAATTGTGGTCCAGTGTTGTCTGCGCCACTGAGTATTGCTAATCGTAGTCTCCATCACTTTTTGCAGATACTTCCCCTTGACTTCCACAGGTATCGTCAGCCACTTTGGACCGGTTGGGGTCTTGATAATATTTCGGTTTCTCCAATCTCGTCGGGTGAACTGCATATCGTCATACAGAATGAATTCGTCCACCATGTTGATCATGTCAAAGTACCCTTTCCAGGGTATGTAGCTTGACTGGACGATTGCTACGGTTTTGTGGGCGTTTGGCACTAATCTTGACGGACGAATTGTGTGCAGCTAGACTCGAAAAATCTTAGCTTATCGCCGCTTTTACAGGCAATACGGCACGGCGAATGACTATACATTACTTTAGGTTTGCCTCGGCGACCTTTCAGGGAATAAGTGACCAACGCTGGTTTCGCCCACGGATGTCTGCTTGGTAAAAGCCCTCTCCTAAATCGCTCCTGAACTCGATGAATCCACTAGTTAGAGTTGAACACGTAAGTAAACAGTATCGCCTAGGTGGCGCAGAAGCCCACTATCAAACCTTGCGGGACGTAGTCATGTCTGCGGTACGACAACCATTCAGGCGCAGGCGAGGTGTGAACAAGAGACAAGACTCAGGAACGATCTGGGCGCTCAAGGATGTCGGCTTTGAAATTGAGAAGGGTGAAGTTGTAGGCATAATTGGTCGCAATGGAGCGGGAAAATCAACTTTACTAAAGGTTCTCTCACGCATCACTGAACCAACCTCTGGTCGTGTCGAACTTTATGGACGCATCGCAAGCCTCCTCGAGGTGGGGACCGGTTTTCATCCTGAATTAACGGGACGGGAAAACATTTATCTAAACGGCTCCATCCTGGGTATGCGTAAAGCGGAGATCGAAAGTAAGTTTGATGAGATCGTCTCCTTCGCCGAGATTGAAACTTTCCTGGACACCCCGGTCAAATTCTATTCGTCAGGCATGTACGTTCGTCTTGCGTTTGCAGTGGCCGCGCACCTCGATCCCGAAATTCTTATTGTTGACGAAGTGCTATCGGTTGGTGATGCGCCATTCCAAAAGAAGTGCATGGGAAAGATGCGAGATGTGGCTCAAGCAGGACGCACAATTCTATTTGTGAGTCATAACCTGGGAGCAGTTACTCAGCTTTGCAGCAGAGGGATCATCCTCTGCAATGGCTCTGCCGTCTTCGACGGAGAGGCGTCAACGGCAGTGACAGAATATCTCAAGGAGATGAGAAGCACTTCGAACACCATCAACTTTGCGGAAGAACCAAAAAACGATATGCAAATCCTCTCCATCTCTGTCATTTCTCAAGGTGGTGAAGTCATCAGTTCACAACGACATACTGAACCGTTTTTGCTCGTTATAAAGTACCGAGTGTCGAATTGGAAAGTTGGAGCACATGTGTGCCTTGATGTGTTCGACGAGCGAGGTCTTCGTTTGCTCTGGGCAACTGACGTTGCCACTGTCGAGGATATGACTACTGACAGGAAGCCCGGAATATATGAAGCGCGTATCTCGATTCCAGAAATGGTTCTAGCGCCTGGATTCTACTTCTTCTCAACCGGAATCTACGCACCAGGTAGAGCTCAACCTTTCGATCACCGCGAAAATGCCGTGAGCATTGAGATAATTGATGGCGGGTCGTTGCTCTCTAACTTTGGCATTAAACCACATGCCGCAACGATGATTCCGCTGCGCTGGGAAACGTCAGAAATTGAACTGTACACTTGATCTTTCCTTTGAATATCTCAGCCAAAGATGTGTTGATGCTTCAACTTCGGAGTGAAATTCTTCGACATCACCCGGCCTGTTAATACGGATGATCACTAAAGCCTCGCTCATCCGAAACGGCCATTGTCACACGCTCGCTTAACGGAATCGGATCCGTGGCCACATACGTAAACCGCTTCTTCAGTTTGAGAAATGGCTTTTCGAGCCAGTGGAAGGACGCCGCAGCCATCATTATTGTGAGCGCCAGTCCCATCAACGCGTGAAGAGCGCTGTATTTCGTAAGAAAAAAGGAAGCAATCGCGAGTCCCAAGGCGTGAAAGACATACAGACCATAAGACATTCGTCCGAGATAAACGAGTACAGGATTTGAGAGATTTCCACTCAGGGTGGCGACGAGGATCATTGAGCTTGCTGCAATGACCAAAGGAAACGAGGCGACATCAGGGTAAATTAAGAAACTCCGAAACCGTATCGTTAGCACCCAAACGCATATTCCTAGAAGTCCCAAGAAAAGACGGACGAAGAACGATAAGCGCGGAGTCCTCCCACGAAGCAACAAAGCGATAAGTGCGCCGGCTGCAATCGCATCAAACCACGTCACGGTACTGCACCAAAATGCAATAAACCCGGCGCCTTTTTTCTCCATCACGATCCGGGTCACATTTGCGATAACGATTAGACCAATGCAGATGTGCTTCAGATACCGAATTCCGACTTGGGAAATAATCAGAGGCCATGCAAGATAGAACTGCTCTTCTACCGAGATACTCCAGAGCGGACCCGCCACTGAGTCGCCCATACCATTAGTGAAAACACAGGCCCAGTTGCCTACGAACAGAACCATCGATAGGAAGAAGTTCGTCTGGAGTGAATAAATTGAATCCTTAGGTATTGCCAGATAAACGAGCAATAAGAAGAAGTAGTAGAGTGGCCAGATCCGCAATGCTCTTCTTACATAGAACGACTTCACGTCCAGCCTTCCGCGGCGGTCGAGTTCACGAACCAGCAACTCAGTAATCAGGTATGAGCTCAGCACAAAAAACAGGACCACCCCCAACCCGCCCGAGCCAATGGTCTTGCTGATCCAAAGTGCCAGGGTTGGAGAGGCCCCGAGCTGATTGTAATAATCTGGATCTATTGAAAACGCATGGCTAATGAAGACAAACACAAAGGCGAAGAACCGCAAACAGTCCAGTTGCGGACGATAGAAAGTCTGTTCTGTGTGTTTCACTCCGTCCAAAACAGGTCACGGCTCCGGTCGCTAATGTCAGAAAGCCCGCGTGATTAAACAAAAATTTGAGGTTTGACGCACGTCGGTATTGATCAACCTCTCGTGGTTCGGGTCAAAATGTATTATCTGTAAGAAGGGGTTTCGCTTAGTAGTTACTACGCAGTGTTTCGTGTTGAAAATTGGAAGGCGTATTAAGAGACTGTTATATTGAAAAGAAGCGAATCAAGGGAAGCTAACTCGCGATCACTTTCCCGAGTACAAACTAACGAACATTACTTTCATTCTCGAGAAGTTGGGCAACAGTCTTGAGACTCTCAGTTGCAATGTGCACCTACAATGGTGCTCGATATTTAGACGACCAGTTGGCCAGCCTCGCAGCACAAACCCGAGCGCCCGACGAACTGATCATATGTGACGACTGCTCCACTGATGAGACCGTTAGCCACCTAAAGAGGTTTGCGGATGAAGCACCATTTCCTGTTCGAGTTCAAGTAAATGAAACTACCTTAGGCTCAACCAGAAATTTCGCGCAGGCAATTGAACAATGCCACGGAGATCTGATTGCCCTATGTGATCAGGATGATATCTGGAATCCTGAAAAGCTCGCGCTCACCGAGCAGAAGTTTATCGAGAATCCCAAGACAAGCCTGGTGTTTACCGATGCCGATCTCGTGGACGAGAACGCGCAGTCGTTGAACTACACTCTGTGGGAATCACTTCGGTTTGACGAGAATCTACAAAAACAAATCAAGGGTCCCGGCGCGTTTGAGTTACTGAACTTTCGTACGCTCGTAACAGGTGCGACGATGATGTTTCGCGCGAAGTTTAAGGAACTCGTGCTGCCGATACCCGAAACTATTCCCTTGATTCACGATGGCTGGATTGCCTTGCTGATCTCGCTGACTGGTACGTTGGACATAATCGATCGACCGCAGATGAAATACCGGCAACACTCAAAACAACAGTTAGGCGTACCCCAAAAAGGACAACTACCTCCACCATCTGGTCTCGTAATTGACGCGCAAAGACGCTACGACTACAAGTCGGAGATTCAAAAGCTTGAAGCTGTGTATGAGCGATTTGAACAAACTAGCCCACGATATCCCGTGATGGCTGGGGCGAATCTCGACAAGCGCTTGCATCACCTCAAACATCGAGTTCAGATTTCGAACCAGGGACTAGCCAGAATTCCGGGGGCCTTAGATGAGTTATTGAGTGGACGTTATCATCAGTATTCGAGTGGGTTTAAAAGTTTTGTGAAGGACTTAGTACGGTCGTAACCGACATTGTAAGTTCGGGAATTCGTGGATCGTTTAGGCGCTACAACGAAATCCACAAAAGCAAAATTCGGGAATTTCTGTTCAGGTTTGCACAATTACCATGCTTGTGTTTTCCTCGTTGCGAATCTGAAAGCGCTATCTTTTATGCAAAGCTGTTTATCCTGTAACATCTCGTAGATTCCTGTATGGAAAATGTTAGTTTACCGGCCGAGCCCCTCGTCGTCATTCAGCCGAGCAGAAAATGGAATTTTCTCAGCCTGAAAGATATCTGGGCGTATCGTGAGCTGCTCTTTTTCCTGACTTGGCGCGACGTCAAGGTGCGTTACAAACAGACTGCAATCGGTGCCGCATGGGCCATACTACAGCCACTCTTCATGATGCTGATCTTTACGATCTTCTTCGGCAGACTGGCCGGCGTCGGCTCCTCGGGTATTCCTTACCCACTCTTTGCCCTTGCTGGACTCGTACCCTGGACCTTCTTTAGCAACGCGATAACAGCCAGCGGTAACAGTCTTGTAGGCAGTTCTCATCTGATCACTAAAGTTTACTTTCCGCGTTTAATTGTTCCGGCGGCGGCGATGCTTGCTGGTTTGGTTGACTTCCTGCTGGCGTTCTTATTGCTCTGCTTATTGATGCTCTACTATCGCGTCACGCTAACGGTGCAAATATTCTTCCTGCCCGTGTTGGTTTTAATGACCGCACTGTTTAGTCTTGGAGTGGGCACGTGGATGTCGGCTCTGAACGTGAAGTATCGTGACGTGCGCTTTGCCTTGCCGTTTCTCATTCAGCTGTGGCTGTTCGTATCGTCGGTAATCCTCCCCTCCTCTTCAGTTCCCCCGAAGTGGCGTTGGTTACTATTGTTCAATCCAATGTCCGGAATCATCGAAGGTTATCGCTCCGCACTCTTAGGACTTCCTTTTGACTGGACTGCCCTCAGCGCCGCTGCCGTGCTAACGCTTCTATCACTGCTCTATGCGATCTATGCCTTTGCACGAGTAGAACGAAGCTTCGCCGACATCATTTAAGAGCACGATTCGAGCATGCAACCAATCATCCGGGTTCAAGATCTGAGTAAGCTCTATTACCTGGGGCGTTCCGCAAACTCATATACGACGCTTCGCGAAGCGCTCGTCGATCTTGCACGTGTACCGATGCGTTATCTCAAGGGTAACGAAGAACCTGAAAAACTCTGGGCCTTGAAGAACGTGAGTTTTGAAGTGCTGCCAGGTGAAGTGATTGGCATCATCGGTCGTAACGGCGCTGGAAAATCTACTCTGCTGAAAATACTCTCCCGCATCACCGAACCAACATCGGGGCGCGTGGAGCTGTATGGACGCGTGGCCAGCCTGCTCGAAGTTGGCACTGGCTTTCATCCGGAATTAACTGGTCGAGAAAACATTTTCCTTAACGGGTCGATTCTGGGGATGACGCGAAAAGAGATCGAGTTGAATT
>Ga0163163_10004158_pt1 | contig 12337 bp, 12 predicted proteins | sample S65metaG_FD_119766 | JGI IMG/M metagenome (GOLD analysis project Ga0163163, IMG submission 119766) | Switchgrass rhizosphere microbial communities from Kellogg Biological Station, Michigan, USA - S6-5 metaG | ecosystem: Host-associated > Plants > Roots > Rhizosphere > Soil | place: USA... | reverse complement strand
TTCCTTTGTCACCGGTGCGACCACGGCGGCGAAGGCGGGAGCGCAAGTGGCTCAGGTGCCGCACCACACCTTCTCGTTGTGGAACAATTATCAGGTCGCGCGGCGATGGGGCGGGGGTCTCGGAGTGCTGCAACGGACGGATATGTTCGCAGCCATCGACGATACCGTGACGCTGCCCGGCTACGTGCGCGCGGATGCTGCTGTGTACTACTCAATCAGCGAGAAGGTCCGGCTGCAGGCGAATGTCGAGAATCTGTTCAACGCGAAATACTATCTGAACGCGGACAGCAATACCAACATTTCGCCGGGTTCCTCGCGCGCGGTGCGAATCGCGCTGGCGGCCCGATTCTAATACCGGCCACCGGCGGCACGGCCGTGAAGTGGTGTTCGACTTATCTCGCTGCGCGTCCGTGGTGTCGAACGCTCAGTTGCCATTGCCCTGAACTAGGTCCGCAGTCACCGCCGTCAGAGAGCCGAACAAGCCGTTGGATTCACTGTTCGGCCCCGCAGCGAAGAACAGAGTGGTCAGCGGGCCGGAATTGGCTGCGCCACTGCCGAAACCGATGCCCCATAAACCGTCGATGGCGATTGGCTGGCCGCCCGCAGCCACTGGCTGTAGCAGCTTGCCCGCATAAGCGCCCGACGTCGAGTTGAACGCTAGGATCTCGCCGCTGCCGAATTGTCCCACCAGCAGATGATGGCTGAAGGTGCCGAATTCGCTGGGGGCCATCGCGAGTCCCCAGGGTGCGTTCAGATCGTTGACATGTTCAAACCACTGGATCAATTTGCCGGCGGGAGTGAACGCTCCGATGAGTCCCTGGCCCGGCCCTTGTACCTCGTCGTCCCCGCCAGCTTCCTTTTTTGCAAAGGCCACAAACAGGGTGTCGCCAATGTTCTGGATGTTGAAGGGCGAGAACCCGCGCGGCTTTCCGGAGAAGAAACTGTTGTTGTTACCTTGGCCGTTATTGTTGCCTTGGTTGTTGTCGTTGCCCTTGCCTTTGTTGTCGTCGTCGCCCTTGCCCGTCGTCACACGCTGAAAGTTGGCATCGAACACATCGATATGGCCGCCATGGAAATCAGCAGCATAGAGCCGCGGGTTGCCGTCCACCATGGCCATGGTGAGGCCTTTATAAACCGCTCCCGCCGTTGTTATTACAACCGTAGCCTGAGTGCCGCCATTCCACGCCGAGATGGTTCCGTCCTCGGAAGCGAATATGAAGCGAGCCGCGCCCAATCCTGGTATTACGAAGCTTGAAGTCCCATTGAAGATCACCCCTGTCGGCGCACCCGGCACCGTGACAACCAGCGGATTGGGAACACCAGCGGCGTTGTAGAGGGTGCTCTTACCAGTACCGTTGTCGGAAACCCACCACGGGCTGGTGGCGGAGCGTGCGATCCCCCATCCATTCACCAAATTCGTGTCGGTTTTGGCAGCTTGGCCGGTTTGATTAGAGACCAAATTGACCTGAGTGTAGTGTTGGGCCGAGGCGGAGCCTGCCAGAAAGGTCAGCGGAAGCGTAGCGAGTATCATCGGCGCGAGACGGGGGAACCGAAAACGTTGCATTCGAGTATTACTCCTTCGGAGAGTGGATTCCCGAGCGTACGCCGGTGTTAAGGCGAGGTTGTAAAACGACGGTAAAGATTTTGTAAAAAAAACTCAGGCCGGCGAGGGGAACAGCCTACATAAAGTAGTCTTTGACCTTGCCCAGAATGCCCTTCTCGCTAGGCTCGTTTTCCGCCGGGAGAAGTTCGCGAAGCTGCTCGAAGAGCTTGCGCTGCTCGCGCGAGAGTTTGGTCGGGATGCGCACGTCGAGATGTACAAACATATCGCCGCGACCGCTGCCATTGACGTGCGGCACACCCAGGCCCTTGATGCGGACTCGCTGGCCGGCTTGCGAGCCTTCCGGAATCTTCACAGTCTGCAAACCGTCCAGAGTGAGAATATCCACCGATGCGCCGAGTGCGGCCTGCGCGGTGTTGATGGGCACGGTGCAATGGAGGTCGTCTTCATGGCGCTCGAAGATGGGGTGAGTCTTCACCTTGAGCACCACGTAGAGGTCGCCGGTGCCGCCACCGTTTACGCCGGGCTGCCCCTCCTGCGAGAGCCGCAGTTGAGTGCCGTCGTCGACGCCCGCCGGAATGTTCACCTTCAGCTTGCGCTCACGCTTCAGGTAGCCTTCGCCTTTACATTCCTTGCAGGGACGGCGAATGATCTGGCCGCGCCCTCCGCACTGACTGCACGTACGGCGCACGGAAAGAAACGCCTGCTGATAAATCACTTCGCCCTTGCCGCGGCAGATGGGACAAGTGGTGAGCCCGTCTTCCGGTTCGGCGCCCTTGCCGGTGCAGCGGCCGCATTCTTCCAGCCGCGGAACCTGAATGTCGATCGAGATGCCGCGCATGGAGTCTTCGAAAGTGATCTCCAGGTCGTAGCGGACATCGTCGCCCCGCTGGGCGCGCGCGCGGCGCTGCTGACCCCGGCCGCCGCCTCCGAAGACGTCGCCGAATCCGAAAACATCGCTCAGGATGTCCGCCAGATCGGGGAATCCGGCGGAGGGATCGAATCCGTTGCCGGCCGCAGAGGACACGCCCTTATGGCCGAAGCGATCGTAGGCGGCCCGCTTCTGGGCGTCGCTCAGAACGCTATAGGCTTCGGCGGCTTCCTTGAATCTCTCTTCCGCATCGTGGTTGCCGGGATTGCGATCGGGATGATATTCCAGCGCCAGCTTGCGATAGGAAGCCTTGAGTACAGTCTCCTCGCAGTCGCGGGTGACGCCGAGTACTTCGTAATAATCGCGTTTCGTTACGCTCACTTCTTATACCTATTTGGAACCGCGCTCGACCGCGACTTTCACCATTGCGGGGCGCAACAGACGGTTCTTGAAATTGTAGCCTCTTTGGTACTCATCGAGCACCGTATGATCGGCGGCTTCATCGGTCTCCACCATTTCCACGGCGTGGTGAACATGCGGATCGAACGGTTGTCCTGTGGATACGATCGGCTCTAATCCCAATTTCTTCAGGGAGTCATAAAACCGCTGGTAAATCATCTCCATCCCTTTGCTGTATTCCTTGTCGGACGACTCGCTTTTGATGGCCCGTTCGAAGTCGTCCAGGATGGGGAGCAGCGCGCGCACCGCTTCGGTGCTGGCATATTCGGCAAACTCGACCCGTTCCTTCTCCGCCCGCTTGCGCGAGTTCTGAAACTCAGCTTGGGCACGCAGGAAACGGTCCTGCAGTTCGGCTAATTCGGCCGCCACTTTATCGCGCTCCGCCGTCAGCGCGGCAATAGAATCGGTCGGCTCGACGGCCGCGGTAGTCTGCGCCGCGGGCGATTCAGGCTCGTCTTTGGTAATGCTGTCGCTACTCATTTTCTTTCCATTTCGCACAATTCCAGCGTAACATTGCTTGCCAGCCGCGGACTAAGTTGTGGTTGCCGAGCCGGTTACGAATCGACGAACGCCTGGCCGACATTCTGCACCGCCGACATCACGCGGCCGTAGTTCATGCGCATCGGCCCAAGTACGGCGATGACAGCTGAAATGCCGTTGGCGAGCTGCACCGGGACTCCGATGAGCGAGAGCTCACCCATCGACGGATGCGTGGAGGCGAGCCCCACGTGCACCCCGATTTCGCCGGCGGGCTGCTCGAGGAAGCGATCCACCAGTTCGAGGACGCGCTTCTTTTCTTCCAGCGCGCGGAACAGCTCGCGCGTCTTTTCCTTGGTGAGGTGCAGGTCAAGCCCCACCAGATTGCTGGCGCCCTCCATGTGGACCTCGGGCGTCGATGCGAAGTCGAGCAGTCCCTTGGAATACAGCAGCGTCAGCTTGCGCAGAATTTCGTCGTAAGTCGCGCTGGCGTGTTCCAGGCGCGCGGAGAGTTCCTTGCGCACCTGCTCCAGAGTCCAGCCCGCGAAGTTGCGGTTCACGTAGTCGCGGATGGAGGAGAGCTCGTCGCCGCTGAGAAATTCGTCCAGCGTAACCACACGGTTGTGGACTTCGTGATCGCGGGTCACCACCACCATCAGCACGCGGCGGTCCTGCAGCGAGACTAGTTCGATATGTTCCAGGGCGGGGCTGATCTGGCGAATTGCGGCGGCGATGCCAAAGCCGCGGGTCATGTCCATCAGCATGCGCGACGTGTATTCGACGCGCTGTTCCACCGTTTCGAGACGGCCGAACTCGGCGCGCAGGCGCTCGATTTCGGCGGCGGCCATGCGGCGCAGAGTTAAGGACTGCACGTAGCTGCGGAAGGCTTTCTCAGTGGGGATGCGGCCGGCCGAGGTATGCGGCTGATGCAGGTAACCTTCTTCATCCAGGTCCGCCATGACGTTGCGAACCGAAGCAGCGCTGAGGGTGTCGCCGCGGCGGCGTGCGATGGAGCGCGAAGCTACCGGCTCGCCAGTCTCGATGTAAGCAGCGACGATTTCGTGAAGCAGCTCGCGGCTACGCGGAAGCATGGAAACAGCCTAACTCCTGTATGTATTTTAGCGCCAACGAGATACCGGGGTCAACCGTAAGCATTGTCAAAGATTCAGCCAGTTCATTATTAATCATCCTAATTCACTACTGAACGTCATCAGAATCCACTGTTAAAGGTTATCCAAGTTCACCGGTACCAGATCACTGTTGAAGGATATCTAGTTCACGTGGGCAAACACGATCAATGGCTCCCCATCAAAGGCGTGGATTCGATGACGTATCACACGCGGCAAGACCTGCCGGCGACACGCTCCACACGCAGCGCAACGGGTTCGACTCCGCCTACCTATTCGACGTACGCGCCAACTACAGCGGCGGGGCGCAGCCCATCCGTATTCTGCCGGAGGGCCGTGACACGTCCGCAACGCTGGATTCGCTCTTCGGTACCGCGGCCCTGAGCTTCACCGGTGCTTTCAACAATGAGGGTAGTGACAACGAGGTCACCGGATGGCATGTCTCAGACGGCGATCCGTCGGTTCTGGGCTTGCTGGGCGCGAAGATTCCCGAGCCTTTCGAAGACGGATGGCGCGTGTTCTTTACCCAGCAGCACGGCGATAATTTCACCCCGCACATGGAGGTCATGATAATGACGACAACGGTAAAGGTAATGGCAAAGGGAATGGCAACGGAAACGGAAAGGGCAACGGAAAAGACTAGTCGAAGTCTTGACGCCTGAGTGAAGGTCCTGAAGGAGCAGGTGCCGGATTCGGCTACCTGCTCCCGATGGAGTCTTGAAAACGGCACCCCCGACGGACGTTTGAAGCTCCCACGCCGCAAAGACATACTACCTTTCCCTCCTGCTGCAACCAATTCCCAATCCAACACTGGGTTCCGATTTCGTGAGGCTCCAGAGTGACTAAGCCCGCGAGTGGTTGAATCGCTATCGCCTTTCACAAATATCATTGTCATCATTCGGTTGCGTCAAAATGAAATAGACGAGAGATTGCTAGAGGTTCACTGAAGGAGACAGTCTATGGCAGCAACCGATATTCTGCAGCAGATTGGCGAATCATTGGGATCGAGCGCCACAGTGAAGGCGGTGTTCGGCGAGCCGGTTCACGCCGCGGGCAGGACCGTGATCCCGGTGGCCAAAGTCGCGTATGGATTCGGCGGCGGCTTCGGCACCGGGCACGGGAAAACCGAATCCGACAAAGGCCGGCATGGAGAAGGCGGCGGCGGAGGGGGCGGAGTCCGCGCGTATCCCGCGGGCGCTCTCGAAATCACGGAAGAGGGCACGCGCTTCATCCCATTTCCCGACCTGCGATTGATGGCAGGCGCCTTTGCGGGGGGCGCGTTGCTGGGCGCGCTGCTCTTGGGCAGACGGCGAAGATCGTAAGCACTTCGCCGCCCGCAGCGCGCGGATTGCCGGGCCGTTAAAGCGCGGCGATACCGGCGGCCGCTACCTGCTCGTCTTCGCTCGACTTGACGCCGGAGACGCCGACGCCGCCGACACATTCGCCTTGATAGAAGATGGGCAGACCGCCCTGCACCGGCGCGCGATTGGGGAAAGTGCCGAGCGCGGGGCGCTCCTTCACCATCTCTTCCAGGGCCTTGCTCGGCATGCGGCCGAGTGCGGCGGCGCGGGCCTTCAGGATCGCGATGTCGGGCGACTGGGCGGTGGCGGTATCGAGACGCTCCAGAGCTAGAAGGATTCCGGAGTCGTCTACCACGGCGACAGTGACGGCCCACTTGTTCTTCGCGGCCTCGGCCTTCGCGGCCGCAATGACGCGATTAGCGTCGTCTAGAGAGAGACAATTCTTTGTGCGCATAAGTTGTTAGTCTATCGTACGTCAGGGTCTACGCCAGAGCCGCGTTAAGAATTTCCTGAACAAGCGCGTCGTAGGTCACGCCGGCGTTGAGCGCGGCCTGCGCGAAATCCTCATCGGCCGCGAGCGATGGGTTGGGGTTGGCCTCGATCACGAAGACGTCGCCTTTTGGTGTTATGCGGACGTCGATGCGTCCGAAGCCGCGGATCTTCAGCAGGCGGTAAACCTTCTTGGCGAGCTGCGCGAGCTGTAGGGGCAGGCGGTCGGGCAAAGGCTTGGCGGGCCCGTTGGTGATGCCCCACTTCTTGCGGTATTTTTCATTCCACTTGGCGTGGTAGGTAGCGAACTTAGGCGTGTCTTCCGGCACCTGCTCGAAGAAAATCTCACGCGGCGGAAAAACCGTGAGGCGATGGTTGCCGAGGACGCTCAGGTACAGCTCGCGGCCGTCGACGTATTCCTCGATCAAAACATCGCAGCTGAATTTTTGATGGATGAAGCGGATGCGCTCGATGGCCTCGGCTTCATCGCGCGCGAAGGAGGCTTTGCTGATGCCGTCGGAGGATTCCTCGCCCACCGGCTTGACGAACGCCGGGTAGTTGAAGCGCGCCAGGTGGCGCAGCGGATGGGCGTGATTCGAGACCACGAAATTGGGCGAGTGGACGCGATGGTAGGCCAGCACTTTCTTGGCGAGCGCTTTGTCCTTGCAGAGCAGCAGGGCGTCGGGTCCGGAGCCGGTGTAGCGCACCTTCATGAGATCCAGCAGGGCCGGGATGTTGGGCTCATGCGAGCGGTCGTGATGGAAGGATTCCGAGAGATTGAAGACCAGGTCGGGCGCATAACTAGTCAGCTTTTCGACGATGGCGGGGACGTTGTCGAAAACCGCGAGCGTTTCGACGTCGTGGCCCAGGCGCTTCAGGCATTCGAGCACGCAGGCTTCGGTGGGCTTGTCCTGTTCCTTGAGCGACTCGGGGGAGAACTCCTGAGTGGGATCGACAGCGTGCGCGAGGTCGAAGAGGGCGAGGATCTTCATGCTAGACCGACCTCTTGAAGCGGCCGGTATAAAGATGGTTCGTGACCATTGCGGCGAGGTAGGAGGCGATGTCGAAATGCAGCCGCGCTGGTTCGGCGTGAGTTTTCAGCTTGAGTTCCTGGCAGCGGTGGATTAGTTTTTGTACCAGCATGTTGACAGTGTATTTGCGCTGGCCGGTCCATTGCACGATCGACGCGATAAGGGCGGCACGGTGCTGGCGCATGAAGCGCGCAGCCGTTTCTTTCGGCGATTCGCCGCCGGGCTCGATGTGGCCGAAAATCGAGCGGAGATCAGCGTCGTAGAAATCCGGAAAATCTTCGGCGTAGAGTTTGCGGCGCGTCGTGTAATGGCGGGCGAGCGTGCTGCGCAGCTTGCGGGCGTCGGAGATGCGGCGTCCGCGCTTGACGGTCGGTTTGGTGAGGGCGACCTCCTGCATCAGCGTTTCGACGTATTCCAGTTTTTCGAGAGCCTTCCAGCCGCGGTAGCGCTGGCGCCAGTCGTCAGGCGAAGAGGAAAGCCACACCGCGAAAGTTTCGGCGAAGTCCTCGTCGGGGTGGGCCTGCGCATACCAGTTGGGCAAATGGCGGACGAAGCTGCGGCTGTAGGGTCGCGGTGTGTAGGTTTCGGGCGTGTACTCGGTCTCGGGGCTACCGAAGATGCTCTGCCATGCGGGGCGCGCCGAGAAGCGGTAGGCGTGATCGATGGCGTGGCCGCATTCATGGCGCAACAGCATCTGGCACCATTCGGCAGTGCCGCCTTCCACTTCGAGCATCAGGCGGAGTTCGAGCGCCTTGAGGCGCGGATGCGCGAGATAGAACGGGATGGCGATCGCGCAGGCGCCTTCGGGGGAGAACCATTCGTCGCCGAGGTAGCAATCGGGCCGGAGGGCGACGCCGCGGAGGGCAAGGTCGTCGTGAAACTGGCGGAGGCGCGGCTCGAGTTCGGAGCCTTCGATGCGCACGTCGAGATCGCAGATGCGGATGGCCAGGAGCTCCTCGTCTCTTAGCGTGACCCAGGCGGGAGGTGCCGGAAGAGGCGCGGGCGCGGCAGGCGGCGCGGACCCAACAGGGGACGGCGCCGTTTTCTCCTCAGCCGCAATTTCCATCTCTCTATCCTAACGGTGCGGCGGCGGTTTTTGAGGATTGGCCGTCAGTTGGGAGCTAGCGAAAGCGCGCGAAACGTAGTCACGAACTCGATTGCGGCGGTGTTCCCACGCGTGCCCGGGTACTCGGCTCCCTGCTGAATGGTGTATCCGAACTTGACTAGCTGATGCGTATTCGCGCGGAAGCCGGCGGCGAATTCGTAGGTTTGATACCCAGGGAATGCATTGGCGCGCAGGTATCCCATGCGGACCGCGCCGTACCAGCGGGGTGTCACAGTCCGCCGCACCTCTACATATCCCATGTGCTGCGTGAAAGTGGGAATCGCGCGGTAATCCATCTGAAAATGTTGCAGCTCTCCCCATGCGTTCCAGTGTCCCGCGCCCCACTCGACGTCCAGTCCGTAGCCGCTTCCCGGCAAGTCGCGAGGGTTGGCCTCTCCGGGAAAGAAGAAAGCATATTGGCGGTGCAGATACGGACCGTAGTAAGCGGAACCGCCGACGCGAAGGCCTTGGCGAATGGTGTAGCCAAGCCCTCCGGCCCAGTTGCCGTATTGATCTTTGTCGAACACGCTCCGCCTGTTGGCCGGAGATGAATTTACGAACTGGGCTCGCGCGTCCAGCTTGCCTGCGGTACAGTCAACCTGGGCGCCGACCAGGCCTTGGAACGTGACTGGCTTGTAGTAGTAACCATAAGCCGACGGAACTCCAATGAGCGGGTTGTCCGCGGAATCGTAGCGCTGCAAGAACGCGCCAAATGCTGAAGATAGTTGCCCCACGCGAACTACCAGCGAGCGATTGCGTTCCCAGAAGCGCGAGTAGCCCAGGTTTAATTGCAGCAGGTCGCTTTTCACGCCGTAGCCCTGGGTCTCGAATTCCTCTTGGAAATAAGGGCGCGAGTGAACTTGCATGGCACCCGATATGGTCCAGTGCGAGTTGAGTTTCCAGGTTGGGTATAGGATCGCTCGGAAGCCGCCGGTTACTTCGGACCCGTTGCGCGGCGGCTCCGAAAATTCTGGTGAGTAAGATGAAACTGCGCTGAGAGTGGTTCTCAGTTCGAATCCCGAATCCGCCTCTTGAGCGCACACAGAGGCTGCAATAAGCATGAGGAAGGCGAAGGCTCTCATGAGGCCTCCCGTTCGCGCCCAACTATTTCTAACGCCGCCGGCGCGGAGGGAACAGGCCGGTCTATTTCACTCTGCACCGCCTCCGACAGACTGTGCAGGGACTGACTTCCGGTGAACGCCACCTGCTGCTTGCGTTGATCTCCCAACAGGGCGAACGCCTCGACCACTTGGGGATCCATCTCAGAGCCCGACACGCTTCTGAGTACAGCGATCGCCTCCGCATGACTCTTGCCCCGCCGGTAAGGCCGGTCTGATGTCATGGCGTCATAGGCATCCGCCACTTTGACGATCCGAGCATAGAGCGGCGTTTCCTCCCCCTTCAAACCATGCGGATAACCTGTGCCATTCAAGTTTTCGTGGTGCAGTTCCACGATGCTGAGATAGGCTTCCAGGCCCTGGACGTTCTCCAGAATTCGTTTCCCAATGACAGGGTGCTGCTGGATCAACTCGGTTTCCTCCGGCGTCAGACGGCCGGGTTTCTGCAGGACCAGATCCGAAATTCCGATCTTGCCCAGGTCATGCAGCAAGGCCCCGACGCTGATGATTTCCATGTCCTCCTCCGCAAGGTTCATGGCCTTGGCGATGGCGCAAGAATATTCGCTTACGCGACGGCTGTGGCCTGCGGTGTAAGCATCGCGGGCGTCCAATGCCTGCGCTAGAGATCCAACAAACTGCACGTAGGCCCGCGTCAGTCGTTCGCGGCTCTCGCGCACTGCCTTCGCGGCATTGTTGAAGCCCTGTGTCAGATCCCGAATCTCTTGCGCGCCGCCGCGGTTTTCAGGAAATTCGGGCAGCTCTCCCGTAGCGGCGCTGAGGCGTAAATGCGTCACTACATCGACGAGAGGCTGGGCGATAGAGCGTGACGACAGCGCGCTGATTCCCAGCATCGCCGCCAGCGCTATGAATCCGGCCACCAGAAACAGCTTTCGTAAGACGATTTGCAGCGGCGCGCTGGCGGCGTCCACGTTTTGCAGACTGCGCAATGTATAACTCTCGTCCCCGCTTCCATTCGGCCGCCCGAGGGGAGTCGAAAGATATTCTTGCCCCTGTATCCGAAGATCACAATCGGCAGCGGGAGAACAGGCCGCGAGCGCATGCTCTATCTGTGACGGCGCCAGGTCTCTCATCTGCGCCGCGACCACCACGTCCTTTTGCAGCAAAACGGCGGGCACGCCGAAGCGCGAGATATCGAAACGGCCACCCACGGTGAGCGTCGCGACCTGCGAGTCTGCTTCGCGGATGGGAACGGACGTAACTTCATAGAGCGTGCCATCGGCCGAGAAAAAGCCTTGCTCAGGCGGGTGCAAGCGGGCGAAATTGACGGGCGCGAACCCTCCGGCGTAGCGAACGACGGCCGCCAGCGGCTCTCCGCGCACGCCGGACACCATCATGAAGTCGAAACTGAGCGAGTCGCAGATCTCGCTGAGCTGATCCTGCACTGTGTTGCGCGCCAGTTCGTTTGTGCCGCCCTCGGCCGCCAGCAGCTGCAGCCCAGCCTTGAGACTCGGATTTTCGCCGATGCCTTCCAGTAACTTTCGATTTCGGCCTTCATTGCGAGCCTGTTCACGCGCCAAGGCTACTTGGTTATCTCGCACGGAAGTGCGCAAGCCGTCGCGGACAGTGGCCATCACCGACGCCCGTATCGCCCAAAAACTAACGGCGAGAAGCACCGCGAATGGTATGAACGAACTGAGGAATGTGCGCGTAGCGAACCGCATGTTCATCTGTGCGCGACGCGGCTGGCGTCAGTGGGCTCGGCGTAGGGGAGCGTGAAACTCACCGCGGCGTCTTGTTTTTCGCCGATGATCACTGTCTTGCGGAATGTTCCCGCGGTCTTGTGCCAGGCGACGACGGTATAGGTTCCGGCAGGCACATCTTTTAGCGTAAAGACACCGTCTCTATCGACGACCACTGCCCATCGGCTGGGAGCCACGACGATGCTCGCGGCCATGTTTGAATGCAGGTGGCAGTAAACGGCTACCACTCCCGGAACTGGAAACGTGACCAGGCGGCTTTGCCCTTCACGATAATTCCCTAAGTCGAAACTCTTGGCCTTGGAGAGCGAAAAAACGTTGTGGAAAATCGGATCGAAATTCGGGAAGGATACAGTGGCGCCGGCTGGAATGACCACCAGATCCGGTACAAACCGCCGGTCTTTCTGCTCGATGGATGCTTTGGCGATTTCGGTAACGGGTGATTTCGGGCCACCTTCGAGATACACCGCTACGTGCGAACGTTCGAGCGCGAGAGGGTCCGCTTCGGCGTCCGCTCTTAGTTCCACAGCCACGCCGCGCTGATACATTCCCACGGAGGCGGTAACGTTGTGGCGGGACAACTTCCTGTCGATGATGATGGTTCCGTGGATATCCGCGCCTGCGAGCACCGCGGCGGCGGCGAGGACGCACGATCCCAACTTAATCCACATACTAAGCCCTTAGATCGGCCCTCTGATACATAAGGATTAGGAAGGATTTTGAGTAAGGTCTTTTGCTTAAAAGTTTCGACTCTGAAATGAGTACCGTACTGGCGGAGCGCCTGTGTTTTAATCGAATGATGAACGACATGCCGGAGGCGCGTGAACCCAGACATGATGTCAGATAAGGAGGTCGTTGAGGTCCTAATTGAAGCTTGGAAGTTGATGGTGGGGCGGCTTCCCGATGCGGTAATTGAACAGGCCAACGGCGTTGCGACCATGTTCGCGCACGTTCCCCTGCCATTTCTGAATCTATCGATGCCGGATTGTCCACTGGCCAATGCTGAAGCTTTGCGCGGCGCGCTCGGGGTGGTAAGAGAGCGGGCGAAGTCCTGCGAGCATGGTTCGCTGCTGGCGCTTT
>Ga0163163_10004157_pt1 | contig 12337 bp, 10 predicted proteins | sample S65metaG_FD_119766 | JGI IMG/M metagenome (GOLD analysis project Ga0163163, IMG submission 119766) | Switchgrass rhizosphere microbial communities from Kellogg Biological Station, Michigan, USA - S6-5 metaG | ecosystem: Host-associated > Plants > Roots > Rhizosphere > Soil | place: USA... | reverse complement strand
TTTCCAAAGACGATTCTTACGACTGGAACTTGAGGACGACAATGACAATTAAAGTAAAGATTAAAATCGCCGTATTCATCTTGCTGGCGCTTGTAGTTGGCGCGTGTGTTACAAACAACTCCAACACACCGGTCACCACAGGTGGGCCGAGTCCATCACCTGTAAACACCCCAGTTTCCAATGCGCCTGAGAATGCTAAACCGCATTCAGGAGTAACACTGGCGGTGCTGGATGCGCTGCTCGCCAACGATAAATTCGTCTCAGAACTAAAGAGTAAGCTTCAGATCACAGACGAACAGATTGAGACGTTACGGAAAGCTTCAGCTGATGAAGTCAACCGGCTGAGAAGCAATAACGCAGAGGACACGACAGTCGAATCCGCTGATGCCCGTTCCCGTGCAACCGAACAAATCAATCGCATACTTGGAGAGGAGAAGGCGACGCAGTTCAACGGGTTCGTCTCCGAGTTTTGGGCCAGGGGCGGCGAGGGTGAGCCGTCAGATAAACAAGCGGAGAATTCACTACCCAAGACCCCGAATTCAATTCCGACCGACACTCGAATCGTCGTGAACATCCCGTCATATCGAATGGACCTATTTAAGAATGGTTCACTCGTCAAGACGTACAAGATCGGTATTGGTTATCCGGAGTTTCCCCTTCCGCAGGGACTAAGAAAAGCTCAAACGATAATCTTCAATCCCACATGGACTCCGCCAGATTCTCCCTGGGTCGCAAAAATGAAGAATGTGACTCCCGGTGAAAAGATTGAGGCCGGCAGCAAATTGAATCCTCTTGGGCCAATCAAAATACCCATTGGCATGCCCTCGCTGATTCACGGGGGCAAATCCCAAGCCAAGCTCGGCACTTTTGCCTCGCATGGCTGCGTGGGCCTGACCACTCCACAAGTCAAAGACTTTGCCATGATGCTAGGCGAGATTTCGGACTCTCAGGTTTCGGAAAAATCGATAGCGGCTCATCTTAAAGATCCAACGCAGACTCAAACCGTGAAGCTAAAGCAGTCGGTCCCAGTCGAGCTTCGTTACGAGACGATTGTTCTTGAAGATGGCAAACTGCACATCTTCAAGGACGTCTATGATCAAGGTACAAACACAGAAGACAACTTGCGAGCTGTGTTGGAAGCCAATGGCTCGCGACTTGAGGACTTGACTGAAGAAGATCGTAGTCAGATTCTTGCCGCGTTGAATGCGATGTCGGCCCATCCGAAAGCAATGCCGTCACCCTCAACTTCGAATGCAAAGGACACGCAGACTCAGAAGCGCAAAGTCAACGAGAAAAAGGGCGGCAAGAACCAGAAGGAAGTTGTCGTTGAGTTGAAGTCTCTTGCTGGTCGTGGGTACCCGGCGCCGGTAAATTACGACACGGGTAGTGGGAAATCGACGCTTACCGCAGCGGTCACCCAAAAGACCAGGTAGGGTATTAGTCAGGCAAGCGTTGCCGCTTCACACGAATCTAACTCTGGTGCTTCTTCGATGGGAGCACCAGCTTCACCGTAATAGGGTCGTCCGGATTCGATCGATTCAAAGTACTCCTCAATTCGATTGAGCACTTCTTCGACTGTGTGAGAGTGATAAATTGAAGTACGGAACAGCGCGCCGCCTTGTAGTCCCCGAGTGAACTGGCCCGCCAACTGTTTCATTCGGTTGATCGCCGGCGTCTCGGGCATGTCCTCGCGCAGCATATCGAAGTACTCGTGAAGAATGGCACGTTTGTCAGCGAGTGTTGGCTCGAAGATTTCACGGTCGTGCATCGCGTCTTCAATCTGACGAAAGATCCAGGGATTCGCCATTGCACCACGACCGATCAGTACGCCGTCGCAACCTGTCTCTCGAAATTTTGCGAATGCGCCTCCGATCGTGGTCACATCCCCACTGCCGGAAACAGGAACACTCACCGCCTCCTTGATGTCACGAACCAGATCCCAATTGGCCAGACCTCGATAACCTTGTTCTTTCGTTCGTCCGTGGAGAGCGATGTGTTCGACGCCGCAGTCTTCAGCAAGTTTTGCAGTCTCCACCGCATTGATCGTGTGGTCGTAAAAGCCTGCACGAATCTTTACTGTGAGCGGAATCCTGATCGCCTTCTTTATCTCTTTAAGGATTGTTTCTAGCCGGGAATGATCCTTCAGAAGTCCGGAACCGCCGCCATGCTTTACAACCTTCGGCGCGGGGCAGCCACAGTTAACGTCGAGAATGTCTGCGCCCACTTCTTCAGCCATCTCCGCGGCCATCCGCATTCGCTCTGGTTGGCCACCAAAGATCTGAACAGCGAAAGGACGTTCATCTTCATAAAACCGCATTTGCCTTTTCGACTTGGGGTTACTACGTGTGAGTCCCTCAACCGATATGAATTCGGATACAGAGAGGCCGACCCCACCGCGCCTCTTCAACAAGCGACGAAACGACACGTCGGTGACGCCGGCCATTGGTGACAGTATCAACGGCGGGTTGATTTCGATGTCGCGTATTTTGAAAGGCTTAATTTCCGGCATCTAGGGTTTTATTGTTACAGGAGTTCCAACCGCGACTGCATCATAGAGCTCTTTGATATCGGGATTCTCCAAGGCCACACAGCCTCGAGTCCAGTCGCTTGTTGCTCCATGCCCGTGAATATAGATCAGTCCGCCCAGTTTGGTGTACTGAGGAGGCGCAGTTTTTCTTAGAATCGCCTCAATTATGGTGTCATGCTGCGTTTGATTAATAAGGCCTTCGCGCAGACCTCGCTCAGCATCCTCAGCGTTTGGATAACTGACACCCAGCGAGAGGTAGTATGCACTCTTGTTGTTTTTGACGAAGACGTAGAAGTCTCCTTCGGGCGTCGCTCCGTCGCCTTCTTGTTTCTTATCAGAGACTGGATTGAATCCAAGTCCAACGCGGTACATCCCGAGCAACATCTGATCAGAAAAAAACTCTAGTTTTCTATCACGCTTGTAGACAATGATGCGGGGATTCTTTACCAGCATTGTCATCGATCGAAATCGTTGCGCAGTTGTTGCTCTGACAAAATCTCATACAACATGCCTGCACTCTTTCTTGATGTTTGACGTTCGGAAGGAACAGCGAGCACTTTCAGCTTCAAGATCTTGTCGCCACGTTTGATCGAAATTTCGTCTCCGACTTTAACCACGTGAGCAGACTTTGCGGGAGTCCCATTCAAGTAAACGAGACCAGCATCGCAAAGTTTCTGAGCGATTGTCCGCCGCGGCGAAATGCGGCTGGCCTTGAGGAATAGATCCAGACGCATGGCAGGTTTGTTGGTCCTGGGTCTTCGTCTCTGGACCTTTCACAATAACTCCAAAGCCAAAGACCAAAACCTGGGACCAGAGATTACTTACGGCTTCTTGTCTTTCTTCTTATTGTCTTTTTCGGAGCTCTTCGCAGCGGCAGGTACATTCAGCTTAAGCAATGGCTCAACGCTGGCACGATAACTCTCCGAGACCTTTATGAATGCTTCGTTCCGCAAATTCTGCAGGTACAGCTCTCGATCCTTGCCCGACCGTTCACCAAGCATCGCCTGGCGAACTTGATTGTCATTAAAGGTCGCTGCCTTCCCTTCCTCCGTCCGCTCATCGAGCCGAAGGATTTGATAACCGTCAGGTATCTTAATCGGATCAGTGACAGCCCCAACCTTTAAGTCTTTGAGTATGGCCTGCAAATCCTCGCGCATGTTTGGAAGTTCGAATGAACCAACCTTACCTCCGTCCTGTGGCGCAGTTCTTTGGCCATTCTTTTCACGCTCAGAGTTTGCCCCTGCTACTGCTTTGAATTCTGCTCCCGCCCGGAGTTGAGCAACGAGTTCGCTGGCGCGCGCTTTCACCGCGGCATCATCTTTGTCAGTTGTCGACAAATAGATTTCTGAGATCGTTACACTGACCGGTGCGCGAAATTGTTCCTTATGAGCTTCAAAATATTTCTTAACTTCTTCGGACGAAAAACTGAGGTAGGTGCGGCGGTCCACCTCCTGTTGTAAGACGGCTTGTTTCATCATCTCGGCTCGCATTGTTTCCTTAACTGAAACAGGATCTATTTTGCTTTGGCGCATTGCCTCTTCCAGTTTCTGAATCGAATTAATTCCCTGCTCTTTCGCGATGTCCAACATGCGCCGGTTAACTTCCGCCTCAATCTCGCTTGCGAGGTCCAGCTCTTTTCCTTTCTGTAACAACAAGCGCTCATTAATCAAAGTGGCGATCAATTCTGCCTGGTGCTTGATAACTTCGTCCGTCGCCTGTTGCTCCGTCATTTTCCGCTCCTGCATCAACGCTTCGATTCGCTCCTTGTTCTCGCGTTTCAACATCGAAAGGGTAATGACGTCGTCATTCACCTGGGCGATGACCTCATCGATAACTGTAGCTTCACCTTCCTGCGCCCTCGCGTTAGAGGCGTTGGAAATCACGATAGCGAACAGGCTCAAGAGAATGCCGGTGAATGAAAATAATTTGAATCTCACTAAAATGCTCCTAAAGAAATCCGATCTGTATTCTGGTTAATTTGAACTCGATTGTTGTTGCGTGTTTGGGGAATAACGTCAAACCTGGACAGTGAACCTATTTTTCGAAGGCTGATTCTAATCGGAGGCTCGAATTTCGAGCAACACGTCGCGTACTATTCTTAATACTTCGTCCTGCTGATCTTCGTTAAGAATCGACTTCAAAACACCCGTCGGAGTAAAGACCGTTCCCGGATGGTCTGCCAGGTAGTTTCCCAGTTTTTCCGGGGAAATTCGGGCCTTTTCGCTAAATTTTAACGCCGCGCCGTCAGGCGTTTTGTCGATCGAAAGGACCCCGATTTCCTCGGCCAACCGGCGTAATCTTGCATAATCAAAAAGCCGCTCGACTGACTCGGGAATTCGACCATATCGGTCTGCCGTCTCGTTGCGAATGCCATTCAAGGTGGCATCATCCCGCGCAGATGAGACGCGCTTGTAGGTCCGTAAACGTTGCCCCATGTCAGAAATGTAATCTTCCGGGATCGCAACGTCGACCCCTAAATTGAGCGTTACGCTTGTTTCATCTTCAACCTGTTCGCCTCGCAATTCAGCAACCGTACGCTCAAGCATTTGGGTGTATAGATCGAAGCCAAGCGCATCCATGTGGCCCGATTGCTGACCTCCCAGGAGATTGCCAGCGCCGCGCAATTCGAGATCCAACGCAGCGATTCGAAATCCGGCACCTAAATCAGAAAACTCTCGAATCGCCGCAAGCCTCCGACGTGCCAATGGCGAAAGCTCGGTTTCGCCAGGGATCAATAAATAAGCGTAAGCCCTTCTGTTTGAGCGACCAACGCGACCACGCAACTGATATAGCTGAGAAAGACCATAATGATCGGCGCGGTTTATGATGATAGTGTTAGCGCGGGGGATGTCTATTCCGTTCTCAATTATGGTCGTTGCAACGAGAACGTCATATTTGTAGTCAATGAAGTCGAGCATTACTCGCTCCATCTCCTTTTCGTTCATTTGTCCGTGACCAATCGCGAGCCGCGCCTGCGGAACCAGACGCTGCACGAGCGCGGCTATCGTTTCAATTGTCTCGACTCGATTGTGAATGAAGAACACCTGACCACCGCGCGATAACTCGAGCTCTATCGCCGCCTTTATTACCGTCTCCGAAAACTGTACGACCTGAGTTTGAATGGCGAGACGATCACGCGGCGGAGTCTCAATCAGCGACATATCACGCATACCACTTAGTGACATGTTTAGCGTTCTAGGTATCGGCGTTGCTGAAAGGGTCAACACATCGACTCGCTTTTTTAATTGTTTCAATCGTTCCTTATGCGCAACGCCAAAGCGCTGTTCTTCATCGACAACCACGAGCCCAAGGTCTTTGAAACGAACGTCCTTTGACAACATCCGGTGCGTACCAATGATCACGTCTACCTCGCCTGACTCAACACGCTTCACTACATCTTTCTGTTCTTTCGATGAACGAAAACGAGATAACAACTCTACTTTAACGGGGAAAGGAGCGAAGCGTGTGCGAAAGGTGTCGTAGTGTTGATATGCCAGAACGGTCGTCGGCGTGAGTACGGCCGCCTGCTTCCCTTCCATGACTGACTTAAAGGCAGCACGCATCGCAACTTCAGTTTTACCGTAACCAACGTCACCGCACAGTAAACGATCCATCGGCACCGGCTCTTCCATGTCTTTCTTTACTTCCTCAATTGCGGTCTCCTGATCGGGCGTCAGCACGTAGGGGAAGCCGTCTTCGAACTCTTGCTGCCACGGTGTATCACCGGCGAAAGAATAACCGCCGACAAGCTTGCGCTCGGCGTACAAGCGAAGTAACTCATCCGCCATGTCACGCATGGCACGCTTAGCTTTGGCCTTTGTCTTCTGCCAACCAAGACCACCGAGACGATCGAGTTGAGGCTGATGACCTTCAGCACTGGAATATCGCTGGACAAGATCGAGTCGTTCGACAGGGACGTAGAGCTTTGCCTCGTCAGCGTAGAAGAGAAGCATGAATTCCCCGGTGCGAGGGCCGAGGTTGAGTGTCTGCAAACCACCAAATCTTGCGACGCCATGATCTATATGCACAACATAGTCGTCAGCCCTGAGGTCTCTAAAATCAGAGAGAAAGGCCGCAGTCTTCGACCGGCGCTTCCTGGTTTCCTTCTGCCTACGGCCGTCTGTGCGCGTACCTTGTCGATCAACTGAGTCAACTGCTTCGTCAAAGACATCCGATTCGACATGAACAACCAGCCGCGACTTCGGTAACGCAAAACCTCCACTCAATCGTCCAACAGTTACAACTACCGGGGTTGTGCTTGTTGTCTCCGTTGATTCGGTAAGCAACGACAGTCGAGACTCGACTTGATACTCCGCCAATATCTCGGTGATGCGTTCAGCAACTCCCAGACTTGTAACGACAAACAATGTGGTCCTGTCGTCCTCAATTGCTCCTTTCACACTTGCCGCCAGGTCGGCAACTCGTCCGTGGTAACGCATTGTTGACTGGGCCTGCCATTCAACCTCCACGGCAGTTTCGGCGGTCGGAAAAAGAAATGTATGTTGCCTTGGCCCTCGGCCCCTGCCAATTTGAACCTTCGGAGCCTCGGCCTCGAGCGCAAGATCCTGGTCGAGCTCAGCAGCTGCACGACCGAGAGTACGCAGCTCCACCCGCTGCTGGCTTTGAATCAATGTCTGCAGTTGTTCAATTGAGAGATAGAGTTCTTCGGGGGTAAGGGCAATGTCATCGGCTTGATCAATTTCGAGATAGCGCGCCGTTAGATTTTCATAAACTTCGCCGAGATAGGTTTCGATTGCACCTGGTTCATCAACCACGAGGACCGCCTGGCTAAGATGATCGAAAATATTTGAGTTCGAGTTGCGAACGATTGGTAGCAACCACTCCCAACCAGCAAACGCTTCTCCCTCATCAGCAAAAGCAGTTCGATCTCGCAGGGAACGAGAATAACGATCATCACTCCAGCGCTCTCGCGCGGCCTCTGCCCAAAACTGGAAATCCGTCGGGGTAACCGGGAATTCATGCATCGGAGGAATTTCGACCTCGCGGAGTTGCCCTGTCGAGAGTTGAGTCTCTGGATCGAATTCACGAAGCGAATCAATCGTGTCGCCAAAGAACTCCAAACGCACAGGAGACTCGCTACCCGAAGGCCAGATGTCGAGGATGCCACCGCGACTCGAAAATTCGCCGACCCCTGAAACTGGGTCCGCACGAACGTAACCTGTGGCGATTAGTTTTTGGACAAGATCTTCCGGTGAGTGCTCCTCGTCGCGCCTGAGGATGGTTCCAGACATTTGGATCTCCTCGGGACTTACACTCTTTCGAGCGAGTGCGCGAGCAGTCAGCAGAACAAAGTCAGGTCTCTGTTGTCGCAATCGCCATAAAGAGACCGCGCGCTTTTCAAGTGTTTGTGCGTGGGGCGATACGCCGGCGTACGGGTCGCTTTCAGAAGCTGGAATTACCAGTACTTCTCGGTCACATTTGTCCTTTCCAGCGAGCGCACAGTACCAAAAACGCAAGTCGTCTTCCCACGGCTCCAAGTCGCGAGTTGACTGTGTAACGATCGCAAAAGTTTTTCCCGTTTCCCGCTGCAAAGCCGCGAGGGCCAGAGCCCGGGCCGATCCTGCAACCAGGCCACTGATCGAAATGAGGCGCTCGTTATTTCGTATTTGATTGAGAAGCTGCTGGTATTCGGAAGTCTCGTTGATCCGCTTCAGCGCGCTATCTAAAACGCTGTGTTGTGAACTTGTACTGCTCAAATTATTGCCCAGCGCGAAATGTAGACTGAAACACGTCGCTATTACTCTTTCATTCGTTCAATGATTGAGGTGGTAGAGGCGCCATCGACAAATGGCAACGAGATCACCCTGCCGCCGGCTGCTTCAACTTCCGCACGTCCATGAATCTCATCAAGTTGGTAATCTCCACCCTTTACGAGGACATCCGGCATAATTGTCGCAATCAGACTGCGTGGCGATACGTCATCAAAAATGGTTACGTAATCGACCATTCGAAGTGCTGCCAGGATCTCAGCGCGTTCGTTTTGATTGAACACGGGGCGAGAATCGCCCTTCAGCAGATGAACGGTCCGGTCACTATTGATTGCGACCAACAAGGCATCGCCAAGCTCACGGGCTGCAGCCAAATATCTAACGTGCCCGACGTGCAGGAGATCAAAAACTCCGTTTGTAAATACGAGTCGAATGCCAGCAGAGCGCAGACGTTCCCGCTCTCTGAGCATCTGTTCCGGGCTCAGAATCTTTGTAATCATTGGCCGAGGAGAATCTAGCACGGGATGAACTGGATCAGAAAAGGGCGGAATTTGTTCCTGAGTCTTTGGTCTTGTCCGCAAGATCATGGTGCGGTTGAGATGTTGCTAACGCGGCCAACCCAAAGACAAAAGTCCAAAGATCCAAGACCATCTGTTCGTTGCGTCGCTAACAGGCGCTCCCTATAATCAACCCTTTGAATTGGAGCCCAAACACTTGTCTATACCCCTCATCGAAGAGAATGATCAAACTGCTGCACGACGCGCACACCTTGAAGGTCTGCGAGCGCTGGTCGGAAACGTCTATCCAAACAAGTTTCAGCGAAGCGAAGTTGTTGAAGCCGGACGCGAAGATACGATTTCACGCATCGGTGAAAAGTTTCGTGCGTTTGAGCCAAAAGCCGAACCCGACGGTCGCCCGCGCGCCGAAGAGATCGAATTATCGAACCAACAACTGAATGAGATTCATGTGCGTCTTGCTGGAAGAATCTCTTCACCGCCGCGTGTGATGGGCAAGGCGGCGTTCGTCCATTTGTCGGATGGTGTATCGCGGCTGCAAATCTACATTCGCAAAGCAGACGTCGTCGGTATTCGCAACGACGCCCAGGGTGGAGACATTGAAGGTTGGTCGCTGTTTCAGCTGCTCGACCACGGAGACTTCATCGGCGTCGAAGGTTACTTGTTTGTAACGAAGACCGGAGAGCTTTCGGTTCATGTGCAGAAGCTACAATTTCTTTCCAAGGCGTTGTTGCCCTTACCTGACAAAATGCACGGACTTCACGATCCTGAAATCCGACAGCGACAACGTTACGCTGACTTGATCGCGGGCAGCTTGAAGCTCGAGCAGGATGGATCATTATCTCCGCGTGAAGTGTTTGAACGACGGGCAAGTGCGATCAGGGAAATGCGTCGGATCCTCGAGGATCGTGGCTACATTGAAGTTGAAACTCCGATGTTGACACCATTGGCGACGGGCGCTGCCGCGAGGCCATTTCGAACTCACCACAATGCACTCGACATTGATCTGTATGCCCGCATTGCTCCGGAGTTGTATTTGAAAAGGTTGCTGGTTGGTGGATTTGAAAAGGTTTATGAACTGAACCGGAATTTTCGCAATGAGGGCATCTCGAGCAGGCACAACCCTGAATTCACCATGCTCGAGTTCTATTGGGCCTACGCCGACGTCAACCAGATGATGGACTTCTGCGAGGAACTTATTCGGGCAGTGGTCTTTCGTGCATTGGGACATACTCACGTAAAGTTCGGAGACTGTGACATTGATTTTGCCCAACCGTTTCGTCGCGTCAGTATGAAAGGGAGCCTATCTGGTTCCGTTACTGATTACGAGATCACTAACGACAACGTGCTTGAACTATTTGAAAGCCGAGTCGAACATCAACTGATCCAGCCTACGTTCATTACGGACTTTCCTAAGTCCATCTCCCCCTTGTCGAAAGCATCGCCCTCTGACCCAAGTGTAGCTGAGCGGTTTGAGCTATACATCTCCGGGATGGAAATTGCGAACGGATTTTCGGAGTTGAATGACCCCTCCGAACAGTACGAACGTTTTCGAGAACAAATGAAACAGCGAGAGCGTGGTGATGAAGAAGCGATGGTGATGGACGAAGACTACATTCGCGCGCTCTCGTATGGTATGCCGCCAGCCGCAGGAATTGGGATTGGAATCGATCGATTTGTCATGCTCCTCACGAATAAACAATCCATTCGCGACGTGATATTGTTTCCACACCTTCGACCCGAACGAAAGTCTTCTGAACCGGATACAACCGAGTAATTGAACTCAGGTTGTCGCTCTTTCAACTTTAGCCAGAGAAATGGAGTGAAGTAATGAGTCGAAAAGTCTTTGCTTTTGCCGCGATTTTCGCGTTTGTGCTCGCCCTTCAGGCCCAGGACACAAAAACGACCACCGTTGAGGGCTACATCATCGACAACGCTTGCGCGGGTTCGCATTCTAAAGATGCAACCTTTGGCGATCGAGTGAAGAAACATTCGACATCCTGTGCTTTGATGCCAAGCTGTGTTAAGGCGGGATACGCAGTATTCACGGCAGATTCAAAACTCTACAAGTTAGATAAGACTGGAAGTGATGCCGTCGAAGCTCTGCTACGAGCGACTGATACGAAAGCTGGAGTCGCAGTGGTTGTTGAAGGCACGATCGACGGCGATACTATCAAAGCAACCAAGGTAACTGAAAAGACGCAGTAAAGAAATTGCCGATTGCCGATTTCTGGATTGTTATTGTGTAAGATCGGCAATCGACAATTCTTCAATTAGTCTTAGCCGGCGTTTCCTGATGGCTCGCCGCTAACCACTTCCCACCTCGTTTCACATACGCGCTGCTGGCCCAAACAACAGGTGGTGCTGCTTGCCCATTACACGTAGCATCTTGTGCAGCTTTGTAGGTAATCAGCGCGGCTTCGCTAGTAAGAAACGTAACCTTGATGTCGCTTAGTTCATATGACTTCACGTCGCAGCCCATGCCCTCTATTTCCTTTACAGCTTCGGTTTTGTTGGCAACACCAGCATCTCCTACCATCACGCTGTCGGCTGATAAATAGGTCTGGAATGCCTTGGAATTTTTTGTCTTCCAAGCCTCCCACAGTTTCTTCTCCGTCGACACGATGAGCTTTTGACTTTGTGCTTTCGTCATCGCGGGTTTAGGAGACGGTGAAGGAGATGGTGCAGCCGCCTGACCAAAAGCCAGGGACGCAAAACACATAATCAGACTTGCAACAAGGGGAACTTGTCTTCTCATAACTTTGCTCCTTTTGGAATTGGACAGAGAATCAGCGCCGTACTTTTACTACCGAGGGAGGGTGGTGTCAATCTAGGGGATCTCAGATCTCAGATTTCAGATCTCAGATGTTTATTCTACGATCTGAAATCGGAAATAATCTGAGATCTGCAATCTGAGATCCCCTACGGTTTAGCGGCCGAATCGATCTTTTGTCGAAGGGCGGTGAGGCGTTCGGCGGACCACGATGGTTCCTGTCCTTGTTGCTGCATGACGCTGAGGTAACGTTCCATCGCTTCGAGAGCACCCTTAAAGTCTCCCTGTTTTTCGCGCACGCGACTTACGTCAAGAAGAAATTGACTGTTCGCAGTACCAAAAGCTGATGCCGCACGCGAGAAAAACACCTCAGCTTGCTTCAGATCTCCCTGGAGTTCATACACACGCGCCAGATGGAAATAGCTAATTGGATAACGCGAGCCATCTCGGTTTGCAACGAGTTGAAGATTGCTTGAGGCTTCGTCATAACGTTTCAAGGTGATTAGGGCAAAACTCAGTTCCAGGTTCGCGGGTGGAAAATAACCACTTTCTCTTGAGAGCAATCGTTTGTAACTTTCGACCGAGTCTTGAGTGTTTCCCTTCTCGTTCAACGTTCGGGCGCGTTGCAACAGTTCGAAGCTCGTCGCATCGAGCACTAATGGCTTCGGTGAATAGCCGGATGTGGTTCGCGATTTGATCGAAGCCGGTTTTTCACCGCTCACTTTAGTCACGCGAACGGGCTGGACAACGACTCTTTCTTCAGTGCCTATGCGAGCTAAAGCATCAATAGCGG
>Ga0163163_10004155_pt1 | contig 12338 bp, 9 predicted proteins | sample S65metaG_FD_119766 | JGI IMG/M metagenome (GOLD analysis project Ga0163163, IMG submission 119766) | Switchgrass rhizosphere microbial communities from Kellogg Biological Station, Michigan, USA - S6-5 metaG | ecosystem: Host-associated > Plants > Roots > Rhizosphere > Soil | place: USA: Michigan... | reverse complement strand
TCTTGGGTTTGAATTCTGATTGAACAGCCAGACCCAAAGCAGGATCATGTTCAGCCGGGGAGGCTTAATCCTTGAAGACCTTGAATACTCGAATTTTCTCAATCGCAGCGCTCGCATTGACGTGCGCGTTGTGTGGCGCCTCCCAGCAGGAAACGGCATCGGCGCTCGCACAGGGGCCTGTGGGCGGCGCAGTACTGACGCTGCAGTCGAAAGCCTTCGCCCTTCACCTTGACGGGCTGTTTTATGAAACGGCGGCGGGACGAACTTCCCTGCCGGCGTTCACTCCGGCGGCAATCGTTTCCAGACAGCCATGGACGAGAGAAATCACGATGCGCGACGGCCATACCATACGTATCTCCGTCACCCCACAGTCTGGCCGCTTCAACATCGCGCTCACTGCAACCCCAAACACCGACATTATGAGATGGGGCTTCGCAATTGAAACGGGAACGAACGAATATTTTACGGGCCTCATGGAACGCGTCGTCGATGGCGCCCAGGCATTGTCCTGGGCACCAGGCATCACCGCGGCAATGAACCTTCACGGACAGAAGGTCGACATGCTGGTGAAGCCCACGACCTCGATATACTCGCCGTTCTATTTGTCCTCGAACCGCTATGCCGTTTTCGTGAAGGGGACGTGGCCCGGCACGTTTGATTTCGCAGCCACCCAGCCGGATCACACGCGAATCGAGTTTGAAGGCCCGGCGCTGGAGTTCGTCGTTTATACAGCCGACAATCCGGCGGCGATCATGAAAGCTCATGCCATGGACGCGGGCCCACCGGTACTTCCGCCAAAGTGGATGTACGGACCGTGGCGCTGGCGCGACGAACATACGCAACGTGCGACCTACTACGATGGGACGCCGGTCACCGGTCCCTTCAACTCCGAAGTGATGGAAGACGTTCTGATGATGAAAGCGTTCGGAATTCCGAACGCGGTCTACTGGATCGATCGGCCCTGGGGCGTGGGATCGGTGGGATACGACGACTTCGAAATCGACCCGAAGCGCCTGCCGCACTTCAACGAAATGGTCCGCTGGCTCGATTCCAACGACGCACGAACCATGTTGTGGATCGCGCCATTCGTCAATGGAAAGATGGCCGCCGAGGCACAGGCGCGAAAGTTGATGATGCCGGGCCAGAAGCCGACGGCAGACGGATCCAATTATCCCCTTGTCGACCTGACGAATCCCGCCGCAAAAACTTTCTGGCAGGATGGTGTTGCCAAACTCCTGAAGCTCGGCGTTGCAGGATTCAAGCTGGATCGGTCGGAAGAAAACATCCCGGAACCCGGTCTCGAGAAAATGTTCGACGAGCGCAGCGTTCGTGCAAACCGAAACGCCTATCCCGCCATGTTTGTACAGGCTGCCTATGAGGTCGCGTCAAAGTTCCGCAACAACGACTTCGTCGTGATGCCGCGCGCGGCGTACACGGGATCATCGCGCTACGGCGTCTTCTGGGGCGGCGACATTGGCGGTACTCAGGAAGGGCTGCGGGCATCCATCATCTCCGTGCAACGCGCCGCGGTGATGGGCTATCCGAATTGGGGCTCCGACACCTGCGGTTATAACCAGCAGCTCATGGAAACGGAAGTGTGCGGACGATGGCTCGCGTTCTCCGCATTCACTCCAATCATGGAGGTTGGCCCAACTCGCAACGTGGCTTTCTGGAACGCGCCGCGCCCGCCGCAGTACGATGACACGCTGATCGCGCTCTGGCGCGTGTATGCGCGCCTTCATCAGCGGTTGAGTGACTACAGTTACCAGCTTGCAAAAGAAGCGCATCGTTCCGGAATGCCCATCGTGCGTCCCATGTTCATCGTGGATCCGAGTCGCCCTGAGGCGTGGTCGAACTGGTGGACTTACATGTACGGACCGGATGTGGTGGTATCGCCAGTCTGGGAAAAAGGTATTCGAAAACAGCAGGTTTACCTGCCGGAAAAGTCCCGCTGGCGTGACGCCTGGAACCCCGACAAGACTTACAAAGGCGGACAGGTCGTCACAGTCGACGCCGCAACTCATCAGATTCCGTTGTTTGTGCGCGTCGGTTCCCCCCTGTTCCTGGGTGATCTTAATCACGAGTGGCAGGAGTCCCAGGCGATCGCAAAAACAAAACCGGACTTGAAGATGCTCGAGGCCAGCGTGAATTCATGGTTCGCGAAGAACGGCTCAACGCAATCGCGCTAACGCCGGGCAAGTCCGGATTCGCTCGCAATTGGAAACGCACGGTGGCCGAACCATCTATTCCGGCCGGGGGTCCATCGCAACAATTTCACCAGCCGGCGAAAAGCGTACGCTCCAGAGCACCTTCTGACCGCTGGCAAACACCGCATGCGACGTGCATCAGGTGAATTGCTCTGTCCTGTAGGCGCGGTCTATGAAGGTGTGAATAAATTGAATGGATGTAAGAAATTCACGCTGCCCTCCTAAGTTAGGAGGGCAGCGTGATTGCGAAGCAATCACGCGAGGGGTGGTTCCAAAGCCGCCTTCCCGCAGGATATCGCTTTGGAACCACCCCGGCGCTTCGCGCCACCCCTCCTGACTCAGGAGGGGAAACGTCCCTATCTTTGCTGAATTCATTCACACCTTCTATGACCGCGCACAATCCGTCAGTCGGATTTGTCGTGGATGATAGAGCGGGCGCGGTCACAGACCGCGCCTACAATCATTCGGTGGTGCTTCGCACAACATTTCCTCCAACTATCGGAGATGCTACCTCGCAACACCGGCCTTGACACGGACTTCAGTTCGAGACAGCATTTCGCTGCCACGACGATTTTCCGGGAGGAGAAGAAATGAGATTTACGAATCACTTGTTAGTGGGAACCACTTTGATTGCCCTGAGTGCGATGATCGCGTTCACGGCTCTGGGACAGGGTCCGGCCCCAACGCAGCCTCCAGCCGCTGGACAGGGAGGGGGACGTGGGCAGGGCGGAGGAGGAGCTGGAGGCGGCGCTGGTCGCGGCGCTCCGGCCGCGAATCTTCCTCAAACGCCAACAGCAGTGACACTCCCAATGGTGACCGGCCCCATCACCGGTCCTGGCGCGCCCTATGAATCCGTGCAGTCGCTGGCTCCCGGCAAAGGCCTGGCCGAATTCAAATATGAAGCGAAGGAATACTTCATCACTGGAACTGCCAATGGGCAGCCCTACAAGACGCGCATCGTTATTCGCAAACCCGCGAGCAATTCCAAATTCAGCGGGCTGGTTCTTGTCGAACCGATGCATCCCAGCGGTTCGGCGCACATGTTCGAAATGACGTCGATCTACACCATGACTTCCGGCCACGCGGCCGTCGACATTTCCGCGGGAGGTTTGCAGCAGGTCATCGACGCCAATCCGGAACGCTACAAGGGCTTTCAGGTCGGCAACGCGCAGATCAGCGAGATCATCGCCCAGGTGGGGGCGCTCGTAAAATCAAAGGACCCGTCGAGCCCGTTCGCCGGCCTTACCGTAAGGAAGATGGTTCTGGGCGGAACATCGGCGACCGCCGCAACGCTCATTCAATACCTGCCCGCGCACATGGTCTACCGGACGCCGGATATGCAGCGGATCTACGACGGCTTCCTTCCCACGTCAAATGGATCGGTCATCCGCCAGATCGATGTGCCGATGATTCACGTTCCGACGATGCTCGAAGTTTCCGGTGCGAACATCACTACCCGGCCCGATGGCGATGCACCCGGCGACCAGTATCGCGTTTATGAATTTCCTGGCATGGGGCATGTCGACACGCGCAACAATGTCCGCCTCACGCCGAATCCCTGCGCGATTCCACTGAGCACATACCCGATGCAGGCGTACATGTCTGTCGCACTTAATTATCTCTTTCAGTGGGTCGATAAAGGTATCGCTCCTCCCAAGGCCGATCGAATCCTGAAAGACGGCGCGGCCATGGCTGTGGACGAGAGGGGAAATCCGAAGGGCGGCATTCGAAGTCCGTATGTCGATTTCCCCATCACGAAGTACGGCGTTCCCAATAAAGCCGCATCGCCACTGCCGGCGAAAACCAGCGACTACGTCACGAAGGGTGGAGCGGCGGCAGCCACGCAGATGTGCGGCTTGAGCGCGTTTCAGAACGACTTCTCGAAAGAGGAACTGAAACAATTCTACGGAAGCAAGAAGGCGTATCGCAGCAAGGTGGAGAAGCGGGTTTCCGAACTCGAGAAGGCTGGCTGGTCTCTGCCAGTCTACAGGGAAATGATTCTCGGCGACGCCGCAAAGGTCGAGTTTTAAAGCATCGTCGTCTTCCTGTAGGCGCGGTTATAGAAGCTGTGAATGAATTCAGCAATGATAAGTACATTCCCCCTCCTGAGTCAGGAGGGGTGGCGCGAAGCGCCGGGGTGGTTCCAAAGCGATATCCTGCGGGAATGCGGCTTTGGAACCACCCCTCGCGTGATTGCTTCGCAATCACGCTGCCCTCCTAACTTAGGAGGGCATTATGAATTTCTTACACCCATTCAATTTACTCATACCTTCATAGACCGCGCCTACAGGGAAATCTTCATCGGAACACCGATCGTTCTGCCGGGCTGCGGCCTTCGAGCACGGCCACGACGTTCTCTGCGATGAAAAGGCAGGTCTGCCGATACGTCGCGCTCGTGAGCGCGGAGATGTGCGGCGTCAGAAAAACGCGCGGACTTCGAAGCAGTGGATCGTCCGCTGCCGGCGGTTCGACGTCGAGAACATCCGCGGCAAATCCGCCGAGTCGATTCGCCAGCAACGCCTCGCACAGCGCCGTCTGATCAATGTGCGCTCCGCGTGCCGTGTTGACGATGCATGCCGTCGGTTTCATTCGCGCGATCTGATCTCTTCCAATAATGCCTTTCGTCTCCTGCCTCAGTGGAAGATGCAGCGAGACGACATCGGCGGTGGCCAGCAAGTCATCCAGCGATAGTGTCGGGTACTCGCATTCGACAGCCCTGCCGGGACGCACCGCGACAACCACTTTCATCTCGAAGGCGTTCGCCAGTCGAGCGACTCGTCGACCGATGTTGCCGTATCCGACAATGCCCAGCGTCAGCCCTGCGAGTTCGGCACCCTGATAGCGTGACCGATCTTCCCAGCGGCCCTCCGCACTGGCGTTGACCCAGGGGGTGATTCGCCTCATGACGTCGAGCATCAGCGCGAGCGTGTGCTCGGCAACGGTACGCGCGTTCAGTCCAGGCGCAAAGATCACGGGAAGATTCCGGCGGGCGGCTTCCGCCGTGTCGAGATTGTCGAGTCCGACTCCCACACGGCCAATCAGGCGAAGTTCCGGAAACGAATCCATCAGGGTTTTCGTAATAAAGCCACGTCCGCGAGTCAGTATCGCTCGGACGTCGGATGACGGAGCCTGCGGCCCATTGGGATCGGTTGCTCGCAGGAGAGGCGCGCAGCGCTCGAGCAGCGCTTCGGCTTCCGGATGCATGTTTTCGAGGAGAAGAATCATGAATTCTTGTGGTAGCCGTCGCTCGCGCCCGGCTCCATGCGATAGATGCCGCGCTGCGGTTCGACGAGTTCGAGGTCATCCTGAAAAACTGCCAAATCGATGGACTCGGAAGCCGTGCTGGCAATCTCGATCAGGTTGCCGGAGGGATCGCGAACGAACATCTGCATTTTCCCGTTTGGAAGCTGGCGCACTTTGCCCCACGCATTGAGATCGATTGCATTCCGCGCTTTTGCGCGCTTGAAGACGCCCATGAAGTCGGGCACAACAAGGCAGAAGTGACCGCGGAACTGCCGCTCGTCGCGCATCTCGTTCATGTGGATCTGCTGTGATGTTGAGCCGATCCTGAAGAACTGGCAGCGGAAACCCTGATCGGGCGTGTCATCGAGCGGGAGTCCGAGGACGTCCCGATAGAAAGGGATGGCCGCATCAAGGTTATCGACATTGACGTTGACGTGCTGAATGAGGAAATCATCGCTCATCGTTTAGTTCCGCCTCGTATATTGTTTCACAAAATCCGCGTCCGGCTCGACACCCCAGCCCGGACCGGACGGCGGAGAGAGCATGCCATTTTTCAGTTCGAGGTCAATAGCCGCCATTTCTCGAAGCAGCGGATCGCCACCCATGGGTACTTCCATGTAGACGCCTGCGCTGCTCGCGAAAGCGAGTGTGAGTCCCGCACGGAACGAAATCGCCGAACCCCAGCAGTGCGGCGCGAGCTCGAGGCGATGCGCTTCGCAGAGCGCCGCGATCTTCACGCCTTCGGAAAATCCGCCGGAGATTGCCAAGTCGGGTTGAAGGACGTCGACCGAACGGCGATCGATCAGTTCCGCAAAGTCGAACCGTGTAAATTCGCTCTCTCCGGCGGCAATCGGTACGGCACTCGCCGCTCGAACTTCCGCAAGGCCGGCGCGATCGTCCGACATCACCGGCTCTTCAACAAATCGCAGGTTGAGTTCGGCAGCGCCACCACAGAACCGCTTCGCCTCGGCGACACTCATGGTGCCATGGGCATCGACCATCAGGTCGATCTCGGAGCCGAGTGCTTCGCGAGCGGCGCACACGCGAGCGAGACTGGTCGCGACTCGACCGTCCATCGCACCGAAACGCATCTTCGTAGCTTTGAACCCCTGCGCCACATAGCCTTTCAACTCCGCGCCGATCTTATCCGGATCTCCCCAGCCCCCGCTGCCGTAAGCTTTCACTCCATCGCGGCAGGCGCCTCCGACAAGTTCCAGCACCGAGCAGCCGCGCGATTTGCCGGCGATGTCCCATAGTGCGAGATCGACGCCGCTGATCGCGGCGACATGAATGCCGCGCCGGCCGAGGATTGGCATGGGCCTGCCGAAACGCTGGGCAAGTTCGGCGCGAGATCCATTCATCATCCGATTCCATAGTCGCGAAATGTTACGCGAGTCCTCGCCGATAAGGAGCGGCTTCAATTCGTTTTCAATGATTGCGACAACCCCGGCGCCATTGCCCGCGCTGCCCACGCCGGCCTTCGACTCGCCGTAGCCGACAAGTCCGTCCTCTGTGCGAATGGTAACGATGACGCCGTCAAATGCGGTCATGCGTCCGAAGTCGGACGTGTGTTGCTTCTTCTCGGGAAGCGGACAATGCAGCCATACGGCTTCGACGTCGCGGATTTTCATCGTATGAGAGGGAGCAACGTCTTCGACGCGGTCTCGTACAGCATCGTGTAGAACTCTTCCGAGAGCAGGCCGCTGCCGTGGTCCTGGATGAATTTGAGCTGCTCCGGAGAGATACCCACCGGCTTCGTCTCGACCTGGTTCTTCCACGGTGTGACCGGAGTTCGATCGACACCGGCAACCGCTTCCATCGTGAGCGCGCCGTCGTAGCCGACTTCGCGAAGCGTCGCAACGAGTTTCGGCCAGTCGACATTGCCCATACCTGGCGCCAGACGGTTGTTCTCGGCGACATGGACATCGTACAGCTTCCCGGCCTTGCCAACCTGCCGGATCGCGGCAAACATGTCGATTTCCTCGATGTTCATGTGGAACAGATCGAGACAGACGCCGCACTCGGGTCCGACTTCCTTTGCGAGCGCCAATGCCTGGTCTCCGCGATTCAGGAAATAGGTCTCATAGCGGTTGAGCGGTTCGATCGCCATCTTGATACCGCACTTCATCGCGTGGCCGTAGACTTCCTTCAAGGCATCGACCACCCACTTCCACTCATCCTCAGGAGTGCCATCGGGTATGATCTTGTTAACCGTCGCGGGTACGATCGTGATCTCGGTACCTTCAAGTTCCTGCACCATCGTCACGACGGACTTCACGTAATCGATCGACGCCGCGCGCTGTTTCTTGTTCTTCGCCGCAAGATTGCGCTCGCCGAGCGTGAGCGTGACCGCACCCCAGCAGCGAATGCCGTATTGTTTCAGGAGCGGTCGCGAAGTTTTTGTTGTGTATTGCTGCGGCTCGCCGCTGATCTCGATGCTCTCAAAACCGAGACGCTTGATGCGCTTCAGCGTGACTTCGAGCGGTTCGGCGCGCATCCAGTTGTGCGTAGAAAGATGCATGATTTTCCTCGTGCGGAGTTGTTGTGCAGACCCGCGATACCGTATCACAAAAATCGGGGACCTTGAAAAACCGGATGAATCAGGGCGTTAAATGGAATGAAGGACTGCCCTCCTGAGTCAGGAGGGCAGCGTGATCGCATCGCGATCACGCGAGGGGTGGTTCCGAAGCGCTATGTAACAGGTAGCGGCTTCGGAACCACCCCGGCGCTTCGCGCCACCCCTCCTGACTCAGGAGGGGAATACCTGCTGCTTCTCTCAAAGTATCTCGTTTCTGAATACGCCTCAGTGCTCCATGAACATGCCGAAGGCGTGCATGGTGCCGTCCAGTGTGCTGAAGTACACACGGCCGTTGGAGATCGTCATTCCTGCAAGCGAGGCGGGTGCAGAAATGAGATTGCGGCTGGAATAAAGTTCTTTCCCGGTAGCGGCGTCCAATGCGTAAAGCGTCGCGCGCGTGCCGCCCTTCCCTGCGGATAGCGCAAACACAACGCCGCTGGCAATGACCGGCGGCAACGGTGAATTCATGTCGCGCGAAACCCATGCGGGAGTGAGAACGGTTTTTCCCGCCTGCTCTTCCACCTTGAATGCCGCGATAGATCCATTCGGCGAGGTTCCGCTTCGGCCCCACACGGGCGCGAGCACCCATCGGGTTCCGTCCGCGTCCTGCCATGTGGAGAGGCTGCCGGAGATCGCAAGCGGCATCGTTTGATAGGAAGCCGACTCGTGATTTCCATTCAGCGTCGCAGCATCCCAAAGATGGATCCGTCCATCTTTGCTGGAGGTGACGATGAACTCGCGGTTCTTGTATTGAAGCACCAGCGGAGACGCGTCGGAACTGGCGTCCGCCAGCATGGAATATCCCTTCAGCCCCAGATCGCCCGCATTGAGAGCCAGGAGTCTTGCGGAAGTTTGAACGTAGACCGTCCCATCGTTGCCGATAACGGGTCCAGCGGATCCTGCGACTTCTCCCGCATTCATTGCAAACGACGTTGTCTTGGGTGGGTCCACAGTCAGATCAATCCCCCACACGGCATTCTTCGTCAGATTGCACGCAGGGCTCGTGACCGTATAGATGATGTTATTCACCATCATCAAATTCGAAGCTCTCGAATTCGCCGGAAGAACCTGCACCGGCTGCACGATGTCATCGCCCGTGGAAACATTCAACCGGTGAAGCCGGCCGTCGCTGGAGATTGCGTACACCGATGCCGTTCCCGCAATGAAACTGGCCGCAGGCGCCGGTGCGGCACCCCGTGCTGGAGGAGCAGCAGCCGGGCCCCGTGGACCCGCCGCTCCCGGAACGGACATGGTCGGCGTGGCGGTCATGCCTCCTGGACACTCTGCCGTCGTTGCCGTCACCTGCGGCTCGCTGGTGGAGTATTCCAGGTGTTTCTGCCAGAAGATCGTTCCCAGGTCCGCATCGATCGCATAAACGATGTCCGCGTTGGAACCGACGAACGCCAGCTCACGAAATCCCCGATACGAAATGAGCCGCCCCATAATGATTGGCGGAAGCAGGGGCCGCGATCCTTTGGACTGACTCTCCAGCTTGATCTTGAACAACAGCTGAAGATCCTTGACTGTGTCCTTTGAGATCCGCGCATCGGCGCCTTCCCATCCGCTGCGTTGCGCATCGCCGCCGGATGTGGGCCAATTGCCGCCGCGGCTCTGTGCGAGAGCGAGCGCGGCACTCAGGCAAACAAGAACAGAGAGAATTAGAAATCTTCGCATTGGGATCATTTGACGGGAAGCCCGAAGCTGTACAACACGCTGTCGTATGTGCCCAGGTACACGCGTCCGTTGGCGATCGACAATCCACCGAAGTGAACGAATGATGTGATCTGGTCTCCGCTCGAATACAGCGTCTTGCCGGTCTCGGCATCGAGCGCGAACAGCGTCGCATGAGTGGATGCCTTGATGCGCAGTGGACTCGAGTCCTGCAATCCCCGATCGGCATACGCCTGGGTGGTATCTTCCCCGCTGCCGTAAGCGTAAACAACTCCATTCGCAACGACAGGAGGTTCCCCATGATCCATATCCTGCGACATCCAGGCCGGGGTCAGTTGCAGCTTGCCATTTATCGTTTCGACTTTGAGCGCGACGATCGCGCCCCGTCGAACCGGTCCATACGACACCGGAGGCTTGAACTCGGAATGCGACGGCCCCCAGAACGGCACCAGCACCCAGCGCGTGCCTTTGGAATCTTCCCAACTCGCCATGCCGCCCCAGATACCGGTTCCCGCGAAATTCAATTCTTCATTGCAGAGTTGCTGCGTGCGGAACAGCGGCGTCTGATGATCGGCTCCTCCCGCGGATTTCGGATCGAGCAGGTAAACGCGGCACTCCTTGCTTCCGACAACCATCAGCTCCCGGCCTTTGTAATCGAAGATCGCGGGAGTGACCTGCATGTCGAGATCTTTCTTCAGAAGGAATGCCCAGTTCGAGGGAATGTAGTAATCCTTGAACTTCAATTCATTCCCTTCCACTCTTGCGCCGATCAGTCCGTTTCCGTAACGCTCGGTCGGCAGGTCGTAGGTGCCGTCACCCGTCGGCGCCCATGCGATGCCGGTGGAATCGATCGCCGCACCGGTTCGTCCCCACAGGCCGCCGCTTTTCGGATTGAACGTCATCACTTTTTTGGCGGGATCGTTCACATCGACGGCCCACATCTGATTGGGATTCCCAGCGCAGCCCTGCGACGTCGTCGTGAAGACGACGCTTCCCCAGAGATTCAACGCGTAAGATTTGCCATTGGGATAGCCGAATTGAACGGCGGACGCTGTTTCATCACCGGTGGCGAGATTGATGATATGAAGCTGGCCGTTGCCCGCAAGCACGTAAGCAGTACGAGCGCCGGAAGCATCCGCAGGACCGATCACCGGTGTTGCCGTCAGGCCGCCGGGACAAAGCGGATCCGTCGCGCCTCCGTTTCGAGCGGGGGGCGGATACTCGAAATGTTTTTTCCAGAGGATTTCGCCCTTGTCCGCATCGATGGCATAGAGGTTGTCGGAGACGCCGGCCACCAGCGCAATCTGCTTCATGCCGGCTGAGGTTCGAACCTGCCCGATGATCAGCGGCGGCAGCAGCGAGTGCATTTGCCGCGGGGCATTGTCGAACTTCAGCTTCCAGAGAATCTTCAGGTTTCCAACATTGTCCGGCCGAAGAATTGTTTCGTCGCGCTGCCAGTTCGTCCGCTGAGGATTGCCTCCGTCCGTCGGCCAGTCCGCGCCGACCAGTACTGCGCAGAAGACGGTTATCGCAAACAAAGACGTAAGGGTTCGCATGGCGGGCTACGTTATACCAACGGGAAGAGTGCGTCAAATCGGTTGGAAGCACGGGGAATTGTGAAATTTCGAAAGTGCACGAATTCTCAATTCAAGTCCCGAAATCGAGAAATCTCAAATTGAGGCATGGGCACACGTGTCCCTCGGATTTAGGATTTCTCGATTTCGGGACTTGAATTGAGAATTCGTGCACTTTCGAAATTTCACAATTCCCCGCCCCCTTACTGCACCTGAATTAACCCTCCATCCAGATCTCGAAACCGGATGGTGCCAGCGGACTCCGGAGCTTCAATCTTCGCGCCAATCTGCTGCAACCGGCGTGTCGCGGTCTCTGCATTGAAGTCGGCTGCCGTCACGCAAAAATAATAGACTCCAGGCTGCTGGCCAGCGGACATCTGCCGAAGACCGATACGGGAAGCACCAGTCTGAAACCAGATGCGATTATTGTTTCGCACCGGCGCACCCAGGAATTTCTGGTAGAACGCGACCGACTTTTCGGGCTCCTTCACATTCAACACAACGTGATCCATGCCGGCCGGGTGGAAAATCGGCTCTTCCGACATGGCAACTTCTTCCGGCAGGAAGTTCGCGGGATTTAGAAGACTCCAGCCATTTTCCGGTGAAAGTTGCAGTCGGATTCCGTCGGCATCCACCACTGCGGTGTCGCGGCCACTGGGATAATCCTGATATGCAATGTCGCGTTGTTCCAGAAACGCGTGCAGCTTTGGCATGTCGAGTCCCTTGATGGCGATTGAGGTATGATCCACCCGGATCTCGCCGTTGGCGCGGGGCTGTTCGAACGCCATATACGTTGCACCCAGCTTGAGATAACGCTTGTTGTTTCGGCTGCGCAACGTATTGCCGAAAACGCGAACGAAGAAGTCGCGGGATTTCTCGACATTGGAAACATAGAACTCGATGTGATCGAGCGCAGAAAACGCGGGCGTCTGATCCTCCGTCCCGGGCCGGCGCAGGACCACGGAACCGGCGCCCAAGAACCCGAGGATTTCGCGGCGGTTCATCACAAATTCTTCAACCAGATATTTCGGAACGAGACCTTGCCGGTGCCTTCGATTTGAAGAG
>Ga0163163_10004148_pt1 | contig 12342 bp, 12 predicted proteins | sample S65metaG_FD_119766 | JGI IMG/M metagenome (GOLD analysis project Ga0163163, IMG submission 119766) | Switchgrass rhizosphere microbial communities from Kellogg Biological Station, Michigan, USA - S6-5 metaG | ecosystem: Host-associated > Plants > Roots > Rhizosphere > Soil | place: USA... | reverse complement strand
GTCATGCGCCGAGCGTGTTGCTATTGGAAACCAGTGGAAGGTCGCGCGACATGCACGCGATGATCCTGATGACCCACGGACACGAGATTGAATGCACCGCGAGCGCTACGCAGGCTTGGCGGATGTGGAAGGCCAACCGTCCCTCACTCGTGCTGGTGGCTTTGGATATCCATGACAGGCGACTTTTCGGGGTCGTGGAGAAGATCCGCCAATCGGACATGTTGCAGTCGGTACGAGCTTTGCGACCACGCCTCTGTGCTCTCTATGTCGATGGAAATATCGTACGGCGCGCCATGCATTCCGACGACGTTCTGGCCGCTGCCGATGCTCGTGGGATCCCTTCGAGCAGAATCGGCCCAGTGTAGCCGGTAATGAGCAGCCCTCTGAAGGAACTAAGACTTTGATTCATGGTCATAGACTAGGACGCTGTCGCTGTATCTGACAGACCTGGTCATAATTGCACAGACTTATTCCTCCCAAGTGAATCAGAGTAGCACTGCAGATCAGGCCATTCGGGCCTACGCGCAAAAGTCGCAGCAACTTTCAGAACAAATGTGAAGCCGACCATCTTCTACTCGCGTCGACTCCCGATGGCAGTGATCCCGAGAAGGTTCCAATGCAGCATCACATCCTTGTTGTTGACGACGAAAGATCTGTTCGAGAAAGCCAGGCTGCTTTGTTACGGGGCAGTGGCTACAGCGTGAGCATCGCAGAGCATGGGTTGGACGCTCTGTTGCAACTAAAAAATCCAGACTTGCCAGACCTTGTCATCTCCGACCTGAACATGCCGTTCATGTCGGGGTTCGAGCTGCTGTCTGTTTTGCGGCGAAGATTCCCCCAAATCTCAGTGATCGCCAGTAGTGGCGCGTACTTGAACGGCGATGCAATTCCGGGGGGAGTGATAGCGGACGCGTTCCATTCTAAGAACGGTTCGGGGCCCGCGGTGCTTCTAAAGACAATCGCCCAACTGCTGGATACTTCGGCCCGACGTAACACCGAGCACCAGAGGCAGTCTGCACCAGTATGGATTCCTCGAAACGGGAAGGACTCTAAAGGTGTGCCTTTCATCGTAGTTACATGTACGAACTGTCTCCGCTCATTCTCCTTAAGCGTCTTGCACGAGAACTTACAGGAAGTGCAAGAGGCTGCGTGCTTATTCTGCCCCGAGACCGTAAGGTATGTCGTTGATTTCTCGCGAGACGTTAACTCGCCTGGATCATCCAAGACACCGAAAACGGACTGTGATACTGGGCCCGTGCGAAGTGAGCAGTTGTGACCAGACTTGTCCCGAGATTGTGCTTACCCTGAAGCAGTGTTGCTGATCCAAGGCGCGGATGCCTGGATTTTCTGCAGGACACACGTTGGCACTTCAAGAAACGGAGAAATATATGAAACTTCTCACTCAGGCGCTGGCCGTGGCCGCTCTCACTTTAATTACGACTACGTTCGCATCGGGCCAATTCACGAGCGCACCTCCACGCAATGGGGCCTGCTTCTTCAATGACTATAGCTATCGAGGCGAATCGTTTTGCGTCATTGCTGGCCAGAACGCAGCCTCGGTTCCGTCCAATTTCAATGACCGAATCCGCTCTATCCGTGTTTACGGCGGCACACAAGTCCAGTACTTCAATGACTCGAATTTTAATGGCGCAAGCGGAGCCACCTCCCGCGACATAAGCGACCTCAGGAGATTGTCAGTGCCGGATGCTCGCAACAAGAACTGGAGTGGTCGTATTTCCTCAGTTCGGATTGCCGGATCAGGACTGGGACGCTACGGAGATGATCGTGGCTGGAACCAAAAGAACAACCGCAACCGCAAACATGATGATGCCGACCGCTCCGACGACAGGGGAAGCTGGAATCAAGGGCAGGACAGGAACCATGACAATAATGGAGATCGCGATCGTCATGACGCGAACGGTTCACAAAATAACGACCAGGCCAGGGTTTCCTGTTCCTCAGGATTAAGCTCAAACCGGGAGTGGTGCAGAACGGCTGTTCGCGTCAATAGTGTGCGGCTCATCAACGAGACCGGCCAAAATCGCTGTGAACTTAATCGAACGTTTGGAATCGATGAAGGCCGGCTCTGGACAGCGCGAGGGTGTTCTGGAAATTTCGAATTTCGGTAGAGTTCATTAGTAACTTCACCGCAGGCGCCGAGGCGCGCCCTCACTTGACTTCCATTCTCAGTAAGCCTACGGTGGAGGTTGAGTGAGCAGTTCCTTCCTCGTTCAGGTTCACTGGACTAAGTCAGCCTATCTGAAGTCCTTTCGTCTTAGCCCACCTCAGTCAGGAGGTTGACCATGATTGCACGCAACGTTTCCATTCGTCTTAAGAAAGACACTGCCATCGAATTCACCAAGCTGTTCGGTGAAATAGTTCTGCCGGCACTGCAGAAACAACCAGGTTTCCGTGACGCAATACTGCTCGCCGGGAACGACGATCTGGATATGACGTCGATTAGCTTGTGGGAATCCAAGGAAGAAGCCGATTCCTACAGCACGAAGGGATATCCCGAGATTCTGAAGTCTATAGAAAATGTGCTCGACGGCGCGCCCAAGGTTCGCACCACCAGTGTCCTTCATTCGACAGTCCACAAACTTGTGGCCGTTGCCTGAGACTAACGTGCAGGAGTTGGCATTTGTGTCGTCTCCTGCATTCTTCTGTTCCCCTAAACTGATGATCGTCTCCAATGAAGAGGAGACGATCCCACTTATGCCCAAAGGAAATCAACATTATGACCATTGACGCCGTTAGTCACAGCAGCGAGACCTACCCAATGAGCAAACTGAAGGTCCGCCCCCCAATCGCGGCGGGAATGCCTAAGCGCATTCTGCTCATAGACTCTGATGAAGAGAGCCAGCACCGTCGCGCTGTAATGCTCCAGCAACGAGGAGTAGAAGTTACCTCTGCGGACGATATTGAACATGCGAAGTTGCTCTGGGAGGAGGATACGTACAGCCTCGTCATGATCGATGCCACGAATATTTACGATGAAGCGGTGGCCTTCCAGAAATCGATCAAGGAGAAACGACCAAAACAGATGGTGAAGTTTCTCGTAGGCAAGCCTGGTTTACTTTCCGACTCGCCTCTCGAGAAGCATGCAGTGCCAACCACAGAGCAAAAGATTTCTGTGATGAAGAATGCACAGAAGATCTTTGCAACTGCTTCCAATAAGTATTCTCGCGGCACGGGAATCAAGAACGCTTCAGCGCAGATAGCCACGCAGCGGTCGTTGGATCGGCTGCAGTCCCCAGAGCTAGCCTCAACAAAAGCTAGCAGGGAGATATCTTTCGGAGAGGCGGTACGACGGGCTGGCGGCGAGTGAAACTGTGTTTGAGCTGTAGCTCCGTTGCTCGCGCTGCAGGGCAATCTAATTCCCCTGCAGAAAGGTGCGCAGAGACCTGTGTACATGTAAGCTGCCGTTGTATTCAATCAGACCTAACTCTCGAAAGCGATTCATGAAAAAGCTGCCTCGGGTGATAATGGAGCGCTGGAGAGCAGTTGCAGTCGTTGTCCTCTTCGCGCCATTCACAAGGCAGTCCTGACCGAGGAAATCGCCCTTGCCGAGGATTGCGAGGACGGCGTTGTTTCCATTTGCGGATGCTACCGTGAGCTTCACGTGTCCACTCTCGACGTAATACAGGGCGTTAGCAAAATCTCCCTGCGAATAGATCTTTTCTTTATTCCAGTATTAGCGGGTAGACCTTCGATCCTAGTCAAAAGATCCCTCGACTTGCAGCTCACAGTGCGACCACTCGCCATTGAGTTCTCCGTCCGTAATCGGTGCAATCAGATGCATTCGCGAGCTCGTGATGTCGCACGTGGCAAGCTAAGGCAGCTATGTCTTTAATTGTTTTGGCAGTTGAATAACGGTCTGAATTGATCACTGACAGGGCTGTGCGCGTAAATCCCCTGGCGACTATTGTGAATCCTGATCAATATTGAACAGTCTGACTGTTGAGGCCGTGGCATTGTTTTCACGGGGAAATCGCCCTTGGGGACAAAGCGCGTACTTTTTGGCTAAGGGTGCTCGTGGGCTGGAAATATTGATTAGACCCATGCTGGAGGGCAAACATGAAGATCCTTCGTCGTAAATTCATCATCTCGTGGTTCGTGGTCCTGATTCTCATCCAGGCCTCAACCGCCCAGCGGCCAGTTACGGCGACAAGTGAGAATCATGGTCGCTACAGCACCGAGCAAGTGGTCGACAACCTCATCCAAATGAACCTTCATCGCCTCCAGGCGCTTCGATCGTACGAGTCGAATCGAACATACAAAGTCGATTATCACGGGTTCGGAGGCAGCCGCCGCGCGGAAATGGTCGTGAAGTTGAAATATTCGTCACCCGCGTCGAAGGAATTCACGATTGAGTCAACGAGCGGGTCCAAGTTACTCATCGACAAAGTCTTAAAGAAGCTGTTGGAAGCGGAAAAGGAAGCCCTGGATGTAGAGGTTCAGCGCCGTTCAGCGCTAAGCCGCGAAAATTATGAATTCAAGTTGGTGGGCTTTGAAAGCACTCCTGCCGGCTCGATGTATGTGCTGGAGGTAGAGCCTAAAAGCAAGGATAAGTTTCTCTATCGTGGGCGAATTTGGGTGGACGCAGAAGATTTTGCGGTGACGCGGTTAGTAGCGGAACCAGCGAAGAATCCATCGTTCTGGACCAGGAAATCCGAGATCGAACAGGCATATGGAAAGTTCAACGATTTCTGGCTACCCGAGCGCAACCATAGCCTGTCTTCGATTCGACTTGGAGGGCGAGCTGACCTGACGATCGAGTACAAGGATTACCAAATAACCAGCGCAGCCCCGGTCGTGAAGTTGTCGCAGAAGGAATCGGCTCCGACGGCTAGTTCAGGGACGTTGCAACATTCAGGCGACAACAACCGCTAGGCCTACGGGTTCTCGTTCCAGCACGCCACGGAAGCCCAGGTCCCATTCAACGGGTGGAAAACAGCGGGCAGCTGTAGAGTTCATCTCCTGGGGGCGACCACAGCTTAAACAAACGGCTCCCACTTGCCTGATATCTACTTCTTTCGTTATTTCGGTCTCGCGTATTCCGAGCGATCCAGACACAACCGGCCCCCCACACTTCTCACAGAGGTACACGCAAAGATGAAGGTGCTGTTTTTTCATGCTACGAGTGTATGTCGCGCAAGATTGCAGCGCTGATCAATCTTGACCATCTCTAATGCAGTGAAAGTGCAACGACGCAGTCAGTGATTAATCGTGCAGCACCACGCTGATCAGGGAACTATTAACGTGCATGCCGCCGCCGTTGTAGTCGATGAAACCCAGTTTCCGGAAGCGGTTCATGAAGAAACTTACCCGGGAGCGAGTGGTACCGATCATTTCGGCCAACGTTTCCTGGCTCATCTTCGCGACTACAGGTATCGGCTTTGACTCCTGGCCAAAATTGGCCAGCAGCAGTAACAGCCGGGCGAGGCGTTTTTCACTGGAATTGAAGAGGTGGTCTACCAGGTCTGCTTCCATGCGGATGTTCCGAGTAAGCAGGTGCGCGAGAAATCGTTCAGCAAATTCCGGCTCCTTGTGGAGCAGACCCAGCATGACGGGTCTTTCGACTCTCATGATCTTGCAGTGTTGGACCGTGCTGGCCGTGGACATGCGGACCAATTGACCGGCGAGACAGCTCTCGCCGAAGAAGCTTCCTTCCGGAAGGATGGCGATGACTGCTTCTTTACCACGCTTGGACACCACCGCGAGCTTCACTTTGCCGGTTTGGATGTAGAACACCGCATCGGCCGTCTCGCCTTGTGAGAAGACAGATTCGTTGGCTCGGTATTCCTGGGTGCTCTTCCCAGACCCAAGTTTGGTTAAGAAAGTTTGAGGATCGAACTCATCTTTAAGCTCGTGGGATGAGTCACCTTTGCTTGGAATGGATCTGGGTTGGCGAGTTGTCGATGGGGTTAGAGCTGGGCGGCGTTTCGGAGCGACGCGATCCTTCTTAGTCCTAACAACGAGGCGTTTAATGGCCATGGGGAATCTCCCACCTTGGACGATTTGTGCTTAGGCCTCGGACAGTAATAGAGACTTACGACAATTGTACTCCTATGTCTGTTGCCAGACATTGTGCTGCCTTTCGTCCGGGAATTGCTAGCGGTTGGAATTTGAGCTGTATTGCTCAGACTGCTTCAGCCTCTCCTAGCTATCGTTAGAAATGCCCCTCGCGCTCGTAATGCGCTGTATCCAAAGAGGCGCTGCGCAGGGCAGAAGAATAAGGTGAGAAACTTGAAGAAAATTATGATGGTAGCTGCTTTACTCAGCCTGGCAAGCACCAGCTGGGCACAATCGGCTCGTGAGTCCTCGACCGATCGGCTAAGCAACGCCGGCAGGGTGCTACACGAAGTCATGGCAGCGCCTGATAACGGGATCCCTGAAGAAGTCCTGGAACATGCAAGATGCGTCGCCGTCGTACCGAACATGATCAAGGGCGGCTTCATCGTTGGTGGACGACATGGAAGAGGCGTAGCAACCTGCCGAACCGCCGAGGGGTGGAGTGCACCAGCGTTTTTTAGCCTCGCGGGCGGTAGCTGGGGCCTGCAAATCGGACTCGAGGGCGTCGATCTGGTCATGATCATCCAGAACGAAAAAGGCATGCAGCAGTTGCTTGCGAGCAAATTCCAAATTGGAGCAGATGTTTCAGTAGCAGCCGGGCCGGTGGGACGACACGCCTCCGCCAATACCAATTGGAAAATGGAAACGGAAATTCTTACGTATTCTCGAGCCAGGGGCGTCTTCGCCGGCCTCACGTTGAACGGCGCGTCGGTACGCCGCGACGACGATTCGATGAAGGCGATCTACGGGCGCAATGTTACGACCCGAAACGTACTGCTGGGCAAGGTCTCTGCCACTCCTGCGGCAGAACCCTTCCTGAGTGCAGTTCGGAGCTCGAAAGCGCAAGCCGTAGCTGCAAAGGACTAGTTGTACTTGAATGTGCCGGTGCATCCGGGAGGAACTATCCTCCCGGGTGCTCACGACACTCAGCGAAGAGGAAATCATGCTTTGGACAATTTTAACTATTCTCTTGATCCTGTGGTTACTCGGATTCAGCTTGCACGTGGGCGGCGGTTTGATCCACATACTGTTGGTCGTAGCTCTCGTAGTTTTGATCTTCAACCTGGTGACCAGACGTCGACGTATAGCGTAAGCAGCTGAGCAGTATTCACTCCCACAGATCGTATCCACCATCCTGCGACTCCTTCGAACGTCAATCAGCCGAAGCATCCAAGGACTTCATGAACACACCGCGCCAGTTGCCATCATCAAGGAGCAATGAATGCCGTCACAGGAAAGTGCATCGTTGAGAGCCACACCATCGCGCCTCAAGGTGCGGACCGCTCCGGTCCTGGAAAAACTCGCAGCGTCGTTTGGAATTATCTCCGGCGCCTCCCATCCCAGCCGGATTGCTGTGATCGGAAACTACCTCCCACGACAGTGTGGGATTGCGACGTTTACGACAGATCTTTGCGACGCCATCGGCGCAGAGTACGAGTCGGCTCAATTGTTAGCAGTTCCAGTCAATGACCCTGGTTCGCACTACAGTTATCCTCCGCGGGTTCGATTCGAACTCACGGAAGGCGATCCTTCTTCCTATGAGGACGCTGCCGATTTCCTGAATTTCAGCAACGTCGATCTCGTTTCGCTGCAGCATGAGTACGGTATCTTCGGTGGCCCCGCGGGAAGCCATATTCTGCGTCTGCTGCGGCGTCTGAAGATGCCGGTGGTTACGACTCTCCACACGGTTCTCCGCGAGCCCGACGCGAATCAACGCGTCGTCATGGACGAGATCGCATTGCTCTCCGACCGACTCATCGTAATGAGTGAGCATTCCTCGAAATTATTGCAGGGAGTCTTCCACGTTCCTGAAGATAAGATCGACATTATCCCTCACGGAGTTCCCGACCTTCCGTTTGGAGATCCCAACTACTACAAGGACACTTCTGGAACTGAAGGCAAGGCCGTGTTGCTTACGTTTGGACTTCTGTCGCCGAACAAGGGAATTGAACGGGTCATCGAAGCACTGCCACAAATCGTTGCCCAGCATCCGGAAGTGGTTTACGTGATCGTTGGAGCTACACATCCCCACATCAGGCGTCGCGAAGGCGACCAATATCGGCTTCAATTGCAAGCCTTGGCGAGAAAGCTTGGGGTTGAGCGCAATGTCATATTTCACAATCGCTTCGTGAGCCCGGAAGAGATGGCTCAATTCGTCGGATCCGCCGACATTTACATCACTCCTTATCGCTACGAGGCGCAAGCTGTCTCCGGGACATTGGCTTATGCAGTAGGCGCAGGTAAGGCGGTGATTTCGACACCGTACTGGCACGCGTCCGAACTGCTGGATGAGGGGCGCGGGGTTCTGGTTCCCTTTGAAGACTCCAAGGCCATTGCGATCGCGGCAATTGAACTCCTTGATAACGAAGCGACGCGTCATGCGATGCGCAAGCGCGCCTACCTCTATGCTCGTGACACGGTCTGGAACAGAGTCGCTCAGTCTTACATGAGTGCGTTCGTTCACGCCAGAACTGACCGAATGCAGACTCCTCGGATCGCATTCTCTGACTTAAATGCCGAGAGAACGCTGGATCGACTGCCATCTTTGAATTTAGATCACTTGTACCGGATGACTGATCACACCGGTCTTCTCCAGCATGCTGTCTATTCTGTTCCTAACTATCGAGAAGGCTATGCAACTGATGACAATGCACGGGCTTTGATCGTCGCGATCCTGATGGAACAGCTGGGAATGACGGACATGTCCGAGTCAGCGAAGCTGGCATCACGCTACCTGGCATTTCTATGGCATGCATTCAATCCGGCAGTCGGACGCTTCAGGAACTTCTTGAGCTATGAGCGGCAATGGCTGGAAGCCGAAGGGTCCGAAGATAGCCACGGGCGCGCATTGTGGGGACTGGGAACTGTTCTGGGACGATCAAAATCTCCGGGCCTCCGAGGCACGGCGGGACGGCTTTTCGAAGCTGCACTACCGGCTATCCGCACCTTCAGCAGTCCCAGAGCGTGGGCGTTTGCGGTTCTCGGATTACAGGAATACCTGGACCGTTTCCCTGGCGACAGGGCAGCTCTGCAGACGAGAGATGAGATGGCGCAGAGACTAATGGATATCTACGCCTCCAATCACTCACCGGACTGGCATTGGTTCGAAGAGGTACTCGCTTACTCAAATTCCCGTTTGCCACAGGCTCTCATCGCGTGCGCTTCGCGCACGGGTGACAAAGCGATGCTCGTGGCTGGCATCGAGTCGCTGAACTGGTTTGTCACGATGCAGCGCTGTGAGACAAAGGGTCACTTTGTGCCTATCGGCTCTCAGGGCTTCTACCGTAAAGGCGGGGATAGGGCTCGCTTCGATCAGCAACCTGTGGAGGCAGGCGCAACCGTCTCAGCATGCCTTCAGGCCTACAGTGCAAGCGGAGATGAGCGCTGGTTGAAAGATGCGTGGTCGGCATTCAACTGGTTCTTGGGCGACAATGATCTTCAAATCGTTCTCTACGATTCCAGCACCGGTGGATGCCGGGATGGCTTGCACCCTGACCGAGCCAATGAAAATCAGGGAGCCGAGTCCACACTGGCGTTCCTGATGGCTCTACTGGAAATGCGCCTGCTGGAAGACGCTGAAATAGCCACAATCAAGCATGAAGCATTGGCCGAAGTTGCCGATGTTGAGAGTTCTACCATTCCCTTGGAGATTCAATGAGCGTAGCAACGACCCTAGATAAGGTTCATGACGAGCCACTGCTTCACCGGCATCCTTCAAACCCGATATTGTCCAGTAAGGACTGGCCATACCCGATCAATAGTGTCTTCAATGCCGGCGCGACGCTGCTTGAAGACGGAACGACACTCTTGCTTTGCCGCGTAGAAGATCGACGCGGCTTGTCCCATCTGTGCGCGGCCCGTTCCGCAAACGGCGTTGACGGATGGATTGTTGATGCTACCCCGACGCTGATGCCCAACGCAGAGGAATATCCGGAAGAGTTGTGGGGCATCGAGGATCCGCGGCTGACCTACGTGCCGGAATTGAAGCAGTACGCAGTTGTCTACACTTCATACTCCCGCGGAGGTCCTGGAGTCTCACTTGCTCTTACCAAAGACTTCCGTACATTCGAGCGGCTCGGCGTGATCATGTCTCCCGACGACAAAGATGCTGCGCTTCTTCCGCACAAGATTGGTGGTTTCTGGGCATTGATCCATCGGCCGATGACAGCACTCGGTGCGCACATGTGGATCTCCTATTCTCCTGACTTGCGCCATTGGGGCAGTCATAAAGTCATGATGGAAGCACGCCGAGGAGCGTGGTGGGACGCTAACAAGATTGGCATGTCACCGCCACCGATCGAGACCTCCAGAGGCTGGCTGGTTCTTTACCATGGAGTGCGGCACACGCCTTCTGGCTGCCTCTACCGGCTTGGGCTGGCGCTCTTTGACCTTGGAAAACCAGAAAAACTCCTACTTAGAGGAGATTCATGGATATTCGGCCCCGAGGCCGACTATGAGCGGCATGGCGACGTCGACGACGTTGTGTTTCCATGCGGCTACACGAAGGATCCGGACGGCGATACGCTCAACATCTATTACGGAGCAGCGGATTGCTCGATCGCGCTTGCTCGGACCAGCGTGCGAACGCTCCTAGAGTGGTTGGACGTTCATGGGATGTGCGAACGCCGGCAACGAGTGTAGGCAGATGAATATCCTGCGTTGGATGTCTCAATTGGTCTTCAGCTGTCGACATCGGCACTTGAGCCGGGTGTTCACGATCGACAATCGGACATATCGTGTCTGCTTTGATTGTGCGCGACACGTCCCATATCCGCGGGCTAAGACTGGGAATCAATCCCAAACTCGGGTCGGTTGAACCAAATTGTGCTGAGCGTCCAGAACTTTATGTTTTGAATGTGAGCCGTTTTGCTCAGTAAGGGCAGGCCTAAACCTGTCATTCTGTAACTTCCTGAATGTGCAGACCGGGCCACGACCGCTGATTCGTGGCCCTGCTTCCGGATCGCTCTAGATCGGGCTCCGATCAAGTCAAGGCAGAGCGACCACATCCAGCCAATCGGCTTTCATTACCCGGTTACGAACCTACTAAACAGATTTGTGCAATACGGCAGATATCTGCCGCAAGGGGATACTTTGAACACAAAGCTTTTGTTAATCGCCGGACTCACTCTCAGTTTGGGCGTATTCGCTCAGACCAATCCGCAAACAATTCTGGAAGTCGAGCCTTTGAGCCCCACACCTACATTTCGAGTGAACGTAGTCAGCCGCGAAGTACGCGCGGTTAATTACCAGCATCGAAGCGGAGCAACGAAGGTTGATTTCCTGGGCACAAGCCTAATGCCACAAGCGAAAGGCGAAGCCAAGGTTGAGAGTAAGAAGGGCTATATCGAAATCGAAGTGGAATTCCAAGACTTGCAGAATCCCACTACATTCGGCAATGAGTATCTGACGTACATACTCTGGGCAGTCTCTCCCGAAGGCCGTGCCATGAATTTGGGTGAGGTTCTAGTTGGCGACAACCATCGCAGCAAGTTGGATGTCACCACCGATCTACAAGCGTTTGCTCTAGTCGTGACTGCCGAACCTTATTATGCAGTTCGCCAGCCCAGCAATGTCGTTGTTCTCGAGAACGTGATCCGTGAAGACACTAAGGGAACAATCAAGGCGATAAACACTAAGTACGAACTTCTGGAACGCGGCGGCTATATCCCCACGGGCTACAAATTCGACCCGGTGGTTCTTAACACAAAACTGCCGTTGGAATTCTTCGAAGCGCGCAATGCGCTGCGAATCGCGGAGTCGGGGGGAGCAGCGACGTATGCCTCCGACAGTTACGAGCGAGCCGTGAAGTTGATGGACAAGGTCGATGGTTATGCCACGTCCAAGCACACGGACAAAAAGGTGATGATCGCGACAGCACGCGAAGTGGTTCAGACTGCTGAAGACGCTCGCGCAATTGCAGCTAAGACAGTCAGCGACGAGCGCCTCGCAAATGAACGTCGCGCCGCAGCAAGAGAGCAATCCAGACTGCAGAACCAGGCTGATGATGCGAAGCAGCAGACAGATCAGGCGTTAATTGATACTTCGAACGCCCAAGCGTTGAAGGCCCAGGCAGAATCTGAGGCCGCACGGGCAGAGAAAGCAAAGCAGCAAGCAGAGTCTGATACCACTATGGCTCAACTTGCAAAAGCCCAAGCAGAGTCCGACACAGCCAAAGCCAAGGCGGAAATGATGGATGCTCAATCCGAAACCGCGAAGGCCAAGACTGATATGGCGGAGAATCAGGCCGCATCGTCGCGAGCCCTCTCG
>Ga0163163_10004147_pt1 | contig 12344 bp, 5 predicted proteins | sample S65metaG_FD_119766 | JGI IMG/M metagenome (GOLD analysis project Ga0163163, IMG submission 119766) | Switchgrass rhizosphere microbial communities from Kellogg Biological Station, Michigan, USA - S6-5 metaG | ecosystem: Host-associated > Plants > Roots > Rhizosphere > Soil | place: USA: Michigan... | reverse complement strand
CGATCGGGATACAAGGGCATAGCTGGGGTGGATACCAGATCGCGTACATGATCACGCAGACGGGACGGTTCCGGGCGGCCGCGGCCGGAGCGCCGGTGTCGAACATGATCAGCGCCTACAACGGAATCCGATGGGGGAGCGGACTGCCGAGACAGTTTCAGTACGAACATAGCCAGAGCCGGATCGGCGGAACGATCTGGGAGTATCCACTCCGTTATGTTGAGAACTCGCCGATCTTTGCGGCGGATCGGGTGGCGACTCCGCTGCTGATGCTGCACAACGACAATGACGACGCGGTGCCGTGGTACCAGGGCATCGAGTACTTTCTGGCTCTGCGACGGCTGGGCAAAGAGGTCTACATGTTCAGCTATAACGGCGAGCCGCATGGGCTTCGTCGGCGGGCGGACCAGAAGGATTACACGGTACGTCTGCAACAGTTCTTCGATCACTTCCTGAAGGGAGCGCCGACGCCGGACTGGATGCTGACGGGGATCCCGTACCTGAAGAAAGAAGATGAGAAGATTCGCTTCGCGCTGGATAATTATGGTCCGGAGAAGCAGGAGCAGAATGCTGAACAGCCGTCGGCAAAGCCGGGAGAGAAGCCAGCGGGAAACGCTCCATAGATGAGGATGAGATGCGAAGGGTGATTCTAGGTGCGATCGTCGCTGCGTGCGCCGCGGTGGGCGCGTGGGCTTATCGCGCAGAGGCCGAGGTAAAGCGTGGAGAGAAGGCGTTCCAGGAGGCGGGATGTACGTCGTGTCATCTGACAGGCGGGGCTCCGAGCTTGCAGAACGTAAGCAAGCGGTTGGATAAGAAGAAGCTGAAACAATTCATCATGGACCCGGACAGCGTGTACCGGGAGCGGGCAATGCAGTCGCTGAATATCGGCTACCCACGAATGCCGAAGCCCGGGACTAAAGAAGAAGATGTCGACGCGATTGTTAGTTATTTGCAGACGTTGAAGGACTGATGTTCCCCATGTAAGCCAAAGGGTTTTGCATCGGCCGCCTGCCCGACTGCTACCTTTGGGGCAGAAGAGTTCACAGCGGTGTGCTGTCCCCATCCGCACTCGTATTGCACCTTCCGTAATGTTTCCCACCTAGGCCGATAGGGCTACCCTTTTGCAGGGAAAGAAGGACACCATGGGAGTCAATCCGGTAGTGAGCCCGAGTGGGTTTGAGACATTTCGTCGTTGGCCGCGATACCGGTTGGACATTCCGGTGCGTCTGGTTGTGAACAAATCCAACAAGACCGCGATTGTACAAGGACGCGGCAACGAGTTGAATGAAGGTGGACTGACACTGTTTGCCGGAATCGAACTGGTTCCCGATGAACAGATTTTTGTTGAGTTCACACCCCCTTATGCCGGCGGACCGATCCGCGCGCACTGCGTGGTTCGGAATCGAGAGCACTATCGGTACGGCGTGGAGTTCATCCTGGAGAACCAAGAGGATCAGGACAACGCCGAGCGGATACGTGGAGTGCTGCGCGGGTATGGCGTGCCGATCCACTAGTTGGCGCGACGGCAGCCGGTTTGCAGTTGCGAAGTAGAGCTGTTCCTGCCAAGCTGAATTTCTCATGACAAAGCTGCGACGCAAGTTTGCTGTCTGCGTTTCGGTATTGGTGTTTGCGACGTCCGCATTCGCGGTGGAACGCGTTCGCGTTTCGGTCTTCGGGTTGTTTCATCCCAAACAAATCACAATTGAGAGCAAGGAAACACTGCTGGTGAAAGCTGGAGACCAGGAGTTTGTGTTGGAGCCGGGACTGAGGGCGACGTTCAGCTTGGCGGATGGGAAGGTGACGGTCGAGGGTCGAACGGCGGCAGAGCGGGTTGTGGTGGCTCCTCGTAACGGTGGGGAGGCGGAGTTCTATCTTGCGGTGCCGGGAAAGATTCGACGGATGTATCGCGGGCAGGTAATTGTAGTTGCGAGCGGCAAAGAACTGGTGCCGGTGGTCTCAATGGAATTGGAGACAGCGGTGGCCTCGGTGAATGCGGCGGAGGCTCCGCCGGGAGCCACGATCGAGGTACCGAAGGCGCAGGCAGTGGCGATACGGTCGTACCTGGTGGCGGGGAAGCCGAGACACGCTGAGGGCGACTTTTGCGATACGACGCATTGCCAGGTTTTGAAGTCGCCGCCGGCAAAGAACAGTCTGGCCGCACAGGCGACAGAGGGGACGCGAGGGCTGGTGCTGGCGTGGCGGGGAAAGCCGTTTGCGGCAATGTATTCGGCGAGTTGCGCTGGCCGGACCCATTCGCTGGCGGAGATTGGATATACGGTTCGGGACTATCCATACTTTGCGGTGGAGTGCGCGTACTGCCGGAGGAATCCGGAGCGGTGGTCGGCAACGGTGTCGCGGGAGGATGCGGCGGCGCTGGCGTCGAAGAATGAAGCCGAGCGGATCAAGCTGGCGCGAAAGTTGGGATGGAACACGGTGCCGAGTAACGATCATTCGGCAAAATCCAATGGGACGATGGTGGATCTGGCCGGAGTTGGACGAGGGCATGGATTGGGGTTGTGTCAACGGGGAGCGGCGGGGATGGCGCGGGAGGGGAAGAACTTTAGGGAGATACTGATGCATTATTTTCCGAATGCGGAGTTGGGGAACTGAGTTTCGAGTTTCTATTTTCGAGTTTCAAAAGGCACAGATCGCCATCCGCCATCCGCAGTCCCGCAGGAGCCATTAGCCATTAGCAAATGCGGAATCGTAGGCGCAATTAGCAGGCCGCAACGGTCGGGACGACGGCTTCAGTTAATCAGGTGTGTCAGTTTCGCGTGTCACGGCGGACACGGAATGTGTCAGGGGTGACACGCGATTGATTTGCATTCGTGCGGGAAATCTCCGCCAATTTCATTTTTCTTGTTCGGCAGACCAACTGCACTGCAAGTTATGAAAGGTTGCGGAACCGCGACAGTGTACGGTTTGCGGTGTAATTCGGTTCAGCGTCATTTATAGTTCCGCACAAATCACATGAGCGTCCTACGGCGGATCGCAACGAATAAGAAGTTCATCCTTCCAGCGGTCATCTCGCTTGTTCTCCTTACAACTCTGTTAGCGACGGTTTACTTCCGGGCGAATCGTGCACTGCGCGGATCGAGAGAATCGGTTGAGGCGGAGCATAGTCTGCGCTTCGTCGAGCGGGTGTATGTCGCGCCGACGGATTCTGGCTTCGAGTGGGTAAGTGCTCCGGCGGTGTTCACGCAGGCGGCGGAGTTCCAGGGACACTTGTTTGTCGCGGGACCGACAGGGTTGACCGAGTATGACGGTCGGGGACAGAGGCTGCGGGATTTTCGAGTTGGGAGAGAGCTGCCGGTTTCGCCGCTAATTCGGGTGACGACGACGAATAGCCCCACCCTGTCGCTGCGCGACGAAGGTAGAGCACCCGAACTGGTGATTGCGACGGCGGATGCGGGAGTGCTGGTTTTCAACGGGACCCAGTTTCGACAGATGCTGCCGGAGTTACGGGAGGCGCGGACGATCACTACGGTGTTGCCGGTGGCGTCCGGACATTTGCTGATCGGCACGCAGAAGCGCGGATTGCTGGTGTTTGACGGGCGGACGTTACAGCCATTCCATTCGACGCTGGCGAAAGTGTTCGTGACGGAACTGGCGGGAACAGATTCAGACCTTTGGATCGGGACGCAGGATAAGGGTGTTGCCCACTGGCACGGCGGCAGCGTGGAGTGGTTCGACGAGTCGAACGGGATGCCGGATGCGCGGGTGTACTCGATTGCGCTGGATGGCGATAAGGCGTATGTGGGGACGGCGGCGGGGATAACAGAGTTCGATGATGGGAAGTTTGCGCGAGTGTTGGCGAAAGGTTCTTTCGTTCGGGCGATGCTGCCACGCGGGAGGTCGCTGCTGGCGGGGACGATGGATGACGGCCTGGTGGAGGTCGGACTGGAGGTATCGCGAAGAAGCGCGGGGCATTCTTCTTCGGCGGCGACAGGGCTGGGTGACGTCGAGCAACTGCTGAGTTCGGGGGATTCGACGTATGCGGTGACGACGAATGGAATTTATTCGCGAGCGGCCGGGGGTGGATGGAAGCGGGTACTGGAGCCCGACGGTGGAGTGCTAACGGACAGGAATGTTTCAGCGCTGGCGGTGGATAAGTCGGGACGGCTGTGGGTTGGGTACTTTGATCGCGGTCTGGACATCGTCGAGGCGAACGGACGGAAGACTCGCCATATAGAAGATGAGCATGTGTTCTGCGTCAACCGGGTGCTGCCGGGGATCGCGAAGGGCGGGACGGCGATAGCGACGGCCAACGGGCTGGTGATGTTCGATGCCAGCGGGGCTGAGCGTCAGGTACTTGGCAAGAACGATGGACTAATCGCGGAGCACGTTACGGATGTGATTCCGTTCCGGGACGGGTTGGCGGTGGCGACTCCTGCAGGACTGACGTTCCTGGATTCGGATGGCACGCGGAGTTTGTATGCCTTCCAGGGATTGGTGAACAACCACGTTTACACGATTGCGGCGAATGGACATCGGCTGCTGGCGGGAACGCTGGGTGGCGCGAGCCTGCTCGAAGACGACCAGGTGCGCGTGAGTTACACGACCGCGACCTCGGCGCTGAAGCACAACTGGATAACCGGGGCGGTGCCGGTGGGCGACGAGTGGTACTTGGGGACCTACGGTGCCGGCGTGGTGAAGATGAATGCTCAGGGGAAATTCGAGACGAATGGCGATGCGAGCGGCGAGCTCGTGATCAACCCGAACGCGATGCTGGCGACAGATCGATTTGTACTCGCAGGGACAATGGGAAACGGGCTGTACGTGATGGATCGAGGGACGGGGCGGTGGAAGTCGATTAGCGAGGGCTTGCCGTCGCGGAACGTGACGGCGCTTGCAGCGGCGGACGGGTTTGTGTACGTGGGAACCGACAACGGACTGGTGCGGATTCCCGAACAAAGGTTGGGACAATGAAACGGCTAATTGGAGTGCTGTTCGTAGTGTTCTGCCTGGCAGGGGCGACTCTGGCGGACTCGGGGATATTGATTCCAAGGGGCAAGAGCCAGCCTGACCCGAAGGTGCTCTCCCTGGAAGAGATGGAGATCACGGTCACGATCGATAACGGCGTGGCGCGCGTGTACATCAAGCAGATCTTTTCGAATCACACGGGTGCGATCGAAGAGGGCAATTACCTGTTTGCACTGCCGAGCCGTGCGACGATCAGCGATTTTGCAGTGTGGGATGGGCCTACGCGGATTCCGGCGGTCATCCTGGAACGGAAGCGGGCGGGAGAAATCTATGCGGCGCTAACAGCGCAAAGGATCGACCCGGGAGTGTTGCAGATGGGGGAGCGCGGAGCGGATGAGGCCCGCAAAAGTGCGGTGTTCTCGGCGAAGATCGCGCCGATCGCGGCGTGGGGAACGAAGCGATTGGAGATCGAATATCACGAGACGATCCCGGTTGAGAACTTGAAATCGTTTTTTGCTATTCCGTTGCATCCGGACGCCTACGCAGCGCAGGCGGCGGGCCGGCTGAAGATCAGCTTCGAGCTGCGCTCAGAACACGAGCTGTCGAATTTTCAGCTGGTGGGGGCGACGTATCCGCTGAAGATCACGGAGAAGAACGCACACTCGGTGAAGGGCAACTTTGAGGGGGCGAATGTCGCGCTGGCGGAAGACTTCGCGGTGAAGTACGACCTGGATGGCAAACAGGCGGATTCGCTGGACGTCATTACGTACCGGCAGCCGGAGTCGGGACAGCCGAACCCGACGGTGATGTCGCCGGTGCGGAGTTACAAGGAACCCGGGTTCTTTGAGGCCCAGGCGTTGTTGGGGATGGGGAACACACAAGTCAACAACCAGGGAGGGGCCCCGTCGAGCACGCCCAAGACGGTTGTGGTGTTGTTCGACAATTCGTTGTCGATGCAGTGGGAGAAGTTGGAGCGGAGTTATGCGGCGATGGAGGCGGTGCTGCGAGCGCTGCATCCGAACGACAAGTTCAGCTTGATTCTCTTCAACAGCAAGGTGGCGAGCTTCCAGCCGACGCCGGTAGCGGCGAGCCGGGAAAACGTGCAGAAGGCGCTCGACTTCGTAAGGGCGAGCAAGTTGCGCGGCGGGACGGATCTGCAGCAGGGGTTGGGGGCAGCGCTGGGACAGTTCCAGTCGGCACCAGGTTCTCCTTATTTGTTACTCCTGACGGACGGCGGAGTGACGCGCGGGACGATTCACTCGGGGCATCTCGCGAAGTGGTACGAGGAGAAGTGGAAGCAGTTGCCGGAGACAGCGCGTCCACACACTTACATTTTTGCGGTTGGCGACGATGCGAATCTTCCTTTGCTGCGGATGGTGTCGCGCAACGACGGCGCGATGGAAAATGTGCTCTCGACAGAGCCGATCGAATTCAAGTTGAACGCCTTCGTTTCGAAGATCGGGCGAAGTCCGGTGGCGCAATTGAATATGACGGCGTCGCCCGAGGCCGCGGTGCAGATGGTGTATCCGCTGCAGGATAGTGCGTTTGCAGGATCGATGGCGTCGTGGGTGGGGCAGTACCAGGTGCCGGTGAAGCAGGCTGGTTTCACGGTCCGTGGTGTCCGAGACGGCACGTCGATGGAGATGAAGCGATCGGCGGAGCTGCCGGCGGTGGCGCTCGAACACGCGCAACTGCCGCGGCTGTGGGCGCGATCGAGAGTGGATGCGCTGCTGGAGAAGATTGAGCGCGAGGGTGAAGACCAGAAGACGGTGGACGAAATCATCGCACTGGCGCGGAAGTACAAGTTCGTGACGCCGTATACGTCGTTCCTCGCGGTGCCAAGGGCGCTGCTGAGGCCACGCGTAATCAGGCCGGGTGATCCGGTGTTGCGAGTGCATACGGATGAGTCGATACGGTCGGTGATCGCGATCTTCCCGTTCGGGCTGACGAAGAGGTTGAACTTCCTGGAATCGGAGAAGGTTTGGCAGACGCGATTCCTGGCGCCAGACGACATGCAGGATGGCACGTACTCGGTGCGGCTGATCCTGAGGGACGATGCGGGGAATATGTATCGCGAGGCGAAGACATTGGTGATCGCGAGCAAGCCGCCGGTTGTGACCGTGCGGCTGGATTCGAAGAGGTATCACCGAGGCGAGACGATTCCGGTGAAGGCGACGGCGTCGGCGAGTACGCGGACGCTGATAGCGAGACTGGATGGTGCCGCGCCGGTCTCTCTGCGATGGAACCAGAAGGCGGGCACGAGTATCGGCGATTTGCAGGTTCCGGCGGATTCGCCTGCGGGGCACTACCGGCTGACGGTGATTGCGGAAGATATCGCGCACAACATAGGAACGCAGGAGGTGCAAATTGAAGTACTTCCTTGAGAGGTGGAGTGGGAATAATGCACGAGCCTTGTCGTACCTGAAGGGATGCTTCCCCTTCGGCACGCTCAGGGTCGGCATGACAAAAGTAGTTCGTCGGGCTGTGGTATCTGCGGCGATGGTGCTGGCTGTGTTCTCGGCTGGATGGGCCGCGATGGAGTGGAAGGACGTGGAGACGGGATCGGCGATCGAGGCCGCGCTCTATAGATGGATGCCGAACGGCGCGAGCAAGGTGCTGGGATTGAGGCCACCAAAAGAGGCTGTGCCGTTGTTGGGAGCGCTGATTCAGAAACAACCGACGGCTGAACTGTATTCGCTCAAGGCGATGAATGAAGAGGCTTCGCTGGATTTCGCGGGCGCCGAGGCGGACTGGAAGAAGTACTCGGAGACCGCGACGGATCGCGCGTCGGGTCAATTGGCGCTGGCGGATTTCTATCACCGACGGCTGCGTCAGACGGACGAGATTGCGGTGCTGACGATGATCGGGAAGGCTCCGTTGCCGGCAAGCGAAAAGTTGACGGTGACCACGCAACAGAAATCCTGGCAGGCATTCGAGCGTGTTTTGACGGTTGTGCAGGAGAACGCGTTGCCGGGCGATGTCGCGGAGCAGGATTACCGGAATTGGATCGCGCGGTATGCGGAGCAGTCGTCGGTGTACGCGCGGTATTTCCAACTCCTTCTGGATCACAAGAAGTTCGCGGATGCGGACAAATTGATTGCGCAGTATCACGCAAAGTTCGTGAGGGACGATGTATTCCCGGTAAAAGCTCGGGCATTGCTGGCCTACAAGCAAGGCTCGGTCGCGCAGGGGCTAGCAGTTTATGAGCGAAACTTTCAGCCGCTTTGGGACCAGGAGTTGGTGCAGAGCTACTTTGATTTGATGACGGAGACTAAGTCGCTCCGCAAGTTTGTGGACAAGGCACGGGCTGACCTCGAGAAGAATCCGGACGATCTGAGCGCCGTAGCGCGGATTTATTACTACTACCAGCGACAGGGACGGACGGATGCTGCGCAGCAGACGCTGACGGATTATCGGCTGCGGAAGGAGCAGCGTAACGCGAAGTGGAACTCGCAGGAGCTGTATACGCTGGCGAAGCTCGAAGCGGGGTTGAACTCGCACGCGGAGGCTGCGAGGTACTACTACGCGCTGTACAACTCGAACGATACGACAGATGCGCAGGAGCAGGCCTTGGCGGGATTGGCCGGACTGCTGATGAGCGCGCCGGAGCAGAGCGTCCGGCTGGGGTCGAGCGAACTCTCGATGTACAAAGACATCGCGACCCTGGATCCGGGGCCGGGATTTCTGAACGGGATCCTGTCGCTGGTTCTGAACTGGTCGGAGCCGCAGTACCAGTATGCGCAGGAAGAGCAGAGGGCGGTACCGTATTTCCATCGGGCAGAGGCGGCGGAGTTGCTGCGCGTGATCGATGCGAAGTATCCGAACTCGAACTATCGAGCGGGATTGCATGCGAGCTTGATCGAGGCGTATGCGAACTACGGCGAGAGCGATGCAGTGATTCGGGATGGCAAGCAGTTCCTGGCGTCGTTCCCGAATGCCGGGGATCGCGAGAAGGTTTCGTTGCTGATGGCGGATGCCTATGAGCGGAACAAGCGTGATCAGGAAGAATTTGCACTTTATGACTCGCTGCTGACGGAGTTGGGTAAGAAGGCCGAGGGCGTACCCCTGGGGGCGGAGCAGGAACGATATCAGCCAGAGACGGCTTATCGGTCGCCAGTGCAGAACAACAATTCGGATGAGGAAGGTGAGGGTGAGGAAGCATCGGAAGGCGAGCAACAGCCTGAGAATCGGCGTGCGTTCAATATCCAGGGAGCGAAAAACACAACCGAGATAATGGGTGGAGTGCGGTCGCCGGTGTATTCCCGAGTGCTGGAACGGTACCTGTCGCGATTGGTTTCGACGAAGCGGGTTCCGGATGCGCTGGTGGTACTGCGTAAAGAGATCGACCGCAATCCGAACGATCCGGGTTTGTATGAGCGGCTGGCGAATTTCCTCGGACAGAATGAGTTGGGGACGCAGGAGGAGCAGGTCTATCAGAAGGCGATCCAACAGTTTCCGGATCGCAGCTGGTATCACAAGCTGGCCCGGTTCTACCTGAGGCAGAAGCGCGATGCGGATTTCGGCCGGCTCAGCGAGCAGGTCATCAAGATCTTTTCGGGTACAGAGCTGGAACACTATTTTCAGACCGTTGGGGTCGGTGGCGACTACTACACCCGTTTGAATGATTACGCGCATCAGCGATTCCCGCACGACCTCTATTTCACGCGGAATCTAATCGGTGCCTACTCCAAGTACGACGACAAGCGGGAGAAGTTGTGGCGTGAGAGTTGGTGGCAAGCGGAAGACTTGCGCGGCCAGTATTTCGAATTCCTCTCGCGGAAGGGAAGATTGGAATCGGAACTCGCGGTGCTGAAGCAGAGCGAGCCCGCGGCGCAGCAGGGGAACTGGCAGGAGTTGGCGAGCGGGAACCCGGTGGTGGCGCGGTTCATGGGCGAAGCGGATCTGTGGCGCTCGCACTTTGAACAGGCGGCTCCGGTGATGGGAGCGCTGGCGCAGCAATTCCCGGCGGACGACGAGCTTGGACATCGCGCGTCGGCGGTGTTCCGTTCGCTGGCGGCGTTCAATACCAAGAACACCGATGTGGCGGTGGCAATCGAGGAGAACCTGTACAAGGTGAATCCGGGTGATCGCGACGGCTTGGCGCGGATAGGCGACATTCTCTCGGATCGCGAGTTATTCGACCGAGCGGCGCCATATTGGGATCGGATGGCGACAGTGCGGCCGGGAGAGCCGAAGGCATATCTCGACGCGGCAACGGTCTACTGGGATTACTACAACTTTGATACGGCGTTGAAGTTGCTGAACGAAGGTCGCACGAAGCTGAACGACCCTGCCCTGTACAGCTACGAAGAAGGCGCGATTTACGAGAGCCGGAGAGAGTATCCGTCGGCGGTGGCGGAGTATTTGAAGGGCGCGCTGAAAGAACATGAGGGTGGCGAGTCGTACTGGCGCCTGATGCAGTTGGCTCCCAGACCGAAGCTGCGGGACATGGTGGACCAGGCGACGGCGCCACTGGCGGAGGGCGATGCTCCAAAGCTGGAGTCGGTGAAATTGCGGATCGCGGTGCTGGAGGCGCAGAACCGTCCGAAGGATGTTGAGAAGTTACTGGCAGACTTGGCGGGGCGCACGAATTCACTGGAAATGTTGGAGTGGCTTGAAGGCACGGCACGGGAGAGGTCGCTGTCGACGGTGCAACAAACGGTGCTGGAGCGACAGGCTGCGGTGACGACGGATCCGATCCGCAGGCTGGAATTGCGGTATTCGCTGGTGAGCTTCTACGAGGGAAAGAAAGATCTGAACGCGGCACAGAGGAACATCGAGCAGCTGTATCACGAGAACCCGAAGATTATGGGTGTGGTTCGATCGACGGTGGACTTTTACTGGCGCAACAAGGAGAAACAACCGGCGATCAATGTTCTGGTGCAGGCGGCGAAGGATGCTTATCCGGACTTGAGCAAGCAGTTCCTGTTTGAAGCGGCGCGAAAGGAAACAGATGCGGGGCTGTATGCGGCGGCCCGGAAGATCGTGGAAGGGCTCGCAGCGGATGCGCCGTACAACGATGAGTATATTGCGGCAATCGCAGACACATATGCGCGGGGTGGTGATGACCAGGGATTGAAGGTGTTCTACGTGGAGAAAATCGAAGCGTTCCGCAAGGCTCCGATGACGCAGGACGTGCGCACAAGGGAGATAGCGGGATTGCGTCGAGCATTGATTCCGGCGCTGACAAGATTGAAGGATCACGCGGGAGCAGTCGACCAATACATCGAGGCCATCAACAAGTTCCCGGAGGATGACGCGCTGGTTTCCGAGGCAGCGCTCTATGCGCAGAAGTATGGGCGCGATCAGCAACTGGCTAGCTATTACGCGAACACGATTAAACAGTCTCCGAAGGATTACCGCTGGCCGATGGTGCTGGCGAAGACGGAAACGCAATTGGAGCACTATCCGGCGGCGATCGATGCGTATGGGCTGGCAATCCAGGTCAGGCCGGACCGCGTGGATATGCGGCAAGCACGGGCGGAACTGCTGGAGCGCACGATGCGCTTCGACGAAGCAGCTGCGGATTACCAGAAGCTCTTCGATCTGAACTATCACGACACGCGATGGATGGAGAGGCTGGCCTCGGTGCGCGCACGCGAGGGCAAGGTAAAGGAGACGATCGCGGCGTTGCAGGCGGCGTTGATCGACAACCGTCCGGAGAAGCCGTCGAACTATTTCGAGGTGGCGCGGCGGTTGGAGTCGTGGGGGATGTTGAAAGAAGCTCGCGAGTATGCGCAGAAGGGTGTCGACTCTGCGGGCCGGGATCTGCTGGCGACGAGCGACAACCATTCTGGTGCGGAGTTGTACACGAGGATCATGACCAGGCTGAGGCAGCAGGATGCGGCGTATCAACGTTTATGGGCGGCGGTCGGGGACGGTAATTCATTGGCGGCGTCGTTCGATGTAGTGATGAGGCAGGTGGAGAAGAATGGCATTGCGTCGGTAACGGACAAACAGTGGCGTGAGCGAGAGATACGCATGCGCCAGGCCGCCGCGCACACCGGAATGGCAGGCTGCATGACCGCGATGGGGCAAGCGGTCGGGACGTACTTTACGCCGGAAGAGAAGGTGATGTTCGGCTCGTGGCTGGAAGTGAAGGGTCAAGGCGCGAGCTCCGGCGATTTGATCTCCTACTTCCTAGCGGCGCCAGGACCAGCGGGGCTGCCGGAGATCGAAGCGAAGTGGGATGACCGGCTGATGCTGGCGCATGCCAGGGCAGGCGAAGGAACCTTATTCAAGTCCAAGCTGGTGACGATACAAACAAGACGCATGCGATTTGCTGAACTGGGCGCGCAGTTGGAGCGGTATGCGAATTCCTTCGCGATCAGTAATGGAAGGTACGGCTTGCTGCTGGAGGCCGCCGAGGCATATCACCGGGGTGCGGAATACGACAAGGAACTGGCGGTGCTCACGGTGGT
>Ga0163163_10004146_pt1 | contig 12344 bp, 12 predicted proteins | sample S65metaG_FD_119766 | JGI IMG/M metagenome (GOLD analysis project Ga0163163, IMG submission 119766) | Switchgrass rhizosphere microbial communities from Kellogg Biological Station, Michigan, USA - S6-5 metaG | ecosystem: Host-associated > Plants > Roots > Rhizosphere > Soil | place: USA... | reverse complement strand
TTCGACGAAGCGGCCCAACCGATCCTCGAAGGCAATGCGCCAGACCAGGCAAATGCGGCCGGCGAGCGCTCGCCTGATACGAGGCCGCCGCGGGAACGCGATCCACGCCCCCTCTCCTTCGAGCTGTTCGAGCGCTTCCTCGTCGCCGTTCTGAATCAGCGCGCGCGCACCGCTCACGCGACGTGCCTCGTCCTCCGCCTCCGCCCGCAGATTCATCAGCGTTATCGGCATCGCGCATCCGCTCCCATCACGATCCTTGCGGTCGTTCGTTCATCCGTGAGCGGATCGGGCGCGCCGATGTCAGCCTGTGCGGACGCGACACGGTCGCGCAGTCGATCCAGCAGCCGCGTCTCCCCGGTGCCTTCGGCGATCAGATGGAAGGCGTGGACGACGCGGCGCTGTCCGATGCGATCGACGCGGCCGATGCGCTGTTCGAGCCGCATGGGGTTCCACGGCAACTCGAGGTTGACGACGAGCCGGCAGTGCTGGTGCAGGTTGAGCCCCTCCGCGGCGGCGTCGGTCGCCAGCAGGAGTCCCCGCGGATCGCGCGCGAACGACGCGAGAACCGAGGACCGCTCGACACGCGTCAGGCCGCCATGAAGCACGAGGGCCGGCATCGTTATCCGTTGCCGCACGTGCAGCAGCGTGTCGCGAAACTCCGTGAACACCACCGCCGGCTGTGCGGCGCGCCGCAGCAGCCTGACGAGCGCGGCCACTTTCGTTTCCCGCCCTACTGCGAGCCGTGCTGTGTCGGCGAGCGCGGTCAGCAGGCGGCGCTCGTGCGCCGAATCCGACAGCCGAAGATCCTCCGGCCACGCGGGCGCCTCGTCGCCGGCGATCAGTTCTCCCTGAGGATCGCCGAGCGGCAGCGCCATCTGTTGCTCGGCCGCCGCTTCGCCGGCCGTCAGCGCGTCGAGCCGTCGCTGGACCGATCGGGCCAGTGACCAGGCGCTCGAGAGCGCGCGCTTGTGAAGCACCGCCATCGCCAGCCACGCGTCGGCGGCACCGCGCTCGGCTCGAACCGCTTCCGTGTAGCGACTGAGCGATGCATGCATCCGGCTCTCCGCACTGCTCAAACGGATGCGGAGAATGTGGACGCGGCGCACGGCGCCGATCGCCGCGTCGGCGCGAGTTCTGCGGAAGACGAGCAGCGGTGAACGGCTGGCACCGGCGTCGCCAATCGCACAGAGCGACGCAAACGCGTCGCGATCGCCGCTGTGTGGCGTCGCGCTGAGCAGCAGCACATAGGCAGCGCGCTCGGCCAGCATATGCACCGTGGTGCGCCGATCTGAATCGCCCGCGCAGGCATGCGCTTCGTCGACGATGACCAGATCCCAGGGGACGGATGCCGCGGCCGGAAACACCTCGGGCCTCTTGACGTAGTCAATCGACGTCACGACCGTGGGCAGCGTGTGCCAGGGATTGATGCCGATCGGCAGCGTGACGGCAACCCGGCGGAGCATGTGGCCGTCGACTCCCACGGCCTCGATCCCGAAGCGGCCGGCGAGTTCCTGCAGCCACTGCTCGCGAAGACCCGGCGGCGTCAGCACGAGGACCCGGTCGACCGATCCGCGCGCGAGAAGCTCGGCGACGACGAGGCCGGCCTCGATCGTCTTGCCGAGGCCAACGGCGTCGGCAAGGAGCAGGCGCGTGCCGAGCCCGCGCACGATGGCGATTGCCGGTTCGAGCTGGTGTGGAAGCAGATCGATCCGCGCCGCCGGCGCGGCCCGCAGCGATCCCGCAGGACTGTCGGCCGCGATCAAGGCGCGGCACGCGCGGCGCCAGCGGACCGCGCGTACGATCCGTGGGCGGCGCGCCCGATCGATCGGCTCGATGGTCTCGAACGGGAAGAGGACGCGGCGCACGACGCCGCGGTGCGGGAACGTCAGGCCGGACAGCGTGACGAGATCGCATCCGTCGAAGGCACGGACGTCGACGATCCGCCAGCGCGCGCGGCGCACCAGCACAAGACGGCCGGGCCGAATGGTCGATGCGTGGTCGCGGAGAGGTGGCGGAATCTGCATCGCGCATGGGCCACTCGCGCGCAGATTGTGCGACGCGCCGGATGCGCGACGCTTGATATCAAGAACTTACAGCGAGCGAGTGGACGCCGCCAGAACCCGGGGCAAAGGGGATGCCGACGCGTTTACGGATCTGTGCCCAGGCGAGCGAACGTCGCGCCAAGGTGCGAATCCAGATCGTCCCAGAACTCGAGCACCCTCGCGTGCCGTTCGAGCGTTGCCTGCACGATCCCACGTTGAACGCCGCGGCCGCGGCCGTGAACGAACCTGATCTCTCGCAGGCCGGCGGCTGCCGCCGCGTCGACGTACTCGGTGACCACGGAAGGAATATCGCGCGGCGCGAAGGCATGAAGATCGAGCTCGCGTCCGACGGGAATACGAACGGGCTCTTCGGACATACTCAGCTTTCAGCTTACAGCTCGGCTGTCAGCCCTGAGCCCGAGCGGCCAGCCCTGAGCCCTTAGCCCTTCTGCTTATACTCCGCGGTGACGAGCGTCTTGATGCCGCCGCGGACCGAGAAGTCACCCGTCACGGTCATCCGGCGCGGCTGGAGCGCCGCGACGAGATCGTCGAGGATCTGATTCGTCGCGTGCTCGTAGAAGATCCCCTTGTTGCGGAACTCGATCAGGTAATACTTGAGCGACTTCAGCTCGACGCAGCGCGCATCCGGCACGTAGGTGATCCGGATCTCGCCGAAATCGGGCAAGCCGGTCATCGGGCACACCGACGTGAATTCCGGGCACTGGATCTGGACCTCGTAATCACGCTCGGGCCGGGGGTTCGGAAAGGTCTCGAGCGTCGAGCTTGACATGCCTCAAAATTCTAGCATTCCGTGCGAAAAACAGTGGTTTTGGACCCTCGACCTTCAATTGACACTGGCGAGAGGCGCGGGCTAGGATGTGACGTTTTTCGAAGGAAAACCACGATTGGTGCTGCGCGCGCGGCGATCGGCGGTTGAACATCACAGCGCGATCAAGTGAGGGGGAACACGATGACCACCGACGCCCGTCGCATGGGCAAATCCGAATTGTTCTCGCATTTCGCGGAACGGTTCGAAGTCAAACGCACCCAGGCCCGCGAGTTCTTCGACGAGCTGACGGCGCTGGCGGAAAAAGAACTGAAACGATCGGGTGAGTTCGTGCTGCCCGGGATGGTCAAGCTCGTCGTGCAGAAACGGAAGGCGCGGATGGGCCGCAACCCGGCCACCGGCGAAGCGATCAAGATTCCCGCGAAGACCGTGGTCAAAGCGCGGATCGCGAAGCAGCTGAAGGATACGGTACTGCCGCGGAAGTAGCAGACGGAAAGGCGTGGTTCCCCCGACCACTGACCTTCAAAGACGTTGAGTGCGGCGCGGCGGCGAGTGGCCGCCGTGCCCCCTCTCGCGGGTTCAGGCCGCCGCGGTCGTGCGGGCCAGCATCCGGCTGTAGAGCGTCGCGGGCACCAGGCACGTCGTCCGCGCTTCCAGGTTCGTCACCGAATCGTCGTCCAGGATGATGCGGTCTCCCGGCCCCAGCAGAATCTCCACACTAAAACGCCGCGCGCCGCGCAGCGTCCTCAACTCGAAATAGCGTACGGGCACCAGCCGGTTTTCCACGGCGAGCGCCTCCGTCTTCACCAACGTCCGGAACATTGTTACACCCTCCTCAATTGCTACTAGCTGGCAGCCGCTTGTGCGGAACGATCGTCGCGCGCCGGAAAGCGCAGCGTGAACGCCGTGCCCTGTCCGACTTCGCTCTGCACGTCGATCGTCCCGTCGAGTTGCTCGACGATGCGCTTGGAGATGGCCAGGCCGAGGCCGAGCCCACGGCGCTTGGTGGTGACGAAGTCGTCGAAGATCGCCGGCAGCCGATCGGGCGGGATGCCGGAGCCGGTGTCGGTCACGTTGATTTGGATCTGATCGCCGGCGCGGCTCGTCGCGATGGTGACGCGGCCGCCCGGTTGCGTGGCCTGGATCGCGTTGGTGATGAGGTTGCGGAAGACGCGTCCGAGCGCGAAGCGGTCGCCCTCGATGACGAGCGGACCCGGCCCGTATTGCGCGTCCACGGTCACGCCGTTCCGGTCCCCTTCGGCGCGCATCGACTCGGCGATCTCCGCGACCGATCCGTTGATGTCCATCGCGAAGCGCTCGATCGGCTTCGGTTTGACGACGTGGCGCAGGTCGTCCATGAAGCGTTTCAGCGTCTGCAGCTCGCGCTCGATCGTGCGGCGGAACTGATCCCGCGATTCCGTGTCGAGGTCGTCGCGCATCAGCAGACGTGTGCTGTTGCCGATGTTCTGAATCGGATGCGCGAGATCGTGGACGAGACCGGCCGCGACGCGGCCGAACATCGCCTGGCGTTCCTGCCGCTTGACTTCCTCCTGTAGCTTCACGAGGCGGTCGGCCATCGTGTTGAACGCGGTGCCGAGATCGCCAAGCTCGTCGTCCCGCCGGATGCTGACGCGCGTGTCGAGCTGGCCGGCGGCGATGTCGTGCGTGCCGCGCTGCAGCGTGAGGATCGGGTTGATGAAGCTCCGGCCGAAGCGATAGCCGACGGCGATCATCACCAGCAGCGCCACACTGATGGCGACGCCGAGCTGACGTTGGAGCACGGTGGCACTGGCGTAGGCTTCGCGCGTCGGCTGCTCGACGATCACGGTCCAGCCCAGTTGCGCGATGCGCGCGGCGACACCGAGCTGACGGCCGCCGTCCTCGTCCGTGTATTCCTGTGAGACGGGTATCAGGTCCCCCCGCGTGCGCGCGGCGGCGAACAGCTGGTGACCGTTCATGTTGCGCATCTGCGCGACGAGCGCCTTCTTGTTCGGATCGCCGTGCGCGACCAGCTCGCCTCCCGGAGCCACGACCAGGGCGAAGCCATGATCGCCGATCCGGATCTGATCGACCATCCGCCACATTTCCTCGAGGCTGAACTCGCCGGCGAGCCAGCCGGCGGGCTGGTTCAGACGGGTGAGCCGGATGCTGAACACGGAAGTCGGCAGCAGATCCTCGTCGACGCGGATCGGCGACATCGAGACGCCGTTGATCGTCAGTCCCGCGTCCTTCGGGATGACAACCCGCGGTTTGCCGACGCGGCTCGAGGCGAGCATCGCCCCGCGCTCGTCGAACAGGCTGATCTCGCGAAACTCGCGGAACTGCAGGACGTAGTTCTTGAGAATCTGATCTTGCTGGCGCTGGTCGAGGCCGGTGTCCTGCAAGTCGGCGGCGAGCGCCTTGAGCAGCTCCGCATTGCTGACCACGTAGCGGCGGATCTCTTCGGCGGCGCGGACAGCGACGTTCTGATTGCCGTTGACCACCGATTCACGAGTGCCGCGCTGCAGCGAGAGGATCGACACGATGCCGTAGGCGACGAGCGGCAGCACGGCGGCGACGCCGAGGAGCAGCGCGAAACGCGTCGCGATGTGGCGGATCTGCATGTCAGTTGCGGCTTGCTTGCGCGCTGCCGGCGGCGGGCTTCCACACGCGCAGCGTGCCGATCACGTCGCGCCCCGCTTCCGGCGGCGGGACGACGAACTGGTTGCTGACGGCGCGCGCCCGGACCGACCACGCGAGGAAGATCGCCGGCGGATCGTCCATGAACGCCTGTTGGAGTCCGCCGACGGCGCGGCGGTATTGGTCTTCAGTGGGCGCTTCTCTGACACGGTCGAGCGCGGTGTCGACCGTCGGGTTACCCCAGCCTGCCCAGTTCAGGGGTGTCTTCGAGTGCCAGATCAGGTAAGGCCGGAACAGCGTCGGGCCGCTGATGAACTCGATCAGCGCGGCGTCGTACTCTTTTTTTGTCGTGCGTTGAACGATCTGGTCCCCGCTGATTTGCTCCACGGCCATATCGATGCCAACCATGCCGAGCTGCCGCTTGACCTCGAGGGCGACCCGTTCGTTCACGGTGTCCGGTGGGACGAGACACGTGAAATGGAGGCTCCCCGGCTTGCCGGCTGCAGTGTGCGTGGCGCGGCCGACGGCGTCGGCGGCGGCCTTCGGATCGAACGCGAATTTCGGCAGATCGGGTGGCAACGCCCAGTAGCGGGGCCACACAGGGCCGGACGAAGCGACGCCGTAGCTGTTCAGCGCGTTGCGCACCACCGCAGCCCGATCGATCCCCTGGTTGAGAGCCCGGCGAATCTCCGGCGATCGCATGACCTGCGATTCCTGGTTCAGGACGATGACGAATTGAAAGCGGCGCGTGAAGGTAAAGACGGACACGGTGCTCGAATTCTGCATCGAATCGAGTGCGTCGGCCCCCACTTCGTACAGAAAATCGATGCGGCCGCGGAGCATTTCCGCCCACGCCGTGCGAACGCTCGGATAGCTTTCGACGTGGATCGTGTCGACGACCGGCCGTCCGAGATAGTAATCAGCGTTGGCGCGCATTTCCGTCGTCGAGTTCACGATCGGCCCGGCGACGAACGCGCCGGTGCCGACGACGGCGCTACCCGGCTTTTGGATCACCGCCTCCAGCGACTCGAGCAAAAACGGAGACGCCCTGCGGAATCCGAGCTCGACGGCGCCGCTCCCCGATGCGCGAACGTACTCGACATCTGAAAACACCGGGCCCATGAATGAGCGGAGGCCGTCGGGAAGTATGCCGGCCACCGCCTTTGCATCCACGGGCGAGCTGTCGTGGAATTTCGCATTCGGCCGCAGCTTGATCGTCAGTGAGCGTCCGTCGTTGCCCGGCGTCCACCCTTCTGCGAGCCTCGGCTGCATGCGACCGTCTTCCCCCGGCAGAGCCAATCCTTCAACCGACTGGTTCTGGACGAGCTGCCGAAGTCCCGCGATCGGGTTTGTCGCCGACAGTTGCGCGGTGCCGATGCGGAGCACCGTGGAGGAGGTCCCGGGCTGTGGCCCTCCAGTGCGGCGGCAGGATCCGGCAACCGCCAACGCCGTGGTGACGGCGCTGGCGATGATCGCCCGACGGATCCTGTCGCTGCGGCACTTGCCGCGCTCCTGCGGCATCCTGGCTACTTCTTGTTCATCGCCGGTTCGTCGACCCACGCTGCGCAGAATCCGGTGGGCTTCATGTTGGACGCCTTTTTCACGATCTTGATCTTCATTGTAATCTCCTAAGCAGGGGCGTTGGCAGCGGAATGCGCCAACGAGACGAGTGCCGACTCGAAGCTGCGCTTGTGACAGGTCGGCAGGTTCATGTCACCAAGCTGTGTGAACGAGTTCGCCACACAGCCGCCGGCGCAGACGGGGATGAATGCGCAGTCGCCGCATTCCTTCCAGGGAGAGAGCCGTTCGAATTTTTCACGCGCCGACTCGCGAATCGGGTCGCGGCGATCGTCGATGTGGCCGGTTGACGTCGCGAGCTGGCCGGTGAACCCGGGGCACGCATAGAGCGACCCGTCCGGGCCGATGGTGTGCGCGTGCTTCATGTGCACGTGGCACGGACCGTTGTGGACGCCGTCGTGCGGCGTGAAGCCGTGGCGCTTGGTCTCCTCGCGCAGGAACGACATCTTGTCGTCGAGGACCTCGCAGCTGTCGCAGGTCGACCCGTGGCCCGCGCCTGCGGACGTCATGCACGTGCCGTTCAACGGCTTGTTGGAGGAGCCGACCGGTGTCAGCGGGATGAAGCCCTTGGGCTTCGGCGCGTCGGCGCGGATAATCGGCTTGAAGTTGACCTTGACGAGCTGGTCGGCGAATTCCTGCTCCTCGAGGAACTGGAGCAGCGCCGGGTAGCTGTCCACCGAGCTCTCGTCGAAGTTGCCGCCGATCGACAGCCGGCAGCGGCCGGCGACGCGGCGCATGTTCTCGAGAATGCGATCGAAGGTGCCCTGGCCGCCGCGCAGCGGGCGCATGCGGTTGTGGGTGTCGCGGTCGCCGTCGAGCGTGATCTTGATGCCGTTGAGGCCGAACGGCGCCATGCGATCGACCACGTCGGGCGTGAGCAGCAGGCCGTTGGTGATGATGTTGACGTACATCGTCACGCCGCTCGCCTGCGTCGCGCGCCACAGCCGCTCGCTCAGCTGATACATGACCGGCAGGTTGAGCAGCGGCTCGCCGCCGAAGAACGTGAAGACGAACCGCTCGGGGCGGACGCGATCGAGCTCGCGCTCCAGCCAGTCGCCGACGCGCGCGGCGGTCTCGAGCGACATCTTCTCCGCGTGCAGGTTGTAGTCGCCGTGGTCGCCCTGGAAACAGTAGTCGCACGCGAAGTTGCACTGCAGCGTGGTGAGGAGCGTGACGTTCAACTCTTCCGTGTTGCTCTTGACTGAGGATAAGTAGGCGTCCAGCGCCCGGCGATCCTCGGCGCGGTCGTTCACGAGAAAGCCGTTCTCGCGCAGCAGGTCGAGCGCTTCACGCTCCTCGCTGGAGACGGTCAACGCACCCTGGGACGCGCGATCCAGCAGCGCCGCCACGTCGCTCGACACGACGAGTTGCGCGTCGGTAAGCGTGTTCATCAGAAAAATCTCATCGCGAGCCTCGAGCGGCACACGAAGGTTGAACATCGACGGTTGCATTGGGGGAATTGCTCCGGACCAGATTTGTGAAGACCGCTGGTTCGACCTCATAGATAGCAACGCATCTGCCACTATGCGCCGATCCGCGACGATTGATGAATTTGTTGGAGCTTTCGCGAATCGCAGGGCGGAACGGTCGTCCGGCGATACACCCGTTTCCTGCGGCTGGGGGCAATAGGTTGTCCGCTGATGAGCCAGGGCGTGAGTGCTGACGGCGGTTACTGGCGCGAAATCAGGAGGTTAGGACTGAGGACAACTGGTTGGCCGCTCGGGGCAGATTCTTGGCCGGCTATGCTCCGCGCAACCGCTTCGCAATCTGTCGAACTTCGAGCTTATCCATCTTGTACTTGAGCGTGCTCAATGGAATTCCAAGGTATTCGGCAGTGCCCGTGACGTTCCAGCCGCATTTCTCGAGCGCGCGCAGAATGAAGTTGCGCTCGAACGTGTTGGTTGCATCCTCGAACAGCCGGTCGGTCGCCCCGCCCTGCGGCTGGAGCTGGGCGAAGTGGAATTCCAGCGGCAGGTCCTCCTCCGAGATGTAGTCCTTGTCGCTGACCGCGACCAGCCGCTCGATGAGGTTCTCCAGCTCCCGGATGTTACCCGGCCACCAGTACTTCTTCAGCAGCGTCATCGTCGGCTCGCTGATCCCCTGGATCCGCTTGCGGAACCGCGTGTTGTAGCGGCGCAGAAAAAACTCCGCCAGTTGGGGCACGTCTTCCGTCCGTTCTCGCAGCGGCGGCAGCTTGATCGGGATCACGTTGAGCCGGTAGAAAAGATCCTCGCGGAAGCGCCCTTCCTTGACCGCCTTTTCGAGGTCGACGTTCGTCGCCGCGATCAGGCGGAACTCGGTCTTGATCGGCTTGGTCCCGCCGACGCGCTCGATCTCGCCTTCCTGGATCGCCCGCAGCAGCTTGGCCTGCAGATCGAGCCGCAGGTCGCCGATCTCGTCGAGGAACAGCGTGCCGTTCGAGGCCAGCTCGAACTTGCCGAGTTGCTGGCGATGAGCGCCGGTGAAGGCGCCGCGCTCGTGGCCGAACAGCGCGCTTTCGGCGAGCTCACGCGGAATCGCGGCAAGGTTGACCGCGATGAACGGCGCCTCGGTGTCTCCCGCCTCGCGATGGATCAGCCGCGCGAGCAGCTCCTTGCCGGTGCCGCTCTCGCCGAGAATCAGCACCGTGGCCGACAGCTTCGCGATCTTCTGGACCAGATCGACGATGTCGCGCGTCATCTTGCTCGGTCCGACGATGAATTCGCGCTCGGTCTGGTCGGCGACCTGGGCGGACAGCGTCAGGACCTGACGGTTCAGATCCTGCCGCTCGCTCGCGTTGCGCACCAGCGATCGGAGCTGGTCGTAGTCGAAGTCCTTGGTGACGTAGTGATACGCGCCGTGCTTCATGGCCTGGACGGCGGTTTCGATCTCGTTGATCGCCGAGATCATCAGCACTTCGATCAGGCTGTAGTTCTCCTTGACGATCCGCAGCACCTCGAAGCCGCTGATGCCGGGGAGACGCACGTCGAGCAGGATGAGGTCGACGTCCTCGCGGTTGAGGACCGGGAGCGCCGCCTCGCCGCTGGCCACCCGCAGCACGCGGTACTCGCGTTTGAGGATGGCCGTGAGCGTGTCACGCATCCCCTCGTCGTCGTCGACGATGAGAACGGTTTTGGGCTTGTGGGTCAGGAGGGCCCCTTTTCCGCGCGTATTGTGTCAGGCGGTTGACACTGTTGCAAGCCGTTCGATAACGTACCAAGGTTGTTGACCTTCCTTTGGCTGCTGACCGGCGCGGCCCTCGTCCTGGCTGGCGCGGCGCTCTTCGTGGCGCGGCGCCAGAGCAAACGTCTCGAACGGCTGACGGAGTCCTACTGGGAACTGCGGTATGAGCACGGGCAATTGCGCGCCCGTGTGAACCGGATCGATCCGGAGCAGCAGACCGCAGCCGGCGCGGCCGAGCCGCCCGCGTCGAACTTCATTCCGCTCTCTTCGCTGAAACGATAACGAGATCCCGTGCCTCAGGACTATGACGTCATCGTAATCGGCGCCGGGACCGGCGGATACGTCGCCGCGATCCGGGCCGCGCAGCTCGGTCTGAAAACCGCTGTCGTCGAAAAGCAGAAGGCGCTCGGCGGGACCTGCCTGCTCTGGGGGTGCATTCCGACGAAAGCACTGCTCGAGCACGCGCACGCCTTGAAGATCGCGCAGCACGCCAAGGACTGGGGCATCTCGCTCGGCGCCGCCGCCGGCTCGGGACCCGGAGGCGTCACGATCGACATGACCCAGGTCCAGACCCGGAAGGATCGCGTCGTCACCGGCCTGTCCAAGGGCGTCGAGTTCCTGTTCAAGAAGAACAAGATCGACTGGATCAAGGGGACGGCCCGGCTGACCGGCAACGGCGGCGTCGACGTCTTCGAAGGGGAACGGCAGACGCTGCGCGCGCGCAAGGAGATTATCGTCGCGACCGGGTCGACGCCGCGCGGCGTGCCCGGCATCGAGATCGATCGCCAGCGCATCATCACGAGCGACGAAGCGATCGGCCTGCGCGAGGTCCCCAAAACGATGGTGATCATGGGCAGCGGAGCGGTCGGCGTCGAGTTCGCGTCGATCTTCAACCGCTTCGGCAGCGACGTGACCATCGTCGAATTGCTGCCGCGCCTCGTGCCCGTGGAAGACGAAGCCGTGTCCGCCGAGCTCGCAAAGTCTTTCCGCAAACAGGGGATCACGAGCCATACCGGCGCGAAGGTCACCTCGGCGAAAGCGGGCGCCGACGGTGTCGACGTGGACGTACAGCTTGCGGACGGTACGACGAAGAGGATCCAGACCGACTACCTGCTGGTGGCGACCGGGCGCGGCCCGGTGACCACCGGCCTGAACGCCGAAGGCGTCGGTCTGCAGATAGAGAAGGGCTACATCAAGGTCGACAATCTCTTCAGAACAAACGTGCCGGGCATCTCCGCGGTCGGCGACGTGATTACGTTCGGCGGACCCGGCCATCCCCAACTCGCGCACGTGTCGTCGGCGGAAGGGATCATCACCGCCGAGCGGATTGCGGGCCAGGAATCGCGACCGATCAACTACGACCACGTGCCCGGCTGCACCTACTGCGATCCGGAAATCGGCAGTGTTGGTCTGACCGAGGCGCAGGCGAAGACGCGCGGCTTCGACGTGCGCGTCGGGACGTTCCCGTTCGGTATTCTCGGGCGGGCGAAGATGGCGCAGGAGACCGACGGCTTCGTCAAGATCGTCGCCGACAAGAAGTACGACGAGCTGCTGGGCGTCCACATGATCGGGCCGCGGTCCACCGAGCTCGTCGCCGAGGCGACGGTCGCGCTGCGTCTCGAGTCGACCGTCGAAGAGTTGATCCGCACGATCCACGCGCATCCGACGTTCGCTGAAGCGATCGGCGAGGCGGCGCATGCCACACACGGCGCGGCGATACATTCGTAGAGAGACACCATGGCCACTGACGTTGTGATGCCCCAGATGGGGGAGTCGATTGCGGAAGGCACGATCGTCCGCTGGATGAAGAAGGTCGGCGACGCGATCGATCGCGACGAGCCGCTCTTCGAGATCTCCACCGACAAGGTGGACGCCGAGATTCCCTCGCCCGCGGCGGGTGTCATCTCGGAAATCCGCGTCAAGGAAGGCGAGACGGTTCCCGTGAACAGTATCGTCGCGGTGATCGGTCCCGCCTCCGCGACCGCTTCTCCGCCTGCCGCCACGGCGGACAAGGACGCCGCCGCCTCCGCCGCCAAGGCAGCGCCCGCGGCTTCGGCGGACATGAAGGCCCCCGAGTCGACGGAACCGCCTGTCGAGTCTGCGAAAGCGCAGGAGCCTCCGAAGGCATCGCCGCAGGCCGACGGCGCATCTGCCGC
>Ga0163163_10004144_pt1 | contig 12345 bp, 10 predicted proteins | sample S65metaG_FD_119766 | JGI IMG/M metagenome (GOLD analysis project Ga0163163, IMG submission 119766) | Switchgrass rhizosphere microbial communities from Kellogg Biological Station, Michigan, USA - S6-5 metaG | ecosystem: Host-associated > Plants > Roots > Rhizosphere > Soil | place: USA... | reverse complement strand
TCTTGGCGTCTACTTGCGGCGGAAGCGGCAACTGGACCAGGATGCCGTCGATCTCATCGCGCAGGTTCAGATCGTGGATGAGCGTCAATAAGTCTTCGGTAGTCGAACTTTCTGGGGGTGTGTGTTGTTCGCTAATAATCCCCACTTCGTCGCAGCTCTTCACCTTGCCGCGAACGTAAATCTCAGACGCTGGATTGTGGCCGACCAGCAAAACCGCCAGCCCCGGGCGAACACCGGCGGCCGCCATCGTTTTAACTTCAGAAGCGACTTCAGCGCGGATGTCGGCTGCGATTTTGGTTCCATCAAGAATAGTCGCCGGCATTGGGTCTCCAAACGAGGGATTGGCGGAACAACACCGCTATTATCGTACACAAGAAATCCGTCAGGTCGCCTTGTGCCCCGCGAATTTGAGAGCGATTTTCGGGCTGCAGTTTCGGGCGTACAATTTCATAATGGTTTCCAAGGAACTACTCGAAATTCTCGTGTGCCCTGTCTGTAAAAAGCCGTTGGTTCAAAAGGACAATGGCCAAAGTTTAAAGTGTGACGTCTGTCGCCGCGTCTACCCCGTACGGGATGACATTCCAATCATGCTGGTCGACGAAGCAACGATCGATCCTGAGTAGTCGTGGAACCTGGCCCAGTGGCGAGGGCCAAACGCCCCTTTCTGTCCCGGACCGACACTTCGTGTCAATTCTGGAATGGTGATCCCCTTCGTGCGGTAACCTGTGCCGACCCGAGGTTCGCCCCGTCAAACCTTCTTTATCCAGTCAGTTAGAGAACTTCGGTACTGGTTTTTCCACGGTTGCAGACAGTACCAAAGTTACGGCCTCCGAATTGCATGCAACAAATCAGGCTGCCGATGAGTCTAATCAGGCAAATGAGGTCGGAGGTGATGACGACCATGAAAGAACGTTTTTCGGTGATCGAGTTATCAGCGTTGCGAAACGATCTGCTACAGGGTGGGATGATCGATTCGCGTGAAGCTGCTGAGCTGTTGCAGGTGTTCCTGATGGGCCGCGGCTACGGGGTGTCGCCGCAGGCAGCCATGGATGCCGCCAGCCGCGTGGAAATGGCGGGCTGCGCTCTGCCGGTTCTTCAGCATGAATTGGAGGCCCTCGCATTGGTGATGTAAGGGTCGAGCTTCATGTGGAATGCGGAGAGAAGCCGGGTCAACCAGCCCGGCTTTTCTATTGGTCTGACCTGCGCCCTAAAGCGGAACCATTTTCATCCACGCAACAAGCAGATTCCTCGGTTCGCTCGGAATGAAGAAAAGTCAACTCGAAATGACGTCCCTGAACACGCAGTCAACCTAACTCACATCCCTTTACGCACGGCATGCGAACGGCTAACTTCACCTCTGTATGCTTGCACGTCTTTTTTTGGTCGTTTCGGTAGTGGTCACCTCCGTTGCCTCCGAAGCGCAACCACCCGCGCCACGTCTCTACGACAGCTATCGGGTTGTCCACGTCTATCCGCACGACGCCGATGCGTTCACTCAAGGCCTCGTTTTCGTCGACGGACATTTGTATGAGAGCACCGGTCTCAACGGCAAATCGTCCATACGGATGCTCGATCTCTCAACAGGCAAAGTGCTTCAGAAGTACGATGTGGCTCCGAAATATTTTGCGGAGGGACTCACCGATTGGGGCAGCACTCTTGTGCAGCTGACGTGGCAATCCCATCAGGGGTTCGTCTACGACCGTTTCAGTTTTTCCCTATTGCGCACTTTCGGGTACGAAGGCGAAGGATGGGGCCTGACTCACGATAAGACGCAACTGATCATGAGTGATGGCACTTCCTATCTGCGCTTTCTCAATCCAGCTACTTTCAAAGAGACGAAGCGCATTCGGGTCACCGATGAGGCGGGGCATCCGGTTGATCAGCTGAACGAACTCGAATTCGTTCACGGTGAGGTCTACGCAAACATCTGGCAGAGCGATCAGATTGTTCGTATTTCTCCGCGAACCGGGAAAGTTCTGGGATGGATCAACCTCAACGGTATTATCGATAAGAGGGAATTAAATGGGCCAGGCGCCGTACTGAACGGCATTGCCTACGATGCCAAGCAAGATCGGCTCTTCGTAACCGGTAAGCTGTGGCCGAAGCTGTTTGAAATTCGAGTTGAGCCTGGTCACCAAGGCGCGACACGCGAAGCGAAGTATGGATAGTGTCTCGATCCACGTCCCTGATGTATGACAAAATGCGTCATGGCCCGCGCTGGATCTTCCACGAAATCTGCGGCTGAGAGTCCTGTCTCTTCACGCCCTGTCGCATTGGGATACGGTTTTCCGTCGGCGGCCGAAGGTTTGCTGCCTTGGAAATGGGCAGAGAAGCGTCTAGTCGAATCCCATAACTATTGGTTCGTTTCGGTTCGTCCAGATGACGCACCTCATGCTATGCCGATCTGGGGCATCTGGGTCGATCAGCGTTTCTATTTCAGTACCGGAGGCAAATCGCGAAAGGCGAAGAATCTGGCACGCAATCGAAAATGTGTCGTGTGTACCGAGAAGGCTCACGAAGCCGTGATCGTCGAAGGAATAGCCGCACCCATCAACGACAAGAAACTGATCGCCCGCGTGGCACCGTACTACCACAAAAAATATACGCCGTGGAAACTCGACCCGAAGATGGGTCCGATCTTTGAGGTCCGCCCACAAGTTGCATTCGCAATGTACGAAAAGAAATTCGCTGAAACGGCAACGAAGTGGGAATGGAAGAGCTAAGTATTCGTTCTACTCGTACCTCAAACTCTCCACCGGATCCAGTTGTGCAGCGCGCGTCGCTGGAATCGTTCCAAAAATTATTCCTACCAGCGAAGACACAACGATCGCAATGATCGCGGAGAGTCCTGAAATCGGGATGCGGTAGTCCGTAAAAAAGCGAACCGAGAACGGTAGAGCCAGCCCGATGATGGTGCCCAGAATTCCTCCAACCAGCGAAATCAGGATGGCTTCGGACAGAAACTGAAAGCGAATTTCCCGGGTGGTGGCGCCAATCGCTTTTCGAATCCCGATTTCGCGGATGCGCGAACTCACCGTCGACAACATGATGTTCATGATGCCGATACCGCTCACCAGGAGCACCACGAGCGCGACGGCCAGGAGGACCAACGTGAGTGCATTCGCAGTTTTTTCCGCGACCGCCACCAGTTGGGTCAGATTCTCAACGGAATAGACAGACTCAGGGCGATGTCGTGACTGGATTACCTTGCGAATCTGAAGGGTGACCGGAATGACGTTTGAAGAATCGGTGGTGGAGAAGTAGATCTGCTTCACGTTCGGCGTGTCTTGGAAATATCGGGCCACCGAATATGGAATCAGCATCGTGTTATTTGTCACTTCCGACTGGCCGAAGGTGTCCACCCGTTCCTTGAACGTGCCGACGATCGTGAAGGGCAGCCCGCTGAGCTTTATAACTTTGCCTACCGCTTCTTCCGGCGACCCAAACAGCTGTTCCGCCATCTTCGGAGTGATTACGCCTACCTTGTTATGCCCCTGCGAATCCTGCTGGTCGAAGAAGCGTCCGGTGAGCACGACCAGATTGCGGACCTGGGAGTATTCGGGATAAACGCCAAGAACACGAACGTCGCGTTCCTGACCATTGCCCACAGGCACGCGTTCATCTAGCGGAATCACTGGAGATGCGGCTGCGATACCGGGTACTTGCGCGAGGACGGCAACCATGTCGTCGATCGTAAGAGGATCCGGATTCACGTTAGTGATGCGAGGCGCGCCGCCCTCATATTCGGCGTAGATCAGGTTCGCGCCGATGGCTTGAATCTGGTTCATCACGTACTGCTTGCCAGTGAGGCCGATCGTGACCACCAGGATCAAAGAGGCAGTGCCGATCACCATGCCCAAGGCGGTTAACGCAAACTTCACCTTGTTGCTCGAGAAAGTATCGTACGCAAAGGCGAGGATTTCCCCGAGTGCCATGTGGCGGCGTCCGGTTGGGGCTACTGTGGTGCTCGGCATAGTTCGCTTAGATGCTACCAGCAGCGGCTCACATGGGGCAGGTGCTGGGTAGGAAGTAAAGGTTCATGCTAATGAAGTGCTATTCAATGCGGCACACCTTCAGGTGCTCATTTTCGTATGGGCACGCCAGCGCCACCTTCACTGGCTTTTCAAGCACAACCCAGTCCACCCCGTACATCTCCTTCAAGCGCCTGAAATCCCCGATCTCAAAATCCTTCCACCCTCGCTGAGCATTTGTTTGCTCGATCCAAGTCTCAGCCAGCTGCGGAAACATCGTCACGACGCCCGAGTCCTTCACACCATCCGCGAGCATGGACCGTTCGGCCAGAGCGCGAAAACCGTGCTGGTCCTCTCCAGGAAGTGCCATGTGGTTGGGGTCGAGAGCAAAATAGGCTTCCACGGGAGTGTTTTCGCGTATCCACAGAAATGAATCGACCCACGGATTGCGAGGCGCGCCGCCGGGAAATTCAATTTGGGGTGTATCCGGAAACAGCTGCCGGCTTCCATAAAACATGCCACCGCATAGTGGGACGAACAATGCCAGCCAGCGCCACAGGTGTTTCTGCAACACAAATTGCGCAAGCAGCCCGCCCCCAAAGACGAACAGCAGCGTGTACTCGAGATGAAGCGCTCGCAAAGGCTGTAGTTCCGCAAACTGCAGAAATCGATCGGGGATTGTCAGGACAACGCCCGCTGTGAAAAATAGCAGTCCAAAGGCAATCAATGCTTGGCACATCGTCGCGAGCAACGGCATGTTGCGGGTGCGTGCAATTCGAGAGAACCACCAAAACAGAACCAGTGGTGCAAAGATGCCCACCCACTCGTACCACTCCCACTTCATCAGGAAGAAATATGAACGGGTTTGCACAACGGAACGATACGCATCTGTGGGCGAAGGAAACAGTCCGAATGGCAATGCAGCGGCGAGCGATGGACGCAGTGGATCGGCGGTCCTGTCGCGCCGGAACCACATCAGCAGAGCTGCGTACGAAACCCCGAAAACGACCATCAGCGGATGAACCACGGCGGTGAGCACGGCCCAGACACCCGCACGGCCATAACGCCGTTCTGCGACACTCGCCACCATCATGAGTACGGTCGCAGCGGAGAAGGATCGAGCCGTCAGATACTGATCCATGATGTAGAGAGCGGTACCCGCAACCGGAATTGTCAGCAGCGGAGCGACCAGCGCGACTCCGCCCCACGCGGCAAGGCGATCCTCAAATACGAGGCTCCCGATCTTCCAGCAGGCGTACAGAAATACAAATACGCAGGCAAACTGCCAGCCCAGCAAAACCCAATCGATCGGGAGATGAGTTACTCGTGCGGATGCTGCGACAATATTTGAAAACAATGATAGCCGCGCGTGCGACGCGTAGAACGCCTGGTTGTAAGGGTAAAGCACAGGATTCAGAAGCTTCTTAATTGCTGGCACATAAATTTCCGCATCTTCTACGTACGGGTGATAGCCGTGAACGAGAAATGCGGCGCAGGAAATTAGACCAAGAAGCGCGAGTTTCCTAAATCGCGGTCGGACGCGATCAGTTTGTGAGGGTTCCACCGAAGAAGGCAACGCTTATGCCTTGGTCCCAACCACTGCTCCGCGCGCGTAATACTCGGGCAGTCCGGGTTCGAGGCGACGACCCTTCTCGTTAAAAATTCGGAAATTAGCAATGCCCCATCGTTGTAGAGCGAATTGAAGCGTCGTTCGCAATACGCCCAAGCCGTACGTCACGCTGCGCGCGAAATTGATCGATGACGCTTCTTCGAAATACTTCGTAGGGCAGGAAACTTCGCCAATGCGAAATCCAAAGTGGACGCATTGAGCCAGCACCTGGTTGTCAAAAACGAAATCGTCCGAATTCTCGAGAAGAGGCAACCGCGTCAAAACCTTGCTGCTGAAGGCGCGGTATCCAGTGTGGTACTCGGACAGCTTGATTCTCAAGAAAATGTTTTCGAATGCGGTCAGAAACCGGTTGGCTACATACTTCCAGAGCGGCATGCCGCCATGCAAAGCGGTCCCCCCGATGATGCGCGAACCGAGTACAACGTCATACACTTCATAGGCGACCATGCTCGCCATTGCGGTGGTAAGTAACGGGGTGTACTGGTAATCCGGGTGAACCATGATCACGACGTCAGCGCCTGCCGCTAGCGCTTCGCGGTAACAAGTCTGTTGGTTGCGCCCGTATCCGTAATTCTGGTCGTGCACGTAATATTGCAGCCCGAGCCGTTCCGCGATTTCGACCGTGCGGTCAGAGCTATGGTCATCGACCAGAATTTTGATATCGACAACATCAGGAAGTTCACTGACGGTGTTTTCGAGCGTCTTCTCGGCGTTGTAGGCGGGCAGCACCACCGCAATGCGCTTGCCGTTGATCATTAGAGTCCTTGGGGTGAAATAGCGGGAAACACTAATGATACCGTGAGTTTGCCGCCTTATAAACCAGATTCCCACGGTCTGCATGCGGGGACTAAGCCCGCCGATCGCTGGTAAACTAGTCCGTATCGCTCAGCCTCGGAGGCAAAGTCCTTATCAGAGGTTGGGGATTTGGCAATGTTGGGGTCACATCGCATCCTGGTCGGTACGTACAAATCTTCGAGACTCAATATCCATGACACCTCCACGAACGCTGTTTGAAAAAGTCTGGGATGCACATCTGGTAAGCCAACCGACCGGTCGGCTTCCTTTGCTATATATCGACCTCCACCTGATCCATGAGGTCACCTCACCACAAGCTTTCGATGGATTGCGGGTGGCGGGTAGGAAGGTGCGACAGCCGCTGCGCACCGTGGCGACCGTTGATCACAACATTCCCACGGAACCGCGCGGAACGCCGATTACAGACCCGATCGCGGCAAAACAGATTGAGGCTCTCCAGAAGAATTGCAAAGAATTCGGTGTGCCTCTTTTCGACATGGATTCTGCAGACCAGGGAATTGTCCATGTGATCGGCCCGGAACTCGGGCTCACTCAGCCGGGCATGACGATCGTCTGCGGGGACAGCCATACCAGCACGCATGGCGCATTCGGGGCGCTGGCGTTTGGCATAGGAACATCTGAAGTTGAGCACGTGCTGGCCACGCAATGCCTGCCGCAGAAGAAACCCAAAACCATGCAGGTAAAAGTGTCGGGTCCGCTGAGCGAAGGCGTAACGGCGAAGGATCTGGCGCTAGGCATCATTGGCCAGATCGGCACCGACGGAGCAACCGGGCATGTGATCGAGTACACGGGAGAAGCTATCCGCGCGCTTTCGATGGAAGGGCGTATGACACTTTGCAACATGAGCATCGAGGCGGGCGCGCGCGCGGGGATGATAGCTCCGGACGAAATAACGTTTGCTTACGTCAAGAACCGCCGTTTTGCTCCACACGGGAAAAACTGGGACGGGGCTGTCGCCAATTGGCGCGCTTTAAATTCTGACGAAGCCGCGACATACGACACCGTCATTGAGATCGATGCCACGAAACTTGCTCCCTTTGTGACCTGGGGAACGAATCCGGGAATGGTTGTCGCGGTGACGGACCGAGTGCCGGACCTCGGTAACTTTCCACAAGACTCGGATCGCCGCGCCGCCGAGCAGGCGCTGCGCTACATGGGTCTCGAGCCTGGAACGCCGGTCGAGGGAATTCCGGTCAATCGCGTGTTCATTGGATCATGCACAAACTCCCGACTGGAGGACTTACGGGCGGCGGCGAAGGTCGCCAAGGGATATCACGTGAATCCAAAGGTGCGCGCGATGGTTGTGCCCGGCTCGCAGGCAGTGAAGCGCGCCGCTGAGCAGGAAGGGTTAGACCGAATTTTCCAGGATGCGGGCTTTGAATGGCGGGAGTCGGGATGCTCGATGTGCCTAGGAATGAATCCGGACATCCTTCAGCCCGGCGAACGCTGTGCTTCCACCAGCAATCGCAATTTCGAAGGACGGCAAGGTCGAGGGGGGCGCACGCATCTCGTCAGCCCCATGATGGCTGCCGCTGCTGCGATTGAAGGACATTTCTCGGATATTCGAAAGTGGCGTTTTCAGTGAACAACCACTGAACTTAGCAGGCACGAAGGACACCCCGTTACACAAGGAAATTTCTACGAGCGAGAACTTGATATGAGAGCGTTTCGCAAACATAAAGGCGTGGTGGCACCGCTAGACCGCGTCAACGTCGATACGGACCAGATTATCCCTAAGCAGTTCTTGAAGCGAATCGAGCGTACGGGGTTTGGTCAATTCCTGTTTTACGATTGGCGGCACACGGCGGAAGGAAAGAAAGATCCGACGTTCGTGCTGCATCATCCGCAATACGAGAAAGCGACGATTATGGTCGCGGGTAAGAATTTCGGATGCGGTTCTTCCCGGGAGCACGCCGTTTGGGCGCTGGACGACTACGGATTCCGGGTTGTGGTGGCGCCATCTTTCGCGGATATTTTTGCCAACAACAGTTTGAAGAACGGATTGCTGACGGTGATCGTCAGCGAAGAAGACGCTGCGACATTGATGAAACGTGCTCAACAGGCCGGTTACGAACTGGCCGTCGATCTTGAAAATTTGCGCATCGAAGACGGGCAGGGATTTTCGGCCCAATTCGCCGTCGATGATTTTTCCAGACACTGCCTGCTCAACGGGCTCGACGACATCGGATTGACCCTGCAGCATGAGTCTGAAATTACGACTTATGAGGCTTCACACCCGGCATCGGAGGAGATGCGCCGGGCTTTCATCGGGTCGATCTAAGTCGCGTGCTGTAGAGTCGGCACGGACTTCGGGGTGATGCCGTTGTAACCAAAGGGCTTTGCCGCCATGAATCGCGGTGTCTTTGTGCTTGAATCGCAGCGACTGCCGGGGCAATCTAAGGACTAGCTCAATATGAAGCTGCTAATTTCGTATGCCCGGCAGCACTGGAAGATCGTTCTCGTTGCGCTGGTGTTGGCTGCGACCAACCAGATCTTTTCGCTGCTCGACCCGGTCATCTTTCGCCACGTGATCGACGAGTACGCCACCAAATACAACCACTACACACAGATGCAGTTTGTGAAGGGAGCCGGACTGCTGTTGTTGGCGGCTGTCGGCGTCGCGTTTGTATCTCGCGTGGCCAAGAATTTTCAGGACTATTTCGTTAACGTGATTGTGCAAAGGGTCGGGGCGCAGATGTATTCCGACGGCATCCGGCACTCGCTCGATCTGCCTTACCAGGTATTTGAAGATCAACGTAGCGGAGAGACACTGGGCAAGCTCCAGAAAGTACGCGCGGACGTGGAGAAGTTCATCACGTCTGCCATCAACATCATCTTCATTTCACTCGTGGGTTTCGTGTTCGTCATGGTGTACGCGTTTCGCGTGCATTGGAGCATCGTCCCAGCCTTCGCGGTGGCGGTCCCATTGCTCGCGTTCATCAGCCTGACTCTCAGCCGGCGTATCAAGAAAATTCAGAAGACAATCGTGGCCGAGACGACCGCTCTTGCAGGTTCCACGACCGAATCGTTGCGCAACATCGAACTTGTCAAGAGTCTTGGGCTTGCGGGACAGGAAGTCGATCGGCTGAACGGCGTCACAGAGAAGATTCTGAAACTCGAACTGAAAAAAGTGAAGTATCTGCGCAGCTTGAGTTTTATCCAGGGCACGTCGGTGAATGCGCTGCGAACCAGCATCTTGTTCCTAATGCTGTATTTGATCTTCCGTCAGGAAATCACTATCGGTCAGTTTTTTTCCTTGTTGCTCTATTCGTTTTTTATCTTCGGGCCGCTGCAGGAACTCGGAAACGTCATCAATACTTTCCGCGAGACGGAAGTATCGTTGCAGAATTTCCAGGACATTCTGGACACGCCACGCGATCCGAAGCCAGTCGATCCGGTCCCGATCGATGAATTGATGACCTTGCAGTTCGATCAGGTCACTTTTCAGCACCACAGCGCGAATACCCCTGCGCTCTGCGAGATTGAGTTCTCGGCGGCGCGCGGTGACACGATTGCGTTCGTCGGTCCGTCGGGCGCAGGCAAGACGACCTTGGTCAAGCTACTGGTCGGCTTGTATGCGCCCAAGTCCGGGGAGATTCTCTATAACGGCGTGCCGTCCACTCGCGTGGATCTTGATGAACTGCGCGAAAAGATTGGGTTTGTCACGCAGGATACACAATTGTTTTCAGGCTCGATTCGAGAGAACCTTCTCTTCGTCAATCCAAAAGCCACGGATGCAGAGTGCATGGAAGTTCTGCAGAAGGCCGCGGTGAACAGTTTGCTGGCACGAGCCGATCGTGGGCTCGATACGGTCATCGGCGAAGGCGGCGTGAAAGTTTCCGGCGGTGAAAAGCAGCGGCTTTCGATTGCACGAGCGCTGCTGCGACACCCGCAACTGCTGGTGTTCGACGAAGCAACATCGTCGCTTGATTCGCTGACAGAAGAAGAAGTGAGCCGAACGATCCGTGAAGTCGCGACGAACCAGGAAGCGATCACGATCCTGATTGCGCACCGTCTGTCGACGATCATGCATGCTGATCGGATTTATGTGCTGGAGCGCGGTCGGATCGTGGAATCGGGAGCGCACGCGCAGCTGCTTGAGAAAAAGGGCCTGTATTACGCGATGTGGCGCCAGCAGGTGGGCGAGGCGGAACCGGTCGAAGCCGGCGATTGAGGTCCCCTGGTGTTTCCCCCGCAGCGGGCAGATCCCGCTTCTCAGTCGGAGCTATAGAGTTGTTGAGTGATTGTTTGAACCTGGGCAGGAGCTACAAAAAAGAAAAAAAGATCCCGATTTACGCCGGAGCCGAGTAACCAGCTCCGGCGATGTTACGAGGTTTCCTTACCCTTCCCCCGAAAGCAAGGCTCCTCGTCGGGATTTTCTGTCCTTTCCTTGGTTTCGGCCCCGTTTAGCTTGCTGCACGGGGCGATCCTTGGATCGGCCAGCCAGTCTGTCGTTGCTATGGCAGTAGTGCGGCGGGGGTCGAAAACGTTTCACGGGGCCCAGATTTTTTTTCTGGGATGCCCGGCCAGTCGCGGCAAATGACGCCTTGGGGTAGAATGACGGCTATTCTTCAGGTCCCCCGAGGAATCAGGCTTGCAATTTCAAGAGTTTGACGATTCCTACCTGGAACGGCTCCGTGCTGGTGACTTTCGCACGCAGGAACATTTTGTTGCCTATTTCAGCGAACTGATCCAGATCAAGCTGCGGTCGAGATTGCAATCACCACAGGATATTGAGGATGTTCGCCAGGAAACGTTCGTTCGCGTGCTGACTGCGCTGCGGAACGAAGGCGGCATTCGCCAGGCGGATCGACTGGGTCCCTACGTTAACTCCACGTGTAACAACGTGTTGCTCGAAAAATACCGGTCTCCAAAGGGCACATCCCTCGATGACGAAGAGGAGGGGATTGACTTGCCGGATACCCGCATGGACGTGCTTGGGGTGTTGGTAGCCAAACAGACCCAGGAGAAGGTCCGCGAAATTCTGGACGATATGCCAGAGAAGGACCGGCGCATCCTGAAGGAAATTTTTCTGGAAGAGCGGGACAAGGATGACGTCTGTACCGATTTTGGAGTAGACCGGAATTATTTGCGGGTGCTTTTACATCGGGCGAAGTCGTCCTTTAGGTCACAGTATATAAAGAGCTTAGAGGCGCGAGCCGGCGCCGGCGGCCGGGACTGAGGAAATTCTTAGTGAAACGATTTGGCACATCCATTCACTACCCTCTGTGCGAACATTCCAGCAGAGGAGAAGCGGTATGAACCACAGCGATGCCGTGCGCTTGATGGCTTCCGAGAAATATCTCCTGGACGAGTTGGAACCGCAACTCCGAGAAAACTTTGAAGATCACATGTTCGGGTGCCACGAATGTGCGCTCGACGTAAAGTCGGGAATTGCTCTGATCCAACACAGCAAAGTGGTGCTGGGAACCCCGGAGCCGGTGCTGATGCCGAAGCGCAATCCGATGGTAGTGGCGGAGCCGAAACGAAACTGGCTTGGATGGTTACGTCCCGCGTTTGCTGCTCCCGCTCTCGCGCTCTTGCTGGCGGTGCTGGGATACCAAAGTCTCGTAACCGTTCCGAAGTTGGAGCAAGCGGTCAACCAGCCGCAATTGCTGCCGTGGGACACGATCAATGTGCGGACGCGAGGCGTGGCGCCCATCCAGATTAACGGGCAATCGGGCAAGGGTTTCTCGGTATTCGTGGTGATTCCGCAAGACAAGAAATATTCTTCGTATACGGCCCATTTGTATAACCCCTCCGGCCAATTAGAATGGTCGACCGCAGCCCTTACCGATGGAACCAAGCTGATTCAGGTTCCCGGCGCGAAGCGAGAGCAAGGGACGTATAAGCTCTCAATTCAAGGCGTAACGGCGGCAGGCGAGAGTTCGGAGTTAGGTCCCTTCCCGATCGATTTTCGAATTCAGC
>Ga0163163_10004142_pt1 | contig 12348 bp, 16 predicted proteins | sample S65metaG_FD_119766 | JGI IMG/M metagenome (GOLD analysis project Ga0163163, IMG submission 119766) | Switchgrass rhizosphere microbial communities from Kellogg Biological Station, Michigan, USA - S6-5 metaG | ecosystem: Host-associated > Plants > Roots > Rhizosphere > Soil | place: USA... | reverse complement strand
TACAGCCCCGCCTGCTTCCGGCTCTCCATGGTCACCGGGTCGATCTCCGCGAGGCTCAGCCCGCCTCCGGTCACCTCGGCCTTCTTGTAGCCCTCATGTCCGGTCCACGGCAACACCCCGCGCACCAGCGTCTCGATCAGCTGGTGACGCTCGCCCCGCCGCAGCTGCGCCAGGGTGCGGCCCGGCTCCACGCCCGCCGCGGCCAGCAGCGCCGTGGCCAGCCGGTCGGGGAGCTCGAGGGAGAGCGCCCGCGCCACGCTGCGGTTTCCGTCCGCCTGGAGCGCCTGTTCCCACTCGGCATCGCGGAGTGGAGTCCACTGGACGGTGATCCGCGCCGGTTCGCCGCCCTCGTCGCGCGACCGCACCGCCACGTGGGAGACGTCGAGCACCGCGGGGCCGCTGTATCCCCGGTGGGTAAAGAGGAATCCCCCGGTGGCCCGGGCTTCCCGTCGGCCGGCGCGTGCGGTGATCGTCACCGGGAGCGATATGCCGGCCAGGTTTCCGAACGGCGCCGGCTCGGCCACCAGGGGCGTCAGCGCCGCGTAGGTAGGATGGATCGTGAGGCCGAGGGCACCGAGCATGCCGAGTCCCGCGCCGTCGCTTCCGGTATTGGGCACCGAGAGTCCGCCGGTTGCCATGATGACCCGGTCGGCATCGAGAGGGAGCGCCCCCTCTCGCTCCACCCGCCAGCCCGGGATCCGCCGCGATATGCCGGTCACCAGCGACCCGGTCTGGACGTCCACCCCGGAGCGTCGGGCCAGCGCCAGGAGCCCGTCCCGGACGTCGCGCGCCTTGTGCGACGCCGGGAAGAGCTTGGACGACTCGGTTTCCTCGACCAGCGGCAGGCCGAGCTCGGTTTCGAAGAAGGCGATCTGCTCGGGCAACGGCCATGCGCGAATGATCCGCCGCATGAGGTGAGGGGAGGAGTCGGTGACGAACCGGGAGATGTCCAGCCGGGACGGAAGGACGTTGCAGCGACCGCCGCCGCTGATGAGAATCTTGCGCCCTCCATCCCGGGTTCGTTCCAGCAGGATAGTCTGGCTTCCGCTTCGCGCCGCGAAGATGGCTGCCATCGAACCCGCCGCGCCGGCGCCGACAACCACGATTCGTTTCAGGCAGGGCTCCGGGGCAGAGGCTATGACGCCAGGACGCTAAGACGCCAGGACGCTGGGAGGCAAGGTGTTGAGGACGGCCCCGACAACCCGTATACTGGTCTTGACCCCCTACTCCCTACTCCCTACTCCCTACTCCCTACTTCCTACTCCCTACTCCCTACTCCCTAACCATGGCTGACACCCGGCTCGCCGATCTCGCCGCTTCCCGGTGGAAGGTACAGGTCGCGCTGACGATCCTGATGGTGGCCATGTATTTCGGCTTCATTCTCCTCATCGCCTACGACAAGCCGCTGCTGAGCCGACTGATCGTGCCGGGGCTCTCGCTCGGCATTCTCCTGGGTGCCATGGTCATCGTGCTCTCCTGGTTGCTGACCTGGGTGTACGTGCGCTGGGCCAACACCCACTACGACGCCGCCCTCGACCGGCTGAGGGACTGATATGCCGATCCTCCAGGAGGCCGCGACCCGGATCGGGGAGCCGAACCGGGTCGCCATGGGGTTCTTCTTCCTGTTCATCGCCACCACGCTGGGTATTACGTGGTGGGCGGCCCGCCGCACCCGGACCACCGAGCAGTTCTATGCGGCCGGTCGCACCATCAGTCCGGGCCAGAACGGCATCGCTCTGGCGGGCGATTACATGAGCGCCGCGTCCTTCCTGGGCATCGCGGGACTGGTCTCGACCACCGGCTTCGATGGGCTCATCTATTCCACCGGCTGGCTGGTGGGCTGGCCGGTCGTGCTCTTCCTGATCGCGGAGCCGCTCCGCAACCTGGGCAAGTACACCTTTGCCGACGTCGTCGCGGTGCGGCTTCGTCAGACGCCGGTGCGCATCGCTGCAGCCATCGGAACCCTGGCCACGGTGTCGTTCTATCTCATCGCCCAGATGGTCGGGGCCGGCGGCCTCATCCGGCTGATGTTCGGGATCCCGTACGAAACCGCGATCGTGATCGTGGGCGTGGCCATGATCGCCTATGTGCTCTTCGGCGGCATGATCGCCACCACCTGGGTGCAGATCGTCAAAGCGGTGCTGCTGCTGTCCGGCGCCGCGATCCTGGCGCTCATGGTCCTGGCGCGATTCCACTGAACCCCGCCGCGCTCTTCAACGCGGCTGCGGAGAAGTACGGCGCCGGCGTCCTGTCGCCGGGGAAGCTGGTCTCCAAGCCGCTCGACACCATCTCCCTCGGTCTGGCGCTCATGTTCGGCACCGCCGGCCTGCCCCACATCCTGATGCGGTTCTACACCGTGCCTGACGCCAAGGCGGCCCGCAAGTCGGTGTTCTACGCCACCGGTCTCATCGGGTCGTTCTACCTGATGACGTTCATTCTCGGATTCGGCGCCATGGTGCTGGTCGGCCCCGCCGCCATCAAGAGCGTGGAGCCGGGCGGGAATATGGCGGCGCCGTTGCTGGCGGAATTCCTCGGCGGGACGCCATTCCTGGGATTCATCGCGGCGGTGGCATTCGCAACCATTCTGGCCGTGGTGGCGGGCCTCACCCTGTCGGGCGCCGCGGCGCTGTCCCACGACCTGTGGGTGAGCGTGGTCCGCAAAGAGCGAGCCGATGCGGGAGAGCAGCTCAAGGTCGCCCGCATCGCCACGGTTGGGCTCGGCATACTCGGCGTGCTCCTCGGTATCACCTTCAAGGGACAGAACGTGGCATTCATGGTGGGGCTGGCCTTCGCCATCGCGGCGAGCGCCAATTTTCCGGCCCTGGTCCTGTCGATCTTCTGGCGCCGCTACACCACCGCCGGCGCGGTGACCAGCATGCTGCTCGGGACGGTGAGCACCCTGGTGCTGATTTACCTCTCGCCCACCCTTCAGGTGGACATTCTCAAGCACCCCTCGGCCTGGTTTCCGCTCCGGAATCCCGCGCTGGTCACCATGCCACTGTCCTTCGTCTCGGGAATCGTGGTATCTCTCCTGACCGGCAACCGCCAGGAAGCGGAGGGGTTCGACGGCGTCGCGCGACGGATGCATCTCGGTCCCACCCTGTAGCGCCGGGGGCGGCGGCCCCGGTGACGGCGCTACCCACCCCGATCCTCGCTAAACAGTCGCTCTCCCGCGATCTTTCCCGGTTCTGCCCGAGCCGGCCGGATCGTCCGGCCCGCCGGCGGCGCTCACGAGGAAGATTGCCGTGCCTTTCACGACGCTCAAGCTGCATCCCAGCCTGCTCAAGGGTATCAAGGAGCTGGGCTTCACCCGGCCTACGCCCATCCAGGCTGACGCGATTCCTCCGGCCCTGGCCGGACGGGACGTGCTCGCCTGCGCCATGACCGGCAGCGGGAAGACCGCGGCGTTTCTGCTGCCCATCCTCCACCAGCTGATGGACAAGCCCCGCGGCACCACCCGGGCCCTGGTGATCACGCCGACCCGCGAGCTGGCGGCCCAGATCCTCGAGGACACCAACGATCTCGCGGTCCATACGCCGATCAGCGCCGCCGCGGTGTTCGGCGGAGTCGGCATGGGACCGCAGGAGCACGCCTTCCGGAGCGGCGCGGACGTGCTCATCGCCACGCCGGGCCGCCTGCTGGATCACTTCCGCTTCCCCTACGCCAAGCTGGCCGGACTCCAGTACCTGGTCCTCGACGAGGCGGACCGGATGCTCGACATGGGCTTCCTGCCCGACATCCGGCGGGTGCTGCGCCACCTTCCGCCCCGGCTCCAGACGCTCTTCTTCAGCGCCACCATGCCGGCGCCGATCATGACGCTCACCCGGGAAATGCTCCGCGATCCGGCCACCATCAACCTGGAACGCAAGTCCGCCCCCGCGATCGGAATCACCCAGGCGGTGTACCCGGTGCCGCAGGAGCTCAAGTCCGCGCTCTTCGTGCACCTGCTCAAACACGGCGAGATCAAGGAAGCGCTGGTCTTCACCCGCACCAAGCACCGCGCCAACCGGCTCCAGGCCTACCTGGTCAAGGAAGGCGTGAAGGCCGAACGGATTCACGGCAACCGGAGCCAGGCCCAGCGCACCGAGGCGCTGGCCGGCTTCAAGAACGGGAAGTACCGGGTGCTGGTGGCCACCGACATCGCCGCGCGCGGCATCGACATCGAGGCCCTGGGTCATGTGATCAACTTCGACGTGCCGCAGGTGCCGGAGGACTACATCCACCGGGTGGGCCGCACCGCGCGCGCGGAGCTCACCGGCGATGCCTTCACCTTCGTGGCGCCGGAGGAGGAGAATGAGCTGCGCGGGATCGAGCGGGCGGTGGGAAAGCGGCTCCAGCGGGTTACCGTCCCCGGATTCGACTACAAGGCCCGGGCCGAGCACAAACTCGAAGTGCCGCTGGCCGAGCGCATCGCCGCCATTCGCGCCAAGAAGGCCGAAGATCGGGCCAGGGCCAAGGCCAAGGCGGAGCGGCGGGTTTCGAGCGGCGGGGGTGCCGGCGGCGGTCCGCGCAGGGGCGGACCGGGCGCGGGACCTCGCGGGGGCTCCGGGGGAGGTTCCCGGGGCGGAGGCTACCGGGGGCGGTAGAGTGGACGGACGCGATTAGATTTAGGGGCGGTCTTTTCCCCCTAGCCGGCCATGATCAATGAGTGCGTACAAAATCGAGCAAAAACGCCTGTTGCACCGCGGGCGTGAATTCCATTTCGTGTCGTACGAAGGGCAGCTTGCCAACCCGGCCAAGGAGCTCGCCGCCGTTCCTCCCGGCTGGTACCTGATGCAAAGCGGCAAGCGGATTCCGGTCATGCCCCAGAACCGGGACGTGCCGACCGAGGCGGTGGACAAGAGCCTGATTCAGTGGCTGGACAGCCACGTGTTCGCGTGACCTGATCGGAGAGAGGAGCGTCGATGTCCAAGCGTGAGGATCAGCGTATCGCCAAGCTGGTGAAGAAGAATGCCGCGAAGGCCGCCAATCCCAAGGTCGACCGCGCCGCCCAGTACGATGACACGCTGCGCAAGAAGCCGCCCGAGCAGGATGAGGAGAACAAGCGGTTCTTCAAGGAAATGAAGCGCAGGGAGTTCTAGCCGCGCCGCCCGGCGGCCCGGTCTTCATGCCGCTGCCCGTCCTGACATCACCGGAGCGCCACCTGGTCGCCGCCACTGTGGCGCTGGTGTGCATCGCCTTCCGTTTCATCCGACCCGTCCCCGAGTTTCCGCTGGCGCTGGCTCTGCTTCACGCGCCGGCCCCCGCCCAGGAGGCTCCGGCCCGATGGCACCTCTCGGCGCGCCCCACGGTGACGATCGGGCGGGAGGGAGACCCGCACGCCGAGTTTCTCCGGGTCGGGCGGGTGATCCGACTGCCGGGCGGCGAGATCCTGGTCCCGAACGCGGGCACCAATGAGATGCGGGTGTTCGACCGGAGCGGACGGTACCTCCGCGCCATCGGCAGGAGTGGAGCGGGCCCCGGCGAATTCCGGCTTCCCAGCCTGGTTGCCCGCGCAGGCGATACGCTCTTCGTCGCCGATCCGGTCAACGCCCGAATCAGCGAATTTCTCCCCGATGGTACCCTGGTCAAGACCATTCCCATCGAGGCCAGGGACCTCCCGGCACGACTCAGCGTCGTGGGCCGGTTGGGGGATGGCCGGTGGGCCGTCGTGACGACCAGCCGCCCGAGCCCCTCCGGGCCCCAACGGATATACCGAGACACCCTGCACGTCGGCGTTCTCGCACCGGACGCCTCGGGCGGGGTGCTGTGGGTCGGGCTCTTTCCCGGCTCGACCATCTTCGTCCACAATCCCGCCAATGCGCCGCTGGGAGACGTGGCGGCCCCGGTACCGATCGGCCCCATGTCGCTGAGTGCCGTTTCCGGCGATGAAGTCCTGATTGGGGACACCCGGGTCAATAACATCGGGGCATTCTCGAGCGCCGGAGGCATTCTTCGGCTGATCCCGGTGCCGTTGACAGCCGTTCCTCTCAGCGACGAGACCATTGCGCTGCTGCGACGGAGGGCCTTCGCCGCGAACCCGAGCGATCGGGCCCGAACATACCTGACAGCACTGTACTCCCGGGCGGTGCTGGGTCCGACGCTTCCGGTGTTCCGGTCCATGGTGCCCGCCGCCGACGGCTCTATCTGGGTCGAGCCTTACCCGGCCGATGCCGCCGCCCCGACCGACTGGCTCGTTCTCGATAGCGCGGGACACCAGCGGGCGAGCGTGATGGTGCCGGCAGGCTTCGAGATTACCGAGGTCGGGCCGGACTATGTTGTAGGGATCCATACTGACGTTTCCGGGGTCGAGACCATCAGGCTCTACGGATTGATTCCCAAGTAACCCGGCAGCCAACGCGGAGACCGGCCATGCGCTCGCTATGGGATCCCGACGCGACGGACCACATCCTCGCTCGGCTGGACCGTCTGACCCCGGACACCAGCGCGCGCTGGGGTCGCTTCAGCTGCTCCGACATGGTGGCGCACCTGAACGAATGGTTTCGCATGGCCCTGGGCGAGATCTCGCCGGCTTCCAAGCAGGTCCCCATTCGGTTCTTCCCGCTGAAGCAGCTCATCATCTATGCGCTGCCGTTCCCCAAGGGTGTGCCGACCGCGCCGGAGCTGATCGCCCGAAGCGGCCGCGCCGTCTGGTCCGATGAAGTACGAAGCTTCCGCGAGCTGCTTGGCCGCGTCGTCGCCTGCTCCGCCGAGACGCGCTGGCCCACCCATCCGGCATTCGGATCCATGACCCGGCGCTCCTGGGGCGTGCTGGGCTACCGCCATCTGTCCCACCATTTCACCCAGTTCGGGGTCTAGACCCTTCGATCTACTAGCCGAGAACCGATTACGGCGGTACATCATCTCTGTTGCCCCCGAAGGTTCGACCGGGATCGCATCGGAGCGCGCTATGACCGCACCCGCACTCCCCCTCGCCCCATACCGGATCCCCGACGGCACCGGGCTCGGACATGCCCACCTCCGGGTGAGCGATCTCGACCGCTCGATCGAGTTCTACTGCGGCGTGCTTGGCTTTACCCTGGTGGGGCGCTATCTCGACAGCGCCGCCTTCGTGTCGGCCGGTGACTATCACCATCACATCGGTCTCAACACCTGGGAGAGCAAAGGCGCCTCGGCTCCGCCGCTCCGGCACACCGGTCTCCACCACCTGGGGATTCGCTACCCGACCCGCTCCGATCTGGCCAACGCCGCGCGCCGGGTCGTCCAGGCCGGGATTCCACTCACGGGCGCGTCCGATCATGGCATCAGCGTGTCGGTGTACCTCACCGATCCCGATGGCATCGGCCTGGAGCTGACCTGGGACCGGCCTTCGGCGGAATGGCCCCGCACCCCACAGGGCATCCCGGAGCTGCAGACTTCCGACCCCTTCGATCTCGACGCCTTTCTGGAGGAAGAGGGCGGCTGAGTCCATGATGGCGGCCCCGGTGTGATATTTCGGGGACTCCGATCCCGGACCCCCGACGCCCGAGGCCCCCGACCGATGGATGCCACCCTTCAGCTGATCGCCCGTAGCATGCACCCGGCCCGTGGCCACGCCTGGCATGGGGGACCGACGCCGGTCGGAGCGGTCCGCGGCGTCCCGGCGGCGCTGGCCCGGTGGCGGCCACGACCCGGGCGCCACACGGTCTGGGAGCTCGCCCTGCATTCGGCCTACTGGATGTACGCGGTCCGTCGCCGAATGCTCGGGACGGCCGTCCCCCCGTTTCCCCGAAAACCCGCCAACTGGCCGGCCATGCCGGTGCCCGCGAATGAAGCCGCCTGGGCTCGCGACCGCGCGCTTCTGTCCGACGAGCACCGGCTTCTGCACGAGGCCATCGAGGAATTCCCGGCCGCGCTCCTGAGGAAGCCCTCGGGACGGAAGCACTGGACCTGGGGCGATCTCCTGATCGGCATCGCACTGCACGACGCCTATCACGCGGGACAGATCCAGCTCATCAAGCGGTTGTGGGGCAGTCGGTGACCGCACCCGCCCTCGCCGCGCCCCGGCGCGCGATCATCTCGCCGCTGATCGATGGTCTCTGCGCCGGCGGGCTCTCCCTCCTGGTCCTGGTCCCGCTGCTGATCAGCGGCCGGGGCGAGCTGTTGCTGATCAGTGTGGGGGTGCAGGCGTGGCTGACCGCGCTGGTCAACATGCCCCACTTCCTCGCGTCGTACCGGATGGTGTACCGGACCCGAGACACCATCCGGGCCCATCCCTGGGCGGCGATCTACGTGCCCGCCGCGCTGCTGGTCTTCTGCGTCTTCGCGGTGGTGGCCAGCCGGCGCACCGATTTTTTCATCTCGATGCTGCTGACGGGACAGAGCGCGTACCTGGCCTGGCACTACACCGGCCAGGCCTGGGGCATGACGGCGACCTACACCTATCTCGGCGGCACCTCGTTCAACCCGGTGGAGCGCAGGCTGATTCGAGGCGGGCTCTACATCCTGCTGGTGTGGCACGTCACCTGGTTCTTTCACCTGGCGTATGATCAGCAGATCGATCTGACACCGCTCTACAACATCGTGACACTCGCCATGGCCCTGGCGCTGGTGATGGGGCTGGTGGGGTTCGGACTCAACCGGGTCCGGACCGGACGGTTTGCCGGCGTGCGCGCCCTGATTCCGTGGCTGGCCATCTTCGTGTGGTACGCCGCGATGGCGCGCTGGGGGCTGCCCGCCCTGTTCGTGGTGCAGATGGCCCACGCCCTCCAGTATCTCATCTTCCCGATGCGGGTCGAGGCCAACCGGACCGCCCGCGGCGAGTACGGCGGCCGAGTGCTGCGTCACATGGTGCTCTACCTGATCGTCCTGATGGCGGCGTCGGTTCTGGCCGCCGTGGTGTTTCCGCTCGGCGCCATGGCCGTGGTGACCAGCTGGCTGGGATCCCGGCCCGGAGAGGTGGTGGGATTCGCATTTCTGGCATTCCTCAACATCCATCACTACTTCACCGACGGGGTCATGTGGAAGCTGCGCAACCCCGCGGTGCGTCAGGACTTATTCGGACATCTCGCGAAGGCCGAGCCGGCGCCGGTGCCGGCCGGCGCGGGGACGAGTCCCGCTTCCCGCCGCCGCCCCAAACGCCGGACCAGATAGCGATCGGGCTTCGGCCGGCCGGACCGAGGTATCTTGAAGTGTGATGTATGAGCCGCGCAGTCGTCCCCTGCTTCCCTGGCGCCAGTTTCTGCGGCGGCTCGGTCAGCACGGAGCCATCGCCCTGGCGCTGATTGCGGGTTCCCTGGCGGTCGGGACATGGGGTTATCACGTCCTGGGCGAGCAGGGATGGCTGGACGCGTTTCTCAACGCGGCGATGCTGCTGGGCGGGATGGGCCAGGTGGCCAACGTGACCACCACCGCCGGCAGACTGTTCGCGGCGTTCTTCGCCCTGTACTCCGGACTGTTGCTGATCGCGGTGACCACCATCATGCTGGCGCCGGTGCTGCACCGGATCCTGCACCGGCTCCACGCCGAAGAGCCTGAAGCCGAGGAGAGCCCCGAAGGCTGATTCGATGCGCCGCTTATCGCTCCTCCTGCCGTTGCTGGTTGCCGGATGTGGCTCGCCCACGGCCTCGACCCCGCAACCCTCGCTCGAATTCACGAGCAGCATCCTGATCGGGATTCCGACGCTGCCCGCGGCCGCGGTCGGAAGCGAAGGGATGATCGAGGTGACCGGGGTGATTCATACCGACGGCACCGGATTCAGTTTGTCGGGCGCGGTCACGCTCACGTCCCAGCACACGCTGACGCTCGAAATCGAAGCCCAGGACAACGCACCCGGCGAGCCGATTCCGTCGCAGAATTACTACCGGGCCCGGCTCCGGATGCTCGAGCCGGGTGACTACGATTTGTCGGTCATCTACGACGTGCATTCTCCGCCACCGGGGCTGCGCCAGCGGGTGTTTCACGAAACCGTGCACGTGTTTTGACGGGGCCGATGTCGTTCCGACCCTCCCGCAGGTGATCGACTCCTCGCCGGCGCCCGTCGGCTGAAAGGATCCGGATGACCGAAGACCAGGCCTACAAGCAGCGCAGCGCCGAGCTGCTGCTCAGCCTGTATGAGTCTCGTCGCGAGCCGGCAATGCGGGCCGCCCGCGACTGGTGGGTGCTGAAGTTTCACCCCGCGAGCGCCAAGGATGTGCTCCGGATCTGGGTGAGCTCCGAGAGTGCGCCGTACCGCATGGTCACGACCTACTGGGAAATGGCCGCGTCTTTCGTGACGATGGGCGCCATCGACGCCGACATGTTTCACGCCGCCAACACGGAGCACCTGGCGGTCTACTCGAAGCTCAAACCCTATCTCGGCGAAGTCCGCACCCTGGCCAGCTATCCGGGGTATCTCGGGAATCTCGAGACGCTGGTCACGTCCCTGCCCGATGCCGACGTGCGGCTCGCCCCCATCGAGCGGTATCTCGCCCGCAGAGCCGCGGAGGCCGGCGTCAAGTGAGCGGTGCGGCCGCGACCGGATTCGCGGATCATTTCTCCCGCGATTCCGCGTCCTACGCCGCCTTCCGTCCCCGCTATCCGGCCGCCCTGTTCGAATGGCTGGCCACCCTTCCCGCCACGCGCCGAATCGTCTGGGATGTCGCGACCGGCTCGGGTCAGGCGGCCACGATGCTGGTGCCCCATTTCGAGCGGGTCCTCGCCTCCGACGCCAGCCCGGCCCAGCTGCGGGCCCGCTCCCGTGTTCCGGGTGTGCACTACTTCGCGGATCGGAGTGACGCCGCGGCCCTGGCCACCGGCCGGGTCGACCTGGTGACGGTGGCCCAGGCCTACCACTGGTTCGATCACCCGCGATTTCACGCGGAGGTGGATCGGGTGCTGGTGCCCGGCGGAGCGTTCGCGGCATGGTGCTACGGCTCACTCGTCGTCGGGCCCGACATCGAGGAGGCCTTCGCCCGCTTCTACGATGGAACCGTGGGGGCGTACTGGCCCCCGGAACGGATCCACGTCGAGCGGGGCTACCGCCATTTCCCGATTCCGATCGCAGAAGTTGCGGCCCCGCCGATGCGCATCGTCACGGCACTCTCCCTGGCGCAGCTGCTGGGCTATGTGCGCACCTGGTCGGCGGTGGGCCGCTACATGAAGGCCAATGGTCACGATCCGGTGCCCACCTTCGGCGAGGAGCTCCGCGCGCTCTGGGGCGACCCTGCCCGGCCGAAAGAAATGTTCTGGCCGATATCGGTACGGGCGGGACGCTGGCTGGGATCGGGAGCTTCCGAGGCATGACCCCGGTCCGCATCGGTCTGATCGGAGACCGAAACCCCGATGTCGCCGCCCACCGCGCCATCCCGCTGGCCCTCGAGCTCGCCGGCGCCGCCCTCGGGGCCGAGGTGGCCGTTACCTGGTTCGGTACCGATGCGATCGAGGGGCGGGTTCCCGAATCACTGGGCCACTGCGACGGTATCTGGTGCGTTCCGGCGAGTCCCTATCGCAACGAGGCGGGAGCCCTGTCCGCGATCCGCTATGCCCGGGAGACCGGGCGGCCGTTCCTGGGAACCTGCGGGGGCTTTCAGCACGCGCTGCTGGAATACGCGCGCAACGTTCTCGAGATTGGTACCGCCGGTCACGCGGAAACCGATCCGGATGCCGCCGAGCTGGTCATTACCCCGCTGGCCTGCGAGCTGGTGGAGCAGCGCGCTACCGTGATCCTCGAGCCGGGCTCACGACTCGAGGCCCTGCACGGCGCGACGGAAATCGCGGAGACCTACCATTGCCGCTACGGTCTCTCGCCCGCGTACCAGGCGAAACTGGCCGGCAGCGCCCTGCGCGTCGTCGCCCGAGACGCCGCCGGCGAGGTGCGGGCCATGGAGCTCCGCGGGCACCCGTTCTTCTGCGTGACGCTCTATCAGCCGGAGCGCGCCGCGCTGGCCGGCCACGCCCACCCGCTCGTCAACGCCTTCGTGGCCGCGGCGCGGGCCGGGACGACGGTCTCGGCATGAGCCGGGACGAGCCCGAGCTCCGGCGCCTGGTCCGCGCGTTCATCGAGGAACGGGAGGGCTTCTGGGAATTCCACGAGGGGTTTCTGAATTGCTGGACCCGGCTGCCCCCGGAATCACTCTCGGCGGCCCGGCGAGCCGGATGGAACGAGATCTATGCCTGGGTGCTTACCTCGATTCCCGATCCGGTGTCCCCGGAAGACGCCGCGCGCGGAGTGATCGGCGCGGCCGAGCTGCGGACCAGGCTTCGGCAGCATACCCTGTCACGCTGAGCGCAGCGAACACGAGCTGCTTCGCTGCGCCCAGGTGACCCGCGATCAATCCTCCAGGACGAACGTCACCTTCAGGTCCACCCGATAGTTCTTGATCTTGCCGTTCTCGATTTCCACCTTCTGGCCGTTGACCCACGCGCCTTTCACGTTCTTGAGGGTCTTGG
>Ga0163163_10004141_pt1 | contig 12348 bp, 6 predicted proteins | sample S65metaG_FD_119766 | JGI IMG/M metagenome (GOLD analysis project Ga0163163, IMG submission 119766) | Switchgrass rhizosphere microbial communities from Kellogg Biological Station, Michigan, USA - S6-5 metaG | ecosystem: Host-associated > Plants > Roots > Rhizosphere > Soil | place: USA: Michigan... | reverse complement strand
GGCCAGAAAGCGGTCCTTGGCCTGTGCCGCGGCCTGCAATTCGATATTCTTTTCACTGAGCATCCTCGCGATCCGTTTGCGCTCGCTGATGTCGCGGATCGCGCTGATCACCAGCGTGCCCGCATCGGTCTGGATCGGGCTCAGGCTGATCTCGACGGCGAATTCGGTGCCGTCCTTGCGCACGCCGCTCAACGGCATCATCGGCTTTGCCGAGCTGATGCACAACGGCAAGCTCGGTGCGATGTCGGAGCCGCACCACGAATACATCGGCGACATCCTCGCGAGCGCCCGCCACCTGCTGCACCTGATCAGCGACGTACTCGACCTGGCCAAGCTCGGCGCGGGGCGGGTCGATCTGCACGCCGAAAGTCTCGATCTGCCCGGGCTGGTCGGTGAAGTGTGCAATGGGGTGCGCCCGATCGCCGCGCAAAAACATATCAGCATCGAGATCGAAGTTGCGCCGGAGTTGCGCGGCATCGTCGGCGACGGCACCAAGATAAAGCAGATCCTGCACAACTATTTGTCCAACGCGATCAAGTTCAGCGGCGATGCGGGCCGGATCTGGATCCGTTGCCTTGCCGCGGGCGACGCGCACTTCCGTATCGAGGTAGAGGACACCGGCATCGGCATCGCCGCCGGCGATCTGGCGCGGTTGTTCGTCGAGTTCCAGCAACTCGACGCAAGTGCGGCCAAGCGCTACCAGGGCACCGGGCTTGGCCTGGCCCTTTCCAAGCGATTGTGCGAGGTCCATGGCGGCCGCATCGAAGTGCGCAGCGAGCCCGGCAAGGGCAGCGTGTTCAGCGCGATATTGCCGCGCGTATTGCAGCTGCCCGACGCACCCGCACCGGGACCTTCGGCCGACCCGCAGCGGACCCCGATACTGGTACTTGCGGACGCCTTCGACAAGGCACGCTACCTCGGCGAATTGCTCGCCGGCGCCGGCTACGAGGTGGTCAACGCGGCGAACGGCGCACAAGCAATCGAATTCGCCAGGCGCCGCCGCTTCGCGGCCATGACTCTGGATCTGTCACTGACCGAGTTCAATCGCGCCGAGGTGTTGCGGGACATCCGCGCGACACCGCTGAATCGCTACATCAACGCGATTGTCGTGTCGGTGATTGGCGAACGCAGCGTCGGCAAGGGCATGGGCATCACCGATCTGCTGCAGAAGCCGGTCGATCCGGAGAGACTGCTGGAAAGCCTGCAGCGCCTGGGCGGCAGGGAGCACTTCCACTCAGTGCTGGTGGTGGACGACGACCATGCGGCATTGGACATTTCGAAGATCGTGCTGGAGGGCGCCGGCTATCGCGTCGTCTGTGCAGGCAATCCGCTCGTCGCCCTCGATTTTCTCAAGACCGAGCCGTTCGACGCGTTCGTGATCGACCTGATGATGCCGCAAATGACCGGATTCGAGCTGATCGAGCGCATCCGCGCGCTGCCGCGCACGCGCCTGAAGCCGGTGATCGTGTGGAGCGCAAAAGATCTGAGCAGCGAAGAGTGCAGGCGGCTCCAGCAACATGCCAACATGCGTGTCGGCGAGCGCGCCGGCGGCCCGAGCACGTTGATCGAGGAGCTGCGCCTCATCGTAGCGGCTCAGCAAACATCCACCCCGATCGAGGAGTCTTGCCGTGTCGGCTGAGCCCATCCTCGTTGTCGACGACAATCCGATCAACCTGAAGCTGATTCGCGTGCTGCTGACCGGCGAAGGCTACGAGGTGCGTGCCGCGCTCGACGCCGAGGAAGCAGCAGTCATCCTGCAATCGTTCCGGCCGCTCCTGATCCTGATGGACCTGCAACTGCCCGGCATGGACGGCTATGAGTTCACCCGCCGGCTCAAGGCCGAGCCGGAAACGCGCGACATCGTGATCTTCGCCGTCACCTCGTACGCGATGAAAGGCGACGAACAACGCGCACTCGACGCCGGCTGCGATGGCTACATTTCCAAACCGATAGACACCGAGGCGTTGCCGCGCATCATTGCCGCGCGGCTCGCCGCACCGGCGTTGGCGTCGACATGAACGCGCACGCACGAATCCTTGTCGTCGAGGACAACGCGACTTCGCGCAAACTGTTCCGCATCGCGCTGGAAAGCGAAGGCTACTACGTCGTCGAAGCCGCCGACGCCAGCAGCGCGATCAAAACGCTGTCGCAGAAGAAGTTCGACATCGTGCTGCAGGATCTGGTGCTGCCGGACCTGCACGGCTTCGAGCTCGTGGGCCTGTTGCGCGCGCTGCCAAACGGCGCCGACGTGCCGATCCTCGCCGTATCCGGATTCCTCAGCCGGGTCGAGGAAGCGCAGGCCACCGACATCGGCTTCACCGCCCTGCTGGTCAAGCCGGTCGAGCCATCGCGGCTCATCGAAGCGGTGCGCATGTTCCTGCCCAAGCGCGATACGGAAGAACCACTGCGCGGCAACGGGCGCACCGCACTGATCGCCAACGACGACCCGGTGCAGCTCAAGCTCGCGCGCCTGCGCCTGCAGATGCTCGGCTTTCTCGTGCTCTGCGCAGTGGACGGCGCCAAGGCGCTGGCACTGGCGCGCGAGCATGATCCGGATGTGATCCTCAGCGACGTGCTGATGCCGGAGATGGACGGATTCGAGCTGTGTTTGGCAATCCGTTCCGATCCCGCCACGCGCAGGATTCCGCTCGTGCTGGTCTCCGCGCACTACGGCTCGGACGCCGATCACGCGCTGGCGCGCCGCGTCGGCGCCAACGCTCTGCTTCAGGGCACGCCCGAGTTCGCCGAGGTGCCACCCGCGCTGGCGCAGGCGCTCGCACAGGGCGCGCCTGCGATCGACGTCGACCCCACGGTCGAGATCGAGCTCGATCATGCCGGCGTCATCGCCCGGCAGCTGGAAAGGCAACTGATGGCGATGGGCGGCTTGTCCAAACGCTGCACGTTGCTCAGCGCGGAAGTATCGCTGCTCAGCGGCGTCGCCAGCGCGCTCGCCGAGCAGCGCGATCCGGCGGCGGCGCTCAAGAGCGTGCTCGCGTCCACGCTCGACGCGGCCGGCATCTCCAAGGGCGCGCTGTACCTGCGCGAGGCCGACCGACGCCTGCGCCTGCATCACGCGATCGGTTTCGGCGAGGACGAGCACGCGCAACTCGACGCGTGGGTATCGCACGCGAGCGTCGTCGAAAGCGCGGTACGCGCAAATGTGCCGCTGACGCTGGCCAGCACCGCGCTCAGCGCCGACGCGCGGCAACTGCTCGAAGGCATCGGTGTCAAGACCGTGCAACTGATCCCGCTGGTCGCCAAGAGCGACGACTTCGGTCTGCTGATCCTCGGCGCGCGCCACGCCGACATCATCAGCCACGACGCCGCCGGTTTTGCCCGCGCGTTCGCCGGTCAGATCGTGCAGGCGCTGGAACTGGCGCGCGCGTTCGAACGCACCGCCGAATCCGAACAACGCTTCCGCCAGCTGGCCGAGCACATCCGCAAAGTGTTCTTCCTGACCAACGCCGACAATTCGAAGGTGCTGTACGTCAGCCCGGCCTACGAGCAGGTCTGGGGCCGCAGCTGCGCTTCCCTGTACGCCGACCCGGCCTCGTGGGCCATGCCGATCCATCCCGACGACCGCGAACGCATCCTCGCGAGCGACCGTCATGCGCAACAGGGGCACAATTTCAACTCCGAGTACCGCATCGTGCGCGCGGACGGTTCGCTGCGCTGGATCGCTGCGCGGGGCTTCCCGGTCCGCGATGAGACGGGCGCGATTCAGCGGATTGCCGCCATCGCCGAGGACATCACCGAGCGCAAGCAGCAGGAGCTGAAGATTGCGCGCCTGAGCCGGATCCGCGCGATGATGGTCGGCATCAGCTCGGCGAACGTGCGCTTGCGCGATCGCGACGAACTGTTCCGCGAGGTCTGCCGCGTAGCCGGCGACGATGGGGTATTCCCGATGGTCTGGATAGTCGGAGTCGATGCAGACTCGCGCGCGTTCACGACCCTGGCCGCGCACGGTGAAGACGCGCAAGCGGAAGATTTCATCCGCCTTGTTCTGGCGGCGGTGCCGAATGAAATGCTGCCCGCTTCACAGGCGGCCAGCGCCGCGCGACCGGTCGTCGTCAACGACCTTTGCGCCTACCCGGCTGCAGCGCCGATCCGCGAAGATCTGCTGCGCCGCCGCTATCTTTCCGGCGCGGCGTTTCCGCTGTTCGTCGGGCAGCGCGCGGTCGCGTCGCTCATTCTGGCGGCGGGCGAACGCGACTTCTTCGACGCCGAGGAAGTCGCGTTGCTCGACTGGCTTGCGGCAGATCTTTCGTTCGCGCTGGAACATATCGACCAGGCCCAGCGCCTCGAACATCTGGCCTACTTCGATGCGCTGACCGGACTACCGAACGCGCGCCTGTTCCGCGACCGCCTCGACCAATTCGTCAATGCAGCACGGGAAGACCACGGCGGGGTCTGCGTAGCAGCCGTCGACCTGATCGACTTCACGCGGGTCAACGAACAGTTCGGACGCAGCGTCGGCGACGAACTGTTGCGTCAAGCCGGCGAACGCTTCGCGCAATTTCTCGCGGAACCGTACACGCTCGGCCGCATCGGCGCCGACACGTTCGTGGCGGCGAGTCCGCGCGACGACGGACGCATCGCAATCGAACTGCGCGACTGCCTGTTGAGCGCGCTCGCGCGTCCGTTCAGCGTCGGCGGCCGCGACGTACAGATCGGCGCGCAAGTTGGAATCGCATTTTTCCCCGGCGACGGCGGCGACGGCAACGGCGTGTTCAAGAGCGCCGAAGCGGCGCTAAAGCTGGCGAAGTCCTCCGGCGAAAGCTGTGTCTATTACTCCAACGAGATGAACGCTTGGATCGCCCAGCGCCGCGTGCTCGAAGAGCAGTTGCGCGTCGCGCTCGACGAGCAGCAGTTCGTACTGCATTACCAGCCGCGCGTCGACCTGATCAGCGGCGAACTGGTCGGCGCAGAGGCATTGATCCGCTGGCGCCATCCGCAGCGCGGACTCGTCGCGCCAGGCGACTTCATCAGTCTGGCCGAAGAGACCGGACTGATCGTGCCGATCGGGGCCTGGGTCATCGAAACGGTCTGCGCGCAGCTGGCGACCTGGATCGCCGCCGGCACGGCTCCGGTGCCGATCGCGATAAACCTGTCCTCGGTCCAGTTCAGCAGGGCCGATCTGCTGAAGACCGTGCGCGACGCGCTGAAAAGGCATTCGCTCGATGCGAACCTGCTCGACCTCGAACTGACCGAAAGCATGGTCATGGGCGACCCGGCAGCCGCGGCCGTGACGCTGAAGGCACTGCGCGACATCGGCGTCGGTCTGGCGCTCGACGACTTCGGCACCGGCTACTCGTCGCTCGCGCAACTCAAGCGTTTTCCGTTCACCACTCTCAAGATCGATCGCGCGTTCGTCACCGATATTACACGCGTCGCCGAAGATGCGGCGATCGCGAACGCGATCATCGCGATGTCGCACAGCCTGGAATTGAAAGTCGTCGCCGAAGGCGTCGAAGACGAAGGACAGATGACTTACCTGCGCGCGCAGGGTTGCGACGAGATACAGGGCAACTATTTCAGTCCCGCCGTACCGCTCGAGGTCTTCGAATCGTACCTGCGCGACCGCAAACGCATGGCACTGCCGGCGCAGTCCCCCGCAGACCGCAAGACTCTGCTCGTCGTCGACGACGAACCCGGCATCCGTTCGGCGCTCAATCGGACGTTACGCCGCGACGGCTATCACATTCTCACCGCAGAAGGCGGCGCCGAGGCGCTCGAAGTGCTCGCGGTCAATCCGGTGCAGGTGGTCATCTCGGATCAGCGCATGCCCGGCATGTCGGGTACCGAGTTCCTCAATACGGTCAGGCAGCTCCACCCCGATACGGTGCGCATCATCCTGTCGGGCTATACCGATCTCGACGTCGTCACCGAATCGGTCAATCGCGGCGCGGTCTTCAAGTTCCTGACCAAGCCGTGGGATGACGAAGCCCTGCGCGAACAGGTGCGCGACGCGTTCCGCTGTTATGCACCCGCCGCGCGAGCGGCAACGCCCTGATAGCGCGCAGACGCCTCACACATCGCGGGCAGCATCGCCGTCGATCACGGCCGTTTACTCGAAAGCCTCTTGATCGTCTTCGAGATCGATGACGATGCCGCCATCCTCATCGCGTTCGACGTGGGTGATGCCGGGGCACTCCTGCTCCAGTGAACGCATTTCACCCTGGCTAGCGGAAGTTCTTGTCTTTCCTTTGCCGCCGAGAACTGCGGTCACGGTAGCGCGCAGTTCGTCGTCGTTCCACGGTTTCTGGATGAACCGGGACAGGTTGGTTTCGTTGACTGCGGCGATTATCGCTTCGCGATCAGCGTATGCCGAGACGATCACGCGCGGTACATCGGGCTGGAGTCTCATGAAGCGGGTGAGAAACTCCACTCCGTTCATCGATGGCATGCGGTAATCGCTAAGGACAAGATCGAAGTCGCGCTCTTCGCCGCGTGCGAGAGCGGCTTCGGGCGAGATGAATGTCTCCACGACGATTGCGTCGCCATCGATCTGGGTGGCGTCGATCAGCGCCAGACAACGGCGCAGCGCGTTGAGAATATTCTGTTCGTCGTCGACGAGCATTACGTGATACATCGTCGTTTTCCTCGAATGAAACGCTCAGTGGGGTTGGCGGACCGGCAATTCGATGCGAAGCAGAGTGCCCTCGCCGGGGGCGCTGGTGATTTGGATCTTGCCGTGATGCTTTGTGATGATGCCGTAGGAGATCGCCAGGCCCAGCCCGGTACCGGTGCCGATCGGCTTGGTGGTGAAGAATGGATCGAAGATGCGTGGCAGCACATCCTCCGGAATGCCCTCGCCGTCGTCGCCGATTACGATCCAGACATGGTCGTCCGAGCAGCCCGTGCTGAGTGTGATGACACCGCGTTCCTTGATCGCCTGCCCCGCATTCATCAACACATTCATGAACACCTGGTTCAATTCCGAAGGTATGCACTCGACGGGTGGCAATTCGCCGAACGACTTGACTATTTCCGTCTTGTACTTGAGTTCGTTCCAGATGATGTTGAGCGTCGCTTCGAGACCGCGGTGGATGTCCGTTTCGACCCAGTCATCTCTGCGCTCGCGACGGGAAAAATCCTTCAGGTCGCGCACGATCTTGCGCACGCGGTCGATTCCCTCGCACGATTCGGCAAGCAGTTGCGGAATATCGGTGGCGAGAAAGTCGAAGTCGCAACGCTGCTGCAGTTCTTCGACTTCGCTGATCGCGGCTGAGTCGCCGGTGCGGCGAACGGCGGCCGTCAGCTGCAGGATCGCATTGAGCAGCGTGGCGGCGTAGCGTTGCAGCGAGCTCAGGTTCGAACTGACATAACCGATGGGGTTGTTGATTTCGTGCGCGACGCCCGCGGCGAGTTGGCCGATGGAAGCAAGCTTCTCGGATTGCAGGATCTGTTCCTGCGCGCCCTTGAGCCGCGCGTAGGCAACTTCGAGTTCGGCGTTCCGGGCATGCAGCTCCGTTTCACGTGTGTGGTCGCGCGTCGCGTCGCGCAGGGCAAGCACGTACGGACTGGAACAATTCGGGCCGATCGCGGAGATTTCGACGAGCAGGAATTTTTTCTCGCCGCCCACGTCGAGCATGACTTCCGTGGTGCCGCACACCGCGGCGAACCCTTCCGGCGGCAGCAAATCGGCATGCCAGTCGCTGACATGGATCAGCTCATCGGAGTTGGCTTGCGGATTCAGCAACCGGGCAAACAGCCTAGCTGCCGGGTTCGCATAGAGCACGCGTTGGTCCGAATCGAACACCAAGGTGGCGATCGACGAAGCATTGAGCACCGCCGGCAAGAACGCTGGTTCCGTCCCGGTTGCAACGCGATCCATCGCGGCGCTTTCGGATATCAGATGGGCGCTCATAAAGTCTCCCAAGTACTGTCCACCGTGCGGAACCCATTGCCGCGTTCCGGCGCATCGCCGCCTCGGCCAGCAGCGCTGGCATGAACATCGTAGGCAAACCGACCTTGCGGCGACATCCGTGCGACTATGTAGATGTTTTGCCTCCTCTGTCGCTTCCGCGACGTCTAAGGGTCTGCTGTTCCCGAACCCTCTCCTTCGCCGAGACGCATGCCCGCAAGTTCGGCCACCGCAGCCGCGCCCATTTTTCCGTCGCCGGCAGTCTCGGCGAACCGGAAGGTATTCTTGCCCGCCTGTTTGGCACGGTACATCGCGCAGTCGGCAGCTCGCTTCAGCGCGTCCAGATCCTCGCCGTGATCCGGATAGACAGCAATGCCTATGCTGGCGCCAATGTTGCATTCGCAATCGGACGCGGTAAATGGCGCCCCGGCTGCAATCAGGATTTTCCCGGCAATCGCTTCGAGCGCAGACCATTGCTCGAAATCGTCGATCAATATCGCGAACTCGTCCCCGCCAAGGCGCGCAGCTGCGGACGATTCGACGTTGCGGATGATGGTGTCCGAGCCGCGTAGACATTCACGCAGACGTGCGGCGAACGCCGCAAGAACAAAATCCCCCACGCTATGCCCGTGGCCATCGTTGACCTGTTTGAATCCGTCCAGATCGATGAACAGCAATGCGAGCGGCTCGCGCGAGCGTCGCGCACGCGCTAACGCCATGGAGGCCAGTTCGCGGAACAGGTTGCGATTCGGCAGATCCGTGAGCGAGTCGTAGTGGGCGAGCCGGCGGATTTCCCCTTGTGCGGCGATGCGCGCGGCAAACTGACCTATATTCAGCGCGACTGCTTCCGCGCACTGCAGCACGTCCGCGGAAGGTCCGCGCGCGTGCGGGCTGAAGAACTGCAGTATACCGATGGGCTGCGACTCGATATCGATCGGAAGCAAAGCAGCCGAACGCGGCGGCGGGCGTGAAGGCTGCATCACTTCGTCGAGCGAATCAGGCGCAAACGCCGTCCAGGTATGCAGGCAATCGAACGTCCGACCCGATTCGTTCCAGCTCCAATATGCGCCACCAACCCAACCAAGCGACTGACACATCATGCGCAAGATCTCGGGCACAATTGTTTCCAGCGACTGCGCTTCGCCGAGCATGCGGCTGATCGCATACTGCATGGATTGGCGGTCCACGAGTTGCTTCTTTTCGTCGATCTTGCGGCTCAGTGCGGCACCGTAGAGACTCACGACGTCACCTTCGGCGAAGGTGGATTCTGCGCGGAAGGCTTCGCGACGCAGCGCGGCGAGAATAGACTCGACCGGCGCGGGTTTGATGAGATAACCATCTGCACCGAGACGTTCGCCGAGTTCGCGATCCATCGCCGCGGTATAGGTCGCTGTGTAGAAAATAAAGGGTAGGTTACGCAGCGATTCGTTGCCACGGATGGCCCAGCATAACTGGAAGCCGTCCATCTGCGGCATCTGGATATCGCTGACGATGCCGTCGAAAGCCTTACTTTCGAGCGCGGTCAGCGCCTCGACGCCGTTGCGTGCAGTGACGACGACGCACCCCTCCGCCTCGAGTTGGGCACGCAGCATCTTCAGATTCAACGGCACGTCGTCGACGATCAGAACCGACATGCCTGTGCGTGGCGAAGTCCTGTGACTCACGCGATTGCCCGTAACGGTGGATCTTGCTTGAGGGACGCGCGAGTCGCGAAAATCGCAGATCGTTGACACGGCGGCGACCTCACGCTCCGAGGCCGCCACCGATCGCCCTGTCCACTCACTGCGCGAACGCCATTCCGCAAGGACCATCGACCATGGGTTGCTCCATGCCAGCCTCGAAGATGACATCGCTGTCGGTGATGGTGAATGTCGCCACGGTTCCGGTATATGCAAACACGCCGGACAGATTCTTCATGTTTGTCTCGTAGCCGGCGAAAGTCCCGACTACGGACGAGCCTCGAAGCAACGTAAATGTTTGACCAACGGGAGGACCGGCCGCGAAGTCGATATGCACGATGCCATTCAAGTGCGCATCGCGGATGACGTCCATTTCGCTGACCGAGTTGCCGGATGCATGGAAACAGGTCAGTGCGCCGGGCCGCAGCGTAAGACTGCTGCTTGTCAGAGCGTCCTGCGGGTTCGCCGGGGTTCCCGCCGCCACCGTACCGTAAGCGTCGAGCGGTCCTGTCGTGCCGGTGCCGGCCAAGATGCCACTGGCGGCAACCTCGGTCGCCGAGGCGTCGATGCTGCCGGTTACGCGCAGGACACCGTTTTCCACTTTGGTCGCACCTGCGTAATTGCCGGCGCCGGAGAGAGTCAGGGTGCCAATTCCTTGCTTCGTGATACTCGCACCGGAACCAGCGCCGGGGGTATAGGTCTGCCCGGCAGGCAACGAAACTTCGCTATCGTCTGCAATATTATTGTTTATCGCGTAGCTGCCGGCGATATCGAATACAGCGGATACGCCGCTCATCAGGAAAATTCCGCTGCCTGCCGCCGCACCTTCAAACGTCCCGATTCCACCGGCGACACTATTGCCGGTCATGTGGCTGGTGCCGCTGGTTTCTTCAACGCGCAAGCTGCCGCCGCTGCGCACGAACACGGCGCCGCCGAACGCAGCGGCGCCGCCGCCGAAACCGATATTTGGTGCACAATTACCACGGCCGCCGCCGATTCCGCCGCTCGCGCCATTGGACAATGCTGTGCCGCCACCTCCGCCGCCGAAGCCGCCGATGCCGCTACCGCTATAACGCGCACCGCCGCCACCGCCTCCGAGTCGCCCGGCACCACCGCTGCCGAGATAGCCGGCGCCGCCGCCGCCACCGCCACCGTCGCTTCCCGCCCCGCCCCGGTTGTAGCCGCCACCACCGCCTCCGCCGGCGATTCCAGCGCCGCCTGCGTCTGTGGTCCCGATGCCACCGCCCTTGCCATTGAGGCCGGGTCCGCCGAATCCGCTCGTGCTCCCAAGACCAGGCAGACCATTACCGCCAGTGCCGCCGCCGCCGCCGTTGTACTCGCTTCCGCCGTTGCCACCGAGTCCACCGCCGCCCCCGTAAGCCCAATCCACCAATAACGCAGAGCCGCCGCTGCCGCCCACGGCGCGATTGTTGGCGAACGAAACATTGCTCAAGGTCAGAGCGCCTTGGCTGAAAATCGCGCCGCCGAATCCAGCGCCGCCGCCACCTCCGCAAGAGCCGGAACCACCATCGCCGCCCAGCGCAAGACCATCGCTCAACAACACGTTCTGCAGCGTCAGCGATGCGTCGCTGTCCACGAAGAAATGGCGCAAGCTAGTCGCGCTTGACGCGCCCGCCACCGTTTGCAAAGTCACCTCGCCTTGTGCCGGAGCTTTTATCGTGATCGCCTTGCCCTTGATCGCAAGCGCGGTGGGGCCGGGGAATCCCTGTGCGTTGCCCTGACTCGATAACCGGATCGTCGCCGGGCAATTCAGCGCCTTTGGTGAGCAATCGAATTTGATCGTTTCGTGTGTATGGGCTGCGTTGATAGCACTGCGTAGCGAACCCGGCCCGTCATCAGCGCTGCTGGTCACAGTCATGTCTTGAAGTACTACGTCCGCCTGCGCAACAGAGACACCTAACAACGAAGCCAGGCTCGCCCGAATGAGCATTACCAGTACGTTGCGGGAAGCATGGATCGGCGTTGACCTGTACATTGCGTATTCCCCTTTTTGTCGGTATGCCGAATATCAACTCGATGACCTTCGGCGATAATTCGTGGAAATACCGATTTCTAAGGATGAATTCACTGACATCGATTACGCGACGCGCATTTATCTGAAACATACGTTTCCAGGCAATTGGCATCGGGGGCCCGAAAGGGCCACCGCAGTTGGAGTCCTGAACTGGTAGTGGGTGAGGTGGCGGATCAGCAATTGGACGTCGTGATACGCATGGAAACGCGGTGGGATGGGTCTTTTTTTGTGTAAGTCATTGGTCACGCAGGCGATCGCGGACGACTGTGGGGTAAACGTGGGGTACTGGCGAATATCGGGTGTACAAACGTTTGCGAAACAATAGCCTAGACGCTTTGTTCGAATGCTAGTCTCAGCCAAAATGACTTCTCAGAACACCTCGAGAAGTCTCGCAAGGCCCAAAAAACCCAGCAATTTGCTGGGTTTTTTGTTGCATAAGGCCTCGAAATTTCTCACGTCATCTTGCCGAAGCTAATGTGCACATAAATGCCGTGCCCAGGATTGCGTGGCCAGCGAGTCGCTTCGCCGGTAGCGTCTAATACTCACCGCAAGTACGACCATCGTGGATTTCATGATCGGGGAGAAATCATGAGCTGCTTGCTTCATCAGACTCAAGGACTAATCGTAGTTCACTCGCTAGCGGATCTACCGCGGCACTGGGCAGCCGGTCGCTGGCTGATTCATTGAGCGCCGACCATTCCGGATGCGATCGGCAGCGCAAGGTCGCCTTGCGAATTTCAGTAGACGGCCAACCTCCGGCCTTGCCG
>Ga0163163_10004140_pt1 | contig 12349 bp, 9 predicted proteins | sample S65metaG_FD_119766 | JGI IMG/M metagenome (GOLD analysis project Ga0163163, IMG submission 119766) | Switchgrass rhizosphere microbial communities from Kellogg Biological Station, Michigan, USA - S6-5 metaG | ecosystem: Host-associated > Plants > Roots > Rhizosphere > Soil | place: USA: Michigan... | reverse complement strand
TCCAGCGTCTCGGACACCGACGGCGCCTTCTTCAGCTCGAGCGACCGGATCGACCGCACGATGCGGGCCACCTGGTCGGCCAGGTGCTCGGAGATCTCGGGCACCCGGGTGAGCACGATCTCCTTCTCCCGCTCGGCCGTGGGGTAGTCGAGGTGCAGGTAGAGGCAGCGCCGCTTGAGCGCCTCGGACAGCTCCCGGGTGGCGTTGGAGGTGAGGATGACGAACGGGCGGCGCTGCGCGGTGATCGTGCCGAGCTCCGGAATCGTCACCTGGAAGTCCGAGAGCACCTCCAGCAGCAGGCCCTCGACCTCGACATCGGCCTTGTCCGTCTCGTCGACGAGCAGCACCGTCGGCTCGGTGCGCCGGATCGCGGTGAGCAGCGGGCGCGAGAGCAGGAACTCCTCGCTGAAGATGTCGTCGTGGGCCTGCTGCCAGCCCTCGGCACCGCCGCCGGTGCCGTCCGTGCCGGAGCCGGCCTGGATGCGCAGCAGCTGCTTGCGGTAGTTCCACTCGTAGAGGGCGCGGGCCTCGTCAAGCCCCTCGTAGCACTGCAGCCGGATGAGCGCGGCACCGACGGCGCTCGCCAGCGCCTTCGCGAGCTCCGTCTTGCCGACACCCGCCGGGCCCTCGACGAGCAGCGGCTTGCGCAGCCGGTCGGCGAGGAAGACGGTGGTGGCGATGGCCTCGTCCGCGAGGTAGCCCGTCGCGCGCAGGCGCTCCCGGGCGTCAGCGACGTCGGCGAAGGCGTGTTCCTGAAGCGACATCGTCACCTTCCGTCCCCAGTCGGGCATCGCACCATCCATAGTGCCAGCAACACGCCACAGATGGGGCACTACGCGTCGCCCGCAACCATTGTCACGTTCTACCTCCGATGCCCGGGCGGGGGCAGGCGTGCCAACGACCGCCCCCACGTTTCGGGGTTGGGCCGGGCGCGTGCACCCGATGGCGCCCCGGCTCACGCCCACCCCGACGAGGTGACCGCCTTCCGACCCCTCGGTTCCAGACCGAGGCCCCAACGGGACCGAGGAGGATCGGGGAGGTCAGCCACCATGTGCCCCGAAGGCCGACAGGCCGGCAGGCGGCGCCGTCAGCTCACCAGGTGGCCGTCACCGACGCCCACCCAGGTGGTGGAGGTCAGCTCGGCCAGCCCCATCGGCCCGCGGGCGTGCAGCTTCTGGGTGGAGATGCCGATCTCGGCGCCCATCCCGAACCGCTCACCGTCGGTAAAGCGGGTCGACGCGTTGACCATCACGGCCGCGCTGTCGCAGCTGGAGATGAACCGCTGGGAGGCCCGCAGCGAGCGGGTCACGATCGCCTCGGTGTGCCCGCTGCTCCACCGGCGGATGTGCGCCACCGCGTCGTCGAGCGAGTCCACCACGCGGACGGCCATGTCGAGGGAGAGGTACTCGGCCGCCCAGTCAGCGTCGGTCGCGGGCAGGGCGGCCGGGTCGACGGCGCGCACCGCCTCGTCACCGTGCACGGTCACCCCCGCCTCGCGCAGGCCGGCCAGCACCCGGGGCAGGAACTGCGCGGCCACGTCCCGGTGGACCAGCAGCGTCTCCGCCGAGTTGCAGACCGAGACCCGCTGCGCCTTCGCGTTGACCGTGATCGCGAGCGCCTGGTCGAGGTCGGCCTCCGCGTCGACGTAGACGTGGCAGTTGCCGACGCCCGTCTCGATCACCGGGACCGTCGACTCCTCGACCACGGCCCGGATGAGACCGGCACCGCCGCGCGGGATGAGCACGTCGACCAGCCCGCGCAGGCGCATCAGGTGCTTGACGGACTCGTGGTCGAGCCCCGGGACGAGCTGCACGGCATCGGCCGGCAGGCCACCGGCCGCGGCCGTGTCGCGCAGGACGGCGACGAGCGCGGCGTTGGAGTGCGCCGCCGACGCGCTGCCGCGCAGCAGCACCGCGTTGCCGCTCTTGAGGCACAGACCGGCGGCGTCGACCGTGACGTTCGGCCGGGCCTCGTAGATGATCCCGACGACGCCGAGCGGGACGCGCAGCTGGCTCAGCCGGATCCCGTTGGGCAGCACCCGCCCGCGCACGACCTCACCGACCGGATCCTCGAGCCCCGCGACCTGGCGCAGCCCGTCGGCCATGCCCTCCAGACGGGCCGGGGTCAGGGTCAGCCGATCCACCATCGCCCCGGCCACCCCCGCCGCACGGGCGGCGGCGACGTCCTCGGCGTTGGCCGCGATCAGCTCCGCCGACCGCCCGATCAGGGCGTCGGCCATCGCGAGCAGAACACGGTCCTTGTCCGCGCGGGTCGCCGGGGCCAGCGCGGCCGCCGCCGCCCTGGCGCGAACCGCTACGTCTCGGACAGCCTCCGCAGAGGTGCTCATCTCGGGATCCTCCATACGTGCGGGCGCCGCGGCGCGACCCACCACCTTCAGAGGCTACCGGCGCCGCGCCCCCGCCGCGCCGTCTCGTGGACTCCCCCGACCCGATCGGCCAGGTGCCTGCCATCTGGTTGTCCCGGCCCGCCATGACCCGCCATGACCCGCGGGCGGACGGTCACTCGGACGGACGGGATCGACCCCCGTTGCCGAGCCCACCGGGCCGCCTGCCTACCGTGCTCGCATGCTCGCCCTGCACACCTCCGACTGGCATCTCGGCCGTGGCCTGCACGGCCACGACCTGCTCGGCGCCCAGGCGGCGTTCGTGGACCACCTCGTCGAGGTCGTCCGCGCCGAGGCCGTCGACGTGGTGCTCGTCTGCGGCGACGTCCACGACCGGGCGATCCCGCCGGTGCGCGCGCTGGAACTGTTCGACGAGGCCCTCTCCCGGCTGCGCGACGCGGGTGCCCACGTCGTGGCGATCAGCGGCAATCACGACGCCGCCCGCCGACTGGGCGACAAGTCCGGCCTGCTCGACCCGCGCATCCGCATCCGCACCGACCCCGCGACCGTCGCGCGGCCCGTCGTCCTCGACGACGCCCACGGCCCCGTCCGGATCTATGCCGTGCCCTACCTGGAGCCCACCACCGCCCACGCGGCGCTCGCCGAGCCGGACGGCGATGACCCGGAGACGGCGGGTACGGCGGAGGAGGGGACCAGCCCGGCGGCCTCACGGCTGTCACCCACTGTGACCATGGGTCGGGTGATGCGGGCGGTACGGGCGGATCTCGCCACGCATCCGGGGGCGCGCGCCGTCGTCCTCGCGCACGCCTGGGTGACCGGCGGCGCGGCCAGTGACAGCGAGCGGGATATCTCCGTCGGGGGCCTGGGCAACGTGCCGGCGAGCCTGTTCGACGGCGTCACCTACACGGCGCTGGGCCATCTGCACCGTCCGCAGGCGATCGCCCCGGCCATCCGGTACAGCGGGTCACCGATGGCGTTCTCGTTCTCCGAGGCGTCCGACCGCAAGACCTCCCTGCTCGTCGAGCTCACCCACGACGGGCTCGGGGCCGTCCGCAGCGTGCCTGTTCCGGTCGCGCGCCGGCTCACCGTGCTGCGCGGCACCCTCACCGAGCTGCTGAGCTCACCCAGCCACACCGCGCACGAGCAGGACTTCGTCGCCGCGGTCCTGACCGACCCCGTCCGGCCCCTGGACGCGATGGCGACCCTGCAACGCCGCTTCCCGTTCGCGCTCCGCCTGACGCATGAGCCGCGGGCCGCCGAGGCGGGCGGGCGCACCTTCGGCGAACGGACCCGCGGGCGCACCGACCTGGAGATCGCCCTGGGCTTCGTCGAGCACGTGCGGGGGACGGCGCCGTCCGATCGCGAACGGGTGCTGCTCGCCGAGGCCCTCGATGCGGCCCGCGTCGCCGAGGACGCCGCCTGATGCGCCCGCACCGGCTGGCGCTGGAGGCGTTCGGGGCCTTCCCCGGGCGGGTCGACGTCGACCTTGACGCGGTCGGCGGGGGCGGTCTGCTGCTGTTGTGCGGGGAGACCGGCGGTGGCAAGACGACCCTGCTCGACGCGCTCGGCTTCGCGCTGTTCGGCGAGGTCCCGGGCCTGCGCGGGAAGCTTGCCGGCGGTCCCGACCTGCGCTCGCACCATGCCGGGGCGTCGGTGGCGCCGTGGGTGAGCCTCGAGTTCACCGTGTCCACCGACCGGTACCGGATCACCCGCGGCCCCGCCTGGGACCGGCCGAAGCGCGGCGGCGGCACCGCCCGCTCGCATCCGACCGCCGTCCTGGAACGGCAGATCGCCCGGGAACAGCGCGACGGCACGGCCGGCGGCTGGGAGACGATCGCGTCCCGCCCTCAGGATGTCGGGCACGAGATCGGGCTGCTGCTCGGCATGACGCACGACCAGTTCTTCCAGGTCGTGATGCTGCCGCAGGGCCGTTTCGCCGACTTCCTGCAGGCCGAGCACGACGACCGGGAGAAGCTGCTCAAGCGGCTGTTCCGGGTCAGCCGCTTCGAGTTCACCGAGCAGCGGCTGCACGACCGGGCCAAGGCCGGGCGCGGCGACCTCGACGAGGCGATCGCCGCCCTGGGCCGGGTCGCGGCCCGCATCGCCCAGGTCGCCGGCGTCCCGGAACCCACCGAGGACACGCCGGACGACGCGGCCTGGGCAGCCGGGCTCGCCACCGCCGCCGCGCGAGAGGCCGCGGACGCCGAGCGGCGCCGTGACGCCACCCGGGTCGAGCTGGACATTGCCGAGGCCGCCCTGGCGGCCGCCCGCACGCTCGCCGCCCGCATCGAGCGCCATCGCGCGCTGGTGGGCCGCCGTGATGCCCTGCTGGCCGACAAGAGGCGGATCGACGAGCTCGCCGCCACCGCCGAGGCCGCCCGCCGCGCCGCGGTCGTCACCCCCGCGCTGACCGAGCTGCGCCGCCTGACCACCACTGCTCTCGACACCCGCGCGACAGCCGACGTGGCCCGCCGCGCCCTCGCCCGCCACCAGGCCGCCCTACCCGCCGAGCCGGACCTGGCGGACCTGGCGGACCTGCCGTCCGGGGAGGCGGTCGCGCGCCTGACCGCCCTCGCGCGGCACGCCCACGTCGAGATCGGCCGTCTGGACGGGCTGATCCGCACTCTCGCCGACGCTGACCAGGACGCCCGCGACGCCGAGGCCGCCGACGTGGAAGCCGCCACCCACCACGGCGAGGCCGACGCCCTCGACCAGCGGCTGCGCACCGAGCTGCCCGCCCTGCGCGACGACGCCGACGCCCGCGTGAGCGCCGCCCGGGATGCCGCCACCGCCCTGCCAGCCCTGGCGGAACGCGCACGGTGGGCCCGAGAGCTGGCCACCGCCGCGGGAGCCCACCACGCCGCGGTCGCCACGGCCGCCACCGCACGCGAGACGGCCACCGCCGCCCGGGCCCACGCCGACGACGTCCGCCGGGAACGTATCGACGCGATGACCGCCGAGCTCGCCGCCGCCCTCGTCGACGACACGCCCTGCCCGGTCTGCGGAGCGCTCGACCATCCCGACCCGGCCGAGGTCCGCGCCCGCCCGATCAGCCGGGACGAGGAGATCGCCGCCACCCGGGAGGCGGACCGCCTGGCCACCGAGGCCGCGGACGCCCTCGGCACCGCCCGCCGCCTGGAGGAACGCGTCCGCACCCTGCACGCCGAACTGAGCCGCACGTCCGACCTGACCGGCACGTCCGACCTCGCTCCGCCTCCCGCGGTCGACCTCCTGCTGGACCTGAACCGTCCGGCGGAGCGGGCCGATGGCGACCTGCCGGCGTTCATCGACGCCCTGGACGCGGCCGTCGCGACGACCACCGCGGCCGCCGCCGATCTCGGCGCCGCCCAGACCGCGCAGCGCGGCGCGCAGGAGGAGGAACGGGACGCCACCGCCCGGCTCGCCGCGCTGCGCACCTCGGTGGCTTCGGCCCGCAGGCGCGCCGACGAGGCGCGCGACCGGACCGCCCGCGGCCTCGCCGAGCTTCCCGACGACCTGCGCGACGGCGACGCGCTCGACAACCGGCTGGCCGCGATGCGCGCGCTGGCCGACGACGCCGAAGCCGCTCGCGGTGCGGAGCTCGCCGCTGATCAGGCCCGCGAGGCCCATGTCCGGTCCGGGCTCACCGCGCTCGACCTCGTCCGCCAGGCCGGGTTCGACGACCTGGACGACGCCGCCGCGGCAGGTCGCGACGCCACCTGGCTACGCGCCCGGGACGCCGAGGTCCGGGACCACCGCGACGAACTCGCCACCGTCTCCGCCGCCCTCACCGACGACGAGCTCGCCGTCGACGTCGATGCCCCGGTGCCGCTCGCCGAGCACGAGGCCGAGGCCGTCGCCGCCCGCACCGCCCACGAGGGCGCGGTCGCCGCCCAGGCACGGGCCAGCCAGCGGGCGACCGAGCTCGGTGATCTGCGCGCCGCCCATGCCGAGGGCCTGGCCGCGCTGCTCCCTCTGCGCGCCGAGGTCGAGGAACTGCATCACCTGGCCGAGCTCGCGGCGGGGCGCGGCGGCAACAGCGCCGGCATGCCCCTGTCCAGCTACGTGCTCGCCGCCCGGCTGGAGGAGGTCGCCGCCGCGGCGAGCCGGCGCCTGGCCGCGATGAGCTCCGGCCGCTACACCCTCGTCCACGACACCGAGGTGCGCCGCGACCGCCGCCGCCGGGCCGGCCTGGGCCTGCTTGTCGAGGACGCCTGGACCGGTCGGCGCCGCCACACCCGCACCCTGTCCGGCGGCGAGACCTTCCAGGCCGCGCTGTCGCTGGCGCTCGGCCTTGCCGACGTCGTCACCGCCGAGGCCGGCGGGCGGCGCCTGGACGCGCTGTTCATCGACGAGGGTTTCGGCACGCTCGACGCGGACAGCCTCGACGAGGTGATGGCGGTGCTCGACGAGCTGCGTTCCGGCGGCCGGCTCGTCGGCATCGTCAGCCACGTCACCGAGCTCCGCCAGCGCATCCCCCACCAGATCCGCGTCATCAAGGAATCCGCCGGCAGCCGGATCGAGACGACCGTTGTATGAGAGCGCTCGGTAACGCCGGTCATGCCGCCTCACCTGGCGGTGCGGCCACCGTCGACAGACGCCCCTTCACCGTCGTCAAGGCGAAGCGGGCACTCGGTGTTCTGCCCTGACTACACGTCCATCCACGCCGCAGACCTCCTGCGTGACACCTCGATGAACGCCTGGCTGCGGGTCTTTCTGGCTGAGCGCCTGGTCAGCGGGTGGGGAGGAGTAGGACGAGGTCGTCGCGGTGGATGACCTCGCGTTCGTAGGAGGGGCCGAGTTCGGCGGCGAGTTCGGTGGTGGAGCGGCCGAGCATGACGGGCAGCTCGGCGGCGTCGAAGGCGACGAGGCCACGGGCGACGGGCTGGCCCTCGGGATCGACGAGGTCCACCGGGTCGCCGGCGGCGAAGTCGCCGTCGACGGCGATGATGCCGGCGGGCAGCAGGGACGCCCGGCGCCGCACGACGGCGGCGACCGCACCCGCGTCCAGGCGCAGCCGACCCTCGGGCGCGGTGGCGTGGGCAAGCCACAGCAGCCGGGATGCGCGCCGCGGACCGGTCGGGTGGAACACCGTGCCGACGTCCTCGCCGCGCAGCGCGGGCGCGGCGTTCGCCGCCGACGTGATGATCGCACTCACGCCACCGGACGCCGCCATCCGCGCCGCGTCGATCTTGGTGGCCATGCCGCCGACCCCGACGCCGGCCGTCCCGGTACCGCGTGCGGTGAGACCGGCGAGGTCGGCGTCCGAACGGACCTCGGCCACGAGGTTCGCCGGGCCGAGGCGCGGGTTGGCGTCGTAGAGGCCGTCGACGTCGGACAGCAGCACCATCAGGTCAGCCGACACGAGGTGGGCGACGATCGCGGCGAGCCGGTCGTTGTCGCCGAAACGGATCTCCTGGGTGGCGACCGCGTCGTTCTCGTTGATGATCGGGACGACGCCGAGCTCGAGCAGCCGGTCGAGGGTGGTCCGGGCGTTGCGGTAGTGGGTGCGGCGGATGACGTCGGTCGCGGTCAGCAGCACCTGCCCGACCCGGAAGCCGGCCCGCCCGAACGCCGTGGCGTAGCTGTGGACGAGCGAACTCTGCCCGACACTGGCCGCGGCCTGCTGGGTGGCGAGATCCCGCGGCCGCTTCGACAGACCCAGCGGCGCGAGCCCGGCGGCGATCGCCCCCGACGAGACGAGCACCAGCTGCCCGGCACGCGGCAGCAACGCCTCCACCAGCCGGTCCAGCCGCGCGACGTCCAGGCCGCCCGCCGCCGTCGTCAGCGACGACGACCCGACCTTCACGACGACCCGCTGCGCCTCGGCCACGAACGCACGCACGCCTACACCCTCCGTGCCAGGTCCACTTGCGGTCAATCGAAGTCCGTGCGGCCGGTGTCCCGGGCGGGAGCCCGGCATTGTGTCCGGCGGTTCGGGCTCAGGCGTCCGGGTCAGCCAGGCCGCCGGACACGCCGGCCTCCTGTGCCTCGGGGGCATCGCCGCCGCGGGCACGGGCACGGGCCATCCGCTCGGCGCGGGTCAGCCGGACCGAGGTCCGCAGCCGGTCGTCGCTACCTCGCGGGCCGAGATGTGCCTCCGGGGCACCCACGCCTGGCCGGGGCTGTGCTCCCGGGCCACCGCCGCTGCCCGGGATGGTGCTGCCGTCGGTGCCGGCACCGGCCAGCTCGAAGCCGTCCTCCGACTCCGCGCCCGCGGCGGGGCCGCCCGCGCCGGTCAGGCCGCCGCCGCTGAGGGTCGGCTCCCACTCGAAGGTGACGTGGCCGATCGTGACCTCGACGCCTTCCACCGCACCCTGCCGGGCGAGCTCCTTCTCCACGCCGAGCCGGGCCAGCCGGTCGGCGAGGAAGCCGATGGCCTCGTCGTTGGAGAAGTCGGTCTGACGGACCCAGCGCTCGGGCTTCGCACCGGTGATCAGGAATCCGTCCTCGTGGGGCGAGACGGTGAAGTCGGGTTCGTTCACCGCCCGGGGGCGCAGGACGACCCTGGTCGCGATCCGCGCCGGCGCCGCCGCCCGGTGCTCGGCGACCCGTTCGGCGAGCGCCAGCGACAGGGCCCGCACCCCGGCCCGGGTGGCGGTGCTGACCGCGAACACGTCGAGACCTCGCGCACGCAGGTCCGGCGCCACCAGGTCGGCGAGCTCCGCCGCGTCCGGCACGTCGATCTTGTTGAGTACGACGAGGCGGGGCCGGTCGGACAGGTCGGCGGAGTAGGCGGCGAGCTCGGCCTCGATGACGTCGAGATCCGTCAGCGGGTCGCGGCCCGGTTCGAGCGTGGCGCAGTCGAGCACGTGCACGATCAGCGAGCAGCGCTCGATGTGGCGCAGGAACTCCAGACCCAGGCCGCGGCCCTCGCTGGCGCCCGGGATCAGCCCGGGCACGTCCGCCACGGTGTAGGGCGGATGATCACCGGCCTGGGCGACGCCGAGGTTCGGCGCGAGGGTGGTGAACGGATAGTCCGCGATCTTGGGCTTGGCGGCGCTGAGCACCGACACCAGCGACGACTTGCCCGCGCTGGGGAAGCCGACGAGGGCCACGTCGGCGACCGTCTTGAGCTCGAGGATCGCGTCGAGCTGCTCGCCGGGCTCACCGAGCTCGGCGAACCCGGGGGCCTTGCGGCGGGCGGAGGCCAGCGCGGCGTTACCGCGCCCACCACGGCCACCTCGGGCCAGCACGTACGCACTGCCCACCCCGACGAGGTCGGTGATCTCCTCGCCGTCCCCGGTACGCACGACGGTGCCGTCGGGCACGGGCAGGATGAGATCCTCCCCGTCGGCGCCGTGCCGGTTCGAGCCCTGCCCGGGCCGGCCCCGGGAGGCGCGCTGGTGCGGATGGAAGTGGAAGTCGAGCAGGGTCGTCACGCCCGGGTCCACGACGAGGCGGACGTCGCCACCGCGGCCACCGTCACCGCCGTCCGGACCGCCCAGTGGCTTGAACTTCTCCCGATGGATGGAGGCGCAGCCGTGGCCCCCGTCCCCGGCCGCAGCGTGCAGCACGACCCGGTCGACAAAGCTCGGCATCTCGTCGCCTCTCTCTCCCCCGTCAGGTTCGTCCTTCTGGGGTCGTCCCCGCCGTGGTCACCGGCGGTCTGCCACCTTGGGCAGACACCAAACCGCGCGCATCACACCCAGTTGGGATGATGCGCGCGGTGGGATGCCCGGCGTGTGCGGGGCCTTGCGCCTGCGCGGCGGTCTCGGCTGCACCCGGCGTGCGTGCCCGTCAGGCGGCGGGTGCCGCCGCTTCGGCGACGATGTTCACGACCCGGCGGCCACGCCGGTGCCCGAACTGCACGTGCCCCGCGGACAGCGCGAACAGCGTGTCGTCCTTACCCCGGCCGACCAGGTCGCCCGGGTGGAAGTGCGTGCCCCGCTGGCGAACGATGATCTCGCCGGCCTTGACGAACTGACCGCCGAACCTCTTCACGCCAAGGCGCTGCGCGTTGGAATCCCGACCGTTGCGCGAGGAGCTCGCGCCCTTCTTGTGCGCCATACCGTCAGGCCTTCCCGGTCTCGATGCCGGTCACCTTGAGCCGCGTCAACTTCTGGCGGTGGCCCTGACGCTTGTGGTAGCCGGTCTTGTTCTTGAACTTGTGAATCCGGATCTTCGGACCCTTGACGACGCCGACCACCTCGGCGGTCACCTCGACGGACTCAAGCGCGTCCGCGGCGTGGGTGACCGAGTCGCCGTCGACGACCAGGAGCGGCCGAAGGTTCACGGCCGCGCCCGGCTCTCCGGAAAGGAGCTCGACGTCGACGACATCGCCGACGGCGACCCTGTGCTGCTTGCCGCCGCTGGCAACGACCGCGTACACCAGATCTCCCTGCTGTTGTTGAACCGCTGTGACCGCGTGGGACACGTCCCCCACGGAGCTTTGGTCGCGCGCCTGGCCACCGACCGCCCACACGGCGGCGGAAGACTACTCCCCGGTGGGCCAGGCTCCCCGGCAGGCAAAACCCAGTCCGGAGGAACACGCGGCCTCCACCTTACAGGTCATCCGCGGGTGGATGACGGCCGGGACCCCGCGGCCGCGACGGCGAACCGCCATCTGCGACCTGTCCCCCGCGGACGGGCCATTTCGTCGGATGACCCATACGGGCCATGGTGAACCCTCCCGGGTAGGGAGAAGCATGGATCGTCCACCTGGCAACGGTCTGCGCGACAACGCGGATTCGCGGCCGGAGACAACGTCCGTTCGGGGGTGACGACCATGGTCTGGCAGCTGCTGATCTGGGCCACGGGGGCGGGGGCTGCCGCCGAGCTCGCCGTCGCCTGCCGCCCCGCGGCCGCGGCCGCCCGTCGCCAGGGTTCCGTGCCCGGCACGGTGCCGGCCGCCGCCGGAGCGCTCGCTGTCCTCGTCGTCATCGGACTCGTACTGGCGGCGGTCACCGGTCTGCCCACCTGGGCCGCCGTCTGCTGGCTCCTGGGCACCGCGGCGGCGGCGGGGTGGATCGCGCTGCGCCGCCGGGATCCCGCCGCGTGGGGCGTGGGCGCTCCGGCGACGGCTCGGCCGGCGCCGGACTCCCCCGCCAGCCGGTCCACCCCGTCGGTCCACACGGTCACGCAGCCCCAGGTCGCCGCGGTGGAGGCGCCCGGGCGGATGAGCCGCGATCTGGCCGATCAGGATGATCTGGTCCAGTCACTGACCATTGCGTCCTATGCCCTGCAGATGGGAGACGCCGGGCGCGCACGACAGGCCGTCGAGGCAGCGCTCTCCAGCTCCCGAGCCACGCTGGACGTGCTCCTGCGGGAGGACGCGGGCCGCGGGTTCGTGCGCGCCACTCCCGCGGCTCAGAGCACGGCGGGATCGACCGCGGCCTGAGCCGGCTGCGGTCCCCTGAGCTGAGGACCGGAGCACTCACCGTCACCCGGAAAGATCACTGCCCTGGTGTCCAGCCGCGACTGCGACCGGGCACCAGGGCAGCGTGAGCTGCGCGGGTCAGCCCGCGGAGTCCTCGGTCGCCGCGGGCGGCACGGGCTCCAGCGTCTCGGTGGCGGGCTTGGACACGGGCCGGGACGCGCGGCGGCGCCGCCCCCGGGCCGGCTTGCCGGCGCCACTGCCGTTGTCCGCGGTGGCCAGGCTGTCCGGATCATCGGAGTTCGCATAGACCGGCGGCGACGCGTCGAGAACCGCCGCCGCATCCCCGCCGTGATGGTTGCCGTTCACGGAGCCGACCGCCGGATCCTGCGAGGTAGTCGCGACGAGGGCCTCGACGGCGGGTGCCGCGGCTGAGCCCGTGCCGACCGCCGCGTCCGCGCCTGTCCGCGCCCCGGCGGCAGCCACAGCGCCAGCAGGTGCGGCGTCGGCGGCTACGGAATCAACAGGTGTGGCACCAGCGGCCGCGGGCTCCGCCGGGCTCTGGGCTGACGGGCCGCCGTTCTGGCTCGACGCAGCGACCAGAGCAGGGCCGCCCACACCACGGCTGGACCCGCGGGAACGACGGCTCGACCCGGCGCTGGCCGCCGGCTCAGCACCGCCGCCGGCCG